>Ga0209395_1003761_pt1 | contig 18448 bp, 13 predicted proteins | sample GOMGulsemesocosm_3_FD_184635 | JGI IMG/M metagenome (GOLD analysis project Ga0209395, IMG submission 184635) | Methane-oxidizing microbial communities from mesocosms in the Gulf of Mexico - GOM9D Gulf of Mexico (SPAdes) (version 2) | ecosystem: Environmental > Aquatic > Marine > Cold seeps... | reverse complement strand
CAAGATTAAATGAAATTGGCTTAAAATAATGACAATTGCAGAGGCACTAGTAAAACCATTTATAACGGGTTTACTTATAAAATTTGTTAAATTACCTAGACGTAATAGAGAAAAAAGCAGTAAAAAAAATCCTGTTAGCAATGATAAATTTACGGCATATTCAATTGCCTGCTCAGGTGTTTCAGGTGTTAAGTTTGTTAATGTGTTAGCAATCATCAGTGAAATAATTGCTGCGGGTCCAACGACTAAAGTCCTGCTAGAACCAAAAACCGCATACACAACTAATGGAAAAAGTGAGCAATATAGACCATATTCAGCCGGAAGCCCGGCTAAATTTGCGTACGCCATGCATTGTGGTACTGCAATGAAAGCGGTTACTAATCCTGCAACGAAGTCAGAGGTAAACTTTTCAAAATTATAGTTTATTAACTGATTAAATAATGGAATTTTATATCTTTTATTACGCATACTTCTTATCAACTATTATTAAATAAGCAAATGTCGTTTGAGTGCCACTTGCAGTGATACATGGAAAGTATACACGATAACACTAGGCTGTATACACTATGTATTCATATTCATTAATAATGTGATACCTTCCTGCTATTGGAATAACGAGTTAGAACACAAGTTATTTACTCGCAATATGTGTAAAAATGAAAACGGATTGCTTTAGCCTAATTATCTATGTTCTTTCCTTTATTGACTTTATGAACTAAATATTATTATGGAACAGGCTTCAAATACCATCCTGCTAAAGTTAAAACCTAAAAACCACAGAAAGTTCGTTATATTGAGAGTTATAGTTGAAGCAATCAGTGATTCAGGTGTTTTAATTCTATTATTTACGATATGAAAAAATCATATCTATAATGAAAATGACTAAGATTCGACTTTATTAATATAGTATTTATCCATAATCCTCACCTAGAACAAAAAACAGGTAGTGAAAATTTTCTTGCATATCAGTTAGATTATAGTTTGGAAAAATGTTTTTTTTAAAGTCACTTGTAAAATGTATACATAGTGTGTACATTTAAAAAGTGTTTAACAGTGTATACACTTTGTATGCTTAATAAATCATTTGTACTTGGTACTTAAAATAAATAAAGCAACGTCTATCAAATACATGAATGGGGAAACAATAATGTCTAGTAAGAAATATTTTATAAGTTTAGTTAGTAGTGCCGTTATTTTAGGATTAAATAGCACCATGGCCATCGCAGCAGAAACGCCGTCTTTAGAAAAATCAGATGATAAGATAGAAAAAATATCTATTCTCGGTTCACGAGTTAGCGGACGAACGACTGTAGATTCGCCAGTACCTGTTGATAGCTTCGATGCTGAAAGCCTTAGAAGTCAGGGTTCTTCAGATATGGCAGATGTATTAACAAACCTAGTGCCATCTTTCAATGTTTCTCAACAACCTATTAGTGATGGTTCTTCTTTCGTACGTCCAATCTCTTTACGCGGCATGGCACCAGATCATACTTTAGTGCTAATTAACGGTAAAAGATCTCATCGTGCAGCATTGGTACATTTAACTCCTGGTTCTGGTGCTCAAGGTAGGGGTACTCAAGGCGCTGATATAGCAAATATCCCCAGTATTGCCCTTAGCCGTGTTGATGTATTGCGTGATGGTGCTGCAGCACAGTATGGCTCTGATGCTATTGCTGGTGTCGTCAACTTTGTCTTACGAGAAGATAGTGAAGGTTTAGATGTCAACCTTCAATATGGCCATTTTTATGAAGGTGAGAGTGAATATAAATTTTCAAGTAACTTAGGATTACCACTTGGCGATGATGGTTTTTTAAATCTAAGCCTAGAGCTAACGGGTAGTGATGAATTGTCACGAGGTGTTCAGCATAATGCTGCTTTAGCAGTTATTAATGCTGATCCTAGTTTAGCAAACCAGATAAGCGACCCTGCACAAGTTTGGGGACGACCTGAAAGTGAAAGTGTTCGTACTTTCTGGAATGGTGCATCACCTTCAGGAGAAGGAGAAATATATTTTTCAGGTAACTACGCTAAACTTGACTCAACGGGAAGCTTTTTTTACCGACCTCCTACTGGCGTTGCTGCTGGAGTAGGTAATGTAGGTGTATTTGGCCGAGACGTTAATGGCGATTGCATTCAATTTTGTGATCTATTCCCAGGCGGTTTTACTCCTCGCTTTACTGGCAATTTAACAGACTTTAGTCAAGTAGTTGGTTATCGACGTTACTTTGATAATGATTTTAGCTTGGACGTGAGTTACAGCTATGGTAGCAATGAGCTTGATTACCAATTAAATAACTCTCTAAACCCTGCCTTAGGAGATAATGGCGCTAATACTCAAACATCTTTTGATGTTGGTGGGTTAGAAGAACGAGATCAAAGCCTAAATGTAGACCTATCAAAACCGTTTTTTGATGATTACGTCAACATCGCCGTTGGTTTTGAATGGCGCAAAGAGGCTTACGAGATCACGGCTGGTGAGCGAGCTTCTTGGGATGGTAATGCTGAATTAGCCGTACAAGGCTTTGCTGTTGGCTCTAGTGGATTTGGTGGTTTCACCCCAGAAACCGCAGGCGAATTTTCTCGTGAGAATATTGCTGCATACGTGGATGTTGAGTGGGATATTACGGATGAATTTTTAATCACTGCTGCAGTTAGGTATGAAGATTTCACTGATTTTGGTTCTACTGTAAACAGTAAATTAGCAACCCGTTATAATTTAACTGACAAGATTGTATTACGCGCTGCAGCCAGTACTGGTTTTAAGGCACCTACTGTTGGTCAATCTTCTACATCACAAGTTTCTACTCAATTTTTTGATGATGGAGCCGGCAACTTAATACAAACCCAAGTGGCAACGTTAAGAGTCAATGACCCTGTTTCAATCATCATGGGCGCAATTCCATTAGATGCTGAAGAGTCAGACAGTTTAAGTGCAGGTATTAGTTATTCAGGAGATTCACTGACGATAGCGGTAGATTACTACAGCATTGATGTAGATAACCGCATAGGGTTAACAACTCAATTAACTCCTAATACTGAACAAGCCGCTGCAATTAAGGCATTAAATTCAACCCAGAATTACTCAAGAGTTGCTTATTTTACCAATGCATTTAGCACTGAAACACAAGGTATTGATGTTATAGCAACCTATAACATCACTGAAGATACCCAAGCAAGTTTAGGTTATGGATGGAACGATACTAAAGTGAAAAATGCAGATGTTCGTGTTGTCAATCGAGAGCGTGGACTAGAGCTTGAAAATGGCTTACCTGAACATAAAGGAAACTTCACCGTAACTCACAATGCTGATAAATGGCGCTTCATGGCTAGAGTGAACTACTTTGGTGAAGTATTAGATGCTAGCAGTGTTGAAGCAAATGATGAATGGGCGGGTGCAGAGTTTACGCTAGATGCAGAAGCAAGTTTTGATTATAGCGATAACATGACTATTTCTCTCGGTGCTACCAACCTATTTGATGAATACCCAGATCTAACTAAGCTGACATCAGGCCCTGTTAATACAGGCTTACAATACTTTAGACAGTCACCTGTGGGATATAACGGTGGAGAAATATATCTACGACTAAATACATCGTTCTAACTTTAGCTTTAATTATTTTGAGAGGCTTTTTCTGTTCTGACATGTCTTAAACAGCCTTTATTTTTTATTATGAGTAAATGTATTTAGATAGTTCAACAAGATACTGTTCATATCTATTGTAGAACTATCTCCAATGTTTACAAGTAAATACCCTATGACAAAGAGAATACATTATGTCCAATACAAAAGTTTTTAACGCCGGCGGTGCCCATGCTTCTGTTTCAGATCCAAGAAACGATGATATCAAGATTTATGTTAATGGTGATATCGTGCCACGTAGTGAGGCCAAAGTTTCAGTATACGATAGCGGATTCATGCTAGGTGATGGAATATGGGAAGGCATGCGAGTACACAATGGTAAGTGTGTATTTAACGACTTACATATGCGACGCTTATTTGAAGGAGCTAAAGCATTAGATATGGATTTAGGTGTAACCAAAGAACATATGATGGAGGCTGTAAATAAAACTATCAAAGCCAATGATATGTATAATGGTGCACATGTTCGTCTAATGGTAACACGTGGCCCTAAAAAGACCCCTTATCAAGATCCTCGTTTAAGTATTTATGGACCAACAATCGTTGTCATCGCAGAGTTTAAAGAGCAAGATTTAAAGCCTGTTGAAAATGGTATCAACTTATTCACCGTGCATGTTCGTAGAGGAAATCCAGATGTTCAAGACCCTCGTTTAAATTCACATAGCAAACTAAATTGTATCACTGCAATGATTCAATCTAATAAGGCTGGCGCCGATGAAGCACTAATGCTAGATCCCCATGGCTTTGTTAGTACTTGTAATTCGACTAACTTTTTTATCGTTAGAGACGGTGAGGTTTGGACATCAACTGGAGACTACGCAATGAAAGGTATTACGCGTAGAAAAACTATTGAAGTCTGTAAAGCACATGGTATTCCTGTCTTTGAGAAAAATTTCCCATTACATGATGTTTATAGTGCTGACGAAGCATTTGTAACCGGTACGTTTGGCGCACAAGTCCCCGTAATAAACATCGATGGACGTACTATAGGCGATGGTAAACCGGGTGAAATAGTTAAAAAGATAAGAAAATTATTCCATGAACATGTTCTTGAGCAATGCCCTCCTTTGAAATAATAAATTAAAAGTATCGATTTGAGCTTTGTAAGTATCTTTATAGTTTTCATTCAAATAGTTTGACTCAAAACCGCACGGTTATTACTTCACTTAGTGAGAAATTAAAGTACAGTGCGGTAATTTATATATCAATGATACATTAGCACAATTAACTTTTTTAAAATGACATAAGCAGTAAATACAGCAAGGATGATTGCTTACCTGCATACTTTCACATACTGAAATTTGGTATGTGAAAGTAATATTACCTATTGAATTTTTAGTTCTACTTCCCAGTGTTATATCCTTGATATTTATAAACTCTAAACACAATATTTAAAGTAAAATCTGCATTTAAATACCAATTAAGATAAGGAAGCTATCTAAACGCAGTGAATGGGTTTAAAATTCTAATTACAGTCAAAATACATTTACATTAATGCTCTACATCATGAAAAGCAGTCAGGTAAGGAATTTATCATCAATATAAAGGCTAAGAAAACAAAGCAACCAACAGCGGTTAGCATTTACTCATCAATTAGAGAAGATATTTTATCTCTTAATTTAAGTCCTGGTAGTACGATTGATGAAAAGTCAATGGCAACTAAATATGGTGTATCTCGTTCTCCTGTTCGAGAAGCATTCATTCGATTATCATCTGATGGATTAATTAATACTCTCCCAAATAAAAACACACTAGTGGCCCCTTTAAATATTGAGGATTTTCCACAATATATTGATGCCCTTGATCTTATTCAAAGAGCAGTAACACGCTTAGCTGCAATCCTTCGCTCAGCAGAAGATATTGAAAATATTATAGCCAAAAATGAAATTTTTAAAAAGGCTGTAAGGCTTCACGATGCCCTGGCTATGATAGATGCCAACCGAGAATTTCACTTAGCTATAAGTGAAGCTGCTCACAATAAACATTTCACCTTTATCTATCAACGTTTATTAGACGAAGGGCGTAGAACATTAAGAGTTTACTATAAATCATATAATGATACTCCCCCTGCTAAAATGGTTGATACACATGAGTTAATGATTAAGGCAATCATAGATAAAGACGCAGATCTCGCAGAAAATCTTGCACATGAACACTCACGTAAGCTCAGCGATTCATTTATTCGTCATTTAAGCAAACGATTTACATCAGATATTTCTGTTAAGTAATTCGCCTTAAATTACTTTTATATAGTCTGCTTGTGCATGCAAGTTTAAACTAATTAATAACAGGGTTAGCTTTGGTCACTGTTAAGTTAACCAACGCTATTGAGGACTACTTCTAGATAAGTCATTAAATATTTTTTGAATTATAGGTTGTCACTATGAATGAAATTATCACATTTAGTTTAGTCGCTTTGTTATTAGTTATCTCCCCTGGTCCAAATGGATTTCTAGTTATCAAAACTTTAGCTGCTGAGGGTATAACGCCTGCTTTTTTTAATATTCTAGGTCTAACTGTTGCTACATATTTCCACGGGGCATTTTCAATATTCGGTTTATCTGCATTACTTTTACAGTCAGCAGAGCTATTCTTAGTCGTAAAAGTGATAGGTGCTGTGTATTTGTTATTTATTGGTCTAAAGGCAATATTTCAAACATTTGGAAAAACCTCAAACCTCCCACCAAAAAATATTCCTCAAGATGGCTCTTTAGAAAAAACAAATCGACATAAGATTACTTATTTCATGGAAGGATTTCTAACACAGATGTTAAACCCTAAAGTTTCTATGTTTTATTTAGCAGCGTTCCCACAATTTATTTCACTTGAACAATCATCGTCTATTAATGCTTTTATGTTAGTTGCCATTCATGCCTCTATAATATTTTTGTGGTTTTCTGGTTTAATAAAATCAATAAGTGCGATAAGACTTACCACGAGAAGGCCATTTTTAACTAAATGGATTCAGCTTATATCAGGTATTATCATGGTTTTTTTTGGTAGTTTATTATTATCACACAAAGCTTAAAAGCAAAAACATACAACATAACTAAGCAGGTTTAACCACAGTGTAACATCCATAGGTTAAACTCAAGCCTCAAAACGGTCATGGTTCATTCAGATTATATTATGTATCACTTACCCTTTGCCACGGCAAGATCATTATAAATTGAACTTATAGAGCATGTAGCGATCAGATCAAGGCATAATAATCACCTTGGTCACTTAATATGAGCGCTACTTTTCTGGAACACTTTAATTCAATTACAGACCCTCGCATTGAACGCTGTAAAAAGCATGAACTTATCGATATTCTTCTATTATCCATTAGTGCTGTACTCTCTGGTGCAGAAGGATGGGAGGATATTGAAGACTTTGGGCACCTAAAACTTGATTGGTTAAAAAAATATGGCGCTTTCAAAGCGGGTATCCCAAGACACGACACCATCGCCCGTGTCATTTGTCGGTTAAAAGCAGATGAAATAGAGCATGCATTTCAATCTTGGATATCATCACTTATTGAAACCACTGGTGCTGATATCATTGCCATTGATGGAAAAACTGCACGTCGTTCATTTACAACCAAAGATAGAAAAAGTGCCTTACATACCGTCAGTGCATGGAGCTGCCAACACCAATTAGTTTTAGGGCAAACAGCCGTTGATAGCAAAACAAATGAAATCACAGCCATACCTGAGTTACTCACCATGCTAGATATTGAAAATAGCATCATTACACTTGATGCTATGGGCTGCCAGCAAGAAATAGCTAAACAAATAATTAAGAAGAAAGCTGATTATATTCTAGCGCTTAAAGGTAACCACTCGGGCATGCAGAGTGAATTAGAAGCTTGGTGGCACAAGAATGAGCGCGAAGGATTAACCAAGAGCAACTATGATAAACATACCGAAATAAGCTCAGGGCATGGGCGCATTGAAACAAGGAGTTGTCAGCAGTTACTTATTGATAAAAGCTGGTTAGGCAAAACTTACCAATGGTCTGGTTTAAAGAGTGTTATTCAAGTAACCGCTGAAGTTCACGATAAATCGGCGGGTACAGATACAACAGAAACTCGTTGGTATATCAGTTCGTTGGTGCTAAATGCAGAGCAAGCACTTAATGCGGTACGTAGTCACTGGCAGGTTGAAAGTATGCATTGGATGCTAGATATGAATTTTAGGGAAGATGAATCTAGAATACGGAAGAAGCAAGGGCCACTTGTGTTTAACGTGATGAGAAAAATAGCCATGGCGTTATTTAAGCAAGATACAACGAAATCAGCGAGTATGGCTAGGAAAAAGAAAATGGCAGGACTAGACGATGATTATCGTTCAACCCTGCTAGAATCTGGAATTAAAATGCGCTAGCCGTGCGACCACCATGTCGTCTAAGCTTTTTCAATTGTCTACCAAGTAATAGCCCTAACTCATAGTTGTTTGAGCCAACATACGCTTGTCGTATATGAGGAAACTTAATACGGGTGGCAATATCAAAATCAGCGTCAAAAGTTACCACGGGAATACCTGCCTTTATTGCCTTTTGCATACTGTTTTTTGCTAAATAACTTGATTGAGTAACCGAAATAGCAATGCCATCAACTTTTTGCGCGATTAACTGTTCAATTATTTTATCTTGCTGCTTATAGTCCACTTTGCTTGGACCACGATAAATACAGCTTACTTGTAATTCTTTGGCTGCTTCCATACAACCTTGTTCACTTTGCTTAAAGAAACTATAAGAGTCATTTTTAGGAACGAGTGCGAAAACCAATTCTTTGGCTGAAGGCGAGAAAGATGTAGTTAATATAAGTAAAAAAAATAGTTGAATTATTAATTTCATTTTTATCACCTAAGACATACTCAGTGCTATTAAAGAGAAAGTGGCTTAAGCAGATACACAGTTACAGGGTATTAGCTTACCGAGATACAACCTTAAATATAGCCTAAAAATCACTCACATTATTGATTAAGTAATATATAAAACCACTAAAGTTTTTGTTACTCCCCACCACATCATTTCCTCCTTTATTGTTATTAATAAAGTAAAGCCATTTTTTTAATATAAAAAAGGTATCAACCTCTGTATATACTTTACACTTTGTTGTTATATATCTCTGTTTTGTTGCATAAAATGCAGTAAAGTGTTCTTACTATTTCTATGGGAAGGGGAATTTTATGCCTTACTATATAAAATGCATTAGTATCCTGAAATATGTTATCACTCTGACGAAATATACGGCATCTTTTGCCCTTTTGATATTTTCAGTCGTCTCCATTTCGGTAAGTGCACAACCTCACATCAATTTGGATAATTTCAATAAAATTGAACTAAATGAGCAAAACCTCTGGCTCAAAACTCAACCTTTAGATACCTCCCCTAGTTTTACAGAGTTAAGCCGACTGTATCCAAAAGCCAATCGCACCACTTCTACACTAGGTGGAAGTGGTGCTTATGTTACAAAAATTGATTTAACTAATATAAAAAAGAAAAAAAGTACTTGGTTTGTAAACATTCATATGAACTATTTAGATATAGGAACTGCTTATTGGCAGCCTGCTCAAGGTAAAGCTGTTCTGTTAGAACAATTTAGTCAGGTTGAAAGTGAGAGCCCGAGGTTGGCTCATTCACAAGTTTTTTCCCTTTCGTTAAGCGATAAAGAAAGCGGTACGCTTTGGATTTATGTTCAAGCTAAAATGTTCGCAACACCGGCTGTCATAAAGCTTTACAGTAAAACTGAGTTCTATAGAAAACAGTTCTTTATCAATAGCATCACCGCTATTTCTTTTACTGTAATGATGACATTAGCCTTAATTTCCTTCTTTATTTACATAAGAACCAAGTATTTAGTTACATTGGCCTGTGCTGGTTATATTGGTTTACATGGTTTAGGTTGGTTTGCAGCATCAGGAAGCTTAGGTCATTTATTTACCGTGCAGGCACTAAACCCTGTTTATGGCGGCATTACGATATTTCCTTTTGCTATCGCTGCTGCCAGCCAGTTCACTAAATTGCTATTTAATTGTCAGGAAGACCACATCAAATTAGCTAAAGTATTCAACTTACTGTCAATAGTGAGCTTGAGTTTAGGTCTTCTAATGCCTTTGTTTCCTTTTACTCTGAGCTATCTGGTATCGCATATCATCGCAATAATTTGGATACCTCTCTGTATAGGTACAGGCATTTTCATGCTTACCAAAAAGGACTTCAGAGCTAAATATTACCTGACAGGTAACCTTTTGTACGGTTTAGCTTTAGTTGTATATATTTTATCTCATGTTTATAAATTTGACTGGGATATGTCTCCCGAGCTTTTTGTCCAAGTAGCATTAACCATTGATTGTATTTGCATTCTTCTTTCTCTTTCTGAATGGCTGCAAATCCAGCAGAAAGCGTTTAACCGCAGCTATAATACTTCTCGTATTGACCCGTTAACACAAATTGGCAATCGGTTTGCTCAAAATGAAATGCTAGCTAATTTATCAGGCCACTACTGCCTCACTTTCATTGACCTTGATGATTTTAAAAATATTAACGACAAATTCGGTCATGATGTAGGTGATAAATTTCTAATTGCTGCGGCAAATATAATGCAAAAGAAAATACAGGGACTAGGATCAATATTTCGTTGTGGTGGTGATGAATTCATTTTAGTGGTCAGCATCGAGGGAGAAAAACAAACAGAATCACTACTGATTCAATTATCTGATCTTATAAAAACATCGGAAAAAGAGCTACAGAAAATAGGCTGGGAATCGGCAGGCCTTAGCTTTGGCATTGCAACAAGTTTTGAAACGTTAAATCAATCTGAATGTTTATCATTAGCCGATCAACGTATGTATAAATACAAACAAGCTAATAAATAATAGCAATAAATCGTCCCCCCCTTCTAACCCCGTTCTCCTGGGATGCCCCTCAATAACAGGTGAAAATACGAAGTGATAATAATTACTTCAACATCCTACATAATTAGTACATTAAAAATAATAAACACATAGAGTAAGTTAGTAATATTTTTACAAAACCTTATATTTACTTTAACTTTGTCCATATGCAGCCTATTGTAAAGAACTGTAAACTAAGTTGTTGTACTATTTAAATTCGATTACATTTAAATACAAAGGCACTCCACGCTTTTCAAGCTAGTGTTTTTCCTAATTAATATTTATCACAAATGACCGATAATCGTTATCTCTAGACCTTCTAATATTAAGTAGCACTCGTTTTTATGAAAATTTTCTTGCCAGTTTTTGTTCCCGCTCTTTTTCCAGTGATGCTACTCTCTAGCTGTGCTCAAAATAACAATATGGTTATTGATGATACTAAACAGGCAAGTTCCTTTATTGTGCAAGGCAATGGTAAATTAGAAAGAGATTGGTGGCATAGTTTTGATAATGATGAATTATCTCAACTTGTAAGCCAAGGACTGCAAGATAACTTATCGCTAAAGGCTAAAGCATTAAGATTAAAAAGCAGTGCCATCAATGCAAAAATTGCCGGAGCTGACTTATACCCTTCACTTGCTCTAACCTCTAACGTGTCATCTAGACTTGAAGATTTTGGTGACATTAATTTGGCCTCACTTGGCCTGAGCGCGAGTTGGGAGTTAGATTTGTGGGGTGGCCTTGCTGCTAATGAAAATAAAGTCTATTGGAATCACCAAGAACAGCTAGCCTTATACCGCGGCCGAGCCACTTTAGTTGCTGGCAATATTAGCAATGCATGGCTAGGTTTAATGTCTGAGCAAGAAAAAAAAGTTGTCTTAGCCAATCAATTCACACGTACTCAAGTTTCTTTAAAAATTATTAGCCGGCGCTTCACTATGGGAAAAGTTTCCGTAACCAATATTTGGCAACAACAAAAATTACTCAAATCAATTGAAGTGCTGCAGTCTAAAAACCAAGCCGAATTATATATTTATCAACAGACATTAGCACTGTGGTTAGGTGTGCCAACTAAGGCAATAACGACCAACGAGCAAGCGAAACTCCCCTCCTTGGCCAATTTACCTAAATTAGGTATTCCTGCAAAACTATTAAAATACCGACCAGATATAGAACAGGCCTTTACCAAGATCAAAGCTGCAAATGAACATTTAGCAATGGCTATTTCAAATCAATACCCACGAATTAACTTAAGAGCAAATTATTCAACAGCTAAAAATTCGCTAAGGGATTTATTTAATGACTGGTCAGGTAATTTAATTGCTTCACTCGCTATGCCACTGTTTGATAGTGGTGAAAGAAAAGCAGTGGTAGCACAACGTAAATTAGAATTACAAGCACTGTTGTTTGATTATCAACAAGTTTGGTTAGCGGCTATCGCAAGTGTTAATCAAGTACTGATCAATGAAACTCAACTATTGAAGATCACTAAAAATTTGCAAGAGCAACTAGAGTTGGCTGGACTAACAGAGAAGTTGACTACGAAAAAGTACCTAAATGGTAAAACTAATTACTTAAATTTGCTTAAAGCTCAGGAAAGTATCTTGTCACTGGAAAGGCAGTTCATTGAGGCAAATATGAAAGTGATGATTAACCGGGTTTTATTATACCGAGAATTAAGCCACGGTGATTTTTCTACTAGCAACCCAACAGCCAGCCCAGAAAGTGCTCACATAACTGAGCAGATAAACGAGCACATAAGTACATTCAAAGGAAAACAATCTTAATGCGTGATTTCTTTATTATAAATAAGTTCTTATTTAAAAATGGCTTCTTCTTTAAAAGTAACCTTTTCTTGAAAAATAAATTACTACCTTTATTTATTGTTATTTTCGGTGGGGTGCTTGGCTATTATATTTTACATTCGGGCCATCAAGAACCAGCTAACTACAAAAAAAAGCAGGTAAAGCGTTTGCGTATGGTGCAAACAAGTCCGTTAGTTCAGGCCTCCGTAGTCCCCTTTTGGCATGCCTCAGGTTTTGTCATTCCTGCCGAGTCGGTGAAAATTCATGCTCGGGTATCAGGCAATATAGAATCAATTAACCCGTTAGCGATACCTGGTGGCCAATTAAAAAAAGGACAATGGTTAGCAAAACTTGAGCCTGTGGACTTTGAACTGGCGTTAAAGTCTCAGCAAGCGCAGTTAGCACAAGAAAATGCCAATTTATCCCTAGTACAAGCAGACCAACTATTAGCCCAAGAAGAGTTACTACTGCTCAATTCTCATAATGGCTTAAGTATTGATGAATCCTTGGTACTACGAGAACCTCAGCTAACGGTTGCTAAAGCAAAAGTATCTGTCGCGAAAAACAATGTTGAGAAAGCAAAGTTAAATTTAACTAGGACTAGCGTTTTGATGCCCTTTGATGGCAAAGTGATTAGTAAAGCCGTTGGTTTAGGCAGTAAAGTATCTAGCAACTCATCATTATTTTCTGTGGTCAATACCGATGTTTATTGGCTTGAGGTTAAAATCCCGCATAAATTTTTAGCGCGGTTAGATAAGCAAAAATTAGCCGAAATTTCGCAAACGCGTTTATGGGGCGAAGGTAAAACTCGTACAGCAAGGTTTATCTCTGTCTTGCCTGAATTAGATACTAAAGACAGACAAGTAAAACTACTGTTGGCTATTGATGATCCACAAAGTGGAAAATTGAACCAGCCGCAAATCTTTATTAATGACTTTTTAAATATCCAGCTAAAAGGTAAGCCGATTAAGAATGCCTGGACTATTAAACATTCATGGTTACAAGCGGATAATACGATTTGGGTAGTAGATAAAAACAGTACCCTGCAAAAAAAAACGGTTGAAGTGTTGTTTAAAGGTCGAGATGTTATTTATGTCGACACTGATATTAAGTCAGGAGATAGAGCGCTTGCTGAAAAGCCAGGCATTGCCACCAGTGGTTTAGCGGTAAGAACTCGAAGAAGCCTTTCAAATTCCATAGCAAAGAGTAAAAATAAACAGCAAATTAAGGATAAAGAACAACAAGGATTAAACAATGCCGAATAAGCCAGTTAATCCTATCTCATGGATGATCCAACACAAAGTGGCTCCCCACTTGCTAATGCTTGCTTTGATCTTTGGCGGCTTGGTGATGTCTTTTATGATTCGCAAAGAATATATGCCAGAAACGTCTCGCGACACTATCTCAGTACGAGTGGCATATCCCGGTGCTGCGCCGAGCGAAATGGAAGTAGGCATTGCCGTACCTGTTGAAGCAGCGCTTTATAGTCTTGATGGTATTAGTAAAGTCGACACCGTTATTAAATCAGGGTGGGTAAGGGTTAGAGCTGAATTAGAGGCTGGTGCAATACCACAAAAAATTTATCAAGATGCCCAGCAGGCAGTTAATAGAATATCGTCTTTCCCGTCAGGTATGGAGCGTCCCCATGTTAAATTAGACACCAGAGTGGCCGATGTCATGGAACTCATCGTTCATGCTGATTTAGATCGTTTCGCGTTAAAACATCTTACTGAGCAGGTGCGTGATCGCATCTTACAATCTCCTTATATCTCGCAAGTAAAACTTAGAGGCATACCACAAGAAGAAATCCATGTAGAAGTGGCACAAAACGATTTACAAGCTTATGATCTGACCCTAAGCAAAATTGCAGCCATGCTAAAAAAGAATGTCGTTGAACAATCGGCAGGTAAAATAAAAGCCGCTAATGGCGATATTCTTGTCTCGGTTGATCAACGAGAGTTTTGGGCACAAAACTTAGCTAATGTGCCGCTTATTTCAGACAAATCAGGGGATCAATTACGGTTAGGTGACCTAGCCAATGTCAGCGAAGGTTTTGCAGATACCCGTGACTTGGTGACTTACAATGGCCAACTATCAGCACAATTAAACATCTATAGAGCCGGCGAGCAAACACCGTCACAAATTGCTGATGCCATCGAAGTCATGTGGCCTGAAATACTCGCCATGTTACCGCCAAATTCAGGCATAGCCATTGTTGATGATGATGCCAAGAATTATCAAAAACGCCTAAGCCTGTTACTTAACAATGCCTTTATTGGTTTGTTGCTGGTATTGATCATTTTGAGTTTATTCTTACAGTTTAAACTTGCTTTTTGGGTTGTAGCCGGTATTCCAAGTTCGTTTTTAGGTGCCATGTTATTCCTCCCTAGTTTTGATGTTTCAATCAATATGGTGTCAATGTTTGGTTTCATTATTGCCTTAGGCATAGTGGTTGATGATGCCATCATTGCCGGCGAGAATATATTCGCCCATATACAAGAGGGCATGTCCTATCAAGAAGCCGCAATAAAAGGTGCCAACGAAGTGGCTAAGCCACTTACCTACGCTATTTTGACCAATATAGTGGCATTTTTACCTTTGTTATTACTGCCTGGCAGCATGAAATTATTATTCGGTGCCATCCCTATTGTGGTGGTGCTTTGTTTTGCGGTTTCATGGGTTGAAGCCTTGTTTATTTTACCCTCTCATTTAGCGCATATTGACAATAATAAACCCACTAAAATAGAGCAGTGGCTTAATAAAGCGCAACAGAAATGTCATACCAGTCTAAACAATTTCATTGAGCACAGTTATTTCCCTTTGCTTAAAAAATGTTTACACAGGCCCACTTTAGTACTGTCAGTGGCCTGTTTTATTTTTTGTATCGTTATAGCCTACGCGTTTAGTGGCAAAATGGGCTTTAGTCTGTACCCGAAAATGGATGGTCGCTGGGTTAAAGCGAACTATGAAATACCTGATTCATCAACAGAGCAGCAAGCAATTTTTCTTCGTCAAACCCTAGAAAATAACGCAGAGACTATGATCAAAGCCTATGACCTTGAAAATAGTGTTGTCAGTACTCGCAGTATTATTCGTGATAACAGCGTTGAAGTGGCATTGTTATTGGTAGAAAGCGAAGAGCGAGCATACTCTACCAATCAAGTGAAGGAATTTTGGCGCGAGCATGCCCAGTCATTACCTAAACTAGGCAAGTTAAGGTTTAGCGGAGCAAGACGTGGCTCTAGCGCTGTTGCCACGGCTTCTTTAACGATAGAGTTGCGCCATAGTGATAGTCAGGTACTGGCACTTGCCGCCCAAGATGCGGTTGAATTTTTAGCCATGAATGAAAATGTAGTGGCAACAGTTAACACCATGGAAGAAGGCAAACCGCAATGGAAGCTTAGCCTTAACGAAAATGGCCGTTCACTGGGCCTAGACGCCGCTGATTTAGCGGCGCAGATGCGCGCATCCTTATATGGAGCGCGCGCACAACGACAACACAGGTTGCGTAATCAAGTCACCACCTTAGTAAGGCTGCCAGAGCATGAACGTGGTGATGTTAATAAAATAGAATCTCTGCTCATCCGCACTAAAGCGGGTGGTTATGCGCCGTTAGGCAATGTCGCTACTATCAACAAGGTATTAGCACCGGGCTTTATTTTAAGACGAAAAGGCCAGCGAGTAGAAAAAGTTGGCGCAGAAATATTGCCTGAAGAAAACATTCCAAGCGTCGTAAACATGGTAAAAAGTTATTTGGTGCCTGAGCTGCAGGGGCGATACCCTGGCATAAAAGTAGTCTTTGGTGGCGATCAGGAAGAGATAGCAGAGAGTGTTTCAAGGTTAGAGTTGGGCACTGGTTTTGCTTTAGTGGCTATTTATATATTATTGGCCATTGCTTTTAAAAGTTACGCTCAGCCCATCGTCATTATGGCTATTATTCCCTTTGGCGCAGTAGGTGCTATTTTAGGACATATGGCGTTAGGTTTTGGCTTGAGCATTGTGAGTTTAATGGGTATGTTGGCATTAGCAGGTGTGGTAGTAAATGACAGTTTAATCTTGCTGGAATATGCCAATAAAAAATATGAACAAGGTTTTTCAGCATTGAACTCCATTGAGGAAGCCTGTAGACGAAGAATTCGTCCCATTATACTGACGACAATCACCACGTTTTGTGGTTTAGCGCCCATGGTATTTGAAACCTCAAGACAAGCGCAATTTGTCGTCCCTATGGCGGTATCATTAGGCTTTGGTATTTTGTTTACCACACTGATTTGCTTATTAGTATTGCCATGCTTGTATCTAGTGATTAATGACAAAGCTATTACTGATGAAGAAGAGGTAAAAGATGAAGAAGACAGTTCGGTTTTACTGCCAAGTAACACCTTGTAAATGGAATTAGCCACAACAGGTCATTCAACTTTACTAGCTAACATATAAAGCTTTTACAGCAATGTAAGTTAATTCGTCATTCTCGAGGTATCTGATCGAGAATCCATTGTCTTAGGGCTTAGAACTTAAGGCGATGAGCAAAGTATTCTCACTTACACCTAATCAAGTTAGCGTGTCTCACAACCAAACTCTTTCCTAGGCCTTTAATTTATTTATAGTTATTTTTTCAATTACCGCTAATTTAATATTTTATTGTTACTTCTGTCTTTACTTACCTGCCAAAGTGATTACTATAGGCAATACACACCAAAACTGTATTTACTTAAAGGAACTATGAAACTACTCGCTGCAACTATTTTAGTTATGATCATCATATTAAGCGGTTGTGCTAACAAAGCTAGTCCAACAGAAGAGACTAAGCCTCTCCCCTACAAGATAATAAATAAGGAATATCATCAAGGTAAGCGTGTTAGGTTTAACGAATACTCGGTAGGTGTTACACAAGAGAAAGTCACGACAAGTAACTACGTGATTACGGTTAAGTTAGATAAACCCCATACAATAGCTCAAGCGAAGGAGATGGCATTATATTATGGCGCTATATTGGCAAAAGAGCATGGTGCGCGTAAATTTAGCATAGGAAACCGTAGTCAAAGTTACTGGTGCAAGTCTAGCCCACCTAGCAAAAGTGATAACAATACTCCCATCCTTGGCGGTCCCGCATTTCAGTTTCACTTAGGATTTATCTCACTTTCCAAATCAAAAAAATCTCCTTGGTTAGTTATGAACACGAATAAAACAATCAAGGCACTTGCCAGTAAGGTTTATAGCACCCCTAATGAAATCGCATGGGCTCAAGTTGTAAAAACACAGCCTAAGCGGTGTAGAAATAGAACTCAGTACCAAAATGTCTTCTAACAGACAATTAAATTAACCTTTTAAGGAAGACAAATGACAAACAACGCTTTAATTGTTGCAATGGTTGCAACAACGCTTGCTGGCTGTGCGCAAAATTTCACCCCGTATGAAGTGGTCGAACAACTAGGCATTAATGAAAAGACTACACCACGTTATGACGTTGGTATTACCGAAGAGAAAAAATCTGAAAATAGCTTTGTCATTGTGGCCAAATTAAGCAGCACAAGTACCGCGCGACGGACAAGAGATATGGCTTTTTATCATGCAGCAATGTTAACACAACAGTATGAATTCCCGGCTTTTAAAGTATTACAAGCAGGTAGAGGTTCTTGGTGTTCAAAAAGTCGCTCTAATCATAAACAAGTTTTGGTTACCTCGAACAGAGCTCATTCAGGTAAGACTTATAAACAACTACCTACCATATCAAGTACATCTGAAGATGGCGGATATACAGTACGGTTAAACATTTTTTTTTTAACTGAACAAGCGTATCAATTAGGTAAAACCTCTAAAAAAGTTAAACTTGCCAGTAAAGTGGTAGAAAACCTAGCCACTAAGATCAATCAACGACCAAGTGAAGATGAACTAACCCGCATTAGTGAAGAAAGACTACAAACTTGTGCTACCGGACGAAAAAATAGAAAAGTAGAAGATAAAAGATTACTTTAAACTGAATTACTTTAACTGAATTAGTGTGATTACCAAGGGATTGTGTCGGTCTAATTACCGAGCGACTTTGTCGTAAAGAGCATATCAGCCAGTTGCTAAACTGGCTATCTTTTATGCCGTTTCTTGCACGGCTTTTGACTTTTCAA
>Ga0209395_1003757_pt1 | contig 18457 bp, 17 predicted proteins | sample GOMGulsemesocosm_3_FD_184635 | JGI IMG/M metagenome (GOLD analysis project Ga0209395, IMG submission 184635) | Methane-oxidizing microbial communities from mesocosms in the Gulf of Mexico - GOM9D Gulf of Mexico (SPAdes) (version 2) | ecosystem: Environmental > Aquatic > Marine > Cold seeps... | reverse complement strand
ATTAGCACTGGCTGAAAAATCTGCGAACTGCTGTAATATCCATTTAAAAATGAGTATTACACCAATAACATCTAATAATAAAAAGATTACGTTTTGTTGCATGAAGTAAATATATGATAAAACATGGCATATGAAAGTTGTAGCAACTAGTTGGATATATAGTTTACCAATATAATTGTTGAAATACGATGTTCCAATTGTTAGGAAAATCGGCTGTAATCAATAGTTCTTCACTTGTAAATGGGTGCGTGAAATTTAATTCTTTAGCGTGTAAAAACAAATTTGAACAACCAAACTCAGTTTCAAACATTCTGTTGTGAAAGCGGTCACCGTATTTTGGATCACCTAGTAAGGGATGAGAAATTTTATTCAAATGAATACGCAATTGATGTAAACGTCCTGTTTTTGGCGTTAATTCAACCAAACTATACCTTGAATTGTCATAAGGGTGTACAGGAATATCCAATTCAGCAGTTTTAAGTTGTTTAAAGTAGGTGAGTGCCTCTTTATGTACATTAGCATCTCTCCCTTTAACAGGAGTATCTATTTTACCTGATTCTGGAATATGTCCACGTACTATTCCAGAATAGGTTTTCTGAATATGATTAGTGATAAAAAGTTCCTGAAAAGGCGCAACAAATTCCTTCTTCTTGGCAAATAATATAATACCTGACGTTTTCCGGTCCAAACGATGAATAGGATAGAAGGGAAGCTGATATTCATCAAATAATAGCTGTACCAATGATTTCTCTTCTATTTGGTTTCTAGCCATACTAGAATGATGTACCAAAACATTGTTGGGTTTGTGTACGGCAAGAATATATTCATCTTCAAAACAGATAGCTATCATATTAAGTCAATCGTTTTAATACATAATAAATGAATACTGATAAACATCCGCAGATTGCAAAACCAATAAACATTGGTAGGGCAGTGGTGTTAACAAAACTGCCTATAAAAGTTCCTAAAGGTACCGAAAACAGCGTAGCAATAAATCCGGTTATGGCTGCACCAATACCAGCAATATGACCTATGGGTTGCATCATTAACGCACGAAGATTACCAAAAATAAATCCGATGAAAAAAAACTGCATTCCGAAAAAGAGGAGCAGTATTTCAATAGATGGATTTGTTGCATTATAAAATAGGACTACATACAATACAGAAACCACTGCAAAGCCTAATAAAGCCCATTTTAATATAGGTTCCATACCGTATTTCATTACAATTTTCCCATTTAAAAAAGTTGCTCCACCAACAGTTAACGCCAAAGAAGCAAATATATATGGAAACTCATCTACTAAACCATACTGCAATTGAAAAACTTGCTGAGAAGCACTTAAATACACCATAAATGATCCAGTTATTAAGGCAGAAATAGCGGTACAAGCAACAGTTTTTTTATAACTGAAAACCTCTTTAGTACCCGTAATAAAAACTTTGAAGGTAAAAGGAATTCTATTGGCCTTAAGTAAAGTTTCAGGTTGCCGAATAGCAAACCAAAAGGCTATGATAATGACAAAAATAAGTTGCACATAAAAAATAGCTTGCCAAGAGTAATAGTCTAGTATAAACTTACCTAAAGCAGGAGCTATTGTTGGAACAATAATGAATATTACAGTTACAAAGGACATTATTTTCGCCATATAATCACCTTCATAAGTATCTCTTATAATTGATATGCTAATGGTTCTTGGGGCAGATAATGCAATTCCTTGCAAAATTCTTCCAGCAATCATAATTGTTAATGATTCAGAAAAAACACAAATAAAACTAGCAAACACAAACAGTATAAAGCCTACATAAATCATTTTTTTTCGTCCATAGGTATCTGATAAGGGGCCAAAAAACAATTGTCCAATACCTAAACCCAAAAATATCATAGTTACCAATAACTGACCATCAGTAACTTTTTTAAAACCAACAGTAATCCCTATTTGATCTAATGCTGGTAATAATGCATCAATAGATAATGCAACCATTGCCATTAAGGAGGCCATAATAGCAATAAATTCTAATTGAGAAGTTTGTTTTTGTTGCATAGCACAAAAGTATGTTATAAATAGATAGTAAAGGGGTTTGTATTACATATTAGATGTATTTTAACATAACAATTATCATGTGTTTGATTTAATAAATAAAGTAATTTTACAACGATTTAACAATACAAGCAATATGAAAAAGGAAGTTTTAAATTATTTATTTATTACTATCGGAAGTATTTTTTTAGCATTCGGGGTAGTTGGTTTTTTGAGCCCAAATGATATTGCTACAGGAGGAACAGCAGGTTTAGCAATCATATTTCATTCACTATTCAACCTTTCTATAGGAACATTGTTTGCAATGATAAACATTCCGTTATTAGCCGTAAGTATTAAGTATTTAGGAAAATATTTTGCACTTAAAACATCTATAGCTATCATATTAATGGGAGGGTGTATTGATATCCTTTCAAAGGGTTTTGAATTAAATGCTTTGAGTAATGACCCTATTTTGGCCACATTGTATGGAGGTGTTTTGGTAGGAGCGGGCCTCGGTTTTATATTTAAAGGAGGAGGTTCTGCTGGTGGAGGAACAATTATTGCCAGTATTATAACGTCTAAATCAACTCTTAAAACTGGTACAGTAATGCTTATTTTAGATGCAATTGTAGTTGCAGCAGCAGGATTTGTATTCAATAGTGTTGAACTGGCTTTATGGAGTATGATTAGTATTTATACTGCAACAAAATTGATTGATTTAATTTTAACTGGGCGTCCAAATGAAAATATTGTACATATTTCATCTTCAAAATGTTTAAGTAATTTAGGGAAACTCATAAAGGATACCATAGGTGTTTCAGGAACTATAGTAAAAGGAAATGATTTAAGCTCAACTGAAAATAAAGACATCATTTTCGTTGTAGTGCCTAAAAACAAATTAAATATTTTAAAACAGATTGTAAAAACTCATGACAAAGAGGCAAAAATGATTGTTATGGAAGCTTCAGAGTTGTTAGGATCAAAATACAGTAAAGAGTAATTTTTTTCATATTTCATTATTAATGAGACATTGTATATTATAAATACCTTAGAGTAGTATAAAACATTCTATTTTACATAATATAAATTATAAAGCATTTTCATTATAATATGACATTATGTATAAATTGCTAGATAACGAGTAAAAACTAATAATTATTGTATTTAATTAAAATAAAGTATGGTATAAAAAAAAAGAGCTAAAAAGTTTATTTTTTAGCTCTTTTCATTGTTTTACCTCGTTTTTATTCCAATTCTATTAAGATAGCTTTTTGAAGCTGAATATTTAATTAGTGAAATTGATTTTTTATATTAATTAATAACTATTGCCAATTAAGAATTGGAAATTCATTATTAACATTTGGAGTTACATCCATTTTCCACGAGTTATTAGCTCCTGTATTTAACTCATTTATAAAAGCACTAGATTTCATTTCTACTGCCGTTCTCTCAAAACCAACATGAGAAAATTGATCTATTCCATCTAAAAAATAACAATGTTCCACAATAATATTCGAACTAAAACCATCAAAATCATAAACTACGATATTATCATTCTCTGAATTCCCAGTACCTGTATTAGGAACTGAACCTGTATTATAACAATACTTAATAGAAGTTGTTCCAGAGCCACCAACTATTCCCGCAGCTAATTCATTATCGGTACTAGAAATATCCCCTGTATTATAACAATTTTCTACATAAGACCATTGTGTACCTGAAGCATCACTCCTACCAACTATTCCACCACATCTTTTTGACCCATTAACATTACCTGTATTGAAGGATTGTTCAATTCTACCACCATAGCTCATTCCTACAATTCCACCAATCTGAGATCCAGATGCACTTACAGTTCCTTTATTAGAACTTTCAGATATTGTAGATCCAGTTAAATCTCCGCAAATTCCACCAACACTTCCCAATCCTAGAAGAGATCCTTCAAAATTTGCTATTTCGATAGTTGTAACTCCTGTAGAACGCCCAGAAATTCCACCAACAAATTTATTTGCAATAATATTTCCACTTACAGAACTGCTTATTATTTCATCTGCTGCTGAAGATCCAGTAATACCTCCTACCTCATCATTTCCTTCCAGAGAAGTTAAATTGGATGAACAGTTATTAAGGCTGTTATCAATTGAATGCCCAACAATTCCTCCGACTTCATCATTTCCTTTTATAGTTCCGTCAAAACAACAGTTCTCCATTGTCCCATATCTTGAAAAACCTAATATACCTCCCACCCAGTCATTTCCTGTAATAGCACCATTAAAGCAAGAATTCTGAATTTGTTCAGCATATGAGAAACCAGCAAGACCACCAACAGATTTGTCTCCAGTGATATTACCATTTATTGTTAAGTTTTTTAAAGAAGAATTGTAACCTAAAAAACCAAAAAAACCAACATATAGTTCATCTGGTCTGTCAATAGTTACATTAGAAATTGTCTTATTATTCCCATCAAAATCACCTTCAAAAATATAATCGTCTTTTAATCCTCCTATAGGTATCCAAGGTTTACAATTCAAGTCAATATCATTAATTAATTTGAAATACTTAAAGTTATAATTATTTATTACTGTTGAAGCCGTGTCATTAACTTGCTCAGCCAGGTAATATAAGTTTTCTATACTTTCAATTTGATATGGGTTTGATATGGATCCATCTCCATTTGTCCAAATTGAAGGAACAATGTCACACGGTTGGTCTACTACGCCACTATCGTTATTAGTAAAGATTGAATCATCTGTACTACAAGAAGTGATTATGATCACTGTGCTAATAAAAAGGAGGCTTTTAAATATTTTCATTTAATTTGGTCTTAAATTTTTAATAAAAAATTGAGGATAAAAGTAATAGTAATTTTTATTTTCACAAGGAAAAGGAATGAAATATTAAAATAGATACTCTTAATTATTACATTGATTAAAAAAGCATAAATAAGGGTAAATCCTTACAAAAAAAAACAACTAGCTTCAATATAAAATGTTTGGTATCAAAGGACTGAGCTAAACTTTGTATTTGGCTAAAACTAAATCAACCTATTCAAATAAAAATGACTCACTTTTTTTTATGCTTAATTATTAAAAATTTTTGATGTTAAACTGAACCTTCTGAAAAATAAAATGCAACCATAGTTAGTGTATCGAAAACGGCATGAGCAAAAATTAAAGGAAATAGTTTTCGTTTGGCAACCAAATAAAATATACCGAAGGATAAGGCAATTAATCCTGTAATAACCATTCCCATTGATCCATGGTAACTGTGCATAAACCCGAATATTATTGCTTGCATAATTAATGCTAAAGCCCAACTTATTTTACTATTTCCAAATATATTTTTTAATTGATTCAATAAAAACCCACGAATTAAAAGTTCCTCTCCCAGCCCTGCTCCAAAACCAATTCCAATTACAAGATACACGATGAAAACAACTGGTTTACCTAAGAAGAAACTAAACTTATCCGTTGCGTCTGCGGCTTGCTCCAACCCGAAAAGAGGTTTCAATACAAATAGCGTAATAAAAGTGATAAGAAAAATGGAACCAATGGCTAAGAGTCCTATACCAAGCTGTTTAAGCCATTGTTTTCTTCCCTTGGGTAAGCGTAGGCCAATGTCAGACCAATTAATATTCCTTCTTTTCAAAAAAAATGTTGCTACTAAGATTCCTACCCAAATACCTATGGAACCAGCGTAACCTGATGGAATGATTTGAATTTGATCACATATTGCTTTGGTTCCAGACATAACTCCAAGAACGATGAAAGTCTCAATTAATAATACTGTTTTAGATTTGATTTTTTGATTCATGATTATCTTTGTTTTAATTTTGAGACAAATCAAAGGCTTATATAAAAGTTTAACGATTCTTTTTAACCAATAAAGTAGTTAATACGCTATATAGGTTCAATAAACCTATAAACATAGTTCATTGACAAAAAAGACTCTTTGGTTGATGAATTTTTGCTTTTCATTGATAAGAATAGATGATATAATGTAATTGTACTATTTTTGTTTAATGATAAGAACTTTTATATACAACAATAGAAAGCGTTTTTTAACTCACGCATCGATATTGTTAAGTATTGCAGTTTTATTTTCGTTGATTTTAGTTGTTTCTTTAGAAAGTGTTTTTTCTTTTTGGATTTTTTTCGAATATCTATTGCAAGCAATAACCACAATATTTCTTCTATTAGCACCACCTATTTATCTAAACATTTATTGGTTAATTCCTCGTTTTATAGTGCAAAAAAAATACTTAAACTACGCAGTTGTAATTCTAGTTTTAATAATTGTCTGGGGTTACATATTAGGTGTTGGTGAACCATGGATGGATGAGCATTGGTTTGGTCAGCCAAAACAAGATTCTAGCATGCAAATTGGTATTGCAGGTATGATTTTTATTCTAATTTCAACAACATTACTACACCTTTCCTATAAATGGTATATACAACTCTCTAAAATTAAACAGATAGAAAATGATCAATTACATTTAGAATTATCTTCTTTAAAAAATCAAATCAACCCTCACTTTTTCTTTAATACGTTAAATAACCTATATGCATTATCCCTAGAGAAATCTGATGAAACACCTTCTGTAATTTTAAAACTTTCAGAAATGATGCGCTATACAATTTATGACTGTAAAGAATCGAAAGTTTCTGTATTGAATGAAATCACCTATTTAGAAAACTTTATAACACTTCAGAAAGTAAGACATCATAAAAGAGGATTGATTACTTTTAAAAATGAAGTAATTGATTCTGACATGCAAATTGCACCGATGATATTGATTGTGTTTTTAGAAAATGCCTTTAAACATGGTTTCGATTTGATAGAAAAAGACGCTTTTATCAATTTATACTTAAAAATAAAGAAGAACACGCTACATTTTTATATTGAAAATAATTTTATAGAAATAGAAGATGGACATCAGGTAGGAATTGGTTTAGAAAATGTAAAAAGAAGATTATCCTTAATCTATCCAAAAACTCACGAGTTAAAAGTTATTAAAAGTGAAAATTTATTTAGTGTTGATTTAAAATTATATTTATAATGAAATGTTTAATAGTAGATGATGAACCGTTAGCACACAGAATAATTAAAAATTACTGTGATAATCTTTCGTTTTTAGATATCGTTAAAGAATGTCATTCGGCTTTTGAGGCAATCAATTATTTAAATGAAAACCAAGTAGATTTAATTTTTTTAGATATTAATATGCCTAAGTTAAAAGGCTTAGATTTTTTAAGAACATTAAGCAATCCTCCATTAATAATTATTACATCAGCATATCAAGAATATGCGATGGAAGGTTATGAATTAAACATACTAGATTATTTGCTGAAACCTTTCAGTTTTGAACGTTTTTTAAAAGCCATAAATAAAGCAGTTTCGCAAAAAAAACTCCTTGATACATCTGAAAACACACCTAATCTACAAGTTACACCAGTTACTTTACCTAATAATGAAAACCAAGAAAGTATTTTCATTAAAGGAGATAAAAAGACGCATCAAGTTCAATTTGATTCTATTTTATATCTTGAAAGCATTGGTAGTTATGTGAAAATTCATTTAGAGAATGAGACTATTATCTCCTTAGATAGGCTAACAAATTTTGAAAACAAACTGCCAAAAAATCTTTTTTTAAGAATTCATCGCTCCTATATTATTGCTATTAAAAAAGTGAATACAATTGAGGGAAATAGAGTAAAAATAAATGAAAAAGAAATTCCTGTTGGAAGTGTTTACAAACATAATTTAACAAAATTCATTAAATAATTAGTTTAAACGACTGTTACAGTATAATAATACTGCATTTGTTATTTATTCGGGACAATTTTTACAATACCAACACTTTCTAAAGCAGCATATATATAACCGTCAGGTCCTTGTCTAACGTTTCTAACACGTCCCATTCCTTCTATTAACTTTTCGCGTTTTAAAACTTTATTATTCTTTAAAACTAGTCGTTCTATGTATTGAAATTTTAATGAACCAACTAATAGATTACCTTTCCAATCTGGATATATTTCAGAATTTACAAATGTCATACCACTGGGTGCAATTGATGGTACCCAATAAAATAAGGGTTGCTCCAACCCTGGTAGAGCAGTATCTTTTGTGAACATTGTGCCATTATAATTAATGCCATAACTAATTTTTGGCCAGCCAAAATTTTTGCCTTTTTGTACAATATTAATTTCATCACCTCCTTTTGGGCCATGTTCGTGTATCCATAGTTGCCCAGTTTCTGGGTGTTTAACCATGCCTTGCGGATTTCTATGACCCAAGCTGAAAATAGCTGTTTTAGCATTTGGATTGTCTATAAAAGGATTATCTTCTGGGATGCTACCATCTGCATTTAGTCTATATATTTTTCCGCAATCACGAGTTACATCTTGTGGATTAACATCTCGATTTCCACGATCTCCAACGGAGAAATATAAAAACCCATCGTTATCAAACTCAATACGAGAACCAAAATGTTGACCACGTTTGGAGTTTGGACCAGCTTTATATAAAAGCTCAATATTTGTTAATTTATTTCCGTTAAGCTTTGCTCTTATTAAGGCGGTATTTCCGCCATACCCTTCTCCATCAGTAGATGCATGCGTAATGTATAACCAACCATTTTGACGGTAATCGGGATGTAATTCTATATCTAATAATCCTCCTTGTCCGCGTAAATACACTTCTGGGAGTCCTTCAATTATTGTTTTTATACCATCTTTAAAATATATTAACTCGCCTGATTTTTCTGTAATTAAGAGAGCACCATCTGGAAGAAAAACAAATCCCCATGGAATATCTAATTCAGGTACAACAATTTCAACCTTGTAATTAATGGTAGTAGGAGCTTCAGCTTCTACAGTTGATTTGTTTTTTTGAGCACAAGCTAAAAGTGAAATGAAGCTGATTAAGTATAAAAGTTTGAATTCTTTCATGCTATTGGTTTTTATAAATATAAAGTTATGTATATTTATTTAGAATGTATAATTAATATTTAATCCCGTGTATTAGTTTATAGGATTTCTAGGATAAATGTAGCATAGTGCCTTATCGCCTAAATCAGTTGCATTAATTACCTTTTATACGTTGCCACAAGGTTTTCATCAGAAACTGAGCATCACGTCCAGTTTTGGGAACTTCTGTAGCGATTATTTGGTCATTATGTACTTCTAAACTATAGGAAAATGTAAAAATTGGCTTTCCATCTTTTCTATAAATTAGCCCAAATCGTAAGTCATTAAAATACCAATGCCCTTCTCTTTTATCTATAATATACCAACCTTTGCTAATGGCTATCAAACGTTTTACATTTGGAAATTCCATTAGGTCTATAGATGTATTTCGTTGCTTTGGATATTTCTTAAAATGTATTGGTTGTGTGTCAAATAGTGAATAGTCGGCAATTAAGTAATTTTCTGGTGTGTCAATATTGGCATTCCACAATATCGTGTTTAATGGTGCTGGGCGTGTACTAATTTGAGTATAAGCTATATTTTGATCTTGTAATGCCTGCTCAAATCGCTTTTCTACTACAAGTTTGATAACCAATGTTACCAATAAATACGTTGTTGAAATTAATAGTCCTGTAATATTTAAACGACGTCTTGTTTTAGATTGACGTTTATAAAAAAGTACCATGATAGTAAAAACCAAAAACGGTACCGTATAAAGTGGATCAATCACAAAGATTGAATTCAATGCTATACGTGATTTTAATGGCCAAAATAATTGGGTTCCCCAAGAAGTAAATGCATCTAAAAGTGGATGCGTAAACAATCCTAAAAAAAACAGTTTAGTCCAAGGTTTCCAACCGAGATCTGCTCTGTGTTCCAATCGACTTACAAACCAACCTAAAACGGGAGCTAATAAGACACTAAAAAGCAAGGAGTGACTAAAACCACGATGCCACTCTAAGGCATTAATGGTATTGGTAAAAGTACCTAATATAACATCTAAATCTGGTATGGTTCCAGCTATAGCACCATAGAGTAACGCCTTGTTACCTACTTTTTTTCCTAAGGTAGCTTCCCCAATAGCTGCTCCTAAAACAATTTGCGTTAATGAATCCAAATGAAATTATTAAAATACGAAAATAAGTATTTTAAAGGTCATTTTATGAGGTTTATGAGCAGTTATGAAAAAACATGTTATCTATTCTAACATATTCCATATTAATGGCAACAAAAAAACCCATCAATAGTGATGGGCTTTTTTTAAACTTGAAATTATATGTATTAGATAACTTTTACGTTTACTGCATTTAATCCTTTGTTTCCTTCTTCTAGTTCAAATTCAACTGTATCGCCTTCACGAATTTCGTCTACTAATCCAGAAATGTGTACAAAGTGATCCTTGTCAACACCTTCTTCAGTGATAAATCCAAAACCTTTAGTTTCATTGAAGAATTTTACTGTTCCTTTATTCATTGTAATGTAATTAAATTTATAAAATATTATTATTTACAAAGGTGCACCATTTTTTTGATATACAAAAAAATAATTATACTATTTACAGCTTATTTATACAATTAACTGATAGTTTTGCAATCTCATTCATTTGTTAAACAATGTTTTAGTACTTTTTTTTAGAGAAAATTATTAAGGGAGTAAACTTTGCTTTGTCAAAGTAAAGTTATACTTCGACTAACATTCAGTAGGCTCTACACGGAATATTATAGTTCAAATGTATTATAATTGTTCTTATAAAAGTTTATACATTTTAAAACTCTACCCCTTAATTATGTAGAATATCCTATGAACTTTATAGATTATAAAGTTATGTAGTATTTGGGTGCATATACATTCATAGTTTGATCTTTCGTATAATTTCAATATTCTGTATAATGGATAAATGTTACTAAAATTGAAAAAATCACCTAATAAATAATAACTAACACAATAAAATATAGCTTATCTTTAATTGGATGATTATTGGTACTCTTAGTAACTAATTAGTTAAACCAATTAACACTTAATGCATATGGGAAAATCAAGTGGTAAACCTCATAAATTTGGTACGTTTTTAGGCGTTTATATTCCAAGTATATTGACTATTCTTGGTTTAATAATGTATTTGCGGTTTGGTTGGGTTGTTGGAAATGTTGGTTACATAAATACAATCATCATAGTTTTAATGGCCAGTTCTATCACGTTTATTACCGGCTTAAGCGCTTCGGCAATCGCTACCAATATAAAAGTGGGTGTTGGTGGTGAATATTATATGATCTCCAGAAGCCTTGGTCTTGAGCCCGGTGGTGCTATTGGGATTCCCTTATACCTATGCCGTACGCTAAGTGTTACCTTCTATTGTTATGGACTTTCTGAAGCCATATTAATTCTATGGCCGGAAAGTCAAGGTCTTATGCCTAGTTATTCCTTACAGGTTCTTACCATTATATTCATCATTTTAGTTACTACCCTATCGGGGAAAAGTGCCAAGCTTGTACTAAAATCACAAATTCCAATTATGATTATTGTAGGGGTTTCTATCCTTGCGTTGATTTTAGGTGTACTTACAAAAGACCTCCACACCCCTACTACGATTGCCTCTTATAGTACGGCACCGGAAGGGTTTTGGTATGTGTTTGCAGTTTTCTTTCCTGCTGTTACAGGATTTACTGCTGGAATTGGTTTAAGCGGGGATTTAAAAGATCCTCAAAAATCAATTCCCAAAGGTACACTTGCCGCAGTAGTTTCGGGAGCAGTAGTTTATCTTATTATTCCACTGCTCTTTGCTATTACTGGTGCGCTTACTTTAGAGCAAATGGCAGATCCCGATGCAGGAGTTACCGTCTGGACGCGACTTGCCGTATTCGGACCTTGGATTATCTATCCCGCAATATGGGGAGCAGTACTTTCTTCTGCTTTCGGTAGTATTTTAGGTGGACCTAGAATACTTCAAGCTTTATCGATGGATGGATTAGCTCCAAAATTCTTATCTAAGCTTTCTTCATCTGGGCAACCCACTATTGCTACTTGGATTAGTGGGGCCATTGCGATAGCGGCTGTTTTTCTTGGCGGATTAAACACAATTGCTCAATATGTTTCAGTACTGTTTTTAACGCTATATGTGGCTGTTAATGTGAGCTCAGCTGTTGAACAACTTATTAAAGAACCTTCTTATCGCCCAAAAATACACGTACCTTGGTTTGTATCACTTCTTGGTGCAGCCGCAGCAATGGTGGTTATGTGGTTGATTAATCCTTGGGCTTTCTTTTTTGCTTTGGGTCTTGAGTCAGTGATTCTATTTTATTTATTTAGTAAAAAACTGGAACAGCAATGGGGTGATGCCTCTACTGGAATGTGGATGCATTTGAGTCGGTTTGCGTTACTGCGGTTGAATACTAAAAAAGTTCATACAAGAAATTGGCGTCCCATTATAATTTTATTTGTTCATGAATTAAAAGATCATATGCAATTAGTTAAATTCACTGAGATGCTAGGGCAAAACAGCGGGCTGTTAACTATCTCTAAACTTGTTACTTTTGAAGATGCCTCTGAATTAGCGAGGCTCGATAAGATTGCATTTGAAATGCAAAAAGATCTTGCCGCTGAAGGCTTACAAGCTTTAACTGAAGTTAACGTGGTAAGTGATTTAAAGTACGGTATGTATCAGGTGGCAGCCTCACATGGTACGGCGGGTGTAAAAACAAACACTGTAGTTTTTGGATGGTCAAGTACCAAAGAGGGTAAAATACAAGAGTTACAAGTTATTCATGATCTCTCCAAATCTAGAAAGAATATATTGATGGTCCATTGCAATAAACCTTTTACTACCAAGGCAAATAAGCGAATTGATATTTGGTGGCGAGGAGAAAATAGAAATGGAGACCTAATGCTGCTTCTCTCCTATTTAATACGACTAAATAGAAAATGGAAGAAGGCGGTAATCAACATATTTTCTATTGTTAATTCTGAAGCTGAAAAAAATGAAAGGGAACGTCATATACAGTTTTCCATTAAAGAAGCACGTATTGAAGCTGAAATTCATGTATTACTTAAGGTAAGTGATGATATCCTCGGAACCCTTATAAAGAAAAGCACTAAAGCAGACCTTGTTTTTGCTGGATTAGCACATGGCAATAATGATTTCACTTCAAGCATAGAAATCATTGAACGTATTGCCAACAACTTGAAAGTGGTTGTTTTTGTACAGAACAACGGGATGGAAAGTGAAATTCCGGTTATTTTTGGTTTGACAAAATCCTAAGCAAAGTTATCCCGATTTAAGAACGGATCTGGCAACATTCAAAATAGTATAGTCAAAAAGGAATTATGAGTAAAATGGGAAATATAAGAGCATATTAGATTTATTCGCTAAATAAATCTAATATGCTCTTATATAAAATTATCTCACAGTATATGATTTTAAGTAATTGGATAATTTTCTAAGGTATCATATATTTAGAAACCCTATTGAAAATCTATTTTTTTTTGGACTAGAATTTAACTCATTTACTTTAAATAAGCCTACCAATAAAAAGAATGCCATAGCTATATAGGTGTTTAAAAAAGCAAAGGATAAACCAATTACATAAATAAACACGCAGACAAAATCTAAAGGTCTCCTATCTAAATGTAAACCTACCTGAGATGTTTTACCATGAAGTTTAACAATAGAATTTCTTAATAACAGAAATGACAACTGACTCATAAGAAGAACAAAACCATACAGAACAACAGGAACAATGTCAGTATGATGATCGCCATCTCCTATCCAGTTTGTAGTAAACGGGATTATAGATAACCAAAATAACAGGTGTAAATTTGCCCATAAAATTTTCCCATCAATTTTTTCAGTAATTTTAAATAACTGATGATGACTAACCCAATAGACACTCACGTATAAAAAACTTACCATGTAACTAATAAACGTCGGTAAAATTTCAAACAGCGCCTCTAAAGTATATTCTTCAGGTGCTTCTAATTCTAAAACCATAATGGTGATAATAATTGCAAGTACACCATCACTAAAAGCTTCTAATCTTCCAGATGTCATTTCCATTTTAATTTTTTAAAACTTCTAAATTAGATTGCTTATAATAATTTCTATCATCTGGTGCCTCATTTAAAGTAAATGTATACTGATATTCTGGATCATATACGTTTAAAATAGTATAGGTTCCAACCGTTTGCCATGATTCTCCATCCCAGGTTCCATCTGCACTTAAAGCTTTATAAATGTGTTGAGATTGAATAAGAACACGTCCCCAAAAGAGCCATTTCCCATTTATGTTATGTACAAAATAAACCCGTACAGGATCCATTTGAAAAATTCTCGCGCTTGGTTTATTTTTAAATTCAAATACTTTTCCTTTAACATCCTCTAAAGTAATTGGATGCTCTTTATGTTTTTCTAATTGAAAAATTTCTACAGGAAATCCCTGCTCAGTGGTTAATTCTAGTGTATCATTTATTTCTACGAAACTTCCCATTTTTCTATTTTTTTATTATTAATTAATTTTCCTCCAAACATTTTAATCAGGTTTTCAAAACCATTCTGATAAAACTGTGTTACTCCATCTTCTTCAGCATAAAATTTAGAGGACCATTGTACTAAACAACGCTTATCCAACTCAGTTTCTATTACTTGAATTTGAGCATGATATTTTTGTGTTGTTTCTCCCCACTCCCCTTTATGCCATTTGTATTTATAACGCATATTTTCATTATCCATAAAAACTAACTCTTCCCAGGTTGGAGTTTGACCGGGAAAGCTTAATTTTCTACGAATGTCTCTTTCTTCTCCTTGCCCCTCAGTAACTTCACAAATTGGAATATCCGGATGCCATTGATTGATATTATAAAATCCTCCAACCATATGCCATACTTTAGCAGCTGAAGTATTTAATTCACATACTACAACTACGCGCCAATTTTTATATTCTTTTGTGCTCATTTTACTTATTAGAATCTTTAAATTTAATTGATGATACTTATTGATTAAAAAGAACGAACTGCTCTAACACGACAATCGTGATTCTTGAGATCGGTAAATATATTACCCTCTAAAAAGTATTGAGCCCAAGCGAAGTTAAGATCTAGTTCTGTAGAACTCCAATAGAAATCGCTGGCAAAATTACCAACATCTTTATTTGGTGCCTTTGCACCACGTCCAATATTTGTGAACATTAGACTTAATTCTTCTTTTGATGGTAAATACCAATCTGTAAAACCACCTTGATTTAAATCATAACAAAGTTGAGCCGCGTAAGGTTTGGTTCCTTGACTCACAATAATTTTTGCTGTGTTGGCTTTTCCTGAACCTACAATACTATCAAAAGTTTTGGTATTAGTAAAAGCTCCGTGATGCCATTTACTACCTGTACTCTGATCTTGAGCAGCGCATACTAATCCGTGTTGGCCAGTTGAATCCAATTGGAATATAATCCCCCCTAATTCAGGAACATTTTGACCTATAGTATATTTTGCTGCATTCTTATTTTGAGCAAAGAAATTGCACGTTGAAAAAAGTAAAAAAGCGAATAAAATAGTTTGTTTTTTCATAATTGTATTTTATTTATTATTGGTTTAATTGTGATTCTTTAAATAAGTCTAAAACTTGGTCCGTAATTTTCAGATTTTCCAGGAATTTGAATTTTCATTAATGGTAATGCATATTGTTCTAACTTAAACATTACTTCAACAGCATTAACTAAGGCAGCTTGTCCCCTACCTTCTATTGCCCAAGCATCTTCTAGGAATTTTACTAATTCGGTATACACTTCATCAAAACTATTTGTTAAATGCCAAACTTCTGGAGAAACATCAGCCTCTTTATAGCCACCTTTTGGAATTCTTGCTATTGTATAGGTTTCTGGACGTGGGTTTGCCCCTTTGAAATAATATTTGTCGCCTTCTTGAACAATTTTCTTTTGGTAAAAAACCTCCCAAAAACGGTAGAAATGTGCCAAATCATCCATTCCAGTACTTGCTGGCGTTACGTTTTCAGAGCCCTCCCCTTGTTCTTTTATCATATCGATGGCTTTCGAAACACTTTCTGCATCTGCCATTACCCACCAAGATAAAGGACCAGCCAATTGACGTTCAACATTCATTTTTGGTTGTAGTTCTTGAAACAACTCATTAATCCTGTCGTATAATTCTCCAATAGTTGCATTATGCGTATGATCTTTATCGAACTTTCCTTTCGGTATAACACCGTTTTGGTCGGGTATATTTCCTATATCTACAAGTTCACCTGAATCGTAATCATAAATGTCTGCAATTTCCTCTGGCAATTCTATTTCCATGAAATTACGAAGTGAACTATCGTTCAACCCTTCTAAATATAAAAACAATTTAGGGTGTACACCTCCAGGAAGTCCTGAAGGGAAGCTTAACCTATTTTTAGTATTATAAATTTTTGGCTCGCCACCAATTCCTGCAATCATATTACAAACCATTGCCATATGAAGCATTTCTTCCTGAAAGATATTACGAATAGACTTTGCTACTTCGCACTTATTATCTTTAATAGTCCACATTGCCTGTAAATAAATAGGAATAGTTGCAAACTCAAGAATTACAGCATTATTAAGTAATTCCTTTAAAACAAACATTTTATCTTCGTGCTCATCGGTATCTACTTTCTTAGAATGTGCGATAAGTTCTTGTACATTATCAATTTTGGAAGCTTGTTCTTGAAATTTATTTTTAAAATTTATAGTTGATATTCCCATTGTTTCTTTTTAGAGGTTTCTGTTGTTTTTGAAGCATTAGTAAGATGTTCTACTAATCTAAATGCTAAAGCTGTAAGTGTTAATGTTGGGTTTACGGCACTTCCTGTTGGAAAAGCAGCATTTGAGCACACATATAAATTATCAGTATCGTGCACACGCATAAACTTGTCGGTAACACTATTTTCTGGTGATGTTCCCATACGTGCAGTTCCTGTAGTGTGATGACCTCCTGGCTTATCTACTCTAGAAGAGGTGATTTCTAAGCCCATTTTTAGTATAATTTCTTCTAATAATTGTAAACGGTCTTTAGCATTTGCCATTTCTTCATCTGTACGACTAAAATGAACTGTTGTTTGTGGCAAACCAAAACGATCTACTCCAGATCTTGCTTCTAAACGGTTGCTAAACTTCCCTTTTTCTTCCAAAAATGCTTGAAGATTAACTTCCATTTCACCATAAACAATTGCATCAATCTCTTCACGAGTTTTTCCGTCAATCATTAGTTGGGCAATATCCGTATTAGGCGTTGTTCGATTTTTAAACATAAAAATCTTCCCTTTTTTCTGATGTTCTTTAGTATTATAACTATGCGACATTAATGTTGGGAAATCATATTCTTGAAACCATCCATTAGGATTTGCTTTAGCTTTACCTACAACATTTAACATAGAGTGTGACACTACAAAGCGTCCTACAAGATCAAAATCGTTACCAATACCATCTTTCCAAAACTCATTTTTAGAAGCTCTTAATAATTTAGGAACATTATAAGCTCCCGAAGCTAATATTACCGTTTCTCCAGCTACGGTATGTTGCTTTCCATTAAGATTGTCTGTAAAAGTTACCGACTCTATCTTAGATTTTGAACTTACATTTACATGATGTACTGGTGTATTAATTCGTACTTCAAAATTTATAAACCTAGGATCATTTTTTAAATCATCTAGGACATATTGAGCATTAAAACGACCACCAATTGGGCAGTATTTGCAAGTTCCAGTAGTCATACATTTTCGATAACGTGCAACCGGCATTTTTCCTGATCTTATTTTACTGCTTTTACCAGGATTTATATCACCATCTTGATATACAACATCTAGTTGCTCCCAAGCTTTAATCATTTCACCATCTGCGGCAGTCCACTGAAATGGTGGTACAGGATAAGGTTTAGACCTTGGCACCCAATTTTCACTCTCATCACCACAAACCGATAAAAAAGATTCTGCATCGTTGTAATAGGATTCCAAATCTTCGTAATTCATGGGCCAATCAGCTCCAAGACCAGTATTGGTATGTAAATTAAAATCTTCTGGTTTAAAGCGTAAAGACCAAGCCCCCCAATGCATTGTGGAACCTCCGTATGCTTTAACACGTACGCCATCCGTTTGATATTCTATGTTTCCAGAGGAATCTGCCTCCCACTTTTGATCGTAAGTATATGTATACGGCCGCTCTCTTCTGGTAATATAATCCCACCAAAAACGTCTGTCTTTCGCTTTAATTTCAGGACCTGCCTCTAAAATTAAAATAGACGTATCGTGTTTATCTAATAATAGTCCTCTTGCTACTGTAGCTGCTGCTACACCAGCACCTACAATAATGTAATCATATTTATTTTTCATACATTTTCTTTTTTTGAGTAAACAGGATCTTCATCAAAAGCACGAACTCTCGGTGTACGATTAAAGCGTGTACCTCCTAAAAAGCCATGGTAATTTTTGGCTTGTTCACCTCCATTTGC
>Ga0209395_1003756_pt1 | contig 18463 bp, 15 predicted proteins | sample GOMGulsemesocosm_3_FD_184635 | JGI IMG/M metagenome (GOLD analysis project Ga0209395, IMG submission 184635) | Methane-oxidizing microbial communities from mesocosms in the Gulf of Mexico - GOM9D Gulf of Mexico (SPAdes) (version 2) | ecosystem: Environmental > Aquatic > Marine > Cold seeps... | reverse complement strand
CCATAAAATACAGCATTTCTGGCAGTAGAAGAGTCATCAATAGTATCTCCAGTCCATAGAATATGGCTTAGTCCTGATATCTTACTGTTTTCAGGATGTTCAAAAGTATAGAGTTCGTTCATTTTAGAACGTATTGCTCTACTCCATGGTATTAATTGATCTGTAGTATGTTCTTGTATACCATTAAAGTTCTTTTGAGGATCAACAATGGCATAAAAGTTTCCACCATAAGCCACATCAACTGTTAATTCGCCTAATTCAGGACAGTCTACCGTTAAGTTTTCTGCTGCTAAATAACTTGGTATATTAGTTAACTTTACAGATTCAACCTTATCGTTTTTAAGTTTGTATTCAATTTCCACTAAACCGGCAGGAGTTTCTAATTTTAATTGACCTGATATTTTAGGTATTACCAATCCTTCTTCAATAGCAATGGTTACTGTACCAATTGTACCATGACCACACATGGGTAAACATCCACTAGTTTCAATAAATAAAACAGCAATGTCGTTTTCAGGATTACTGGGTGGATACAAAATACTTCCAGACATCATATCATGGCCTCTTGGTTCAAACATGAGTCCTTTTCGAATCCAATCAAACTCTTCTAAAAAGTGAAGTCTTTTTTCAAAAATGGTTTCACCTTTTAAAATGGGAGCGCCACCAGTCACAACCCTTACAGGATTACCACATGTATGTGCATCAATGCACGAAAAAGTTTTTTTACTCATGTTTTTTAATGTTATTTACAACCAAATTAGCTGCTATTAGATCCTCTAGCGCATGGCCAACGGATTTAAAAATAGTGATGGATTTTTCAGATGTACGCCCATCTATTTTGTTTGAGCATAAATCAAATAAATCTCCTTTAATGTCTTCAAGTGATATTGTACCTTGAGAAATAGGAATGCATAGGTCTCCCGTTTCTTTTGGAGCCATTTCTATATTATCAACATAGATGTCACCGCTTAATATAGTATTGTCATCTACCTCTCTCATGTTTGGTTTGTAGGCACCAATTAAATCTAAGTGTTGCCCTTCCTTTAAATCATTTCCAAATATGAGGGGTGTTTCACTTAATGTTGCACAGCAAACAATGTCAGCCTGAGTAATTCCATCCTTAATTTTGTTGATGACTTCAATGTTTAAGTTAGAATCCTTTAATTGATCTTTAATGTTTTCCGCTTTTGAAGAGTTTCTTCCCCAAATCAAGACTTTTTTGATTGGTCTAACCGAACAATGGGCTTTAATGAGGTAGGTTGCTAAAGTTCCTGTTCCTATTAAAAGTAATGTAGATGAATCAGGTCGTGATAAATATTGAGAGGCTAGGGCAGATGCGCAAGCTGTTCTCCAATTGGTGATAGGTTTAGCATCTAAAATGGCTTGAGGAATACCTGTTACAGCATTCATTAATAAGTACAAGCCATTTATGGATTCCAAGTTGTATGATTTGTTTTCGGGTGCCACCGTCACAATTTTTATTCCGATTTGCTGGCCCGGGTTCCAAGCTGACATAATGAGAAGAGTATTCTCATTATGCTTAGCTGGATTATCGATAGAATAATGAAGTCTTGATGGCACAATTGGAGGTTTGCAAAATCCGTTTCTTAATGCATCAATTAACTCTAGGTAATTGAGATTTTTCTCTATCGATATGTTGTTAATGTAATTCACTTGGTTAGTTAATAATTGCCATAGTGATTTGGCCATTTATTTTTCTAGATAGGTTTAATTTATTTTCATTTTTTAATTCCTCTGGTAATAAACTATTTGGCATGTCTTGGTAGCAAATTGGACGCACAAAACGTTTAATGGCACTAGTACCTACAGAAGTAAATCTACTATCTGTTGTGGCAGGGTAAGGTCCTCCATGATTCATGGCATGGCACACTTCAACACCTGTTGGAGCCGCGTTAAAAATCAACCTACCTACTTTTTGTTCTAGTAAATTTATAATGTCACCGTTTGAATTTAAATCATCTAATGTTCCCATTATAGTACCAGTTAATTGTCCTTCTAAAGCATTAATCACTTGAGTTAATTCGGCTTGGTTTTCACATTCAACTAAAATAGAAAATGGACCAAATATCTCATGATGTAAATTAGGATTGTCAATGAAATTTTTCCCTGAAGTTGTAGCCAATGTTGCTAATCCTGTTTGAGAATTGTCTTTTGTTGTCAATAGGACATCTTTTTCAGTTAGCGTTTTAAGGCGAGAATCAATATAGTTTTGAGCAATTTGTTCATTCAACATAATACCTGATTCAACGGCATTTAGTTGTGTTGAAAGACTTTGTTTGAATACCGTTAATTCTTCTGATTTTATCCCAATTAATAAACCGGGGTTAGTACAGAATTGACCAACACCTAAAGTGATTGATCCTGCATAGGTAGTTGCTAAACTTATAGGGTCTTCTTGTAATTTGTTTTCTAGTAAAACAACAGGGTTTACGCTTCCCATCTCCGCAAAAACGGGAATAGGTTCTTTTCTTGTTTGTGCTAAATTATAAAGTGCTTTACCACCATTAAAAGAGCCAGTAAAAGCGACTGATTTTACATCTTCATGTAAAACTAGCTTTTTTCCAACTTCAAAACCATTGTCGTTTAAAGAAGAGAATACGCCATCTGGCATGTTTGTATTTTTAGCAGCTCTATTAATAGCGCCTGCAACTAAATCATTAACCCCTAAATGAGAATTATGTGATTTGACAATTACTGGGCAACCAGAAGCTAATGCTGATGCTGTATCTCCACCAGCGGTAGAAAAGGCTAGTGGAAAGTTACTAGCACCAAAAACTACAACTGGTCCTACTGCAGTTAACATTTTTCTAAGATCAGGTCTTGGAAATGGTACTCTATCAGGCAAGGCTGTATCGATAACTGCTTCAACCCAATTGCCATCTCTTAATAAGGATGCAAACAAGCGTAACTGAGAAGTAGTTCTACCGTGTTCACCCTGAAATCTTCCTTTTGGAAGACCTGATTCAAGGGAAGCTCTGTTGATTAATTCTTCTCTTATGACCTCCATTTCTGTCGCGATAGCATCTAAAAAAGAAGCCTTTTTTGTACCTGATAATTTCGAGTAAGTATTGAAAGCTGAACTTGCCTTTGATACTGCAGTATTCACTTCGTCTTCAGTAGCTGCATAAAACACCTCATTTAAACTTTTACCATGTTCAGCTGTCACACTGTTCATAGTATTGTCCCCCTCTGAAGAGGTTTTGAATCCTATATAGTTTTTTCCTGAAATCATTGGTTATAAGTTTAATGGAATTAGAGAAATATCTAAGTGATGTGGTATTTCCGGACGAGATTCAAGTCCATCTTCTATTATTTGTAAAACATTTTTTCGTTCTTCACCAATTAATGGTAATCTAGGTGGTCTTACATTTTCTGTTCCTAATCCTGTGGCAACTTCAGCAAGTTTGATGTTTTGAACCAATTTGGCATTTATGTCTAATTCTAGTAAGGGAAGAAACCAACGGTATATGTTTAAGGCTTCTTGATGTTTACCAATTTTAGCTAATTTATATATAGCAACTGTTTCCCTTGGAAAAGCACAAACCAAACCAGCAACCCAACCATCAGCACCCATAAAAATACTTTCTAAAGCCAGTGTATCTACACCAGATAGAATTTTAAATCGGTCTCCAAATCTATTTTTCATTCTTGTCAAATTTGAAATATCACGTGTTGATTCTTTGACGGCCTGAATGTTTTCACACTCAGCCAATTGAGCAAACATATCTAATGTAACTTCAATTTTATAATCAACAGGATTGTTATAGATCATGATTGGAAGTGAGGTAGAGTTGGCTACAGTTTTAAAGTATTCAACAGTCTCTCTATCATCCGCATTATATCTCATTGGAGGAAGCATCATTAATCCTTTTGCTCCACATTCCTCTGCTTTTCTAGCTGCTTCAATGGCACCCGTTGTAGTTTGTTCTGCAATATTCATTATTACAGGAATGTTGTCACCAACAAATTCTACTGCGGTTTTAACCAAGATATCCTTCTCCTCTATTTTTAAAGAGCTTGCTTCTCCAAGCGTTCCGCCTAATATAATACCGTTAACACCCGCGTCAATCTGTGCTTGAAGGTTCTTTTTGAACCAATCAAGGTCTAATTGATTATCATTTGTAAACTTAGTTGTTACTGCTGGGAAAACTCCTTTCCAATTTACATTCTTCATCTTTTAATTTTTATTTGTGACAAAGTTAGCGAGTTATTGAGGGGTTAGTAGTCCGATTTATGCATGGTATGATACTATTTTACCATTAAATTAGGATAATTGATAAAAGATGGTGAATTTTATACCCAATTGATGTGTTATGAAAGTATTACCGTTTAAAATTCCAAAAACAGAAAGTGAATCGTTTAGGGTTCAGATAGATGAGTCACCTTATTTTTATGACACGCTTCATAAGCATGGCGAAATTCAGATTACGCTTATTGTGAAGAGTGAAGGTACCTTGATATGTGGCGATTATGTAGGAGAGTTTACAGAAGGAGACTTATTCATAGTTGGTGCTAATCAACCACATGTTCTTAGAAATAATAAAGAATTTTATGAGGAGAATAGTAGTGGAGCATATGCCATTTCTCTTTTTTTTGATATAAATTCTTTTGGACATAATTTCTTTAGTTTACCAGAATCGGGTGAGTTGAACTTATTTTTAAACAGAACAAAAAGAGGTTTAAAGTTTAGTAATAAGATTAGAGATAAAATAAAGCCGACTATGTTTTCAATTGGACATCAAGTGGGAATAAATAGAATTATAGAAATGCTTAAAGTAATACAAATACTATCTGAGGCGGAAGATTATAAGTATTTGGCAACTTCTAATGTTATTAAAGATTATGATGAGACTGTTGGGAAAAGGATGAATTTAATATTTCAGTTTACCCTTAAAGAATATTATCGTGATATTTCATTGGATGAGGTGTCAAGCTTAGCAAGTATGACACCAAATGCATTTTGCAGATATTTTAAACAACGGACTAGAAAAACGTATGTAAATTTCTTGAATGAAATAAGAATTTCTAACGCATGTAAATTACTAAGGTCTAATGATTTGACTGTGTCTCAGATCTGTTATCAAAGTGGGTTTAATAATTTGTCACACTTTAATAGAAATTTTAAGAAAATTCAGGGTTGTTCTCCATCAGAGTACATTAAGAAAGCTACAGTTTCTTATTGATTTCTTTAAGATATAAAAGGAACTTTTTTTGAATTCGAACTTTAGTTCCTTAGAAGCCAGTCTACTGCTTTGTCCTCTGAACCAAACAATTTTAACATTACTTTTGGTTTAAATACGGTGTTGTAAGAGTTTACAATTACGTTTACTACTGGTGATTTTGTAATCATGGCAGCTCGAATTGCAAATTCAGAAAAGTGTTCATTCATAAAGGCCTGTTCTTCTTTATTGACGATACCCGTAATATATCTATTATCGCATAAATAGGGCCTTGGAACTCCACTTGTAATCTCAATAAATACCTCAAGTAGTTCCTTTAATATTTGAATATTATATTTATTAAATCTAGATATATCTGGCCTAAAGGTTAAAATATTGTCAGACCTAAGCTCTACCATTCCGCATGGTAATTCTATAGATTTTAATATTTCAACTTTTGCGTTTATTCTCCTAAGTTAGTCATTTTCTTCACCAAATAAAAAATGTAATAAGATGTTTATCACTCTTACCACTGAGGGACTCCAATGTATGTAGATTACAGATTAATTTAAAGAAAAATTATAAATAATACCCCATACAATAGTACTATAATGACAGGCTTTACACTAAATTATTGAATGCACTTAAAATCAAAGAAATTATTCTTTTTGAATTCAAATATTTTTACGATAAGTTCCCATAATTCTATCCCAAAAAGTAAAATACAATCCGTAATTGTATTTTGATTTTTGATGATGAATATTGTGATAGGTTGATGTATTATGCCATTGACCAAGTGTGCTTTTTCTAAATCTTATAGAGAATGTTTCAAAACCTAAGTGCCCCATTATATTTATTAAAGTCATGTAAGATAAAAAAGTAAATATTGCGAATGGATGGCATGGAATAAAAAAAACGATAATTGGAATAATCCCTATAGAAATCATAGCTTCAAACGGATGAAAAGAAAATGCTGACCACGGGCTAGGATTATCAAAATAATGATGAACTTTATGAATTTTGCTAAATAATTTAGGATAATGAATCAGCCTATGCGTCCAATAAAAATATGTATCATGAACAACAACCATAGCTATAATGCTAACTATAAAATAACCATATCCGTGCTCGTCAATATCGAGATAAACTTTCGTAATCCCCATTTCTTGCCAATAAAAAACAGCCCAGCTCACACAACAATAAATAATTAAAGTAAGAACAGAATAAAGAATTTCCTTTCTAATCACTTTTAATGGAGGGAACTTCTTCTGAATTTTCATTCTGGAAAATTTTTCGAATTTCAATTTATAAAACACAATATATGCCAAACCAGCTAGTAAAAAATATCGTAATATGATAGATAAACTGTCAAACCACCACGTATATATTTCTTCTACTTCTCTCATGTTTTTATTACTAATTTTGCCATAACCCTGCCGTGATAACACCTCCAGTTCCAAAACTACAAAGTAAAACTTTCTTTCCTTGAATAGTGTGTTTGACTTTATCTAAGGCTATGCCTACTGATGCTGCGCCACAATTTCCAGTTAATTCTGAAACATCAACAAACTCCAAATTGTATTTTGAAAAAACTGATTTCAGATGCCTAATGATAAGAGGATTAACCTGATGTAAGATCATCACATCAGGAGACATAGATTCCTTAACAAACTCAAGGTAAAATTCTTCTGCGTTTCTAAATAATTTAATGGCTTGAGAATTATCCATTGAAAGTCCCAAGTATTTTCTAGGGTCCTTAAGAATATTTGTTTTTTTATTCATTATTATCTCATCAGCATCATGACCAAGTTTTACGGTAACCACTTCTGCCAATCCTTTGTACTGTTTTGATTTCGAATAAATCATATCCTTTACTGAATCATCATAACTTATCAAACATGAAAATGCTCCATTTCCAAAAATTTTATGAATTCGTTTTGAAGATGATGTTGCCTTATTTGCCGCATCAGCCTGAACAACAATCACTGACGATTTGTTAAGTTTTGATAATTGGCTAGCTAGAATCATTGCACTCACACCTCCCGCACATCCTTGCACTATATCAATAGAATGACAGTCAGAAAAAAGATCAATGTATTCTTCTTTTAATAATTGACCAAGAGAAGGAGATAACATATCCGGACAAGTTGTAGCCAATATAAGGTGGCTTATATTACTTGGCAACCCCGAGTCAATTATTGGCTTAATGGCTTGTATTGCTAACGCTAACACTTGCCTAGGTTGTTCAACCAATTTCTTCCCCTTTTTAAACTCAAAATAACTATGCATTTTTTCTATTTGTACTCCCATATTTTAAATATTTGAATTATTATAACTGTGACAACCATTGGATTTAAGATTTTCTATTGATGAATCTAAATCATTTAATAGAACACTCCCTTTTTTTGTGTGACAAAATGGACACGCATGGATATCTCCATCAGTATCCACGTATAAGTTTCGATCTCCTGAAGCAAAACACCCAATTTGTCTTTGATGATAGCCATGATATGTTACTATTGGATAGTCCTTGTGCTTTTTATTATAATTCATTTTAAAATAAAAAGATTCAAGAATTTTTTCATGCTCTTTATAAAGCAGCACATCCTTTCCTAGATAATGACCAACAGCTTTTGGCTCTAGAATCTGAATAAATGCCACACCCATGTTTTTTGCAAGTTCTGCATATTTCATAAGATTTGAGTCAGAAACGAATGACCTAGTAACACAAATAGAAAGTGCAGTAACAAGATTGTTTGCTATTGAATTCTCTACTGCTTTCAAAGCCCACTCATAAGCTTTTTCATTTCTCCTAAATGCATTATGCTCATTTTTTTCAAAATGGTCTAAACTGATTACAACACCTGTTAATCCTGCCTCCTTTAATTTTTTTCCATTTTCATAAGTTAAATTATAACCAGAAGTTAACACCCAAAAATCACTTTCTTTTTTAGAGTAAATCAACAACTCAACAATATCATCTAGTCTCAAAAGAGGTTCCCCTCCTGTCAGTTGAAATTGTCCTGTCCCCTTATCTTGAAATTTTGAAACTATATCTTTTAAATCTGATAAAGTCAATTTCTCTTTGCCATTCAATGCGTCCCATTCAAAACAATGTTCACATTGTAAAGAACATTTTTTTGTTACGGCCAAAAAGATATTAGTGAATCTATTCGTTTTAATTTTTAAAGGCGTGATTCTATTCACTTCTCCTTTTATAAATTTACTGAATGTGTTAGAAGGCCAACCTGGTGTATACAAGTCCCAGTAATAATTTTTACCAACACGTACAATTTTTTTAATTCTGTTCTTACCAAGTACTTTTCTTCTTAAACGGTCCAGTGCAATTAGAACTTTTACACTCTTTATTGGATTTTTAGAGACACTAAAAACAATTCTAACAATAGTATTTCTAATTAATAATTCAATTAAACCCTTTTTGGGACCAGATATTATTTTATTGTAATAGCTTGGACCATTGTTAAATGATTTTTTTATTTCATACTCTTCCGTTTTAGGCCTTGATACTTGACTAATTTTAGTTTCCATTATTTTCATTTAAGACGGTTACAAAAAAATCGTTCTGTTGAATAAACTTATAATAACGCTCTTTAGAAAACTTAGTGAAAGCCCCCTCTTTTTTAAAAGAATTCAAATAAAAAAGATTGGGTACACCTTCATAATCTCTAATATATTCGTAATAACCTCTACTATGTAAAAAAACAGTTTGGAGGTTACTTTCATCTGTATTAATCCCAACGTATTTTAGTATCACTTCATTTCCTACTTCTGGTTGAATGAGATATTCATCATCTGTATCTGAAATTTGAGGTAAAACATCCATTCCTTTTTCATCAATGGCTGAAGATGCCGTAATATGGTTTATTTTAATTGGAATCTCATTTGAAAAATCCATAGACACATAATCAATTTCCCAAAACATAAATCCACATTCTAATTTAATGTTCACATCTCCCCCTTTTATATTCGATAAATCAATCGGCATTACTATTTCTCGAGAAAATAAAGGTCCTATGACATCAAAGTAATCAACAAATTCCCATCCGTTTTCTGTTTCAACATATACAGATAAAGGGATCCCTTGCTCAAGAGACCATTGAATATTATCTTCTGTCGCAACCTCCTTTTGTTTTTCAACGAATTTATTATAATACGATCCAAACTGCTCATTAAATTTCCCATAGATGTAGTCAAGCCAAAAAGAATTTTTTGCCTTAAGAATTAATTTAGCTGTTTTTGACTTTAATTCTTTTTTGAATGATAAATTGAGACTACTTAAATTATTATTTTCAGAATAATTCTCATTAAATAAATAAGAGTTATTATCTCTTGATAAAACTTGCGGTAGGTAATCAATATTATTGTTTGATTGAGCTGAGGAAGGAGATATTGGAGACGTAATTATTTGTACCCCTCCACTTTTATCTATTATAGCAGTTGAATAGTGAGGATGTTCAATAACTATCAATTCTGCCAAATTGGTATATTGCTTTTCCAAAAGTTCATTAGAAATTTTAAGTAAATATTGCCCATTTAACAATTTAATGCCAGGCAAAGGCATATAGTCATCTCGTTCCAATGAAGCGTAAATTGCACCACCATACATTTCACCTGCAAAATAGTAGGAATTGCCATTGTTAATATATACAAAAGGACACGAACTTTTGGTCAAAATTGCTACAACTCCAATTATCACAACTACACCTGCAGCTATACCAACACCTGTAAAAACATATGAAGCTACTGTTGCACCAATTGCTTCATCATATATTTCTATTTTACCTATTGTAGACAAAGGAATCGTTATTCTTGAGTTTTCATCTTCAAAGAATTCTGATGTATATATATGAACTTGATTGATTGGATTACCCTCATCTAGTTTATACCTATTATTAATATAGGGGTTAGTTTTAAGGTAATTCTTTTCATTTGGATGTAAGGCTTTGAAGAAACCACTTAATTCCTGCCGATCATCATTTAATTCAATATCAGTAAAAGACCACACATTTGGTCCTTGATGTATGATTATGTGTTTATCACTATTTTCTATAGCTTTAATATCTGATAAATGATCCTGTGAAGTAGTCACCTTGTAATAATGACATCCAATTACCAAACTAAGAATAATTAATATTGAACCCATATTGAACAAGATCCTTTTATGAGGTGTTTTAATGGAGTTTAATTTTGAAAATATTATTTTTTTCATTGGAGTAAAATTTTAAAATTTGTAACCTATGGATAAGCCACCTCTAACATTTAGATTTCCATTATTAGTTTCATAAGGATTTCCAAATAATTTTTCAGCCTTGATTACAGCATATCCAACCCCAATCTTCATTGATATACTTAAAAACATATTGGGGTGAAATTGGATGCCATTTTCAAGAATAAATGCAGTGTATGACCCTTTTTCTCTATTAATTTTATAATAATTGTAATATTCTAAAGTCCAGTATTTAAATTGCCCATATTCAAATGAAGGTCCAACAAAGTACTGTACCTTTTTTCTAATACTTGGATAAAAATAGAAAGCTAAACCAGTGCTAAATATTTTATGTCTGTGATAATAAGTGCGATCATTTGAATTATAGGCCGAATCTGCTAATCCCAATTCAATAAAGCCAACAGATAATGGGGATTTTAAACTGAAATGTCCTGACTGAAACTTATATTCATAACTCATGGTAACTGAGCCTTGTGTTAGGTCGAAGACATTTAAAGAAATATTATTTTTTTTAGGATAATTCTTCTCAAAATATTTTTTTTCCAAAGTATTTTTACTCTCAAACGTACCTGTTATTAATTTTTCAGTTACTCCATTTTCATAAACTATTTTTATCACATGGGTTTTATCAATAACATAAACAGGACCGTTTAGATTAGTATTTTGTTTATACTTTATTTGGCTAGAACTTATCTCAATAATTTTCACTATATGTATTGAGCCGTTTAGTTTATATAAAGTGTCCTGAGCACACAAAACATTAGAGGTAATTGAAAAACATATGATACATATAAACTTGAACATCAGATAATGGGTTTGTTTAAGGCGTAAATAAATATAAGATTTTTTTTTCGAAAATAAAAGGAATCGATTCCTTATTTTAAGTCCCAAGTAACTCAATTTCTGCACGAAAAATAATTTATCTATTCCATTTTTTTTAAACGCACCATTTCCTTACAGATAATTTATCGCTATTAATAAGAAAATGGTTTAAATAATTATTATAGGCCACGGATTTTAAAGGACTAAATACAATTTCTTTAAATAAAAAAAGAGCTCAACAAAATTGCTGAGCTCTCATTTAAAAAGTTAGTTTTATTCTTTAATCAATTTATATTGACTCTTCAAACCGTTATGTATTACTTCTAAAAAGTATACACCAGAGGCTTCATTAAATTCAAAATGGTGAATTGAAGCATTAATATTATCTTTTTGGTAAACGATTTGGCCGTCAATACTATATACTTTAATTGAGACTTCATCCAGTGATCCTAAAGTAATACTTATTGACTCTTGAACTGGGTTCGGGAAAATAGAAACGTCTTCAAAAAATGAATTGACATCTATTCCAACCGTAACTATTAGGGTACATTCAGAAGTGTCTATACAACCATTTTCTTCTACAATAACGGCATAAGTACCATTCGCAATAGCATCAAAATCTTGTGCTATTTCTCCACTGATTACAGAATAGCTATCTCCTTCACAAATCAACCATTGATAAATAGCGTTTGATGCATTCGCAGTGATACTTGGGTCTGTTGTGGTAACTGTTGCATCAACTGTATTAACTGTGACCTCAACTGAATCTAATTTCAGACATGCATTAGCACCTGTACCAGTAATGATATATTTAACTGTTCCACCAGCAGGAACAAATCCAACCCCATCAACAACTCCATTGTTCCAAGAATAACTTACCGCTCCAGCACCTGTTAAAATTAATGAATCTCCTTCACATAATACCGTTTCATTAGCACTTGCCACAACATCTGGGAGTTCCAAAACTGTAACTTCAACTGAATCTATGTTCTCACAAGCATTAACATCTGTACCTGTAACGATATATTTTACAGGACCGCCAACGGTTGGTACAAATCCAATACCATCAGTTACGCTATTGTCCCAAGAATAACTTACGGCACCTGAACCTGTTAAGATTAGTGTATCTCCATCACACATTTCAAGTTCATTAGCATTTGCTACAACATTAGGCAGAGCGTTTACTGTAACAGTAGTTGTATCTCTATTTGGACAACCAAAATCATTGATGACTTCCAAAATATACTCACCAGATTCTGATATTGAAGATGCAAAAATAGTGTCTAGTAAGTCTAAAGAAGCAAATCCATTTGGCCCGCTCCAATCGAAAGTTATATTTGCGCCTGAAATGGTGCCAGATAAATAAATATCTTCGCCTTCACAATAATCACCAATTGTAGGCACAACCGTACCTACAGTAAAGCTATAAAAACTTCCTGGATCTATAGATGTACATATTGATGTAGCCGGATCATTGGATAAATAATCAAATAAGGAAATTGAAGGTGTCCATGTATCTGCAACACCTGGAGGCGCATAATCTGCACCAGCAGGACTTAAGCTTTCAAATATGACATTTACATTAAAGTCTCCAGTTACAGGAATTAACAATACACTATTGTAATATTGAGCTGTAATTGGTGAACCAGCTCCATCTGTAAAGGTGATTCTAACACGAACAGCAATATTCGTATTAACAGTGTAAGACCCACCTGCTATATATTTATAGGTTGTTATACCGGTATAATACAATTCGCCATTTGCTAAGTTTGATTGTGCAGGATCATAAATAACATTAGTCAATCCAGAACAGTTAAATGTAGGTGGGGTGACCAAATTATTCCCATTAATTGCTGAGAATAGTGTGTCGTTATAACCAAATACATAACAAGTTGCCAGGTAGTCTGGCCAGGACAAATTATTATAAACATAATCCCTTCCTCCGGGATTTCCATGTGCTGTCCCATTCAAATCCCAAGTGGGTACTATCGTAGTGTCAGTACCTGTAGGTGCATCAACGGGTGTTTGCGCAATAGTATTTGTGCTTAATACTAGAAATGCAAACGCGGTCAAAAGATGTATTGTTTTCATTTTATTAAAGTTTTAAGTGTATATATATTATTTTCTACTTGAATAACAACAAAATAAAAATCAGGACTGAGGTGACTCAAGTCTAGACTTAAGGTATTACCATAAATGTTTTCGTTTGATCTTTGAACCAATTTGCCATTTATATCAAAAATTTGAATAACCAAAAGTTCTATAATAGCTTCTGAAAATTGAATTGTAAAGGGCCCATCACTTGGATTCGGAAATAATGATAAACTGAGTTGTGATTTCTCAATAGGGTCATTAGCAGATAAGAATTCTGATAAATAAGAGTCAAAACTTAAGTTATCTATGTGAGCAAAAGACACCCCAGGTAAGTTATTATCATTATGGATACGAATCTGAATAGAGCAACTGTCAGCAGTTCCTGCTCCCCAATAATTGAGAGGCACATTTATTAATGTGTACTCCGTAATACTCGAATCAATTTCCATTATTCCATTTCCAATTTGAACACCATTCTCATACATATCAACAAGGAATTGAAGACTATCACCGTTATCTTGTTCAAATTTTACAAATCCATATAAATCATTGTGATTATAATCTACAGGAAAAGAGGGGTAATTGTCTTGTAAACTATCACCTGTTTTAATCATAGCAAATTCATCATTTTCACCTGTAAATAAATTACTCAATAATACAGCATAATCTCCAGAATAAGCATTAGATGTTCTGTTAACCATGTATGGACTGACTGCCCGTTCATCATCTCTTGATATCCAAGACACGGCTTTGTGGCGTGTTGCAACTGACCATCCTTCCATATCATAATTAGCTAATATTGTTGTTGTGCCAATAAATGTAACATCATCTATAGTAATCATACTATTGGGATCACTAGTACCGGAAAAAACATTGGTATTAACAAATGCAATAATCAATGAGTCTGGAAAATTACTTGAGGTGTAATTAATTTTATATTTCATTTCTAAAAATACCCCTCCTGAATTACCTGTAATGGCATACATACTATCAGCAATTATAGTTCCGTTGTCTTTCAGCTGCAGAAGTATTAAGGCAGTATCTCCTACGCTTATGTCATATTTTATCCATGCTGACAATGTATCTGGACGTTCCGTAAAAGGAATTCCTCCACTTAATTCATTTTGTCCTGGTGCGCCATAAAGGATAGCTCCTGGTTCATTATTAACAGTTGTCAATTCTACAGCATTGGTAGAATTGTAAGAAGCTACCTTATTTAGGTTTCCGTTGATTGACCAATCATTTAATATGTCATATGTAAATTCATTCCATTCTTCAAAATTATAATTTACAACCTGGTCTATCCCAGTATAAAATGATATGGCATCCGAATAGCTTGTGCCAAATTGATTAACCAATTTCATACGTCCAAAATAAAGCAAATCAGGTGTTAATCCAGAAAGCGTTAATTCAACGTTTTGAATTCCTGATAAATCGGATTCTTCAGGTGTCATTAATACATCTGTACCAAACGACATAGTCGTTCCATATTCAAATGTAATACTGGTAGAAATGCCAAGATCATCAATAGTACCTTCTATATATACTGTATTTGAATTATAAACAACAATTGGCGAAACTAAGTTACCAATAGCATCCGTAGGAGTTGTGTCAACATACCAAAGTAATTTACCATTATCACCTCCAAATAGCCCAATAGATTCATTTTTTACAAATACATCCTGCAAGCCGATAATATCATTATTGGGTATGGTAAGAATTTGCCAACTTATGCCTTGATCATTTGTAGTCAATACAGTCCCATCATCTCCAACGGTATAGCCTTCCATAGAGTTTTTAAAGAAAACGCCATTTAACATTGAACCTAAATTATCATTCACAACACCCCAATTAGCACCACCATCTGTTGTTCTAATAATTGTTTGAATAGAATCGTTGTCTGGCCATCCCCCAACGGCAATGGCAGTATTTTCGTCTATCATAAATACATCATTAAGTTGGCGAGAAAGCACGCCTGAATTTGCACTTATATCTGTCCAATTTAGCCCCCCATCCACGGTCTTTAGGATTGTCCCTCTATCTCCAACAGCTAGCCCAGTGTTTGCATCATAAAAATGAACAGCTCTCAACCAACTTCCTAAGTTATCTGAAATTACAGACCAATTATTACCACCATCTGAGGTTCTTACTATAGTCTGAATAGAATCCATGGACTCATTCCCTCCAACAACGACTCCTGTATTGTCATCCATAAAGTAGCACCCGTTGTAATTTCTGTTACCCGCATTGCCAGGAACTGTAATTTGGCTCCAATTATCTCCTGTATCATTTGTTTTCCAAATATTTCCAGACCAACCGACAGTGTATCCAGTAGTTAAAGAAGTAAAATCAACATCTTGTAAAATAGCATTAATATTATCCATAGCAAATTGCCAATTAGTGCCTAAGTTATCAGAATAGATTATGGTAGAGATGGCATCATTAGTTTCATTTCCACCAATCCCAATAAAACGGTCATTGTCTAGAATTTCAACAGCCTTTAAATGTCTGAATGAAGGGCCGTAAGCGTCACTCCAAAAGGAAGGATTCTGAGCCGAAATTGTAAATATTGATAGACTGAATAAAAATAGTAGTGGTAGTTTCATTTTTAAAATTAAAGAGTGAAAATAATTTATCTAACTGAACCGAAAAGTTACCATTTTTTTAGATAAGTAGCAATTAAATACGTATTAAATGCTTTTTATTTTCGATTAATTAATAATGTATAGGGTTGTTATAGTCAAAAATTGACTAACTTACAGGTATGTTATATTCAATTAAAATATACTTTTTTTTATGTTTCATCTTTATTTACTCTGGATGGACACAAGCGCAAGGTAATATTATTGTTGATTATGATAATGGAATTACTGGTATTGGGACTAAAATTTTCATATTAGAAGATGAGAATTCTGTATTTAACCTAGAAGATGTTCTACATGATTCAATACAAAAAAGGTTTGTTAAAAGTAACAATATGATAATCGGACCTGGAATCACAAATTCTACAATATGGGTTAAATTTCAAGTTAACGTTATAAATCATGAAGGAGCTATCTTAGAAATTAATTCTCCACTTCTTGATTATGTTAACTTTTTTAGAATAGATAATAAAGGTGAGGTATTTACTGATTCTTCTGGATTACTAGTGCCTTTTGAAACAAGAGAAATAAAGTCAAATTTTTTTAGTTTTAAAATTCCTCAAGGTGTTTCAGCATGTTATGTACAACTGGAAAGCTTCAATATAGCTACTCCTTTAACTATTGGAACAGAACAACAAATGAACAGAAAAAGGTACGATTCAAGTGTTTTTTATGGCATTTTTTTGGGAGGAATTCTATTGCTATCTCTCTACCATTTATTTCTTTGGTTTTCTTCTCGAACTATAATTTATTTGTTATTTTCCATTACATCATTATGTATTGTCTGTACTATTTCTCATGTGCTAGGTTTCAATAATATGTATTTATGGCCAAATACACCTGGGATAAACAAATATCATGGATTTATACTTTCTCTACTTTTTACGCGTCTTATTTTTATCAAAACATTCTTACAAACTAAAACAAAAGCTCCTATTTTAAATAAAGTGCTAAATGTAATCATCATTCTTTTTATTGGAAATGGAATATTAAGCTTATTCGGAGTATATTTTTACTCTACATTATTCATGATCATTATAAATATAGTTTGGCCAATACCTGTAATTATTGCTTCTATCTATGTATATAAAAAAGGTTTGGATTCGGCTAAGTACCTAATTATAGCAAATTTATTTTACATTGTTTCTTTGCTAATTTACATTTTGCTTACAATTAATCTAATACCTAGTTTTTCTTTAGGAAGTCATATTCACGAAATTGGAATTTTTATAGAATTAATTATTTTCTCCCTTGCTCTTGCGAGTCAAATTAACAGATATAAGATGGAAAAAGAACAAGCTCAACAAGAAACCTTATTAGTTGTAACGGAAAAGAAAAATCTTATCGAAACTCAAAGGCAAACGTTGCGACAAGAAGTAAAAGATAGGACTAAGGAATTGACAGTGGCTAATACTAAATTAGCACTTCAAAATGATCAGAAACAGGCAATAATTAAGGAAATTCACCACCGGGTAAAAAACAACTTACAGATTGTGAATAGTTTGTTAAGATTTCAATCTCATGAAGTTGAGGATGAGAAAATTCTTCAAATGTTTGAGGAGTCTCAAAACAGAGTAGTATCCATGGCTCTGTTACATGAAAACTTATATAAGTCTGAAAATCTATCATTGATTGATGTTAAAGAACATATTAGTTTACTAGCAAGCGATTTGGTTAAAAATTATTCTGTTGCTAAAGAAATTAAACTAGAATTAAAAATTGACTCTGTTGATATAGGTATAAAAACCATGGTGCCTTTGGGATTAATAATAAATGAAATAATTACAAATTCTTTAAAGTATGCTTTTGAAGGACGTGATAGAGGTAAGATTATAATACAGTTAAGTCAACTAACTCAAAATGAATATGAAATGATTATTGGTGATAATGGTATTGGAATAGAAAATAGTCAGAAAAAGAATAAAGAAAACAAAGGAACTCACTTGGGCACAGAGCTAATTAAAATATTTGTTGAGCAACTTGAAGGGACAATGATTCGCTTACAACAGGTAGGTACATTTTATTCATTTAATTTTCATAGTATAGACAAATGATGTTGTAATTCTTTACTTATAATTAGAGGCGCTTAGATAAATTAGTTTAATCCAAAATAATGTTGTATCTTATGTACATGAAAAGGCTTAAAACAACATCTGATTTTAGAGCAATGCTCTTACTTAACGAATTGAAAGAAAAAGAAATTTTTGCAACAATCAATAGTAACACGAATTCAGGACTGAGTGCTGGATTTGGAACAAGTGGTATGGCGCAAGTGTTTGTTAATGAGGAAGATTTCACTGAAGCGCAAATCATTTTGGCAGCATTTATGGAAAGAATGGAGCCAGAAGAGGAATAATGATGGTTAGTACAACCAACGGAAGAAATTATACTTTTGCCATAGGTGTTACGTCTGGTATAGTGCTTGAATATGAGATAAAAAAGTACTTATGATTAAATAAGATTGTTATCATTTATTG
>Ga0209395_1003755_pt1 | contig 18469 bp, 8 predicted proteins | sample GOMGulsemesocosm_3_FD_184635 | JGI IMG/M metagenome (GOLD analysis project Ga0209395, IMG submission 184635) | Methane-oxidizing microbial communities from mesocosms in the Gulf of Mexico - GOM9D Gulf of Mexico (SPAdes) (version 2) | ecosystem: Environmental > Aquatic > Marine > Cold seeps... | reverse complement strand
AGCTGCGAAAATACGCCCATTGGTGCCGTGATAAATAGTGTCGGCTGCCCCGATAGTGACAGCGATGGCGTATTTGACAACCGGGATGATTGCCCGCTTACGCCTATTGGTAGTTATGTTGACTCAAGCGGTTGTATTGCGATTCAACCACTACAAGAAGTCGCTTACGACAACAGACGACTGATTGGCGGCCCTGACAGCGCACTTCCAGCGTTCACGCTGTATATTTTTGCCAATGACAGCGCCAATACCAGTGTGTGTAACGACGGTTGTGCTCAAAATTGGCCACCAGTACGAGTCACGGATGGCATTGCTTCTGGTGTACCCAATTTAACCACCATCACCCGCAGCGATGGCAGCTTGCAAGTGGCGTATGATGGTAAGCCGTTATACTTCTATGCTGGCGATAGTACGGCATCAGATACCCTTGGCGCATTGATCGCCAGCTGGGATATTCAAGAGTTTGGCCTGTTTGGTGATCTCGTTCCACTATATAGCTCAAGTACCACCCAAGAACACGCCCTAATAGAGACCACCGCCGATGCCGTGATCACACGCTTTGCCGATCGTGGTCGCGACCGTCATGCCAAAGAAGACCAATTTCAGTTATACGATCATTACCTATCACATTATTGGACTCATCGTACTGCCCGTTATAAGTTTACCGACTATGTGGCAAGCGGCGGCGATAGTATTTTGGTTGAATGGGTGACCGAATGGCAGCTCGAGGCCTTAGAATTTCGTGCCTGGTACTCAGGCATCAATACCGTTGCTCAGTATCACGGTAATTTTGGCGGTAACGTGATCACCGAGGCCAGTGGCATGTTTGATGACCAACTCAATCAAATCAGCACCGTTGGCGACCAATACAAGTACTCCCTAACTATTGATGAATACCGTGGCCTAAATGGTAGCTACGAGGCACTGGCCATTGGTCAGCACATGGAAATCGAAGTCAGTCAATTCTTGCTTGGCGTACCAGAGGGTCGTAGTAACTATTACGGTACCACCTATCTCTATCAAATTGGTGTCGGCGGCATGGTACCGTGGAAAACCGTGGGCGACTTCGATGATAAAGCTTCAGAACGTGAAAATTCCCATCCGATCGCGCAAAGCGGCTGGTTAGGTGGCAATACAACCCTGTCTTATCAATATACCAATGAACCCAATGACCATTTCATGCAAATGGCCACCAACCTCTCGAGCCTTAATGGCCAAGCATTCGTGTTAGGCCGACGACTTCACCACACCTCGTTTGTTGATGGTGCCCATGACGAAGCGGTAGATAACGGTGTTTTTGATGAGATGATTGGTAAATCAGGCCCTCATTTCATTAACCACAGCTGTGCCAATTGTCATGTTCGAAATGGCCGTGCTGCTCCTGCGGACAATGGCGTGCCGTTAGATAAATGGGTATTTAAAATCGGCGATAGTAACGGTGAGCCTGAATCTGAACGCGGCCGAGTATTGCAACCCACCAGCACCGGAAATGTTAGTAACGAAGGCACGGTGTCAATTGCCTCATGGACCGAAGTTGACGGTTTACGTTCACCAAATTATCAGTTTTCAGGGGATACTCCAGCACGTTTTTCAGCACGTATTGCACCACAACTCGTCGGCCTTGGACTACTCGAAGCGATCCCAGAACAGACCATCGTTGCGCTTGAAGACATTGATGACCAAGTCGCTCCTTTTGGCATCTCAGGAAAAATGCAACAAGTGCTCGACCCAGTAACGGATCAATTGCGCTTAGGTCGATTTGGCTGGAAAGCGGCAACATCTAGCATTCGCCATCAAGTTGCCGCGGCACTTAATACCGACATGGGCGTAACGACTTCCGTGTTACCCGACGTTGATTGTGGTGCTAACCAGCTGTTAAACGATGAATGTGCAAGTACCGGCATTGAACTTGACGATAGCCACCTCGATAATCTCGTTAAATATATCGCATTGCTCGGGGTGAGAGCACAGCGCAATTTAGATGATGACCAAGTGCAACAAGGACAAACGGCGTTCACTACTATTGGCTGCGCCGATTGTCACACGCCGACCCATCAAACCAGTGAGTATCATCCGTTTAGCGAACTTCGTGACCAAACAATACACCCTTATACCGATTTGCTACTTCATGACATGGGCGAAGGACTAGCCGACAACTTAGGCGAAGGCAACGCCACGGGCGCAGAATGGCGCACTACACCATTGTGGGGATTAGGGCTTTCAGCTTGCGTAACCGGCGGTGTTGTCAACACAGTGGGCGGTCAAGGCAACGAAGTGTGTACTCCCGAGCATAGCTATTTACACGATGGCCGCGCGCGTAGTATCGAAGAAGCGATCTTATGGCACGGCGGCGAAGGTGAGCAATCGACCACCAAGTATCAGCTACTCACCAGTGATGAAAAACTAGCATTACTCGCGTTTTTACGCTCACTGTAATCATATGATAATTAGGGGCTAAACGCTCCCATAACGTAATGCAGATAAGAGAAGAATTTGAAGTTCTGAGCATTTTTTGATGTGCTATCAAATTTCTCCGTATTAATGGAGGATTGCGTATGCACACCAGATACTTTTCTTGATGAAATACATCCGTGTATTTCACCCTTCGGGCCAGCCTGCGGCTGTTCAAACTGGTTCCTGACCAATTTGTGCTTCGCCACTAAAATGTCTGGAACATTTTAGGACAGCTTTAGCTGGTCGCGTAGCGATAAACCTCAGGACGATGTTTACAAAGAAAAAGTATCCAAAAGAAAGGCGACCCGTTACTTTATCGCTGATCTTAAATGGTAAATAGACTAATCAATACCGTATTTGATCCGCATCCCTGCGGAAAATACTAAAAAATCATCCCTGATTTTTTCATTGGTCAATTTAAAATTTAAGGCGATAAATAGCGGGAATCACCGCGCTTCAGATTTTGCAGCCTCTCCTTAACAGACACGCATTACCCCGTAATTAATTGTTAAGAAAACGAACAACAATAATTAGAAAAAAAGGATGTAATACATGAACAATAAATTGATTATCGGCGCATGCGCCACCCTATTACTGAGCGCACCGGCAATGGCTGGATGGCAAACTACTTGGATTGATGACTTTAGCGGTGACTCGGTCAATTGGCAAAACTGGACTGCGCAAACTCAGGCCAATTATAACAACGAAGTGCAATGTTATACCGATGATGATAGCTCGGATGAGAAAAATTTAGAGGTATCACAAGGTACCTTAAAAATTATCGCGCGTAAGAAACAGCTCAATTGTTCGACCCTAAACAATGAGAGTAAATCGTGGACCTCTGGGCGACTAAATAGTAAAGATAAGCAAGAGTTTTTGTATGGCCGAATTGAGTCTCGGATCAAGTTTCATAATTTGGAAGGCGGCACTTGGCCGGCATTTTGGATGCTAGAGAACCGCATTTCAGAACAACCATACAAAGGTGATAACGATAATGCCCAGTGGCCCAATTCTGGCGCTGGGGAAATCGATGTCTGGGAGTGGTTTTCTAATTCACCAACCACCTACATCACCAACTTTTTTAACCAAGGCGGCTGTGGTGCAGAGCAACGAGTTACCTATCCTCAAGGCGCATCAGATGTCTTGGCATGGCATGATTATGCCATCGAATGGACCGCAAGCACCGTCAAGTTTTTCATGGATGACAACCTTGTTGCCTCACAAAACATCGCCAGTTGTGCTCAATATAAAGAGCCAATGTTTGTATTGTTAAATCTTGCGATGGGCGGCAACCTCGGCGGTGCTATCGACCCAACCCTCAGCAAAGCAACGTTTGAGATTGACTATATAGCACATTGTAATGTCAGTGCCACCAACGGGCTTAGTCGCTGTAATGAGCAAACTGCCGCTCAGACCATGGATGATGACAACGATGGTGTATTGAATCACCTCGACAACTGTCCACAAACGCCAGCGGATGAAACAGTGGATGCCACTGGATGTACCCCAGCGACCGTAAATCATGCGCCGGTGGTAACGATGTCGCTTAACCAAGCCAGTAACTTGGTGACAGTTATAGACCCAGCCAACGGTGTCGTCACGATAACCGCAGATGTTAGCGACAATGAAGTCGATGATCAGCATCGCTATGATTGGACCTTAAGCGAGGGGATCCCATCACCAGTTATCAATGAGGGCGAAGTAACTTTTGACCCACAGTCAATGACTACCAATACGTCACACAGTATTGAATTGACAGTGACCGACGACGGCAGCCCTGCTATGTCAACGTCACAAACGTTGTTTGTCAGTGTACAAGCGAAAGCCATCGCGCCAACCGTGATCGACCCCGATGACAGCAGTGGCGGCGCACTTTCGTACATAATCATTGCATTGGGGTTGGTTGGTCTGAGACGCAAGTTAATGGCATAACACAACATTGGTTCCGAAGACAACGGAGGCGTACCGTCAGTGTGAGTTGGTTTCATCCATCGTTGAATTGTCTAAGTCGATACGAAAGAAGTAACCATTATCGCTCGCGAGATTGCAGTCATACTTTACCATCAAGACTTAAAGCGACTGCAATCGCGATTGTTCTTTATTTAGAACAGCTACAATCAGTTTAATTTACCTTACAACTCGATGAAATGATTAAATATCACGACAATTATCCTAGTGACAAAAATAATCCAGAGCAGTGCTCAAATCGCTTAAGCCGAGCTCAAGCTTAAATAAACTATTAATTATCAAATAAACCATCCTTTGCGCTATTTCATTTGAATTGACCAACAAGTTACTCACCAATTAACCCGTGAGCTAAACTCACATGTTATGGTGTATTTGTGTACGCCACTAAACCAAGCAGGGAGTCCTTGTGAGAATAAGCAAATTTAGGGTCTTAGTAGCAATTATATTATTGCTCGGAACCGTACAAATTTATCAACGCCTGAGCACTACCATCATTGAGCCTAGTGCCCTGCCCGTTGATATGATTCGTGCCCCAAAAGAAGCAATGGTTCAATCACTCTCAAGCCACACTCGGCTAACTCCGACGTTACACCCAACAACAACATCATCAATACCTCCCAGCACCGAAAACCTACCACAGATCAGCAATGGTGCTGACCGCTGCGAACTATCTGGAGTCATATCGTTTGAGCGGATTGAGTTTAGTGAAGCCAAAAGCGGCATCGAGACCAACTATCAACTACAGCCATTTGATCCAGTGTCCTATCCAAGCCGCTATATTGAGGTAAATTTACGTGACCGTCAGCACAAGGTCCTGGCAACAACTCGCACCGATAGCCGAGGACAATACTTTTTTGAGGTGAGTGACTGCGCATCAAACCGTTGGGTTTACCTCGAGCTAGTCGCTGCGATAAACATCAAGGGAATCGATCCAGCGAGTACCAGAGGAATAACCAGTACCGTTTACGACCATACCAGTACTAATGCACGATACACTGTTACTAGCGATCATTATTTTACACTGACAGCAGGAATAAACACCCAAGATATATTACTTGGTACCGGTTTTGATCGCATCGATGGGTTTAAACCAGCCACCAGTCAAAGTCAGCCATTCGCCATCTTAGACAGCCTAGTCAAAGGCTTCGAAATGCTTAAAAACCATGGCATTGATATTCCCGCTAATGCCAAGTCACTGAAAGTCGTTTGGAGCCGTGGCGCGCAAGCCAATGTCACGGCTGGTGGCTATTACAACCCCGCTGACAACCTAATATTTATTCGTGGCTCCGTGCCTGTTGACGGCCAAGAGCGGCCAAAGACCACTAACTCAGAGTGGAATGAACACGTCATTTTGCATGAGTTCGGTCACTGGTACAGCCACCAAGTGATAGGGCGAAGCGACAGCCACGGTGGCAACCATTCCGGCTTCATGTTCTCTGATTTACCCCTCGCTCTCGATGAGAGTATTGCCGGCGCAATCGCTCGCATGGCATTAAACGACTGGCAAGATAAACGAGCGGCGAGTGATATCAATCAAGTGATAAACGCGAAAAATTTTAACGCTATTATCAACAAACAACAAAATCAACTGCAACGACATGTCCGTCATTTTACCCACTCCAATGGTCAGCCTTACAATCGGCCCGCGTTTGAATTTAGCCCATTTGATGAAACTAGTAATATGTTGTTTTTGCTATCATTAATGGATAATAGAGCCCAGTTTAGCGATCTGGCAACCACCCTCGCTAATCGTATCGGATTCATTGGATTACACCACTCATTACAACGCGCAGCCGCCAAACCGGACCCGTTAACCATTTACAGTGTAGGCGAACAGTTAATTAACGATAATCCGCTGCTCGCCGGCGAATTAATACTGCTTGCTAAAGCGCTCAATATCGCGATAGAAACAGGTTCCTGTGGCGAATCGCAATGGCCACTCAGTGCTCACGTTATTGATGACGGCGGCAGGTTATTAGATGATGAGGCGCTATTTCCTATTTGTAGTGAACTGGCACTCAATGATCAGATTTCACTCAGCTTTAGTGGCGCATTACAATCGCCAAGTTCAGCGCGTCCCGGCACGGTGCGTTATGTCTATTTTACGCCGCCTTATGATGCAACAGTCACCTTCACTGCAGCCAATATCCTCGATAGCGAGGATGTCGTCCATGCCTTTTCTTTTGACGTCACATTAATCGGTGAACAGGTGAGTAGCTCGCGGTATGTTAAGAGTGCTTACGCATACCAGAGCCGCTTGACGGTGATTGGCGATCAGAGATATGTCATTCGGATAATTGATCGGGCGTATCGTGACCCGTCATATAAAAGCGAGGAAACGTTAACCATGATATTGAAAGTAGATTTGAATTAAATAAGGGGGCTGGGGGAAAAAGGCCACAACAATGTTATGGCCTTTGCTTATTTACTAACGATTAGCGCTGATTACTCAACTGGGCTAAACGTAATGTTATCGAAGTAAACAACATTATCACTAGTTCTCGCACTGTTGAAATCTGGGAATACAATCACCGATGTAATACCGATGGTTTCAGCCAGTCCGATACGTGATGAGAAATCAAACGTTAGCTCTTCCCACTCGTTGATCTTAGTGTTCGCTATTTTAATTTCTGGCTGAGCACCATTGCTGGCTATAGAGAACTTAATCCCAACATCGCTGATCACTGATTTATAGACCATGATCTTAACAATACTGTTGCTGGCATCCATCGTAAAGGTAGCGGTTTGACCAGCAGTTTCAGTACCAGCCCAAGGCTGGCCAACTTGACGAGCGGTAAACATCGCAACAGATGCTGAGCCATTAATACCGGTGGTCTCTGGATTAGCTACAAACTCTAGTGCTGGGTTGTCTTCATTCTCGAATACGGCCCATGTAAAGCCAGCGCCAGCACCATCGGTTTCAAAATCTAATGTCATTGCGTCTACGATTGGCGTTGTTGGTGGCGTGGTCGGCGGTGTTGTAACTGCCGCTCCTGTCGCCATGAATTTCACATTATCAATCAAATAGACAGCGCCATTACCAGCGCCCCATGCAGGGAACATCATCACAACATCAATCGCACTAATATCTAAACCGCCAGTTTTTAAGTCAGAGATATTAAACGTGTATGTCTGCCATGTATCCAATATTGGAGCGGCATGCCCTTCTTGGCTATCTGAAAGGTTTAATTGCACATGTGTTGCTGCAGCTGTGCTTTCTAATTTAACGTTCCAGGCTGTATCTCCTGGCGAGGTCACCATCTTTAAATCGAAAGTGAAAGTACCTGTTGTCTCGATTGATGTTGCATCAAATGGTACACCATCGACAGCGCCATCAGCCGATCTAGTCGTAAAGCCAACCACTGTATCACCGTTGATGGTGAACTCAGTCGCTTCACCATGCTCTGCATTATCGCTCACTAGCATAGCGGTATTACCACCACAGCAATCCCATGCGGCCCATTCTGGCTTAAACACGTCTTCAAAGATGACCAAGGCTTCAACTGTAGCCGCTTCTGCCGCAGTGATGGTGAAAGTTTGTTCAGTAGTATCAGTACCATCGGTGACAGCAAGTACAACCGCTGAATCGCCAGCTTCGGTTGGCGCACCAGTTAACACGCCACTTGTCGCATCAAAACTTAACCATGACGGCAGTGTAGCTGCACTCATCGTTAATGAGTCTTGATCCGCGTCAGTCGCGGTGAGGGTGTAACTATAATCAGTACCAATAGTTGCTGCCAATATTGCTGTGCTGCTAATTACTGGTGCAGCGTTGACAACGGCTACCGCAGTAACAGTAATAGTTAGTGATTGCGTCGTGCTATCGGTGCCGTCACTAACGGTCAGTGTGATCGGATGATCGCCAACATCTGCGTCAGCAGGTGTACCTGAAAGCACACCAGATGTTGCATCAAGCGTTAACCAACTAGGTAGGCTTGCTGCAGTAAATGAAATCGTATCACCATCACTATCAGAACCAGCAACAGTGGCCGAATAAGCCATGCCTGCTTCGACAGCATTTAAGACAGTACCGGTAAATACTGGCGCACTATTGGTAATAGGCTCGACGATTACCACATCATCGTCAGAATCTGAACCACAGGCTGCTAACGCAAGCCCTAAACTTAGCACGATGGTGTTTTTTATAAATTTTTGATGAATATTGTTGTTCATACTTACCTCTCTTTGCTTATATTTCGTTTAAAGTGATTGTTCACACCTTTCAGGAAGCGCTTCCAGTCGGGTGTGGTGATAAAGCGTTCGCGTGACATACTTCTATCACGCGTACTTTATGGCGTTATTGACAGTGTACTGTCGCAGTCGCACGACTATGTGGTGAGACTGATATATCGGCAATACTCAGTATCGCAGGTCCGGTACTAAGCAATGAAAAAGGAGCGATAACACTCGCAAAATTGACATCGTTATCGCTGAAGCACTTAAGGTCGATTGACACCATTTGCCAGCTATTTACTGGTGATTGAGCTAATGCCTCACTGATATCAACACTGTTGCTGCATTCATCAACACAATTGATTCCGACCCGAATTGGCGCTGTGATTGTTGATTCCAATTTAATCGCGAACGACAAACTCGCCTCCGCCTCAACGTAACCTAATAGGTCTTGCGGGAAGGCACTTTGGAGCATAAACATAGCTAGACCTGAGCCATTAAAGGTCAGTTGGCGAGCGTCTTCTTGGATAACCTTATCAACTGTTCTTAGTTGGATCATTGGGTGTTTAGCGAAGTTACTATTAACTGTCATCTTCGTACTAGCAGACCCGATCAACAAGTTCCATGGCGATTTTACTGTTCCTTGTAGCATCACTAAATCAGTTAATTTTGTCGTGGTCGCCAAACGTTTTTCATTGAGGTTATCAGTCAATAAATTGTTATCTTGATATGTTAGGCCAAACCCATAAGGCAGTAGAGGCTGATAGTTAGTATCGAAACGATTAACGTCAGTTTGTTGTGCCGATTTTGGCCATGAGTAAGAGAGCTTACCGACAAAATCAAAATCGACACTACCGTTAGCTTTCGCGATGATAACGTCACTGATGCCATGACCCTCCGAGCCCGGTAACCATGCGGCGACAAAGGCATCTGAAGCATTGAGCTCAGCATTTACCCACATTGGGCGGCCACTCAAGAAAATCGCAACCACAGGAATGTGTTGTGCCTTAAGTCGCTTCATTAACGCTAAATCTTTTTTATTGGCTCGTTGGAATTCTAAGTTATCTAAATCACCGTTACCTTCGGCATATGGCTCTTCGCCAAACACCACAATAGCGACATCAGGCTTGCTCTCAAATGAGCCGTCAACACTAAGTGTTACAGACCCGCCAGCACCTTGAACTTTGTCTTTTATACCCTGATAAATCGACGTACCACCCGGAAAATCAGCATTGGTATTGCCGCTGCCTTGCCAAGTGATTGACCAACCGCCAGACTGTTTACCGATATTGTCAGCGCCATCACCCGCAACAAGAATATTCTGCTGCGGTGCCAATGGTAACAAGTGTTGTTTATTTTTCAGCAGTACCAATGACTCACGAACGGCTTGGCGTGCAATATCACGATGAGCTTTAGCACCAATTAATTCAGCCTTGCCTGAGAGCACACGGTTGGCCGGACTCGGCTTCGTGAATAAACCCGCACGAACTTTGACGCGGAGTATCCGGCTGACTGCATCGTCGATGCGAGCCATACTAATCTCACCGCTCTTTACTTGCGCAATGACATTGTTGTAAAGCGGTTTCCACGCTGCGGTTGGCACCATCAAAATATCGATACCCGCATTGACGGCAGCAGCACAACTTTCGTTGGTGCAACCCTTTACTTGGCCGTGGCCATTCCAATCACCCACCACAAAACCATCGAACCCCATCCTGGTCTTTAATACATCGGTTAATAGGTATTTATTGCCGTGATTTTTAATGCCATCCCAGCTATTAAATGATGCCATCACCGATTGAGCGCCAGCCGTTAAACCGCCAACGTAACCTTGGGCATGGAGTTTAAACAACGTAGCTTCGTCATCAATATTGTCTCCCTGATCATCACCACCTTGCGTACCGCCATCACCAATGAAATGCTTAACTGTACTAATGACCTGATGATCACCGAGAAAATCTTCATCGGCTGCGCCTTGTAGGCCTTCTACGATCGCCGCGGCGTAAGACTTTACAATTTCAGGGTCTTCAGAATAGCCTTCGTAGGTACGGCCCCAACGATCATCACGAACAACGGCCACGGTCGGTGCAAATACCCAATCAATACCAGTAGCCATCACTTCTTTAGCCGTAATACTGGCGATCTCAGTGATTAGTTCAGGATTATGGGCAGCACCCAAACCAATATTATGGGGGAAGAGCGTTGCGCCAATCACGTTATTATGACCGTGCACAGCATCGGTGCCCCACATGGTCGGAATCGAGGTACCATCAATACTGTCATCGACTGACGCTTGATATAACTCTTCAGCTAACGCCACCCAATCGGCCGGTGTCGCATGTTTATTATTGTTTGGAAAAGCACCACCACCATTAAGGTAAGAGCCAAAGCCATATTGGCGCATGTCTGCCACGGTAATATCGCGAATTTCAGGCTGGATCATTTGCGCGACTTTCTGCTCTAACGTCAGCTTCGCTAACAGATCTGAGACTTTACTTTCGATTTCATCGCTTTGTTTGACGGCGATATTAAGCTGTGGCCAAAACGTTGGCACATCACTAACCACTTGCGGCTGTACTTTATTATCAGTGGTGCCACTACATGCCATTAATGCTAACGATAGACAACTAATAGCAAACGTCGTGGTCGATTTTTTAGATAGAGATTGGTTTTTACACCGCTGAATCAAATTATTCATTGTGAACAACCTTATAAAAATATATTAATTAAGAGTTATCTGACTGAGGAATTGAGCCTTTAATGCCGTAATAGGCAATAAATACAAAACACAGCAGCGGTATAATAAGTGATAGTTGTACACCGATTGCATCGGCTAATAGCCCTTGAGCCATCGGAATAATTGCACCACCGACGATAGCCAAGCATAAGATGCCCGACCCTTGACTGGTGTGGCTCTTCAAACCCTGGATCGCTAAACTAAATATGGTTGGAAACATAATCGAGTTACATAGCCCCAACAATAATAACGACCACATAGCGAGCGGGCCAGACGCCACAATTGCGATAGTAAGTAACACTAAGGCCATTAATGCGCATAAGAACAAAACCTTACCTGCAGAGAACTTCTGCATTACCGCCGCGCCAATGAAACGACCGACCATCGCACCGCCCCAAAAATAGGTTAAATAGCTCGCTGCCTCTGATTCTTCTAGCCCAGCGACATGCTCAAGTCCCATGAAATTTATTAGTAAACTGCCAATGCCAACCTCAGCGCCAACATAAACAAAAATACCTACAGCTCCGAGCACTAGGTGACGATATTGCCATGCCGAGCCGTCAAGCGACGCTGAATCATCCTGCTCAAGCGTGGCGACAACAGGCAGCTTTATCCAGGCAAAAATAGCGGCGAGCACCAATAAGGCGGTGGCCAGCATCAAATAAGGCATCTGCACAGCTTGCGCTTGATGTGCGTTTTGTTCTGCTAATGACATGCCAACCATTGACTCAGCGGCAACCCCCAGAATTAATAAGCCACCGAAGTACGGTGCGATGGTGGTGCCCAATGAGTTAAAAGCTTGGGTCATCGTTAAACGAGAAGATGCGGTTTCTGCAGCACCAAGTGCGCTAACGTACGGATTTGCAGACACTTGTAATAAGGTAATGCCACTAGCTAGCACAAAGAGTGCCCCCAGAAACACCGGATAGCTTTGCAGTGATGCCGCTGGGTAAAATAAACCACAACCGACGCTCGCAATGAGCAGTCCACAAACAATTCCTTTCTGATAACCGATACGCTTCACTAACGCGCCAGCAGGTAAAGAAACTAGAAAATATGCACCAAAGAAGCAAAATTGAACCAACATAGCTTGGCTAAAACTCAATGAGAAAATATTTTTGAGATGAGGAATTAAGATATCGTTTAAGCAGGTAATAAAACCCCACATAAAAAATAATGAAGTGAGTGACGTGAGTGCGAAGGTATACCCTTTACCGTCACCTTGATGCTGATTTGTACTTGTATCTGCCATTACAATAGCCATAATTCCTACCTTATTGATTTAATAAATCCAGTATCTTCTATTTATTGTTTGACGCCATTTGTATTGTTCTAAGTTAATGTCCTAAATACACCAAATGACTTAAGGCCCTATTGAAACTGATTCAATAAACCTCTAATATGACTGGAAGCGCTTCCATTTTTACCAGATACAAACAAAATTGCAACATATTTTTCGTTTTTATGGAAGCGCTACCAATTCAACTGTGGTGCGACTTACACTCCACCTGAGTTTAATGAATACAAAAGAGTATGTTAATGAACCTAGTACTACCTGAACGATCAATTATGCAGTCGAAATCATTCATTTTTGGGGTCGCTACCGCGTCCTTCCAAATTGAAGGCGGTGTTAATCAACGGCTACCTTGCATCTGGGATACGTTCTGTCAGCAACCTGATACCATCGCTGATAATTCCAATGGCGATGTCGCCTGTGATTTCTATAATCGATGGCAAGAAGACCTAGAACTCATTGATTCACTAGAAGTTGATGCTTATCGATTATCTATCTCTTGGCCGCGAGTCATCAAGCTCGATGGTCAGTTAAACCCACAAGGGGTCGACTTTTATCTCCAAATACTCGATCGATTGCAACAGAAAAACATTAAAGCCTTTGTCACACTCTACCATTGGGATTTACCTCAACACCTTGAAGATAATGGCGGCTGGCTAAATCGTGAAACCGCTTATCTCTTTAGTGACTATGTTGACAAAATCAGTCATGCTTTTGGCGACCGCGTATACTCGTACGCAACGCTTAACGAACCGTTTTGTAGCGCTTACCTCGGATACGAGTTAGGTGTCCACGCACCAGGTATCGTTGGTAAAGAATTTGGTAAAAAAGCGGTTCATCACCTATTATTAGGACACGGCTTAGCGATGCAGGCTTTAAATAACAATAGCCCTACATCACAGAATGGTATCGTGCTTAACTTCACGCCATGTTACGCCAACAGCGACAGTGACGCGGATCGCCGCGCCGCAGACTTAGCCGATCAGCATTTTAATCATTGGTATATAAAACCAATCATCGACGGCCAATATCCTCAGTTGATCAACGAAATACCAGCGCAACATCGACCGGATATATTACCCGGCGATATGGAAATCATTGCCACGCCGAATGACTATTTAGGGGTTAATTATTATACCCGCGCTGTCTACCGTGATGCTCCAGACGCTGAATTTGAACAAGTTTTGCCACAGAATGTGCCATTGACAGACATGGGGTGGGAAATATACCCTGACGCCTTTACTGACTTATTAACCTCCCTCAACCAGCAATATCGACTACCACCGGTGTATATTACGGAAAATGGTGCAGCCATGCCGGACGTTATAGTCGATGGCGAGGTAGACGATCAAGACCGCGTGGAATATTTTCAGCAACATTTACTTGCCGTCGATAACGCGATTAACCAAGGGGTCAATATCGTTGGCTATTTTGCATGGTCATTAATGGACAATTTTGAGTGGGCACTAGGCTACCAGAAAAGATTTGGCTTAGTGTATGTCGACTATAATAATCAGGGTCGAATAATAAAACGCAGTGGTCACGCTTATCGTGAGCTGATTAAACGGCGTAATTAATAATAAAATATAGAGATCAATAATGCTGACAATAAAAGAAAAAATTGCATACGGGTTAGGCGATACCGCCAGTAACATCATTTTCCAAACAGTGATGATGTTTCTATTAATTTTTTACACTGACGTCGTTGGTTTATCCCCGGCGATTGTCGGGACGTTATTTTTAAGCGTTCGAATTATCGATGCCGTTACCGATCCACTAATGGGCTCATGGGCCGACCGCACAACAACCAAATGGGGTCAATATCGCCCGTTCTTATTATGGTTAGCCATTCCCTTTGGTATTATCAGCATCATTACCTTTATCACACCAGATTTCTCTGACACCGGCAAAATTTTATATGCATCACTCACCTATATATTATTAATGCTAGTCTACACCGCGATTAATATTCCTTATTCAGCACTCGGTGGTGTGTTATCGAGTGATCCTCAAGAACGCGTTTCAATTCAATCATTTCGTTTTGTGTTTGGCATGATTGGTGGCTTAATTGTCGCGGCAGGTACATTGCCATTAGTAAAATGGTTTGGCAATGGCGACAGCGCGATCGGCTATCAATATACGATGACTGCAATGAGTATACTGGGCATCGTTTTATTTTTACTCTGTTTTGCTGGAACCAAAGAGCGCGTGAGCCTACCACGACCGAAAAGCGCTCCCTTGTCGGCCGATCTTAAATTATTATGGCAAAACGACCAATGGCGGATCTTGTGTTTGGCCGGCCTATTCCTACTGACAGGGCAGGTATTGCGTGCCACGTTAGCGGTCTACTATGTTAAATACTACCTTAACGCCGAGGAGCACATCACCACCTTTATGACGCTCGGGATGATCGGAAGCATTTTGGGTTGTGCCTTGTCACAACAACTCGCCAAACATGTGTGCAAAATCAATGCGTACGTCGTCTTACAACTGATTGCAGCATCAATTTGTGCTGGCAGCTACTGGGTCAATGAGCATCAATTAGCGCTTGCGTTCACACTGTTCTTTTTCTGGAGCTTCTTCTTACAAATGGCCACGCCATTATTGTGGGCTAAGATGATTGATACCATCGATTATGGTCATTGGAAAACCGGTGTTCACCTCAATGGATTAGTCTTTTCTGCAGTGGTTTTCTTCATTAAACTCGGTGTTGCATTCGGCGGTGCATTCGCAGGATGGCTGCTCGCTTATTACAATTATCAACCCGATACCGAGCAACTCGCCGCAACGAGACATGGCATCCAACTTTCATTCACGTTGTACCCTGCGATCGGTTCTGTGCTTGTTGCTTTTGTCATGCGATGGTATATTTTAGATGCAAATAAAGTTAAACACATTCATCAACAATTGACGGCGAAAACTGCCCAGCCTATCGACTAACAGTAGTAGGCCATTACCCAAACGCGTTGGCGTTTGGGGATCTATTTTCGACTAAGGACCATAATGGCTACTATTTATGAAGTTTCCGCACTCGCGGGTGTCTCATTATCATCAGTTTCACGCGTGATGAACAATCATGAACATGTTAGTGAAAAAACTAAAGTTAAAGTCAAAGCTGCGATGGAAACCCTCGGCTATCGTCCTAATGCCGTCGCCCGTTCTTTGGCGTCAAATCGCTCTGACTGTGTCGGTATTTTAGTGTCACAACTCCACGGTCCCTTTTTCGGCGATATCCTAACGGGTATTGAAGAAGAACTGAGAGCTGCTGGTAAGCACTCAATAATTGCCGCAGGCCATAGTGATAAAACGATTGAAAAGGAAAGCATCGACTTCCTCATTAGCCGAAATTGCGACGCGCTAATCTTATTAGTCGATGCGGTCTGTGATGAGTATTTGATCGAGTTAAACAAAGGCAAGACGCCATTCGTTATTATTAATCGTCGTGTTGATGGTCTCGAAGACCGATGCTTGTACCTAGACAATCATTTAGGTGGCTATCTAGCCACGAAACACTTGATAGAACAAGGTCATCGCAATATTGGCTACATCTCAGGGCCACTTTCTATTGAGGATGCTAAAGCGCGGTTAGAGGGCCATAAAGAGGCACTCAGTGAATTCGATATAGCGTTTGAAAAGGAACGTTGTTACGAAGGCGACTATCTCACCCAAAGCGGCCAAGATGGTGCTAATCAATTACTTAACGACGGACGACAGTATAGCGCTATTGCATGTGCCAACGATGAGATGGCCGCTGGCGCCATGAAAGGAATAAGGGATCATAATATCGAGATCCCATCCGGTTGTTCGATCGTTGGTTTTGATAACGTGTATTTCGCCGAATACCTTTACCCTAAACTATCAACAATTGATTATCCACGTATTGAAATGGCCAAGATGTCTGCACAGTGGATATTAAAAAATGTTTATAAGAAAAAGAGTATTACAATCAATAATATTTTCTCGCCGACATTAGTCCCACGAGACTCGATACGTTCGCTATAGCGTTCATCATATCTTATACCATTTCCATTAATAAAGTGACCACTTGAGCTGGTTTAAACTCATGATAACTGCGTTACTCTCAATCCCAATAGCCTGCTATTGGTCATTCGAGCGCCTTGTTCTAATAAGTTTACCCTTCGCTTAAGAAGATCATATATTTAATGGAAATAGTATTACGCATAAAAAAGGACTGATTCTCATCAGCCCTTTTCGTTACATGCATTAATCTAAATCAATGATTAACGATTAGCACGTTTACGTTCGTTTTCGCTAAGAAGTTTCTTACGAATACGAATGCTTTCTGGTGTAACTTCTACTAGCTCATCATCATCGATAAACTCAAGCGCTTGCTCAAGAGTGTAGATGATTGGCGTAGTAAGTACTTGTGCTTCATCAGTACCTGAAGAACGAACGTTCGTTAATTGCTTACCTTTAAGCGCGTTAACTGTTAGATCGTTTTCACGTGAGTGAATACCTAGGATTTGACCTTCGTAAACTTCTTCAGCATGTTGGGTAAATAGACGACCACGTTGCTGTAAGTTAAACAATGAGTAAGTCAATGCTTTACCAGTCGCGTTAGAAATCAATACCCCGTTAGAACGTTGACCGATGTCACCGCCTTTATGTTCTGCGTACTCTTCAAACGTATGGTAAATAAGACCAGAACCTGAAGTCATTGACATGAATTCAGTTTGGAAACCAATAAGACCACGTGAAGGCATATCGAAATCGATACGTACACGACCTTTTCCGTCTAGTTGCATGTCACACATAACCGCTTTACGGATCCCAAGTTTTTCCATTACTGTACCTTGATGCTCTTCTTCAACATCAACAGTAACTTTTTCCATTGGCTCCATTTTCACGCCATCAACATCTTTGATGATTACTTCAGGGCGAGAAATAGCTAGCTCAAAACCTTCACGACGCATGGTTTCGATTAAAACACCTAAATGTAGTTCACCACGACCAGATACTTTAAATTTATCAGGATCATCACCAGGCTCAACACGTAGTGCAACGTTATGAACAAGTTCTTGCTCTAAACGCTCAGCAATATTACGAGAGGTAACAAACTTACCTTCTTTACCAGCAAACGGAGAGTTGTTTACTTGGAAAGTCATGGTTACTGTTGGCTCATCAACAGACAATGCAGGTAGTGCTTCAACATTGTTTACATCACAGATAGTGTCAGAGATTTTCAATTCGCCTAAACCTGTAATAGCAACGATGTTACCAGCATGTGCTTCGTCAACTTCGTTACGGTCAAGACCAAGATAGCCTAGTACGGTACCGACTTTACCCTTGCGAGTAGTGCCATCGCCCATTGATACCATTACTTGTTGATTCGGCTTAACGATACCACGCTTGATACGACCAACACCGATTACACCAACATATGAGTTGTAATCTAGTTGCGAGATTTGCATTTGGAAATCGCCAGAAGAGTCAGCATCTGGTGCAGAAACGTTTTCTAAGATAGCATCAAATAATGGGTTCATGTTATCAGACTCAGTTTCTAAGTCCTCAGTTGCCCAACCGTTTAGTGCAGATGCATATACAACTTTAAAGTCTAACTGCTCGTCAGTTGCACCTAAGTTATCAAACAAATCGAAGATTTGATCCATAACCCAATCAGGACGTGAGCCCGGACGGTCAATCTTATTAATTACAACGATTGGCTTAAGGCCTTGAGCAAATGCTTTTTGTGTTACAAAACGCGTTTGTGGCATAGGACCATCAACTGCATCAACTAATAATAGAACTGAATCTACCATTGACATGATACGCTCTACTTCACCACCGAAATCGGCATGTCCTGGAGTATCAACGATATTGAT
>Ga0209395_1003753_pt1 | contig 18471 bp, 17 predicted proteins | sample GOMGulsemesocosm_3_FD_184635 | JGI IMG/M metagenome (GOLD analysis project Ga0209395, IMG submission 184635) | Methane-oxidizing microbial communities from mesocosms in the Gulf of Mexico - GOM9D Gulf of Mexico (SPAdes) (version 2) | ecosystem: Environmental > Aquatic > Marine > Cold seeps... | reverse complement strand
CAGCTGCCATCGTTTAGCACTGCTACTAGGTAGCAACCGCATGGGATCGGATGAAAGCGCTTCGAAGAGCTCCATCACTATTTGTTGGCCTTTATATTCTTTGCGTTGCATGCTGGCGAGCTTAATAACAAAGTTATAAACAAACTCTTTAAAAATTTGTAGCGCTTGTTTACTGGCGCTGGGTAAGGTGGCATTGTATTGTAAAAGTCGCTCTTCGAAATTTACCTCTGCAATAGTCTCGTTAAGATCCGTTAGTTCTATTGAAGTGATTAAGTAGTTCACTAAGCCGCCGATGGCATCTTTTTGAATGTGATGCTGCTCGCTAAACAACTTATTGGTTAGCTGCTGACAATAGTCTTGTAGCCATAAGTCGTCTAGTTTCATTAACTTTTCGATCACCTGTGTTTCAAAATCATTTCGATTAACGATGCCGGTAACAATGGCATCTTCTAAATCATGAATACCATAAGCGATATCATCGGCTAGCTCCATCATTGAGCAGTCAAGTGATTTAAAGCGCGTTTTATAATGGCTATGCTGGTTGGTCGAAGGTTTAACTTGCTGAAATAATTGTCTATCTGCTTTTGACAGTGGCGATAACACCCAATCAATAATATCTAAATCATCGCAATATAACCCTTTGGGTGGATGCCAGTCTTGGGCTTTTAATTGTCGGTGGCTGGCCGGCTCGCTATTGTGTGGCGGGTGGTTAAGCTTTGCTAACGTTTGTGGGTACTTCATTAACCCTAATAGTGATCGCCTAGTGAGGTTCATGCCATGCTGTTCGCTAAAGGGCTCTAATCGAGCGACAATTCTTAAGGTTTGTCCGTTACCTTCAAAACCACCATGATTTCTCATCATGTAATGCAACGCGACTTCTCCACCATGACCGAACGGGGGATGACCAATATCGTGTGCTAAGCATAACGCTTCAATTAGGCTGTCAGAGCTAGGGAATAGTGACTGACACAGCTCAGGGTATTTATAACGTAATTGTGCGGTAATCCCTGAGCCTATTTGAGCGGCTTCAAGGGAGTGAGTTAATCGTGTGCGATAAAAATCACTTTGGCCACTGCCCATTACCTGGGTTTTAGATTGTAGGCGTCTAAATGAGGCAGAATGTAAAATTCTCGCTCTATCTCGTTGAAAAGAATCTCGATGATCTTGCTGGCGTGTTGATACTTTTTTTAACCGTCTTGCTAACCAAATGTCTGGCATTGTTCCTTAACCTACCGTTGTTTTAGATCATATATCCTAATTTTACAATAACATGCTATGATTAAAATACATACACGGTAGCGACTATTCTATCGGGAAATTTGCTTATATCTGGAGCTTATTTACGTTATGAATAAAGTCATTGATATTATTAGTACGCTGGCAATAGTGTTTTTTCTATTAGCTCATCAAATGAGTCAAGCAGCTGACATTATTAAGTTAACCGCGGGCTTTTCTAAACCTCCTTATGTGATTGAAAAAACGCCAGATTATCCAGGGATTCAACTCGATCTCATTAATGCTATTTTTAAGCATGAAGACCAACCAGTATTATTCTCGTTTTTATCCTTATCACGTCGTTTTTCCAGCCCAGATAAATGGCACAGCGACGGCGTTATTACCTTACCTAAAGATTATCAGTATCAAGGTGTTTACGTATCAGCGCCATATATTAGTTACCAAAATGTGGTGGTTACTTTAGCGCAAGATAATTTAGTAATTAATGACGTTAATGATTTAAAAGGGAAAAATATTATCGCTTTTCAAATGGCTAAAAAATTCCTCGGGAAAGAATACGTGAGCGCGGTAGAAGAGGCTGCGGAATATCGAGAGTTATCTGAACAAATGCGACAAATTAAAATGCTGTTTGCTAAGCGTACTCAAGCATTAGTGTTAGATATTAGTATTTTCAAACACTTTTTACATAATCACCGAGAACAACAATACAGTAAGCCTTATACCGTGCACTGGTTATTTCCACCAAGAATATATTCTGTCGGTTTTAAAGATGCGGCGCTGCGCGACAAATTTAACCGCGGCCTAAAGAAGGTTAAAGCCAGCGGTCAATATCAAAAAATCGTCGATAAGTACTTACTTTAATATATCCCTATTAAAGGTAATATTTATTGAAAAAAGATATTAACGGCTGACTTATCAATATTGGTTGACGTCTTTAGCCCTTGTTGGCGATAAATATAGCCCGTTGTGGGGCAGGGTAACCTTCAATAGTTTTGCTATTATCTTCAGGATCTAAAAAGTCAGATAATGATTCGGTATCTATCCAATCGGTTTTACGTTGTTCGTCGAGGGCGGTAATATCCGTATTGACCACACGGATATTGTTAAAACCACAACGTTCTAGCCACATACACATGGCTTTTGCACTCGGTAAAAACCACACATTACGCATTTTAGCGTAACGCTCGCCGGGTACTAATACGGTGTTTTCATCACCATCAACGATGAGTGTTTCTAATATTAACTCGCCACCTTTGTTAAGTTGCGACTTTAATTGGTAAATAAAATCAATTGGCGAGCGGCGGTGATATAACACCCCCATAGCAAAGACGGTATCAAAAGCATTTAGCTCCGGTAGTTGCTCTACACCTAAAGGTAAAAGGTTGACTGCATCATCTTGAATAAAGTGTTGTACGGCATTAAATTGCATTAAAAATAGTTGGGTTGGGTCGACACCAACCACAAATTTAGCCCCAGCGCCGCGCATACGCCATAAATGGTAGCCACTGCCACAACCAATATCTAACACATATCTGCCTGATAAATCACTGATGTGCTTGGCTAGTCGATCCCATTTAAAATCACTACGCCACTCGGTATCAATATGTAAGCCATGAATATGGTAAGGCCCTTTGCGCCATGGTTTGAATTTTTTTAATAAATTTTCTAACCGTTTATGCTGACCTTGATTAAAGTCGTCTTTATCACCCACGGTAACGCTGGTGGTTAAATCAACGTTAGCATTCTCGCTAGCAGGTAATGCAGCTAAGGTTTTTTGCCAATGTTTAAATTCACCATGTAATTCATGTTTTTGCCAGTGATCAAGCTGTGCTGGCAAGGTGTTAAGCCAATGACTTAAACGGTTAGTGGCTATTGTTTGGTAGAATTTATTGAAACTTATCATGGCTATCTTCTTTACTTGCTTTACTGAGGTTGCTTTGTTTGTAGTCGTGTTAATTGTACGTTTTTATCAGCCACTGTTTACGCTCTGGTTTATACGGTATGGCTGAAAATAGCTTACTTGATGGCGATAAATGAAATAAAGTTGAAGCACTGAAACCAAGGCGAGATATGGCTAAATCCGGCTGCGGATAAGCGCTCAATATGTTGCTCGGTAGAGTCGGTGCGCATTACGTTTTCAAGCGCAGTACGTTTTTGCGCTACTTCAAGTTCACTATAGCCGTTGGCTCTTTTAAAATTGTGGTGTAAATCGATTAGGTGCTCATCAATAGTGCTATCGCTATCAGAAATCTTTTCTGAAATAACCAATAAACCACCGGGCTTAATCCCTTTAGCAATATTGTTGATTAAGGCTTGTCGTTCACTTTTATCGATAAATTGTAAGGTGAAATTGAGCACGACCATCGAGGCGTTTTCAATCACTACTTCTTGAATATTGCCTTCAATGACCTCAACGGGGGTATCCCCTTTAAACGCTTGAATATGCATTTTACAGCGTTCAACCATAACAGTAGAGTTATCGATAGCGATAATTCTACTGTTGGCAGCAGTAATTCCTTTACGCATTGCTAACGTAGCGGCGCCTAAAGAGCAGCCTAAATCATATACTTGGCTATTATCTTGAACAAAACGCTGGCTGAGTTTACCAATAGTGTCAATAATGGTGTTATATCCGGGCACAGAACGAGAAATCATGTCAGGGAATACTTCAACCACTTGGGCGTCGAACGCAAAGTCTTTCACTTGTGTTTTAGGGCTTGAATAAATTAAATCAGTATCAGAGTTTTGCATAGCAGCAGTATTCACGGGGTAATTTGACATTAATTTTGTTATTTTAACCGAAATTTAATGAGATAAATAACCTTTTTCAACAAAAGTCGTTTTAGCTTAGTTACTCAGTTAGCCATTCCCTTAGCTTGGCTTTAACATTTACCTAGAAATATTGTTAATGGCGAAATTGCTCGCTAGGGTATTAACGACAACTAGGGTGACTTTACTAATCTTTGCTTTATAATATGCGGCATTTAGCGCTAGTCTTTTTAAATCACTAGCGGATTTCCTAATTATTAAACATATCAAGGCAAAATACATGCGTAGTCTTTATTGTGGTGAGGTTAATGAATCTCATGTTGGTCAAGAAGTCACTCTTTGTGGCTGGGTAAATCGTCGTCGCGATTTAGGTGCGGTGATCTTTCTCGATTTACGAGATAGAGAAGGTTTAGTACAAGTTGTTTACGATCCGGACTTACCTGAAGTACTTGCGACTGCGAACACTTTACGTAATGAGTTTTGTGTACAAATTAAAGGTAAAGTACGTGCTCGCCCTGAAGGTCAAGTAAACAAAGACATGAAAACTGGTGCAATTGAAGTGTTAGGCCTAGAGCTTACTATTTTAAATAAATCGGCACCCTTACCGCTTGATTCCAATCAAACTAATTCAGAAGAGCAGCGCTTAAAATATCGCTATCTTGATTTACGCCGTACCGAAATGACTGAGCGCATGCGTTTCCGCGCTAAAGTGACTTCAAAAGTACGTAGTTCGTTAGAGAACTTAGGCTTTCTTGATATTGAAACACCCATTCTAACCGCCGCTACCCCAGAAGGTGCACGTGATTATTTAGTACCAAGCCGTACCCATAAAGGTAAGTTTTTTGCGTTACCGCAATCACCACAATTGTTTAAACAATTATTGATGATGTCTGGTATGGAACGTTATTATCAAATCGTAAAATGTTTCCGTGATGAAGATTTACGTGCCGATAGACAACCTGAATTTACGCAGATTGATATTGAAACCTCATTTATGTCGAGTGATCAGGTGATGGAAGTTACTGAAACCATGATCCGTGAATTATTTAAAGAGATGCTTGATGTTGATCTTGGCGAATTCCCACGTATGCCATATTCAGAAGCAATGGCGCGTTTTGGCTCAGATAAGCCTGACTTACGTAACCCATTAGAAATCGTTGATGTTGATGACATTTTAAAAGAGGTTGAGTTTAAAGTGTTCTCGGGCCCTGCTAATGATGACAAAGGCCGTGTCGCGGTTATTTGTGTACCACAAGGTGCTAGCCAGTTTTCGCGTAAGAAAATTGATGACTTAACTAAGTTTGTTGGTATCTACGGCGCAAAAGGCATGCCTTGGCTTAAAGTCAATGACATCGATGCGGGTTTAGAAGGCTTACAATCACCTATTTTAAAATTCTTAACGGTAGAAGCGGTACAGGCGTTACTTGAACGTACTAATGCCAAAACCGGTGATATTATTTTCTTCGGCTCTGACACCTATAACGTTGTTACTGAATCTTTAGGCGCGTTACGCTTAAAAGTTGGTGAAGATTTAGGGTTACTTGAAGGTGAGTGGAGACCGCTTTGGGTTGTTGATTTCCCAATGTTTGAAGAAATTAATGGCGGCATGCATGCATTGCATCACCCTTTTACCGCGCCAACAGATTTAACGCCAGAGCAACTTGAAGCTAACCCGCTAGGCGCATTATCTGATGCGTACGATATGGTTTTAAATGGTTGTGAATTAGGCGGTGGCTCGGTACGTATTCATGATCAAGCGATGCAATCAGCAGCCTTTAGAATTTTAGGGATTGATGCAGAAGAAGCCGAAGAAAAATTTGGTTTCTTATTAGAAGCCTTACAATATGGTGCGCCACCACATGCTGGTTTAGCGTTTGGTTTAGATCGCTTAGTGATGTTAATGACCGGTGCTAGCTCTATTCGTGAAGTGATGGCATTCCCGAAAACCACTACCGCAGCTTGCCCGTTAACCAATGCGCCAGGTAAAGCTAACCCAGCTCAATTAACTGAGTTAGGTGTGGCAACGTTAGCTGATGAAGCAGATACAGCTGACAAAGAATAGTTAAGTTGATACGTTTAGTATTGTGAATAAGGTCAGCATTATTGCTGGCCTTTTTTATTGGTTATCTTGTTCACTATAAAAGGACAGTAAGTCATTTATGTCGATTATTTTAGGGATTGATCCTGGCTCACGTTTTACCGGTTATGGCGTGATTAAAAAACAGGGGCGCAGTTTTACTTATCTCGGCAGTGGTTGTATTAAAGCACTTAGCCAAGGAGAAGAACTTGGCTCACGTTTACAAACCATCTTTGCTGGTGTGTCAGAAATTATTCTGCAATTTAAACCGGATATGTTTGCTATTGAGCAAGTGTTTATGGCGAAAAACCCAGATTCAGCGTTAAAGCTTGGACAAGCGCGGGGCGCAGCCATTGTCGCCGCGACTAATAATGGTTTGCTGATCAGCGAATATTCAGCAAGACAAATAAAACAAGCGGTTGTTGGTACGGGCGCGGCGGACAAAAGCCAAGTTCAGCATATGGTTAAAACCATTTTGAAATTACCAGGTACGCCACAAGCCGATGCTGCCGATGCCTTGGCAGTGGCTTTATGTCATGCGAATAGCCACGAAAGTTTAGAAAAACTCGCCGGTCAAGCACGTAAAACGGTGCGGGGCCGCTTGTTATAGTCTAATACTTTACAATAAAAGCGGCTTTAGTCAGCTAATATTCCACCAGCGGCGCGTAGCGCTCATGTCTACCTAACGCGGCCTGGCTTCCTTTGAGTGAGAATTTATAACCACACAATGAAAATGAGTTCTTAAACGCTAGCGCTTGTATCAACTTTTGGCTATCTAGTGGTGAAAAACTCGCGTAATAATCGGTATTAACCCCATGTTGACTGCTAACTTCAACCGCTAAGGTACGCACGGGGTTACCTTTATTGAAGGCTATCTGCTGGCAGCTGTCATCGCCTGTACCACTCACTTGCGACCATAACAAGGTTTCACTCACTTCATCAGCTTGCCAGTTAATGATCACACCTTGATGTGGCGATAAAAACAGAGTGAAGTTATCTGGCATAGCTAACGGGTGACTACGTTGATGATATTGACTAAGATTTAGGCCAACTTGCTGATGTGCGATTACTGGCGTTTCAACTTGCTCATTAGCAAAAGTACTTGAAAAAAAGCTAATAGCCATTGACGTGACTATTACTGCTAACGTTAGGCCGAGTAAACTCAGTAAAATAATTTGAGCTTTCTTATTGGCTAAAAAGTTTAAGCGAATTTGCTCGCCAATATCTGCCTGAGAATCGCTGGCTTTAACTAAATGTTGTGCAAAAATTTGCTTGCTTTGTAGATTAGCCGCGGCTGTTTGATGCTGGTTTGGCTCAATATTTATACTGGTTTCAGAGACTAAGCTTGGTTCAATTCTACACTGTGCCGATTTTCCCTGATGGGTGGATTGTTGATATTCAGACATATCGATCGGGCCAATGTAACCTAAAATGTAATTTTTTTCAGCTGTCACCGCTTTACTTGCATAGGTGAGTAGTACCGCAGAGCACATCGCTGGGACAATGAGTAAATAATAACTACTATGTTGCTGTGAAAATATAATGACCAAAGCGACCAACACGAAACTTACTGTTGGTGCAAATAGCCAGTTTTTACTGAGTAAGGCATCGTGTAATCGACGTAATGTGGTTAATGCTAATGTGGTAGCAAACAAAGCCATAATGATAAATGAGAGGACTATTTGGCTAGTAAAGGCCGAGGCCAACATAATAAAAACAAGGTATAGGGCGGCACAAATAGTAAAGAAACGAAAACGGTTATCGAAACCTTGGCTACAAAAAAGTGATCTTAATAATTGCACGATAACTCCATGGAAAACAATCGAGATAATTGATGAAAAGTGGCCTTAATACCCAGCACTAACACTTCTTATTCATACTAGGTAATTTGGCTCGAGTAAAGTAAAGGTTAATGTACTCTGTATGGTGGAATATCGATATTATCGAGTTTTAATCCATACAGGGTCAGTGTTGCATTATTACTTGATTCGCCATCACCACTGAACTCTACATCAAATAAACTGAGCCACATTAAGCCGTGTTTCTTAGTAAATGATAGTCGACTTGAGCGTCTAGCAATGGCAATAAATTGCAATTTATTTTGTTCACAATACCTGTTGGCATGAACTTTAGCGGCCTCAGCTAATTTTCTTAAGTAGATAAAATACCAACAAATTAGACAAAAGAGCAATAAATAATAAATATTTTCCATGATAAATCAATAACCTTAAGTTTGTTAAGCCTGATTAAAAAGCTGACCAATTGCTTGCGATAATTCACTACTGCGCTCTGGTGCACGGATACACTGAAAAACAATGGGGCGCAGTGCCGGTAGTGCAACAATATCTTTGAAAATACCATTGAACAATGCTTGATCGTTACACCTAACTAAATGCTCTAAATAAGCCATTAACTTACTCGGTTCGGTTAGTGCTAACCAACAACGACCGGTAAGGGTAATTAATAATTCCGTTGAAAGTGTTTTTTGTGCTAGCAACGAACTAATTAACGCAAGCACATGGGGGTGTTCGGCATTACTGGCTAATGCGCGTAATAAATGCTGTTGTATAGGAGAACTTTCACCCTCTGTTATAGGTGCCGTTTTAAATATGCGGATCAATGCCACAAGTAAATCAACGGGTAAGGTTTCATTTTCTAATGCACCGCATAACGGGAACAGTACTTCCTCAGGTAAGTGAGGCAGCGCATTAATTAACAGTTTACTATAGCTAGTTTGGTGTTTATCTTTTGCGTTAAGCGCGACAACAAAATCGCTAATACCTTGCACTCCGACACGTTGCCAATTGTCCCAGCGATCTCCATCACTCAAATAATTCACAAAGGTAGTCAAATGCTCACTGGCTGGTTGGTGAAGCTCTCGTTTAATTTTGCTGTTAAGCGCGGCCAACTTATATTGCGCAGGGGTAAATAAGTACGGGTTACTTTTTAACAGCTCTTCTTGCTTATCACTGGTATCTTGAGTTAAATCAGATCCTAATGCTTCGACAATAATCGCAATAAAGTGGTTTCTCGCCCCTTGGTTTAATAAACCGCGCTCATCTAGTGGTAATTTTAATAACCACAAAAAGGGTTGAGTGGTTTGCGGTTGCCAAAAAGCAATAGCAATACAAGCATGCCCTTGAAATGGTGCCGGGTAAGGGAGCTGATTTTGTTCTACTTTTTCAAACTGCTCTTTAGATAGTTTAGTAATAGTGCGACCAATATCATAAAGACGGTATTGTGAATTAGACGTGTTTAATAGTTGAGAAATTGTATCAATAGTATCCATAATAGCCGTAATAAATGAGTAAGGTATGAAAATAAAAGAGTCATTGTTTTAGCCGTGTATTATAAGGATAATACCGCTATTAACCTAGTAAAAAACTGTAGAAGTACCACTAAATGACCGATGAAGTTTGTTGTCTACCTGAAAAACCAATCCTCACTATTTTATATCAAGACGACTATGTCGTCGCGGTAGATAAACCTGCAGGTTTGTTTGTTCATCGCAGCTTTATGGACAAAGATGAAATATATTTTGCCTTGCAGTTAGTACGCGATCAAATTGGCAAGTATGTTTACCCGGTACACCGTTTAGATCGACCCACTTCGGGGGTGTTACTGTTTGCACTCACCAAAGAAGCTGCACAGAAACTCAATCAAGATTTTGCTGATAAATCTGCTGCCGTTGAAGGGAGTGAAAACCAGAACATTACGACTAGTGATCAAAGTGACAGCCTTAGCAAAACCTATTACGCTTTGGTTCGTGGACATTTAGCGCTATCAGCTCAGCCGGTGTTAATTGATCATCCGTTAAAAGAAAAGCTTGATAAGTTAGGAGACAAAGATGTTAGTCGTGATAAAGCAGCACAGTCGGCTCAAAGCTATTATCAAGTGATAAAGCAGGCTAGTTTACCTATTGCGGTAGGTAAGTTTGATAGTGTCCGTTACTCATTAGTTAAATTGACACCAGTCACTGGCAGGCGTCATCAAATACGTCGTCATTTAGCCCATTTACGCCACCCTATTATTGGCGATATTAACTATGGTGATAACAAGCAAAACCCATTTTTCAATCAGCACTTTGGTTTTAAGCGGTTAATGTTAATTGCTAAATCGTTACGTTTTACTCATCCGGTTACTGATGAATTTATCACCGTGACAGCACCTTTTGATGAGCAGTGGCAGCAAGTTTTTACTGCGCTTGATTGGGATATTATTAAGTAGACAATGATGAGTAGCGGGTACTGAGTCGCTAGTGCTAAGAGCAATTCAGCTAAGTAGTTGTGTTGATGATTTTACTTAGCAAAGCACAAGGATATTTAAGGGGCGGCATTAATGCTAACCGCGTTGATATCTTGTTCAATTAAACTCATGTACAAGTTAGCGGGTCGGTTGGTATTAGCTTGATTAGACGTTATTTGCTTGGCTCCTTTAATTTGCACACCCATAGCATTTACATTGGCATTGAACCCGGGAAGTGTCGCATAATCATTGGCGCGTTGTTGGGCAAAACTAATCATCATCATTTGATCTGCGGTCATTGGGCGACTGAGTAACGACATCATTAACTGATGATCAGAGATTAGCGTTTTCTTGGTGGAGGTATTATTCATCGCGCTAAAATTAGTTCGGGCATAATTTTCGCCAATATATCCCTGAGCATAACCTTGACTAGAGTAGCTATTGTTTACTTGCTTAGTATTACTACAAGCAAAGACAGATAAACAACAGAGTAAACAACAGATCATTTTAAGTAGATTCATAATAAGCCTTCACCACAATTAACACTTCAATAGCAGTAAAAGGGCAAGTGTTATGCCAAATGGTTTTTTGACGTTTTATTCTCGTTTTGTGGATAAGCTAAGTTGTTGTTAATAATTAAAAATGGTTGATTGTTTATTTTTGTTAATTTATTTTAAACTCGGTGTTTTACCTCGTAAATTACTTGAATTTATCAATAGGCGAACAGCGTCAATTTTTTGATGGTTAGCGGAGCGGGGCATTTTTAGGTATGGACATTAGTCGCTATCGTAATATTAACGTCAGGGTTAATTTAAAGCTAAAAAAACCAGCGATTGCTGGTTTTTTCTTTACTTCATAACGAGTTAATTCGACGTTTAGCTAAACCACTGAGCGAAAAGCTGCTTAATATAATCAAGGAATTGTGAAAATAAGCCACCTTCGTTTACTTCCGCTAACGTCACTAGTGGATATTGAGCAATATCTTCACCATCAAGCTGTAAGAATAGTTTACCGACTACAGTACCTTTGGCTAAAGGGGCTTCAAGTTGTTCATTTAACTCAAAGTTAGCTTGCAGGTTTTTACGTTGTCCTCGTGGAATGGTAATTGGCGTGTCTAATAAAATTCCTAAATCGACTTGTTCGGTATCGCCGTACCATACTCGGTTACTAGCAAATTTTTCGCCGGCTTTATAAGGTGTAAATGTTTCAAAGAAGCGAAAACCGTAGTTTAACAACTTTTTACTTTCTACTTTACGAGCACGTTCACTATCGGTACCCATCACTACAGTCACTAAGCGCATTTCGCCCTTCGTGGCAGAGGTTACTAAGCTGTAACCCGCATTTGAGGTATGGCCGGTTTTCATGCCATCAACATTCAGGCTTTTATCCCAAAGCAATGAATTACGGTTGTATTGCTTAATGTTGTTATAAGTAAAAGATTTCTGCTTATATAAGGCGTACTCTTCTGGCACTTCACGAATGATTGCTGAGGCAAGGGTCGCCATATCACGTGGCGTTGTCATGTGTGATGAGCTATCAAGCCCGTGACTATTTTCGAAAAATGAACTCGACATCCCTAATTGCTCGGCATGGGCATTCATTAAATCGGCAAAAGCACTTTCACTGCCGGCAATGTGCTCAGCCATTGCTACACACGCATCGTTACCCGATGCTACGATAATCCCTTGATTTAACAAGCTCACTGGTACTTCAGTACCGACTTCAATAAACATTTTAGAGGAATCAGGAAAGTTCTTTGCCCAAGCATTTTCGCTGATCATCACTTTATCATTGCTAGTAATATTACCACTTTCTAGCTCTTTACCGATGATATAGCTGGTCATCATTTTCGTTAAACTGGCCGGGGCTAATTGCATGTCGGCATTAGCCTCTGCAATCACTTTTCCGGTAGTGTGATCGATGAGAATAAAGCCTTTCGCATTAATTTTGGGTGCGTCAGGAATAATCGTAATGGCTTGAGATAATGGTGAAATAGCTAGTACGGAGCCAAATAAAGTAGTACTAAATAACTTGAATAGTTTACGGGGAGCAGCGGAAAATTTTAAAAGCATAATTTTAGTTATTCGCAGAAAAAGGAAAAATATAACGAGAAAGTATATCACTTATATATTTCTTGGCTATGGGTGAACTCAGCTTAATTGTCGTTTTATTACCATAAATTTTATAAGGTTCTTAAATACGCTTGGGGATAGCCATTTTGTTTTACTTGCTCCAACAATTTAACTTGCTGTATTTCATTGATAACCGGACCTATTTGGATACGGTAAAGGCCATTTACGGCTTGATATTTAACGGCTTGAAGGTATTGTTTACTTAGTTTAGCAACGGTTTTTTTAGCGAGTTCAATGTTACTGGTAGCAAACAGTTGGATAAATTTATTACCTACCTTTTTATCTTGGGTATTCGCGATAACGGCTGTATTAGTGTTGTTATCAACACTGCTACTATCAATACTGTTACCAGATGTTACAGGGCTGGTTGCTTGCGATAATTTAGCGGGAAAATCGATAAAATCAGTGATTGCGGTAATTTTTACCTGCGCGGTACCTGTGTTAAGCATGCCCAACTTATAAGCGGCACTATAAGATAAATCAATAACACGACTTTGATGGAAAGGACCGCGATCGTTGACACGCACCACAACCGTTTTGTTATTTGATAAATTAGTGACTTTGACATAGGTCGGCAGTGGTAAGTTTTTATGCGCGGCACTCATGGCATACATATCATAAATTTCACCATTTGAGGTTAAATGGCCATGAAATTTTTTACCATACCAAGAGGCAATACCGGTTTGCTCAAAGCTTTGGGCATTAGCCATTACCTGATAGTTAATACCACGGACTTGATAGTTCTTGTTACCACCGCGACTATGCGCTTCGGCACGCGGAATAGCATCGTTAAGTTGTGCTTGGTTAGGGATCTTAGTAGGAATACTGTCGTGAGTTTGCTGATAACGGCTCGTGGTACATGCCGCGAGTAATAGTATCAAGCTCGACAATAAAAGTGCTTTCTTGGTACCCATAATTTAATGACTATCCCGATGAATATCTAATTTAATAATTTTAAACAGGCACGGTCAAACGTGAAAGCGCCGGTGTGTGCCAATAGCCATTAGCATGCCAAATCCTGCTAATAAAGTCACCATTGAGGTACCGCCATAACTCACCAGCGGTAATGGTACCCCAACCACCGGCAATAAGCCTGATACCATACCAATATTAACAAACACATAAACAAAAAAGGTTAACGTGAGGCTACCAGCTAACAACTTAGTAAAGGCATGCTGAGCATTAACGGCAATCCACAAGCCGCGCATTACAATAAATAAATACACCGAAAGTAAAACGCCAACGCCAAGTAAGCCGAACTCCTCGCTAAATACCGAAAAAATGAAATCAGTATGACGTTCAGGTAGAAACTCTAGTTGTGACTGAGTACCTTGCAAGTAGCCTTTACCTTCTAAACCACCTGAGCCAATCGCTATTTTAGATTGAATAATATGATAACCAGAGCCAAGCGGGTCTTGCTCTGGATTTAAGAAGGTCATCACCCGCTGCTTTTGATAGTCTTTCATCAGAAATATCCACAAAATAGGCGCAAACGCCGAGGCAAGGCCGGCGCAGATACTAATGAGTTTCCAACTAGCGCCAGCAAGAAAAATAACAAAAATTCCTGAGCTAGCAATCAGTAATGACGTGCCTAAATCAGGTTGTTTAGCAATAAGTAATGTTGGTATCAGCACTAAAATAAAGGCATAAATTACCGTTGATATTTTTACCGGTAAATTATCTTGGCTGATAAACCAGGCAATCATGATTGGCACAACCAGCTTCATGATTTCCGAAGGCTGAAATTTCATAAAGCCTAAATTTAACCAACGTTGTGCGCCTTTGCCGACATGGCCAAAAAGCAAGACCCCAATCAACATTAACAAACCAATAACGAACACGGGTACCGCCCACTTACGGTAAGACAGTGGTGGAATTTGCGCAATAGCTAACATCACGGTTAACGCAATCCCTAGACGAATTGCTTGACGAATAACAATCGCCATATCTTGCCCACCGGCGCTATAAACGATAAACAAGCCTAGTGCCATTAGTGATAATATTCCTAACAGCAAGGGTAAATCAATGTGCAACTTTTGCCAGAGGCTTTTTACTTGTTGTTGATCTTGTCCGCGATTACGCATTATTCGCTCTCTTGGTGACGAGAAAAACTCGGCTGATGTTGATGAACTTGATGAACTTGATGGGCATTTGGGTTAGCCGTTGCTGTCGGTGTAGATATGCTTGAAACGATGACTCTTGAGCCAAAGTATTGATCCATTATTTGTCTAGCGACCGGGCCTGCGTTAGTGCCTCCACCACCTTTAGCAACATTTTCAATGGCAACAGCGACGACTATTTCAGGGTTTTTATAGGGGGCAAAGGCGACAAACATGGCATTATCGCGTTTACTTTCTTGGGTACTCTCGGCATCATATTTCTCATCTTGTTTAATACGTGCTACCTGCGCTGAGCCCGTTTTACCGGCGGCATCATAGTGAGTGTCTTTAAAAGCGGAATGACCGGTGGCATCAATACGTTGCACGGTTCTATGCATGGCCTCAAGAACTAGATCCCAGTTCTTGGGGTTTGAGAGTGCCAATGGTGCTTGCTCCTCATACTCAACCGGGACATTAATATGTTCATTGCTGCCATCATCATTAAGGCTAATTTCACTAGTTTTTTGCAAAAAATGCGGCACTTTTCGGTGGCCTTTATTAACTAAGGTTGTTAGTGCTTGGGTCAGTTGCAGTGGCGTTACGGTCCAATAACTTTGACCAATACCTACCGACAAGGTTTCACCCGTGTACCAAGGTTGATTATAGCGCGCACGTTTCCAGCTGACGCTTGGCATAATGGCACGACTTTCTTCATGAATATCGACCCCAGTGTAATCACCGAAACCAAAACGCTCCATCATGTTGCTGATTTTAGTGATACCAAGTTTAAAAGCGAGTTCGAAAAAATAAATGTTACAGGATTGCTCAATGGCTTTATTTAAATCAACCCAGCCATGGCCCCATTTTTTCCAATCTCGATACTTATTAGGTAAACCGTCCAGCTGATACCAGCCCGGATCCCATACTTTACTAGTAGGGCTGATCACTTGTTCTTCTAATCCAGCCAATGCTAAAAAGGGTTTAACGGTAGACGCGGGCGGATAACCCCCTTGTACGCTGCGGTTAATTAATGGCAAGTTTTTAGAATTAAGTAACTTTTTATAGTTTTTAGAGCTGATACCATGAACAAACAAATTGCCGTCGTAGCTAGGGTTTGAATACATTGCCAAAATACCACCGGTACGAGGGTCCATGGCCACCACTGCACCACGCTTACCTGAAAGTGCACGTTTGGCAATCATTTGTAATTCTATATCTAACGTTAAGGTTAAATCTTTACCGGGTACTGGCGGGGTAAAGTCGAGTATGCGGATCACTCGTCCTTGGTTGTTTACTTCGACTTCTTGGTGGCCGATGCTGCCATGTAGTACATCTTCATAATATTTCTCTACCCCTAGCTTACCAATAGCATGGGTGGCGGTATAGTTTTCGGACTTGCCGGCAAGCTCTAATTTATTTGCGTCTTTGCGGTTGATACGCGCCACATAGCCTAAACTGTGGGTGGTTAAATCACTAAAAGGGTAATAACGCTTTAAACGGGCATCAACAAAAATTCCTGGGTATTTATGCTGGTTGACCGAAAATAGCGCGACTTGCTGTTCGCTTAATCGGGGGTGTAAATCGACTTGTTTAAACCGGCGTTTACGTTTTGCCGCTTTTAAAAACTTTGTTTGTCTCTCTGCACTGATTGATAATAAACTGCTGACGTTTGCAATACTGTTGGCTAAGTCGTCTACATCTTCAGGGATCACCGATAAACTATAGATAGGCTTGTTGTCGGCAAGAATAACGCCATTGCGATCATAAATTATGCCTCTGTTGGGCGCAACGGGAAGTAGTTTTATTCGATTCGAATTAGAGCGGGTTTGGTATTTTTCAAATGACTCCACTTGTAAGTTGTAGACATTACTAAAAAGCACCAATAATACGATAACCACGCCAATAAAGGCAATAAACGTTCGTCGAGCAAAGAGATTCGCCTCAGCGCTCTGATTTCTTATAAGTACGCGACGAGGTGCCACCCACTAACTCCCGTCGCTTGGTGAGTTGAATACCATAAGATAATATTCTTGGGGGCTTTGGTTGGTTAATAAAAGGGGAATACTAAAACAATAAAGCGGCATTTATTATTCTCTATGGTAAGGGTGATTAGTATTTACGCTCCAAGCGCGATATAAACTTTCAGCAATGAGCACTCTGACCATCGGGTGAGGTAAGGTTAATGGCGATAATGACCACTTTTGTTCACTGGCGTTAATGCATGCAGGCGCTAAGCCTTCAGGACCACCAACTAATAATGCTACGTCTCTACCATCAAATTGCCAGCGCTCTAGCTGTTTGGCAAGTTGTGGGGTATCCCAAGGTTTACCTTCTACTTCTAAGGTAACTATACGACTTCCTTTAGGAATAGCGGCTAAAAGTAGCTCGCCTTCTTTGTCTAAGATACGCGAAATATCGGCATTTTTGCCACGTTTCCCAGCATTTATTTCTACTAAATCAAAAGCTAAATCGCGAGGGAATCGTCGCGCGTATTCACTAAATCCTTGGCTAACCCAAGCGGGCATTTTAGTGCCGACGGCATATAACGTTAATTTCATAATTTTATGTAGCATCAAGCTTGTGGCAAGGGAAACTGGGCTGGTAAGAACTTGGGGAGTGAATGAAATACTCGTTAAACCAAGCTCGCTGTGCGTTCATTGATAGCGGTAAGTTATAACATGGGTTAACTTAACGCTATCTCTTAAATGATGACACTCATTACTTAAGATTAAGAACTAATTACTCTTCAGCCCATAATTGCTCAAGGTTATATTTATCACGTTGTTCATCGGTCATAACGTGAACAATAATATCGCCTAAATCAACTAAGGCCCATTCACCAACATCTTTACCTTCAATGCCTTTAGGCTCACAGCCTTTGGCGCGGCATTCAATGGCTACCGATTGAGCGATTGATTTAACATGACGATTAGAATTACCTGAGCAAATAATCATGTAGTCAGCAAAACTGGCTTTTTCGGTGATATTAATAGAGATAATATCTCTGCCTTTCATGTTTTCAATTGTTTCTATAACAAATGCGTTAAGTGCTTCGGTTTGCAAGGTACTTTCCTATTTTTTTCAATGTTAAAAGGAGGGCAATCAATAGTGAATATTTATATTACGCCCAATCGGCGAATATTAACATTAATTCGCCCATAGGTTAACGATAAAGCTGATTTTTGTTGATAAAAGCTAACACTGGCTCAGCAAGTAAGTGTTGACAATTGCTTTTCTTAGCTAAACGGGCACGAATGTCGGTAGACGAAATGTTGAGGTTTATCTTACCTTTAAGTTCGGATTCATCATTGTTACTCGTTCGGAAATTGTTACTTTCTTGCTGTTGTTGCGGTACAAAAATAATCCCGCCTGAGGGTTTGTTTTTTAGTGCGCTAATATCACTGCACTGGTGTTGTGCGAGTAACGCTCTGGTTTCATCGTTTAACGAGTCGAGCTGATAATTGGGCCGTGTGTTTACTACCAAATGACATAAGCTCAATATTTTTTGATAGTGGTGCCATGTAGTAAACGTGAGTAGTGAATCTAAACCAATAATAAAAAACAACCGTTGCTGTGGGTATTCTGCGGCTAACGCTTGTAAGGTGTCTACCGTATATGAATGACCACGACGGGTGAGCTCGCGTTGATCACATGAAAAGCAGGGGTGTTGTTTACAGGCTAATTCGACCATGGTAGCGCGATGCTCGGCACTAATGTTTGGGCTGGATTTATGAGGCGGAATGTTGGTTGGGATCAGCAGAATTTTATCTAACGATAAAAATTGTGCGACCCGCAACGCTGGCTCGGTGTGTCCTAAATGGATGGGATCGAAGGTACCCCCTAAAATGCCAATGTCAGTCATGCTGTTTATTGTTAACCGTTTCGTGTGAGGTTAATGATACTTATATTTTTA
>Ga0209395_1003750_pt1 | contig 18478 bp, 20 predicted proteins | sample GOMGulsemesocosm_3_FD_184635 | JGI IMG/M metagenome (GOLD analysis project Ga0209395, IMG submission 184635) | Methane-oxidizing microbial communities from mesocosms in the Gulf of Mexico - GOM9D Gulf of Mexico (SPAdes) (version 2) | ecosystem: Environmental > Aquatic > Marine > Cold seeps... | reverse complement strand
TTGCCTAACACCCGATATGACCCCGCAAAAGGTGGTTGATGAGCTAGTAAGTGAGCAGCAGAATATTATTTTGGTCACTCACTTACCCTTAGTAGGACGCTTGGCGTCTCTTCTCATTGAGGGGGTAGTATTTGATCAGCCTTGGTCACCTACCGAAATCTGGCAATTAGAGGGCGATGTTTTCTCTGCTGGCTGCCTGCAAAATACCGATGTTTGGTATCCGGCCTTAGAAGAAGGCTAGTTCAGGCTTGGCGGCTGCTTTAGGCAGCCTTCCACCTTGTATTCTCTTATTTAGCTGGTAGTTTATGTGTTTTGACTATTTAGCTAATTATCGATAATACATGAAAGACATTTTGCACTTCTCCCATGCCAACGGTTTTCCAGCTGGCAGCTATCAAACTTTATTTTCTTACTTATCCGCGGACTTCGACATAGGCTTTATCGAACGTCTTGGGCACCATCGTGATTACCCTGTAGCGAACAACTGGCAGTATCTAGCCCAAGAACTTATTGATGATCTCCTTACTCGTTATAGAAGGCCTGTATATCTGGTCGGGCATTCTCTAGGCGGTGTCTTGAGTATGATGGTCGCGGCCCAGCGCCCAGACTTGGTTAAAGGCTTAATCATGCTTGATTCCCCAGTTCTTACAGCATTTGAGGCGCGAGGTTTGACGCTGGTGAAGCGTTTGGGCCTAATTGATCGGGTAACCCCAGCAGGCAGAACGTTAGGGCGGCAAGAAGAATGGGATTCAATAGAAGCGACAGCGCAATACTTTCAGGGAAAAAAGCTGTTTCGCGGTTTTGATGCGCGCTGTCTAAAAGATTATGTAGAGCGAGGGACGCGAGAAACTGAAGGGGGTAAAAGGAAGCTGCATTTTGATCCTCAGACTGAAATCAATATCTACCGCACAGTTCCAGATAATCTTCACAAAATTAAACGCTTGAAAATGCCTTCCGTAGTGATTGCGGGTAAATACAGCGATGTGTTTAAAAAACAGCATGGCTTTAAGGCGAAACGTCAATTGGGTATGGAGGTTAAGTGGGTTGAAGGCGGGCACATGTTTCCACTCGAAAAGCCGCAACTAACGACATCCTTGATTAAGCAGTATATTCAACAATGGGCGGAAAAATAATGCTGGGACGAGAATGTCGTATTGCACTTTCTACGGGAGAGTTGGCCGTTCAGTACTGGGGCGATGAAGGGAAGCCAGCCTTGATCTGTTTGCATGGTTGGCTGGATAATATGGCGAGCTTTTATCCCTTGGCTGAAATACTCAGTGAGCATTATCATGTTGTTTTAGTTGATTTGCCTGGGCATGGTTTATCAGATCCTTTGGCTGATGGTGCCCATTATTATATCTGGCAAAATATCGAAACATTGTTAGAGCTAATTAATCATTTAAATCTAACAGCGGTAAATATTGTTGGTCATTCAATGGGTGGAGTTGTTGCGAGTTTATTTGCAGGGACTTTTGCGGATAGGGTTCGTTCTTTGGTCTTGCTCGACTCATTAGGTCCGATGACATCATCCGCGCAACAAACGCCAGAGCAACTAGCCAAAGCCATTCTCGATTCGCAAAAAGTATCGTCAGGGTTGCGGGTTTATCCGCAAATACAGGATGCATTGTTGGCGCGTAAGAAATCTTCTCCAACCATGTCCGAGCAGGCTTTATTACCGATTGTAGAGCGTAACCTAATCAGCAATAAAAACGGCGTAAGCTGGCGCACCGACATGCGTTTGCGTCATACGTCTAAAGTTCGTTTAACAGAGGAACAGGTGCTAGCCTTTTTATCGGCTATCAGTGCCCGTGTTTTAGTTATTATTGCTGAGCAAGGCATAGTCCCTAAGTTTTGGTTGCAGGCTAGGTTAGCGGTGGTTAAAAACCACCAGCTGGTATCCTTGCCTGGGCACCACCATTTTCACGCGGAACCTGATAATGCTGCTGAAATTGCAAAAGTGATAACAGACTTCTATCAGGAAAAGTCTAATAATGAAAACAGTTAGCAATCTCGCAGGCCAAGTACTGGCCAATGTACGCGTGTTTTTGATCGTAGTGCTTAGTGTTGTGCTTGCTGTTTACGCAGCTTGGATGGTTAATGCCCAGCTTGGTTATGGCTATTCTTGGTTATATCACGCTTACGATACAGATCAGCATATTGCTAAGTATGCACCGCAGAATCGTTTTCGAAAAGGTTTTGAAAAGACGCTAATCGTAGATCATAAAGCGTATTTTCAAAGTATCGTTGATAGTGTTCATGATGATGGCAAGGGCTTAGCGGATATTCAATATCAGTTTTCTGGTGAGGGGATTCCTCTGTTGCATCAGGCTGAGGTCATACATCTACAGGATGTGGCAAATTTAATTAATATGCTCCACAAATTGGCAGTTGCGATTTTTTTATTGTGGTTGCTACTGGTTGTTTGGCAGGTGTTCCTAATGAGAAAGCGACTTGACTATGTCCATCATAGCGCCCTCGGCTTAGCGTCTGTGTTGGCGATACTTATCATCTTAGCTTTAGTGGCTTTTATGGTCTGGGGGGCTAAGGCAATATTTTATCAGCTGCATATTATGATATTCCCCGCAGATCATCAGTGGTTTTTCTATTACCAAGATTCCTTGATGAGCACCCTGATGAAAGCCCCAGACTTATTTGCGGGGATCGCTATGCAGATACTAGGTTTGTCGGTAGTTATCTTTATCGTGATGGGGCTGGTTTTTAAAAAGGTGGTGGGCTACCAAAGGTCATCCTCTCAGTACTGACTGGATGAGTGAAGGTCAGTGATTGTGCATGTAGGCATAAATACTGTCGCGCCTTTTGTGATTCCTCTGTGCCATATAAGTTATCACCAAGAATAGGGTGATTCATCGCATTGCAGTGAATTCTAAGCTGGTGTGAGCGACCGGTAAACGGTAGTAGTTCAACTCGAGTACTTCCGTCCAAGTATTCCATTACCCGCCAGCGAGTGAGGGATTTCTTGCCGTATTCATAGCAAACCATTTGTCGTGGTCGATTGGGCCAATCGCAGCGCATGGGTAGGTTAATAGCCCCAGTTTCTGGATGCAGTTCTCCTGCGAGAATCGCTTGATAAGACTTTTCTGTTTGGCGATTTTGAAATTGCTGTTGCAGATTTTTTAAACTCGCTTTATTGCGTGCAAAAACCATGATGCCCGAAGTTGCCATGTCTAAACGGTGGACAATGTGCACTTCTTCAAATTGAAGCGTTAGGCGATGATAAACAGAATCAAGTTTTTCTGGGCCGCGTCCTGGAACACTGAGTAGATCAGGTGCTTTGTCCACGACGATGATATCGTCATCGTGGAAGACTATGGATACAGAAGTCATTATTTAGCTAATTGAGGGTAGTTGTGATGGGCGAGTATCTTATCGTAACTGCCATCGTCTTTCATTTCCTTTAGCGCTTGATTAAAAGCAGAGGCAATAATGTCTCGATCTTTGCGTTTTAAGCTAATCGTAGTATGAAGACCGCGACTAATTAACGGGGTGGGGATGACTTCTAGATGATCGGCAATATTCTGGCTGTTTATTAAGCTATTTTTCGCAGTCCAGCGATCGATGAGGGCGATATCTGTAGATTTGGTGGCGACGTCACGCAACATGGATTTGCAGTACTTGTAGTAGCTTAAAGAAACAAGGGGGGCGATTTCATCAAACTTTTCGCCGTAACCAAACTCTTTAAACACACCTAGGCGGTAACTTTTTTTGCTAACGTAGTCTTTGAATTGCTGATTGTTGGCGAAGTTTAACGGATCTAGTTTGCGTTTAACTATGACTAACTCATTGGTGAGGTAGGGGGCAGTGAAAAGCGCTTCCTGAGCTCGGGTAGGGCTGTACCAAGAGGCAACCGATAGATCGACATCACCATTCGATAACCCTTCGGCCACGCGCTGCCAAGGCATGAATTGCATATCAACTTGATAACCGGCACGTGCAAATACAGCGGTAACCAAGTTAACAGCCAAACCGTTGGCTGGTAAATGATTACTGATGTATGGCTCCCACACGTGCCCTGCCATCTTTAGCGTTGGGGTCTCACTTTTATATTCAGTAGCCAATAACGATATGGCTTTGGCTAGACCATTTCTTTCTATGCTGTGTTTGAATTGGTCGCGAAAACTCTTAACTAGGCTGACACCTTCAATAACAACATCATAGGTAAGCCATTTTTCTTTTTTGAAATAAAGCTTATAGGTGACATTGATTGCCGGGGCGCCCATGCGCTGGATGGCACTCTTAACACTGGCTTTCTTGCCTGTTTTACTGAATCTGGCATCTTCAAATATAATTTCTTCGCCGTTAAATGCTTTAAAAGCGCCAGCGTAAGTACGAATAACTTTGTGTTTAAAAGCAACTATGAATTGCTTCTTCTGTTCTTTGGAGGTTTTTTTCCAGTTTTTAGCTAATACTCTTTTAGCCATATAGACATGGTCGACAACCGGCAGTAAAAGTTCGTCGACGATTTGTTCAAGGTAGTATTCCTGACTAGCGATTTTATCTTTGTCAGTAATGAGGCGTTGAGTCAATTGTTGAGCGGCTTGTTCAACAACGAGTCGTGGTGCTTGCTCGGCATTAGATTGGTAGCTGATCAATAGGGTGGTGATCAGTAACATCAAGCGAATCATGTGTCCGCTGAATGTAATTGAGCTTGGCATTAACGTGGCTCCTAGTCAGGCTTATAGTGTTTTGCTTACTATAAAGATGAGAGCCCTGCTTGCCAAGCTGATTAGTGATTAAAGCGCTATTTTAAGTTTCTAATGAGTAATGACTTGTCTAAATTGCTGCTGCCTAATGGGCGAGGAATTTTTACAATAAATCCAGAGCCTGGTGCATCCTGTCGTATTTCATCTTTATTGGATAAAATATGCTCTAATTTGAAGGTATGGTTGCCAGCAGGGGTCATAAGTTCTAATTCATCGCCGACTTGAAAACGATTTTTGACGTCTATCGTTAACCAATCATCATCTGCATGAGTAATTTCACCGACGAATTGCTGCTGAGTGCTGATTGAGGCTCCATGGGTATAGTTTTGGTATTCGTCATGGACATGGCGACGGTAAAAACCTTCGGTAAAGCCGCGATTTGACATATTTTCCAAAGTATCCATTAATCCCATGTTGAAGGATTTACCCGCAGCAGCGTCATCGATGGCTTGGCGATAAGCTTGTGACGTTCTGGCGGCGTAATAATGGGATTTAGTTCGACCTTCTATTTTTAAAGAATGAACGCCGATTTCCTGTAGGCGTTGAACGTGCTGAATCGCGCGTAGATCCTTAGAGTTCATAATGTAAGTGCCGTGTTCATCTTCAAACATTGGCATCAAATCGTTTTCACGATTGCCTTCTTGCAAAAGAACAATTTCATCTGAAGGTTTGCCGATACCTAAGGCAGGGTTTAGCGTGGGGTCAAATTCTATCGCCGTGGTAGGAATTATATTGCCCGTCGCTGTTTCTTTAGCTTCATGAGTTTGATACTTCCAACGGCAGGCATTGGTGCAGCTACCCTGGTTAGGATCTCTATGATTCATGTAGCCAGAGAGTAAGCAGCGTCCAGAGTATGCGATGCAAAGTGCGCCATGGACAAAGACCTCAAGTTCCATCTCGGGGCATTGCATGCGAATTTCTTCAATTTCGTTGAGTGATAGCTCCCGACTTAAAATGACTCGTTCAATTCCTTGGCGGTACCAAAATTTAACGGCGGCATAATTGACCACGTTAGATTGGACTGACAGGTGAATAGGCGTGTCTGGCCATTTGTCTTTAACCATCATGATAAGCCCTGGATCGGACATGATAAGTGCGTCGGGCTTCATGCCAATGACAGGTTCAATGTCACGCATGTAGGTTTCGATTTTATTATTGTGAGGTGCAATATTGCTGGCGACATAGAATTTCTTACCTAATTCATGTGCCCGTTGAATGCCTTTGTCTAGGTTCTCAATTTGAAAGTCATTATTTCTTACGCGTAAGCTGTAGCGTGGTTGTCCTGCATAAACTGCATCTGCTCCGTAGGCAAAAGCGTATTCCATATTTTTATAGGTGCCTGCGGGGGCAAGTAATTCAGCTTTGAAGGTATCAGACATGACGGCGGCTCAGAATAAAAGGCGCACAGTTTAATTAGCGGGCATTAATCCTTGTTGATTCAGGTCAATAAAGTGAGTTTTTGATTTTCAAACTATGGAAGGTTGCGAAAGTCGCGGTGCTATATATCAAGTGATAAAGCGCACCGCGACTTTGGCATAGAGGGCTAAGTCTTAGTCAAGGCTGATGCCTAAGCTGGACTCTGGCTCGCTAGAGGCCAGTTTTTTAATTGCCAATATAGTTTCGCGCCTAGGTTTTCCGCTCGTTAGTAGGCCGTAAACCAGCTGTTCGAATTCTTCGTGGCGGGCAATTAGATCTTCGCTATCATTCCCCATGTCAGCAAACTCGGTTAAAAGTTGCTGATTACTTAGCTGCACTAGCTCGCAATCATTCGCTGATTCATCCAGTAAAGCATAGGTTGCTGAATAGAGGCTTTGACAAGTCTGCTGCGCCGCTTCCGCGCCAAATGATTCTTGATTATCTAGTAATGCATTTTGCCATTGATCGAATTCATTAAAAAAGCGCTCTAAATTATCGAGAGACTTTAGTTCACCCTCTAAAAATGCCCATGTCTTTGATAAGCATTTTGTATAAGGCTTATCTTCTTGCTCTTGCATCTCACAAAATAAACTAATGTGGTTACGATTGCGTTCAGCCATAGCTGCGCAGTAAGTCGCACGTCGCCATTGTGATAATGTTTCAAATTCCATGATTACAATACCTTAAAGTAGTAGGGAAGATATTAATTGTTGTTACTCTCAATGGTTAGCATTTTACCATGAGGAGCGAAGTACTGCGTATTATATAACTTTGGCATAGCCCAGCTACTATCAGTAGGAAGTGCTTGCTTGAAGCGTGTAAAAAAGTCCTCTGCACTAATCGATCTAACAAAATACTGTTCGTCTTGTCCTTGATTATCAAAGAAGTCCTCCCAGTGGCCCAAAATAAAGTGACGCGCCTGGCTGTCTTGCATAATGGATTCAGGATAGTTATCGACCTGGCTAAAAGATGCTGGGGTGATGATGGCGATGTCTACTCGTTTCTGATCTTTAGCAACAAAATCTGGGATTAATCCTAGTGGTTCTTGGCTCGCGGCATCTTGGTAGTATACGCGATGTAGGATTTCTTCTTGTGAGCCCAAAAAGTCAATTAGGTAAGACAGTGTTTGTCCTTCTTTCCAGCCAAATGCATGCCATGGCAGGGATTCAAGATCTTCATCATAGGTTCCTGTCATTATGTTTATGCCCATAAAATGCGGTGCGTGGGTCGATTTTAATGCCATGAAGCGGATGGTCTTACTGTTATTGTAATGCCATTGGCCTGCCTTGTTTAATACTGCCATGGTGTCATTTAATGCGTGGCGACGACTTTTATTAATGGCCGGTGCTAGAGTATGCATCATGGTCTTAGAGCCAAAAACTTCAGCGTTTTTCGCTTTTTCTTGCATTATATAAGGTACGTCCATTAAATGATCGTAATGAGCATGACCCACCAGGATGGTTTCGACCTTGCTGACATCAGGTAGATAGCGATCGATTAAATCGGTATCGGGGCTGATCGGCATAAATGGGCCTAGGGCCATGAAGTGAGGGTTGGTGATCGACGGCGCTGTCATGATAGCGTGCTCACCAAAGCGAAGGAGGTGGCCGCCAACGCCTAAGTATTGAATGCTTAAGCCATTCGCGGGTAAAAGCTTTTCCATTTCAGCCGAATTTTTATCTTGGTACACTTCCATGTTTTTTATCGAGGTACTACAGGCTGCCAACGTTGAAAAAAGGGCGGATAATATAAGTAGGAAAGAAATATTGAATGCTGTCATGTGAAGGTGTGTGCTATTTATAATGGAGAGTGAGTTTTCTGATAAGTATTCTATCAGTGCTGGTAGATAAGGTGTATTAAATCCTTATATAGGACTACCCCTAGCTTAAGTGAATGGGTCGTTATTCGTATTGTATTAATTAATCCTATATTTGTCTTATTAGCTGGATAAATGTTCAGAATGTGAACTAAAGCACTAGTTTGGGATAAAATTGCGGCTTAATGAGTTGTATATTAGTCAGCTATCGTATACTTTTTATTCAACTGTATAAAGGTATGTGCTTATGAAAAACCAAGCGATATTAACCTTGCTAGTCGATAAACAGGAAATCCTTAAGGTAGCTGCTGATAAGCTATCACCGCGCAGCTGTGAATTTATTTGCAATCAAGAGCAGGTAGAGTTGTTTCGCGATGATGAAGAGGGTCTTGGTCGCTATAGTAGCTTTCAAATTAGGTTGAGATTGTTTCCTCACTCTGGTCCTTGCCCGCAATACATTACTGCGGATGGTCTTATCGTCTCTGTAAGGCGCAGTGCTCAGGGTTGCTACCGGGTGATTTTGAATTTTGATAAGGTTGGTCAGGACGGGTATCGTCTGATTGCAGAGCATTTGTCAGACTCAGTCGTCATCCCTATTAATGCGATACAGAGCCAGAGTGCTTAAGTCGGCAATCTCTGGCAGCTCTACTATCAAAATTACTTTTTGCTGATAATCTACAGAAATAATATCCCCATTTAATTGATCGATTAAATATCGAATCTGATGCTCTTGCGGGAAGTCGCAGCATAGGGTGAGTTCTTGTGTCTGTTGAAATTCAACCCATTCCATTTGCTGCAATAAGGTATTGGCTGCTTGGCTATAGGCTCGAGCTAGGCCACCCGTGCCCAGTTTAGTGCCACCAAAATAACGCACGACAATAATCGCGACATCTGAGAATTCTGAGTGATCAATAACATTTAAGATCGGCATTCCTGCGGTGCCGTTGGGCTCGCCGTCGTCACTAAACCCCCGCTGCGCATAGTTTAAAGGGCCGATGCGAAAGCCGTAGCAATAATGGCGGGCATCTGGATATTTTTGTTTTAGACGATTTAGGAAGTGTTTAAATTCTTCGTTATTGGTTACTTTTTCGCAATAAGTAATGAAGCGACTGCGCTTTTCTACCAGCTCATAAAGCCCAGACTTTGCCGGTACTTTATGCATTACTTGGGGTTTGTGCAGCGGTAAATAACAAACTTGCTATCACTGGCAAGGGTTGTGATATTGGCAAAATCTTTCTTTAATAGTGGTTTGTAACCAAGGTGTCGATTGGCAACAACAAGAAGCTGACCTTGAGAATTTAGGATTTTACGGCCTTGTTTAAACATGCGCTCGGCAGCGGCGGTTGAAATGCGATTGCCTGTATGGAAAGGGGGGTTGCACAAGATTGTATCAACAGGTCCTGAGACGTTTAAAAGAGCATCGGTATGATAATAATGTGCATTAAAGTTGCCCCGTAAATCAATGTTCTCTTTCGCTGCTTTTAGCGCAAGAGAAGAGTCGTCACACAATAATAATTCAAGATTTTTGTCTGGATTCAGTTGCAGGCAAGCAATGCTCAATAAGCCATTACCACAACCAAGGTCGACGACTTTGCCTTTAAGGGAGGGTTGCTGGCTCAAGTGCTGTATAAAAAAACGACTGCCAATATCCATGTGGTCTCGTGAAAAAACGCCGGGTAATGCTGAGATGGGGTTTTCATCAGGTCCGATGTACGATTTTTCACGTTTAAGCAGAGGAAGCCGATCGCTAATTTCAAATTGAATTAAGCGCGCCTTTTTCTGGATTGGGTGCTGTTGGTAGTTGTCGTTATGTTGCTCCAGCCATTTTAGCCATTTAACCGGAATATGCTTGGCCATACCTGCCAGAGACACTTTAATCCCTGGGCCTAGTTGCTCAAGCGCTAATAAGAGCCACCAGTGAAGCTGATCAAAAGACTTGGGGCATTGAATCCAAAGACTGTCCGTTGTGGCAGGAAGTGCAGGTAATCCATTATCAAGCTTAATATCAGGTCCAATATCAAACTTACTGCCGTCTGTTTGGTTAGTAGGGAGCTTGGCTAGATTTTGGCGAATAGCTTGCATGCTGCAATATGAGTCACTCCAGCTATAGCTAGAACGACCTTGTAGGAAGGCAAAGACAGTTAATGCACCCCATTGATCATTGATAATGGCAGGGGATAATCCCAGTTCCGCGTGCTCAATGAGGTAAATATCAGCGGCATCCCAAGGCTGTTGGATACTAGAAGAAACCTTGGGGTAGCAATTTAAGGTGAGGTCGCCTTTGGCGGTCGATAAATGAGCCATTTAAGTATTACGCCGCCGAGTATGAATTAATAAAAATCGTTGAAGTTTTTATTATCCAGCTGAGATAAAAGATCCGGTTCGCGGGTATCTTCACGCTTTTCGTCTTTATCAGTGCGTTGTTTAGGCTTGATTTTAGCATCGTCTTTCTTGGCTGGCTTTGGAGTAGGAGCCGTATCGGCTTTCACTTGAGCTGCCACTTGAGTCTGCTTTTGTTTTTCCGCGGCTTGTGGATTTTCATCCAGAAACTTCTGATAGACAGATTTAGGCTTATCTTTAGCTTTTAAATTGCTATTTTGGCGGTCATTCACAGATGCTTTTTTAAGCTTAGTGATACTGCCAGTTTTAACATTGTGGATGCTTTTCAGGGAGCGGGTTTTCTTTTTGCGTGTCATGGTATCGAGTTTGTTTGAATATAAGTGGCCATTCTACCGCAAGTTATGCTTTGATACACGAATTTAGGGGGGATAAATGAACTATTGGTCACAATTAGTCTTTGTTAGTTCAATTACTCTGCCAGTATTCTCTTTAGTGTTCGTCGGTTATTGGTTAAATAAACATAAAAAGATCAACTCAGATTTTACTGCGGGTGCTTCTTATGTCGTATTCAATCTAGCATTGCCTGTGCTTATGTTTGCAGCAATTAGTAGAACGGATATTGAAAAGATAACCAATGTTTCACTGGTTACCTTTGCCGTATTAGCCGCTTTTGTTTCATTTATAGTTTTGTGGTGGGTAGGTAAGTATTTCATCCGTGACCGAAAGGATCTTGGCGTTTTTGTTCAGGGCAGTTTTCGATCAAATCTCGGTATTTTGGGACTGGCCTTTTGCGCAGCAACTTTCTCCGAGGCAGGACTGGCGGTAGGGGCGGTACTTCTTGCTGTCATAACACCCATATACAATATACTTTCAATATACGCACTGACTCATGCTGCGAACGAAGATTCGGCGATGAATTGGCCGCTGCTGATTAGGAATGTTTTAACCAATCCTTTGATAGTTGCTATCGTGATTGCGATGCCTGTTGCTTACTGGAGTATTGCCTTACCTAGTGTAGTGGTGCAAAGTATTGATTATATTGCGGCGATGACCTTGCCTCTTGCTTTAATCTGTATTGGCGCCTCGTTAAGCCTATCCGCTTTGCGTCATACTCAAACAGTCTCCTGGTTAGCTGTTACCATCAAACTATTAGTATTGCCTTTGGTTGTTGGTTTTGCGGCCTACGCCTTTGGGTTTAGAGGAGTGGAGTTGGGCTGCTTGATTTTAATGTTTGCCAGTCCGACGGCTGCTGCGTCTTATGTAATGGTGCGGTCAATTGGCGGAAATCATCAGTTAGCGGCTAATATCATTGCATTAACGACCCTGATATCTCTTTTTACGGTAAGTATTATGATTTACTTGTTAAAAGTATTTGCCTTAATCTGAGGTATGGTGAAAAATAAACATAGCTTGTAGTGAGAGCACAAATAATGGATGAGAGGAATTAATGACGCAGACTAAGCGTTTTTTAGTGTACGTCGCTTCAAACCAAGGTGGTTTGGAAAGTGAGCGTTATGAAGTTACACGCCAATTAGCCCGCATGGGGATTTTGTGCTGTGGCTTTCCTTGCCGTGAAGATACCTCTCCATACGATTGGAATTTGGCTCGTTCACAGATAGAAGATGCTGATCTATTTTTAATGATCCTGGGTGATCAGTACGGTCCTATGGCGCCGACGGGCATTAGTTACCTTCATCGCGAAATGGTTCATGCGCAATCTTTATCAAAGCCGTTATTATCTTTCGTAAAAAACTCTTTACCCTCTCAGCAACAAACAGAAGATCAGAGACGTCTTGCAGGTTTTCACGGTGTTGTCTCCAAGGGAGCTTATCGTCTATGGCACCTCAGGGAAGAATTATTAGCCCATGTGAAAACTGCCGTAGTGAATGAATTAAGTAATAAAACAGGCGGATGGCTAAAGCTTGATTCTGTTGATGAGGTTGTTGAGGAAGCGTTGGAATCGACTCCTGCGGTCAAGGTAGATAATAAGCAGTGGCTACTGAAAACTAGGCAGCTTATTCGTATTCAGTTTTCTTCAAAAGTATACGAGGCGGGCAATAATACCCTCGAAGAAATTTCTGTTTCTCAGCGCTGGGATACCATTTTTGCTTGCTCGGCTGGGATGATGAAAACCCCCTGTAGTGAAGATCGCTTGCGCCAAGGCGTTGAAAAATTAGTCTCGCCAGAGGTTCAGCGTCGCTTATTGCAACAGCACCCATCCGCACACGCGGTGGATGATATCCGTATTAGCCGCACCCAGTTCCAGCAATTGCTACAGCAGTGGGCGGATAATGATTTAATCGTAAAGAAAGTGCAGGGCGGGCGAAACTCTTGGCAGCTGAGCGCGGAAGGCTCTCGTCGTTACGCTGGACTGAGTCATTCAAGGCAGGCGGTTTAAGTCACCGCCTTAGTGTGGTTGGTCTTAGGAAAGTATACTGTGCTTTGCCTCAAGCTCATCCCTCATGCTATTGCATACGGTATCGCACAAGTTGAATATGTAGGGCGCCGCAATGCTGAAGTAAGCCATGTTGCCTTCCTGTCGACGCTTTACCATCTGGTGATTGCGTAGACTGGACAGATGCTTTGATATATTGGGTTGCGATGCCCCAGTTCTTTCAACTAGCTCACCAACACTGCACTCTCCTTGTTGCAACTCGTGCAGAATTCGAAGCCGCATCGGGTCGGATAATAGTCTAAAACGTTGAGCGACAAGCTCAAGCATTTCTGTTGTCATTTCTGCCATGTTTAATAATTCTAGAGTTCGTTATCTCATTCTAAACCAAGCGAGCTGAAATCTATATGCAATAGTAGGCATTTAGTTAACTAATCGGGGTGAAGTAAGCTAGCTAAAGAACGTTTTTTAGCAAAATGACAGCATCAAGCATGGGTTCGTTAATAACAATCCGCTATAATGCAGAATATTAAAATCATGGGTTTTCATCTTGTCACGTTTTCCATACTCTCTCGCTCGCATTATCTTGCTTATTTCTACTGTCGTAATTGCGTCGTGTAGCCAAGGGCCGTCAGTACAGAAAATAGCTGGCCCGACTATGGGAACGGAATATCACATCAGCTGGATATCGCAACAATCATCACAGCAAGCGTTAATCATTGAAAAAACGAATATTAAACAGATTATTGATGCGCAGTTGGCCGCAATCAATAAAAGTATGTCGACCTATGATTCGGAATCGGAATTGTCCTTGCTGAATCAAAATTTCAGCCGTGAATGGCAAGTTATAAGCGCTGATTTGTACCGTGTACTCATGATGTCAAAGCGCGTTAATGTGCAATCAATAGGCGCTTTTGATGTCACAGTAGGGCCGCTGGTGAATTTATGGGGCTTTGGTCCTGAAGCATCCCTAGGCCAGGTGCCGGAAGCTGGAAGTATAAAACGCTTGCTGGCTGAGGTCGGTTCTGAGGCCATTTCATTGCGCCAACGTGACGAAAGTTTTGAAATTAAACTGTTAGCACAGCGCTATATAGACCTGTCAGCTATTGCAAAAGGTTATGCGGTTGATGTGCTGGGTCGCTCACTACAGCAACATGGGATTAAAAACTATCTAATTGAAGTCGGCGGCGAAATCATTGCTAATGGCCAGAAATTAGCCGATAAACCTTGGCGCATAGCCATTGAGACACCAAATGATAATGGCCGAAGCGCTCAGATAATAATGCCACTATCAAATTTGGGTATTGCTACATCGGGGGATTATAGAAATTATTTCGAGCAGGATGGTATAAGGTTTTCTCATACCATTGATGGTCGAACAGGATATCCAGTTAAACATAATCTAGCGTCGGTTTCAGTTCTACACGATTCCGTCGCCATGGCCGATGCATGGGCGACTGCGCTCACAGTAGTGGGTGCAAAAGCCGGTATGGAATTGGCAGAAGAACATGAATTGGCCGCTTACTTCATTGTTCGAACCGCAGAAGGTTTTGAGCAATACCGTAGTCGTCAATTTGAACAATTAACTCTAGACTAAAGTAGTGATAGAGAACTCGAGGTTTATATGACAACATTATTAATCGTCTTTATTGTGATGGTTTTATTCGTAGTATTTATGTCAGCAGGGCTGTTATTGGGCGGGAAACCCATTAGTGGATCTTGTGGTGGTATGTCGGCCGTTGGTATGAAAGGGGCTTGTGATGTGTGTGGCGGTGATGTTGAGAAGTGCGAATCCAGTAAGGATCCGATTCGTCAAGAAGCCGAAGATCTGTTTTATGACGCTTCAAAAAAGCCGGATGCTTAAATTATTCATAAACACTGATTAAAGTCATCGCGTGCAGCGTGGTTTATAACCTATAATTATTAGCATTAACGATATAATTAAATTAAGTAATCAAAAATCACAAGAGTGATTGTAGCCATAAGGGCGGAATAAAGGATGGCAGATTTCCATTACGACGTAGTAATTATTGGTACCGGACCTGCAGGTGAAGGGGCGGCTATGAATGCCGCCAAAAAAGGGAAAAAGGTCGCCGTTATTGAAAATCGGAATATGGTGGGCGGAAACTGTACTCACCTAGGTACTATCCCATCAAAAGCATTACGACACTCTGTAAAACAGATTATCCAATTTAATACCAACCCCATGTTTCGAGATATCGGTGAGCCTCGCTGGTTTTCGTTCCCTCAGGTTTTGCGTAACGCTGAAGAGGTTATTGCTAAGCAAGTAAAGGTTCGTACTGAGTTTTATGGTCGAAATCGAGTCAGTCTTTATACCGGTCATGCAAAATTCGTTGATCCCAATACGATTGACGTATTAACGTCTACTTCGACCAATCATGTTCGCTTGCATGCGGAAAAAATCGTCATTGCCACAGGCTCCAGCCCTTGGCGCCCTGGTAATATCGACTTTAGTCATCAACGTGTATATGACTCCGATAGCATATTAAGTTTGGAGCATACGCCGCGGACTATGATCATTTATGGTGCGGGTGTGATTGGTTGTGAATACGCCTCTATCTTCTCTGGCTTAGGAGTTAAGGTTGATTTAATCCACCCAGGGGATCGTTTATTAAACTTCCTTGATGATGAGATTTCGGATGCACTAAGTTATCACTTGCGTGATAAGGGTGCCTTAATTCGACACAATGAAGACTTTGACTCAGTAGAAGTTAACGACAAGTTCGTGACGCTAAAAATGAAGTCAGGTAAGCAAGTTAAAGCCGATGCTTTCTTATGGGCCGCAGGACGTTCGGGCAATACCGAAAGTTTAGGTCTTGAAAATACAGGCTTAACTGCGAATTCTCGTGGACAGATCGATGTTGACCAAAGCTATCGCACTGCTGTCGATCATATTTATGCTATTGGTGATGTGATCGGCTGGCCAGCACTGGCTTCAGCTGCTTATGATCAAGGCCGTGCTGCAGCTGCTGATATTACCGATATGGAAGACTTCCGTTTTGTGAGTGAAGTCCCTACGGGTATTTACACAATTCCTGAGATTAGTTCAGTGGGTCGCAATGAACGAGAACTAACCGAAGCTAAAGTACCTTATGAAGTTGGCCAGGCATTCTTTAAGAATATCGCCCGCGCTCAAATTACCCATGAAGGTGTGGGAATGCTGAAGATTCTTTTCCATCGTGAAACGTTAGAGTTACTTGGTGTTCACTGCTTTGGTGACCAAGCGGCCGAGATTGTACATATTGGCCAAGCGATCATGAACCAGGAAGGGAAAGGGAATACGTTAAAGTATTTCGTTAATACGACGTTCAACTATCCAACGATGGCAGAAGCCTATCGTATTGCTGCTTTGAATGGCTTGAACAAGCTATAAAGCAGGAACATATTAACCACAGAGCGAAGCAGCTCTGTGGTTAATATACTTAAAGATACCGATGCACTCTAAGGCTAGGTAAAAACACCTCCTCACAAATCTTAAAATCACTGCGTGCAATTCGTGTCCGTGCTACGGGTGGCTCATTATCGATCTGATTAAAACTCGGCAATAATTGACTGTTATCTTCAGGAATCAGTAAGGGCAATGAAACGTTCATCGCTTTTCTAAGCGTCTCTACATGTCCTTTCTCATTGGTTGTTTTATAGACTAAGTTTGCTCTCACCACTGGAACTTGGGTTTGTATCTGAGCGAGCATTTCAAATTCAGGCAAGGAATTGAGCTTTTGTAATTGCTGCTGAATGTGAATCTTTTCCTCTCCCATTGCTAATAATTTAGTCTCTGCTGCCGCAACGGTCAGTTTTTTAATACTACGACCATTGCTGTACCAAGTGAATCCGATCTTCTCTGGCCTGTGTTTTAATACTGGGATATGGCGATATAGCTGCTTTAAATGAATACGGCCAAGCCCGGTATAATAAAGCTGATTACGTAGGGTCTGATGGCGACTATTTAATTGCGCCTTTTGACTCAACCATAAATCCTTATCCGTTTTTTGGATTTTCTGGACGAGATTCTTAAAGGTATCTTTGGCTAAATTTATTTTAGTCGCGAGTTCGATAATCTCTTCATTGGCCATAACAAGTCCATAACAACTCCTTGTTTCTCGACCGTCCTGCTGATCTTTGTACCAAATATCTTGATAATAACTACGCGCTTTACTTAAATATTCTAAGTCTTTTTCCTCGTCACTTAAAGCAATCCAGCATTGAGGTTTGAGTTGCTTAAGCAACTCACAAAACTCAGCAAGGCCCAGCGCTAATTCATCAAACGCAGAGACAAGGTCGGTGCTCTGGACCGGGTTGTTGCCATTGCTTGATGAGCTCATTAACAAGTCGCTTTGATACGGTTTTTAGTCTGAATGAAATCACTGTGAGATACATGAAGTAAATCTGCGATACGACGCACCATGTGCTCTTCGTATTTATCCAGCTGCTTATCGCTGTACGCCACTTTCCATAATGACTCTATAAGGATGACTTTTTCCTCATAGCTATAGCTTGCATTGATGACTTCGGTGAATTGAAAGAGATCAGTTGCTTGGTGGACTTCTTGCTTAGCGGTTGCCAGTAACTCCTCTGCGACTTCGCTCGTAATAAACAGAGTATCAAACAGGATGCCTTTAATACTTTCAGATTCCTCCGTTGATAATTCGTGGTCTGCATTCATGATCTCGACTAATAATGCAGCGGCGGCAAGCTCAGGCTTATGGGATTCAGTTTTTTCTTCTTGCTGTTGGAAAAAAGCTAACAATTTATTGATCATTAAATTTATCTCTAGTTACGCTGCGATAGTTGAGTACGAAGCATTGTTTCTAATGTTACTTGGTCAGCGGCGAAGCGACGTATACCATCAGCGAGCTTATCGTGAGCCATAAGGTCATTATTCATCTGCCATCTGAACTGAGCTTCTGTCAGTGGAGTAGGAACAGCTTCTTTGGTTTGAGCAGAGAATAGCTTTTGCTCTAAGGGTGAAGTATCTGCTTCAAGTTGAGCCAGAAGGTCTGGACTTATAGTTAAGCGATCACAGCCCGCTAACTGCTCAATTTCACCGGTATTACGGAAGCTAGCACCCATGACGATCGTTTTGAAATCATGCAGCTTATAGAAGTTATAGATGTCGGTAACCGAGATAACACCTGGGTCTTCATTAGCACTGTAATCTTTCTTGTCGGTATTGGCCTTGTACCAATCAAGAATCCGACCTACAAACGGAGAGATCAGTGTCGCTCCGGCTTCAGCGCAAGCCTGTGCTTGAGCAAAATGAAACAATAGGGTGAGATTGCAATGTATGCCTTCTGCTTCCAGAACCTTGGCGGCTTGAATACCTTCCCAGGTCGAAGCCATTTTAATTAAAATACGGTCGGATGAGATTCCAGCATCTTGATACAACAAAATAAGCTTGCGCGCTTTAGCGATTGTAGCTTGAGTATCAAAGGATAGACGGGCATCGACCTCTGTAGAAATTACGCCAGGAATAACCTTTAAAACTTCACAGCCAATATTCACTGCGAGCTTGTCTCCGACATTCTCCAGCATTTCTTGGCTTTCTTTAATACTCCCTTTAATCTGCAAAGCCCAATCAATCGCTTCGTCAATTAGGTATTGGTAGCTTGGCAGTTTTGCAGCTTTCAGAATCAAAGAGGGGTTGGTTGTCGCATCGACAGGCTTGAATTGCTTAATGGCTTCGATGTCGCCGGTATCTGCCACTACTGTGGTGATGGCTCTTAGGGCATCTAATTTATTGTTGAAGCTTGAATCTGACATGGTAATTCCCTA
>Ga0209395_1003741_pt1 | contig 18499 bp, 9 predicted proteins | sample GOMGulsemesocosm_3_FD_184635 | JGI IMG/M metagenome (GOLD analysis project Ga0209395, IMG submission 184635) | Methane-oxidizing microbial communities from mesocosms in the Gulf of Mexico - GOM9D Gulf of Mexico (SPAdes) (version 2) | ecosystem: Environmental > Aquatic > Marine > Cold seeps... | reverse complement strand
GACCTTGAGCAAACCCCAGCCACTAGCTTGGGCCGTTAGTGACAAAACAGATGACTCGCTGTTTGGCGAAGTTATCGATTTTTTTGGCCAAATCCAAAGTGATGGCACCATGATTCAGCTTGAAGAGAAATATTTTGGTCATGTTCAACGTTTTGATTATGTTGATACTCGGGCGTTTATCCGAGCGATTGAGGCCACCTTGCCAAAATATCAACTCTTGTTCGAGCTTAATGCTGGCACCATTGATTGGCTGCAACTTGCGGCAACTGCTTATCAAGAGTCCCATTGGGATCCTGTTGCCCGTTCGCCGACCGGGGTGCGCGGCATGATGATGTTAACCATGTCGACGGCTAAACAAGTCGGTGTCGCTAATAGATTAGATGCCGAGCAAAGCATTCAAGGTGGCGCGCGCTATTTAAAACAATTGCTCAAGCGGTTGCCTGAAAGCATTGAGAAAGATCAACAATTTTGGTTTGCCCTCGCCGCTTATAATATTGGCTTGGGGCATCTGCATGATGCTCGTGCACTAGCTCGCCGATTAAATAAAAACCCTGACAGTTGGGCCAGCATTAAGCATATATTGCCACTGCTTGAGCAAAGTAAATATCACCGAAAAACTCGTTATGGCTTTGCGCGTGGCCGGGAAGCTGCCCATTATGTCGATAGCATCAGGCGTTATTACGAAACTCTTAAAGCAATGGATCTGGTGTCAGTACTGAGCCCTGAGATTTTAGAGCAAGCAGCCAAAGAAGACTCCAACAGGGTCGAGCCAAGTGTAAATCAGGTTTCATTACCAATAGAAAACGACAACCAGCCAAAAGCATCAGTTCAAAGCGAACAATAATATCAATTTCACAAAAGAGTTCTTGATATTAGGGTCTGTTGATCTTTTGCGCTTAATTTTTGTTCAATAAGAGGTGTTCTACGCAAGGCATGAGGATTGTAGCCTGGTTATTCCAAGTGAATGACGAATAACGCAGCGCAGGACGCCTCTAGTTGAACCCTTCGGGCAGCGTTTGTTTGAGATTTCTACTGCGTTATCGTCTATTCGTGTAGCCCGCTACACCACATAGACTCTGCCTTGTATAAAACCCAAACAACTCGCTGCAAAAACAAGCTACAAAGATCAACAGACCCTAAAGCAATGTTTTTATTTATTTGAATCAATAACAAGTTGCATCAGCCGTTAAAAATACGTTAAATTTTAACTAGGAATAATTTATTACTGGCTTGAGAGCGATTCTCGTTCTATTGTATTAATTAAAGCAGTGATTAATATTCAATAGGCGGTATTATTTAAAGCCGCACACCGCACCAAAGACAAAATATAACCTAGCTTGAAAAGACTCAGCATAGGTTAAATTACAACAACAAAACACGGATGTTTTAATGAAAAAATTAATTGGTTCTTCGGTTACTAGTAGTGCTAAGTCGTTAACTGTAGCACTAATAATGATGGCACTAACGATAGGCTTACTGGTCTTTGGTCAGATGCTGATAAAGCATTTTATTGCGACTCAATCATTCGTTGAGCAAGCACATGTTAAATCTCATAAAAAAAGCGATCTATTAAATAAATTAAATTCTGGCTTAAGTGAGCTTGGCGTCAAGTCTGCTTTTGAAATTTTTATTGAACATAAAAGCACGACAGAAGCAGCCAATGTCGAACGCCACCTTAGTGATATCAAGTATACGATTGCCCAATACCAAGAGATTAAGCACATCAGTACTACTGAGTCGATAGCACTGGTTCAGCTGACATCGGTACTTGAAAAAATCCAAGACAATTATTTACTCGCCACCAACTTGATTGATACCAACAACAATGACAAATTAAATGAGCTAAACGACGCGATTAACCAAGACGAAATCAATTCATCCTTAGTTGCTTTGCAAAAAGCCTTTAAACAACAAAAAATTAATGACGGTCAAGTCAGTACTGAAAAAATGAACTCTGTGATCACCTTTATCACGTTCGGCAGCGGTTTTATCTTAATTATTCTAGCGGTCGGGGTATATGTGCTAAGCATGTATCGACGCCATCAAAGAGAGCTAGACAGTCTAAATCACCATAACGACCAACTAACAACTATTTTTCAGCACAACCCACTAGCAACAATTCATTACAACAGCCAAGGCCAAATAGAACATGCCAACGCCAAGGCTCTTATTTTATTTGGGGCAAATGCTCCCGCGCTTGCCGCTGTCAACATCGTTGATTTAATTAGTCCAGCCGATCAGTCAGCATTTAGTCAATTTAGCCAACAGGATTTTTCAGACCAATTCACCCAATCAACCGCGCCGAGTAAAAATATCAATATTGTTAATCAACGAGGCCATGAAATCCCCGTTGATATTTCTGTAAACAACTTCAAGCAACACGACCAAACAAGCCGAGTAATTACCTTCCGTAACCGCATTGATAACAAACGCACACTCAAGTTAATGAGCGAAAATCAATTGATGCTAAATCAGGCGCAACAAATTGCCAATATTGGCAGTTGGAACTGGGAGTTAAGCAGCGACAAATTAATTTGGTCTGACCAAGCTTACCGGATTTATGGTTTTAAACCCGGCGAAATAGAAATTACCAATGATATATTAATGTCGACAATTCCACCGCTAGAGCGTGAATTAGTAGGTAATGCGATCAATGAGTCGGTGATTTTTAATAAAGAATATCACATCGTTCATAGCATAATACGTGTTGATGGCACCACCGCAATTGTCGAAGAGCATGGCAAAGTTATTAGGGATGATGACAATAAAGCAGTAAGAATGATCGGCACCGTGCACGACATCACCCTGCAAAAACAAACGGAACAACAATTAAGCTTATCAACCAATGTATTTGAACACACCACCGAAGCGATTGTAGTTACCGATGTTAGCAATAAAATTTTAAAAACTAACGCCGCTTTTGAACGGATCACTGGTTTTAAAGAAACCGAAGTTTGCACCATGGAACTCGACGCCGTATTACGTGCTAATTATTTTGATCAATCTTTTTATCAAGCAATCAGAGATCAGCTTAATACCACTGATAACTGGCAAGGTGAAGTTTGGAACGTCCGAAAAAATGGTGAGGTGTACCCAGCCCGTCAAAACATTAGCGTCATCAAAAATGTTGATGGCGAAATCGTGCAATATCTCTATATTTTCAGTGATGTTAGCCAGCACAAATTAACAGAAAAAAATATTCGAGAAATCGCCAAATTTGACCAATTAACCTTACTGCCAAACCGCTCTGTTTTTATCGAACGTTTACGTCAAACTATTGCCTGTACCTCAGATGATAAAATAACCGCAGTTTTCTCTATTGCACTAAACCGTTCGTCAGCAGATGACCTGACCCTTGAAAAACATGACAAAGACCAGCTAATTTCAACTACTGCTAATCTAATATCCCATTTAATCCGAAAACAAGATAGCGTAATGCGTGCAGGTCAAAATGAATTCAACGTCATTATTCGAGACTTAAGTTCCGGTGAAGATGCTTACATTATTGCCGAAAAAATCATTAATGAACTCACACTGCCGCTCACCTTAAGTGACAAAAAAGTAGTGCCTGGCTGTTGCATTGGCATCGCCTTACACCCAACGCATACCGATATCGATACCGATAGTGATTCACAGAACAATAGTTATTATGATTTAATTAAATATGCCGATGCAGCAATGTCTTCTGCTAAAAACAATTATGCCCACGGTACTCGTATATTCAACCCAGATATGTTGCTCGACTATAGCGATAACGAGCATCAAGGGCACGAGTTACGACGCGCGATTGAATCTCAAGAATTATCAGTAAATTTTGAACCAACAATCGATTTAACTAATGACCGACTCAATGCTGCGACGGCAAAGATCATCTGGATCCATCCTGAATTAGGTAACATCAGCTACGACAGTTTTAAGTCGATAGCCCAGCAGGCCCGACTCAATGAATCGCTCTTTAACTGGTTGTTAGAGGAAGCGTGTCAACAAGCAAGTCAATGGTCAGCTAGCACCCTTGGCAATGTTACTATTGATGTCGAGCTTGCCCCAATTTTATTAGAAAAGCCGGGGATCAGTGAAAAAATAAGCTACATTTTAACCACTTATCAACTAAAACCTCAGCGACTACGACTTAGTATGTCACAAGTGCCTATGGAAGATAACGGTGAGGTTGCTATTGCAGAATTGGAAAAGATTAAAGAGTTAGGCGTCACTATTAATTTCATTCGCTTAGACAATAGCGAGTTGGCAATTAAAGACATCAAACGCATTGGTTTTAATTCGATAACAACATCTGGAAGCCTTAACTATGATAGTTTCCCTGCCGATATGTTAAACCAGATACAAAATACCATTGCGATGGTCAACTCGTTGCCTTTAAGTGAAACCTTAACCCAAAATCCAATGCTGATTGCGTTAGCAACCATCACTGATCTCGAAAAAACCAGCAGCAAACATTATATGACCGGTCGTCATTTAAGCCATGACGACTTACTTGAGCTGTCTAATGCCATCAATGCCAATAATATTTTAGGTCAACGAACTGCTAATAGTTAACCTCACTATCACACGATAACTCCCTTGCCTTGCCAACTAAGATTGGCAAGGCCCCAACTACTTCAAGTAAATACTCCAACCAACTACAAATGATAGTGATAATATCTTGCGTAAAGATAACAACTTGGCATGATTAACACTAACAAATAACTCCAGATGTTAGATACTGACATCTAGAGTAATAACATCGACAGGTTAGCTAGCTATGCATGAAATACAAGATCCTATTGAACTACAAAAAACGCTTGAGCAACAACGCACCCAATTTCAGCAAGCCCCCTACCGTACTTACGAGCAACGGCTTGATGATTTACAGCGCTTAAAGAGGCTACTGCTCGACAATCAAAGTGCCTTTGCCACCGCCTTAACACAAGATTTTGGTCACCGCAGTGAAGACGACACTAGACTTGGTGACATCCTCACCACAGTGTCTTGCATTAACTACAGTATTAAGCACCTTAAAGGGTGGATGAAACCTAAACGCAAGCACATTGGCCTGTTATTTCAACCGGCCAGTGGCAAGGTGATTTATCAACCGCTAGGTGTTATTGGTATTGTTACCCCGTGGAACTACCCAGTATTTTTGTCGTTAGGGCCACTTACCACCGCCCTTGCCGCTGGCAATAGCGCAATGATTAAGATGTCTGAATACACCCCCAAAACGACGCAACTATTGGCTAGCTTATTAGCCAAATCTTTCGAGTCAAATCGGGTTGCTGTGGTCGGTGGTGATGTCGCGATGGCCGCAGCATTCTCCGCCCTACCCTTTGATCATTTATTTTTTACTGGCTCGACCGCGGTTGGCAAATTAGTAATGAAAGCTGCCGCTGAAAACTTAGTGCCAGTGACCTTGGAACTTGGTGGCAAATCACCGGCAATTATCGACGACGATATCGATATAAAAACCGCAGTGTCACGCTTTATACTGGGAAAAACGCTCAACTGTGGCCAAACCTGTGTCGCGCCTGATTATATCTTTTGTCCACAAGAAAAAGTCCCGCAATTGATAGAACAGCTGCAACAACGTTATGCCAGCATGTATCCAACGCTTAAAGGCAACCCAGATCACACCAGCATTATCAACCGAGCGCAATTTGACCGCCTGAGCGGCTTATTAAGCGATGCTAAAAATCAGGGTGCCCAAATCCACCCAATGTCTTCAGAACTTGCCGACGGCTCCACTCGCACTATGCCATTGACCGTATTAACTGATGTTAGCGACGAAATGTTAGTAATGCAGCAGGAAATATTTGGCCCATTGCTGCCTATTATCGGCTATACCGATCGTCAGCAAGTGATTGACTATATTAATCAACGTGAGCGGCCACTGGCCTTATACCTCTATAGTTTTGACCAAGAGTTCCAACAACACTTTCTTTATAATACCCACGCGGGCGGTGTTTGCATTAATGACGCAGCGTTTCATGTTGCCAATGACGACCTGCCCTTTGGCGGTGTTGGTTCATCAGGCATGGGCAATTATCATGGCGAAGAGGGTTTTAAAACCTTTTCACATGCTAAAGCGGTATTTAGCCGTGGCCGAGTCAGTTTCGCCCATTGGTTGTTCCCACCTTTTGGCACTAAGTTTCACCAATTAATCTACAAGTTATTCATTCGTTAATTGGTATGAATAAGCAATGGAATTGTCTCTACTTGCCATCCGTTACATACCGCTAGCCCTATCTAAAAGGCGCCCCAACTTAGGGCGCCTTTTTTGGGATTAGACAATCAATTAGAGTAGGCCAATTAAGCCTTACGTAACTCGCGGCGCAATATTTTACCGACCGTCGATTTAGGCAAAGCCTCAAGTACTTCAATCTTTTTAGGGACTTTATAGCCGGTCAGTTGTTCACGGCAATAAGCCTGCAATTGTTCAACGTCAAACTCGCCCTCAACGGTAATATAAGCACAAACTCGTTCACCACAATGGTCGTCGGGTTCGCCGACAACCGCGGCCTCAAGCACCGCTGGATGACTAGCAAGCACTTCCTCAATTTCGTTAGGGTAAACATTAAAACCCGAGACAATAATCATGTCTTTTAAGCGATCGACAATTTTAAAACAACCATTAGGTCGCCGTGTTGCGATATCACCGGTCTTAAAAAAACCTCGCGTCATCACCAAACTTGTTTCATCAGGCATATTCCAATACCCCGCCATTACCTGCGGGCCACGTACCACCAGCTGTCCCTCTTCACCATCGGCCACCACTTGGTCATTGTCGTCCCAAATTTCAATCTCGGTTTCAAGTACGGGTTTACCAATAGAGCCAACTTGTTCGTTGCCCGGTTCATTCATTGAAACCACGGGTGAGGTTTCTGACAAACCATAACCTTCGGTAATGCTACAACCTGTGACTTCACGCCAAATTTTTACCGCGGCAAAGGTCAAAGCACTACCGCCAGAGATGGTTAACTTAAATTTTGAAAAATCGAGCTGTTTAAATTCAGGGTGATGACACAAGCCAACAAATAAGGTGTTTATGCCGGCAAAACCAGTAAATTTAAACGGTTTAATTGTCGCAATAAAACCGTCGATATCCCGAGGGTTCGGGATTAAAATATTGAAGTTGCCACGACTAAAGAAAATCATCATGTTCACCGTAAAGGCATAAATATGATAAAGCGGCAGCGGACAGACAAAGGTTTCTTCCCCTTCATTACAGCGATTTTTTATCCGGCCGAGTGTTTGGCTAGCGTTACTTAAAATATTACGATGTGTCAGGCAAGCCCCTTTGGAGACTCCCGTCGTGCCACCGGTATATTGTAAAATACAGACATCATCTAACTTAGTCTCAGGTCGAGGCTGTAAAGTCAAAGACTGGCCAATGCTGATTGCTTGGTTAAAACTAATACCCTGCTCTGATGCCGCCAAATTTTTAGTAAGTAAGTCATCGCTTCGCGTGACAATTACGGTTTCAATAGCTGTGTCACCAATGATCTCGTTTAGCTTAGGCAATATATCCGCTAAGATGATAATACCCTTGGCGCCAGAATCTTTAAATTGATGCGACATTTCGCGCGGTGTATAAAGTGGGTTGGTATTGACTAGCACTAAACCTGCCCGTAACGCTGCATAAGCAGCAATAGGGTATTGATTAAGATTGGGCAACTGAATAATGATCCGATCACCAGCCACCAACCCCGACTCTTGCTGCAACCAACAGGCAAGGCTACGTGATTGTTGCTCAATTTCACTAAATGATAATGTTTGACCAAGGCAATGATAAGCTGGGTTATCGCCGTATTTAGCAAAACTTTGCTCGATAAAATCACCTAAGCTATGAATATTAGAATCTATTAATTGACTGTCTTTTATATTGTCCATCACTTTTCTCATCACATTGTCCTATTCAAATTATTATCTAAATTACGCTCTAACGGATTATTTAAACTTGTCTCTAACGTGTTATTTAAAGTATTCGATATCATATGGTTATCAGCTACTGCGATAACCGCTGGGTTATTTAAAAGGTTATCACTTGTTTGTGTCGTGCCATCAGGAGCTAAAACCTTGCGCGATCCAATTTTTAGCAACCAAGCAATCGCTGGAATTAAGGTTAGTGCACCCAACATATTGCAGATAAACATAAAGGTCAGCAGCACGCCCATGTCGGCTTGGAACTTAATCGGTGAGAACACCCAAGTGGCCACACCAATCGCCAAAGTAATGCCGGTAAATGCCACGGCTTTACCAGTTTGGTTTAACGCATAACGATAGGTCAAATATAACGACTTACCTTGCGATAAGGCTTCATTAACCTTACTGAATATATAAATGCCATAATCAACACCAATGCCAACACCCAATGCAATAACAGGTAAGGTGGCCACTTTTACACCTATACCCAAAATACCCATCAGTCCCTGACTTAAAATAGAGGTTAAAATTAACGGGATCATGATACTAATAACAGTTGATAGGCTTCTAAATGTCAATAAACATAACGTAATAACAACGCCATAGACCCAGTAAAGCATTTGAGTTTGCGCCTTACTAATCACACTATTGGTTGCCGACTCAATACCTGCATTGCCTGCGGCCATTAAAAATTCAACATTTTTCGGGCCAAACTGCTCATTAAACTGCTCGACTCCAGCCACTACCCCTTGTAAAGTTTGCGCTTTGTGATCGTTCAAAAAAATTAAAATCGGCACCATTGAGCAATCTTGATTAATCATGCCTTGCGGCACCTTGCCGAGTGAGGCATTAGTCATTAACTGATTGCGGTTAAGCCCAAACCATTTGAGCGAGCCTTCGTTCATCGCAAATAAGCCAAACTTAGAAACATCAACCACCGATTTAACGTCTTGCACCCCTTTGATATTTTTGATGTGCCATTGAAATTGATCGATCATCACTAAATTATCAACCTCAGTGCATTGCTCCGCTGTCGTTTTTGCCATCACCACAAACAGATCGGTACTGCTACTATAATTGGCAACGACAAAGGCATTGTCGAGGTTATAGCGTGAATCGGCTCGTAGCTCTGGCGCGCCGGGATCCAAATCGCCAATTTTCATAAACTGCGAAAAATACAAACCAACCGCGAACAAAACAACGCCAACACCAATGGCTATCTTGGCTAAAGGTGGTCGGGCAAAGCCAGAAAATAGTTGTTCAACCAGCCCCGTTTTATGATTATTTTTAAGCGCATAATTTATGCCGGACTTTGACACACCGACATAACTCATTAATATCGGTAACGCGACTAAATTTGTAATAATCACCACAGCCACCCCAATGCTGGCTGCTACCGCTAGCTCTTTAATCACTTCAATGTCGATGATCATCAAGGTTGTAAAACCTATTGCATCACTAGCCAATGCGGTAATACCTGCAATATATAGCGAACGAAAGGCCAAGCGAGCCGCGTCAATTTTGTTGGCGCCCGTCATGCTATGGTGAATAATCGAGTTAATGATTTGAACCCCATGACTGACCCCAATCGCAAAGACCAAAAACGGCACCAACATTGAATAAGGATTGATGCCATAACCGAGCAAATTCAAAATGCCAAGCTGACTTGCAACCGCTAATACCGAAAAACACAATACCGCCAAGGTGCTGCGTAAACATCGTGAATAAGCCCACAATAAAACAAAGGTAATGGCGACGGCCAAACCAAAGAATGCAACAACCTGTAATGCACCATCAATTAAATCGCCAACCACTTTGGCAAAACCAACAATGCGAATGGTTATGTCTTTATCGCCATATTTAGTACGAACATTTTGCTCTAGCGCTGTTGATAATTGGCGGTAATCCAGTGCCAAGCCGGTATCAGGGTTAATATCTTGTAACGGCACCAACACAATAGCCGAGCGAAAGTCGTTAGCGACTAACACCCCGACTTGGCCTGATTTATGAACGTTAGCCTTTAACACCGCCAATTTAGCGGCTGAGCCATCAAAGCCATCGGGAATAACAGCGCCACCAACAAAGCCTTGCTCTGTCACCTCGGTCCACCTTACATTGGGCGTCCATAACGACTTAAGGCCATCGCGGTTAACGCCGCTGATATAAAAAACTTCATCGGTAACCTGTTTTAACGTTTCCTGAAACTTGGCATTAAAAATGTCGCCGTTATTGCTTTGCACCACAATGCGCACGACATTGCCTAAACTTGCCAGCTCCTTGCGATAATCAAGGTAATTACGGACATATTGATGTGAAGTCGGGATCATTTTACTAAAACTGGCTTCAGGTTTTACTGAACTTGCCTGATAAGTTAAAAATGCGGTCAATAGCATTATGATAATCATCACCAGTGCGCGGTGATGAAAAATCAGTGTTTCAATCGATTGCTCGATCCGTGATGGTGATTTACTCATAACAGTGTCTCTTTATCATTGATTGAGGCTATTGTTAAAAAATAGCGACTGGCTGTCGTTATAACGACCACTGGGCAATACCGAGCTGGCCGGCGAGTATTATGCTATCTTTAGCGGCGGTCACAGCCACTAAGCTTGCGCCAGACGGGTGGTAACGTAACCTTGGCTGCTTGAAGCTTTTAAGTTCAAAATCAACCACTAATCCGCCTTGCCCCACTAAATAAACCCGTTGCTTAGCCATGACACCACCGAGTAAACTGGCGCTGGTAGCCAGCTTTTGGTGCTGCCAACTAATGCCATTATCAATAGATATCATCACGTTGCCCTGCAAACCAAACGCCACTAAATTTGAACCACCAGCGCTGATAAGGCCAAACAAGCTGCCCCTATAAGGCAGCGCCATTGGCCGCCAGTGTTGCCCTTGATCAATCGATGAAAAACCCAGCCCATTTTCACCCACCACAAATAGCTTATTCTTTGTTGCCACTATTTGATTTAAATGAAACTGTTCTGGATTGGCTAACCGCTGCGAAATCAGTTGCCAGTGTTGTCCAAAATCCGTACTCATCAGTAATGTGCCATAAGCCCCAGTGGCAAAAAGTAGATCATTGTTGGTTCGAGTTATCGACAGCAAAGGATTGTCCGAGCCGCCCTTTTTTGCCTTAAGATCTTGCAAGCTAAATGCTAAATCTTCGAGTTGGTAGCTCAGTTCCTCTGCTTCATCAGGATCAGTTTCCTCAGCTAACTGCGTTTCTAACGCACTAATTTGGTTAGTTAGTGCGGTTATTTTCAATGTTACTAACTGATGGCCATCAAACACCTTGACCCATTTATCGCTATTTTGAGCACTGGTTAGAATGACCGATTGATGACCGACCGCAATCTTGACGCCGTTTGACAATTGGGTTAACCCTGTCAAGGTGACACTGACCGGCACTTGATGTTGCTGCCAGCGCTGCACCTGCCAATTAAAAATATGGCCGCGTTCACCCACTGCCAATATCGAGCTTGGCGCAGAGCCTGAGAGATCACTGAGCGACGAAGGCACATAGGATGGAAGAGTAGCCAGCACTAAACTCTGTGGCAGCCGTTGGCTTGATATGGCTGGCAATTCAAGTAAATCAAGTGCTGCAATTGACGGAGCGCTAAGCCCTATAGAAACGGTGGCAAAAACGGGTATTGCCAGTTTTTTAAGATAACAAAGACCAAAGATAGTACGCATAAATCAACTCAGCTAAGGAAAGTTGATTTTAGTATTGAATATAAATCGTCAGATGTGATGTGTCAGACACGCCAAATGATTATCTTTAGCGCTGCGGGTCAACTGAGTCGAAATGTTGGTGACGATATTCACCCGGAGTAATGTTAGTCCAGCGTTTAAAGGCGCGATTAAAGTTGCCGACGCTTGAAAATCCAACCAAATACCCAATTTCACTCAGGCTTAAATGGCGCTGTTTAATGTAATCCATCGCCAGTTTTTTGCGAATTTGTTCAAGTATTTCTTTATAACTGGTGTCTTTATCATGTAATTTTCGCTGCAAATTACGTAAACTTAACCCCAGCTGTTGGGCAATTTCCGTTTGTGATGGCGCGCCCATTGGCAATACTTGATAAATTTTGTTTTTAATCACATAGGTTAAATCATCTTTATCGATACGTGATAAAAATTCATCGAGCATCTTTTGATGAACCTGAGTAATTAATGGGTTCCCCCCAATAAGCTCGGTATCGGCCTGTGCCAAATCAAACACTAGTGTTGACTTAGCAGCATTAAATTCGACGTCACAGTGAAAGAACTCATTAAGATAGGTGGTCGAAAAATCAGGGGCATCAAACGCCAAGACAAGGCGCTGGGGATTAAAATCAAAACTAACCAGCTCACGTGATAATTGGACAATAGTTGCCAAAAACGTTTCAGTCATTTGCCGATCTAATACCTTGCGCCCAGTATCTTCATAAGTTTGCACATTCATTTCAAGCAATAGCTGATCGCCAGCTTCAACCAATTCAAGACTGCATGAATTAGAGACCACTCGTTTATATTGCACAATGCAAGCAAGCGCATCTTTAAGTGAGCTAGAAGACATCATCGCATAACCCAAGGCATGAAATACACCGGGACGAAATTCGCGCGCGACCAATACCGAAATGTCATGACGGTCTAACTTGTCATTACAGTAATTCAATAACAAAGACAGTTTTTCAGCAGCAATACGCGATTCCTGATCTTTAACAATCGCCGGATCGATATCGCAAACAGCAAAGGCATCGCTCAGACACAGGTCCGCTTGGGCCATCACCCGAGAAAGCGGGATCATCCAGCCGCTTAACGTCGAAAAAGAGTTTGTCATTGGTCAGCCATCTCGGTTAGTGATTTAGATTATGTCCATCATTAAACTAGCGTATTGAAGTTGTCGCTACAGTAACAATACCTTGGTAACCCAGTCATATCAAGGCATTGCACAAATTGACAATAACTTGGCATGAAGGGAGAGTTGTCAGTGTTGATAATTGGTTAAGGTGAACATGTTAATGAAACGTTAAACCTCAACCAAAAGAGTTACCGCGATGCTAACAATGACAATAAAAAATAAATTCAAAACGTCAACAGCCATGAGCGCTGCAGAAATAGCCATGAGCACCGAAAAATCAGCCATGAGCTACCCTAATAAAGTCCAGATCTTATCGACACCTAAAACCCTATGCGCCCTATTTGTGTTAAGTGCCATTTATGCTAATCATAGTCTTGCCGCCGATTTTTACTTCGGTCAAGATGATGACGTGCACCTGCAAATAAACTCTCAACTGTCAGTTGGTGCAAGCTGGCGGCTAAAAGATGCCGATCCGCGATTCATCGCCACAACAAATGGTGGCACAGGCGCAACCTCGACCACCGATGACGGCAACTTAAATTTTAAGCAAGGCAAAACATTCTCAAAGATCATCAAAGGCAATCATGATTTTCAACTAACCAAAGATAATATCGGTGCCTTTGTCCGTGTTAAATATTGGTATGACAAAGAACTTAATGATGAAAACCGAGCGCATGGTAATTTCGCCAATAGTTATGTGCCCAGCACACCGCTGGGTGATCAGGGGTTTGCCGACTTCACCAAGTTTTCTGGCTTAGAAGTGCTCGACGCTTATGTCTTTGGTCAGTTTGACCTTGGTGAGATGCCACTTGATTTACGGTTAGGTCGTCAAGTTGTTAGCTGGGGCGAAAGTACCTTTATTCAAGGGGGAATTAGCTCGATTAATCCGTTCGATGTTAGTGCATTTCGCCGCCCAGGTGCCGCACTAAAAGAAGGATTATTGCCCGTAGGCATGGTCTATGCCAACCTTGGTCTAACTGAAAACCTCAGCCTAGAAACCTTCTATCAATACGAGTGGGAAAAAACCCAAATTGATGGTTGTGGCACCTTGTTCTCAGGGGCCGATTTCGCCGCCAGCGGTTGTGAAGCAGTGACAGTGATTGTACCCGACCAACAAGCTTTGGCTGGTGGTTTCTTCGCCCAACGTCAAAATGATATTGAGCCGGATGATGGCGGACAATATGGTTTTGCCTTGCGCTATTATGCTCAAGAGTTAAACGATACCGAATTTGGCCTTTATTTCTTAAATATTCACTCGCGATTGCCACTGATTAATGCGGTTAGGACTCGTGTGCCAACCGCCACTGGCGATCCAACCAAGGTGTTTGTCCCGTTATCGCTTGACCCAACCAGTGGCGCATTAGCCGCGCTTAACCCGGGTTACCTTATTGAGTTTCCGGAAGATTTAAAATATTACGGCTTAAGTTTTGCCACCAATGTTTCAGGCATCGCCTTGTCGGGTGAAATATCTTACAAGCCAGATACACCGATTCAAATTAATGGCCCCGACATTGTTGCAGCGACCTTAACTGAAGCGCCAAGCCTGCGCTTCACAGAACGTTTAACCACCGTCGGTTATGGCGAAATTGCCAGAGGTTACGACTTATTCGATGTCACCCAAATACAAGTTACTGGCTTAAAATTCTTTGAGCAGGTCATGGGCGCATCGCGTCTAACCCTCATCGGTGAAGCCGCCATGATATTAACGGATGATATTGAAAAATCATCGCAACATTATGGTCGTAATGCGGTATTTGGTACCGATGGAACTAAAGGCTTTGTCACTGATTCCGCTTGGGGTTACCGCTTGCAAGCCGTCTGGAATTATGCCGATGTTTTCGCTGGCGTTTCATTAAAACCAACTTTAGCGTGGTCTCACGATGTCGACGGTTATTCACCTGAGCCCGCTCAACAATTTCACCAAGGCAGAAAGTCATTAGGGCTAGCGATTGAAGCATCATATCAACAAAAATATAGCGCGACCTTAGGGTATAAAACCTTTAATGGTGGCAGTCATAACGTGCTAGAAGACAAAGATTTCATTTCGTTAAGCTTTGGCTTTTCTTACTAAATTAGGAGTGACTATTTTATGAAAAAATTTCTATCAACAACCGCCCTGCTGACGTTATCACTGGTGGCTACAGCCATCTCAGCTAAGGTATCAGAGCAGCAAGCGCAACAACTTGGCAACAGCTTAACCCCTATTGGTGCACAAATGGCTGGCAATACCTCTGGCACTATTCCGTCATGGACCGGAGGCTTAAATCCTAGCAATACCACCAAAAGTGCAGACAGCGGCCGCCCTGCCAACCCATACGCCCAAGATAAGGTATTGTTTGAAATTACCAATGCCAACCTAAGTCAATATCAAGAAAATTTAAGTGCTGGTCAATTGGCAATGTTTAAAAAATATTCCGATTATAAAATGCCAGTCTATCAAACACGCCGCAGTGCCAGTTACCCGCAAACGCTATATTCAGCAATCAAAAAGAATGCCACCTCAGCGCAATTAATTGCTGGTGGTTATGGTGTTGGTAATTTTGATACCACCATTCCATTTCCTATTGCCAATAACGCGCTAGAAGTTGTTTGGAACCACATAACTCGCTACCGTGGTGGTTCGGCTAAACGTCACTTTACGACGATACCTGTGCAGTCAGACGGCTCATTTGTTCCGGTAAAAATGACCGACCAACTAGTATGGCCAGAATTTTTATCCGGTGGCCGTGATGCTAAAAAAGATGATAATGTATTATTTTATTATCTGCAGCGCATTACCGCCCCAGCGCGTTTAACGGGTACGGCGCTGTTGGTTCACGAGACCATAGATCAAGTTAAAGAAGCCCGCCGCGCTTGGGTATATAACTCAGGGCAACGCCGAGTTAGACGAGCGCCCAATGTCGCTTACGATGGCCCAGGGGCTGGCACCGACGGCTTACGGACCTCAGACAACTTTGATATGTACAATGGTTCGCCAGACCGTTATAACTGGACCTTAGTTGGCAAAAAGGAAATGTATATTCCTTATAACGCTTACCCATTATTAGATACCAGCGCTAAATATGACTCGCTGATACAAGCAGGTCATCTCAATCCACAATATTTACGCTACGAACTACACCGAGTGTGGCAAGTAGAAGCAACGCTAAAAGAAGGTATGCGTCATATTTACGCTAAACGCACCTTGTTTATTGATGAAGATACATGGGGCGCAGCGGTTATTGACCAGTACGATGGTCGTGGCGAGTTATGGAAACTGTCAGAGGCACATAAAATTCAGTTCTATGATGTTAATACCCCGTGGATGGTGGCTGAAACTCTGCATGATTTAAATTCTGGCCGTTACTTGGTAACAGGTTTGAATAATGAAGAACCTAAATTTATTAAATGGGGCGGCAAAGCCAGTCGCCGCGATTTTTCGTCGGCCGCGTTACGCCGCATGGGTCGTTAATCACTGGGATTAATTAATTGAACGGGTCGTTAAGGCCCGATTTTATTCACCAAAAATAAGTCATCTTATGAAATCTAGCATTATTAAAATTAGCCTTATAAGAATTAGCACCTTTAAATTATTAGCACTAAGCGCGTTTATTTATGGCCCGCTAGCTTTTGCGACCAGCGAACCCGTCGCCAATACCAAGCAAAAATCGGCGACCAGTCACACCATTGCCCAACAGCAACAGGTATTAACGCAGCTACCGTTTAACGACAGAAAAGATTTTGCACTTAGTGAAAAAGGCTTAATTAAGCGCCCAGAGGCACTCGAGATAAAAGATCTGCAAGGCAACGTGGTATGGGAACTTGGTAATTATGACTTTTTAAGCAACAAAGATTATAGCAACACAATCAATCCCAGTTTAGAACGTCAAGCTCGGTTAAACATGTCCTATGGTTTGTATCAAGTAACCGACCGAATTTATCAAGTGCGCGGTTATGATTTGGCCAATATTTCATTTATTAAAGGCGAGACCGGCTGGATTGTGTTCGACCCGCTGTTAACGCCAGCAACCGCTCGGGCCGCTTTTGCCTTAGTGACTCAAGAGCTTGGCAAGTTTCCAATCAAAGCCGTGGTATACAGCCATGCCCATGCTGATCACTTTGGTGGTGTAACAGGCATAGTGTCACAAGCACAAGTCGACAGTGGCGAAGTACAAATAATTGCACCCCGTGATTTTATGGAACATGCGATTAAAGAAAATGTTTTGGCAGGCAATGCAATGACCCGCCGCGCAACCTATCAATATGGCAATGCGTTAAGCAAAGGGCCACGCGGTCAGGTTGATGCTGCGATTGGCAAAGGTTTGTCGACCGGACTAATCAGTTTGCTTGCGCCAACCCTCGAAGTTCAGGGCGATGAGGAAACCTTAGTGATTGACGGTATCACCATGGTGATGCAAAACACCCCGGGCACTGAAGCACCTGCTGAAATGAATACCTACTTTCCACAGTTTAAAACCTTGTGGTTAGCCGAAAATGTCACGGGAACCTTACACAATGTTTATACTTTGCGCGGCGCAGAAATTCGCGATGCGATGGGCTGGAGCAAATACATCAACAAGATTATTCACCGCTTTGGCCGCAACAGCGACATTATGTTTGCCTCGCACTCGTGGCCACGCTGGGGTCAAGAGTATTTGATCAGCGTACTAGAAAAACAGCGTGACATTTATGGCTACCTGCATGACCAAACCCTAAATTTGGCCAATAAAGGGGTCACTATTAATGAAATTCACAATCAACTAAAAGTGCCCGATGTCTTGGCAAAAGAGTGGTATAATCGTGGTTATCACGGAACTTATTCGCATAATGTTCGCGGTATTATTAATAAGTACTTAGGTTTTTATGACATGAACCCGGCCAATTTAAATAAATTGAGCCCGTCAGAATCCGCGATTAAGTACGTAAAAATGATGGGCGGCAGTGACAATATTTTAGCTAAAGCAACAACCGCTTATGATAATGGTGAATATCGCTGGGTAGCAGAATTAGTCAACCATCTCATTTTTGCCCAGCCGGACAACAAAGCAGCACGTTTACTGCAAGCCAATACGCTAGAGCAATTAGGTTATCAAAGCGAAAGTGCTGGTTGGCGTAATAATTATTTAGCAGCTGCGCAAGAGTTACGTCATGGTATACCAAGTTCTGCTAAGGCAACTAAAGCGGGTCCAGACATCATCAAAGCAATGAGCAGTGAACTTATTTTTGATTATTTAGGGGTTAGGCTCAATAGTGAAAAAGCGCTCAATAAAAGCTTTACCATTAATATGGTGTTTCCAGATCGTGACGAAACATTTTTACTTGAACTCAAAAACAGTCACCTCAATAATATTGCAGGGATCCAAGCAGACGAGCCCGATGTCACGGTCACTATTAATCGCCGCGACTTAGATTTAATGTTGATAAAGCAACAGACATTTGTGCAACTGGTGCAATCTGGCGCGATGAAATTTAACGGCAATGGTCAGGTGTTTGGCCAATTACTGTCAATGATGGATGAGTTTCCTTTTTGGTTTAATATCGTGACACCGTAACCGCTGGTTTTAAAACAACAATTAACGCACAATGAAAGGCAAACACAATGGATAATACGAGTTTTGATTACATCATCGTTGGTGCTGGATCCGCCGGCTGTGTTTTGGCGAACCGCCTGAGTGAAAATGGCAAATATAGCGTGTGCTTGCTCGAAGCGGGTCCTAAAGACAATACCCCTTTTATTAAAATTCCGGCTGGATTTGCCTC
>Ga0209395_1003740_pt1 | contig 18507 bp, 18 predicted proteins | sample GOMGulsemesocosm_3_FD_184635 | JGI IMG/M metagenome (GOLD analysis project Ga0209395, IMG submission 184635) | Methane-oxidizing microbial communities from mesocosms in the Gulf of Mexico - GOM9D Gulf of Mexico (SPAdes) (version 2) | ecosystem: Environmental > Aquatic > Marine > Cold seeps... | reverse complement strand
ATATTGTGGTGCATAGCGCCACTAAGTATCTTAATGGTCATGGTGACGTGATTGCTGGCATCATTTGTTCGTCACAGGCTCAGATTGATAATATCAAAGGCAGTGTGATCAAAGATTTTGGTGCAAGCATGGCACCATTTGATGCGTGGCTGATTTGCCGCGGGCTTAAAACACTGTCTGTGCGGATGCAGCGTCATTGTCAAAGTGCATTAAAAATAGCGCAATGGTTGGAGCAACAAGAGGGGGTTGCTAACGTGTATTATCCTGGTTTAAATCCGCAATGTGGCCAACAATTTTTTGGTACTCAGATGAGTGCTGGTGGCGGGTTGGTAGCGATTGAACTTAATGCTAATTTTACTCAGACCCAACAATTTGTTAATCAGCTGACGTTGTTTAAGATCGCGGTGAGCCTGGGCGATGCTGAATCATTAATTCAACATCCAGCCTCGATGACTCACGCGACTTATAGCCCTGAATCAAGGACCATGGCAGGTATTTCCGATAATCTCATTCGATTATCAATAGGTCTTGAAGATGCACAAGACTTAGTTAATGATCTAGATCATGCGTTGCTAGGCTTAGTTGATTAGGGTCACTGTCGCTTGATCTAAGTCAACTCTGTGCGGTGGGGATTAGCTATTATTTAACCTATAGAAACGATCTTATAGGGTAAATAATATGAACTGGTTAGATTTTATTTTAAGTAACGATGCCGCCATTGGCACAATCATTGGTTTGGCTATTTTGGCAGGAATCGCAGGGTTTATGGCGTACTACTTTATTTCAAATATCATGAAGGCACAGCCGGACGCCGAATAAAAACACCTTAAAGATCGGCCAATGCAACATTGGCCGATTTATCTCACTCCCTCTATTTCCACTGTAAATCCATTGATACAAGTTTACGCTCGATAGAATGTCCTTATGGGCTGATATTTTTGTGTGGTTGTGCTTTATTAAAAGCAAGACATCATACAAAGAGGTAAGCGAGTATGGCCAAGGGAACTTCCTACCAAGCAAAAGTGAGTGATGCAAACGGCGTCATTGAATATACTGCGGCAGAAAATGATATCTGGCGTCAGCTTATTACGCGTCAGATGAGTTGGATTAATGATACGGCTTGCGATGAGTTTTTATCGGGACTGGCCTTGTTAGACCTGCCAATGGATCGTGTGCCGCAATTGCATGAAATAAATAAGGTGCTTGAGAAGGCTACTGGTTGGTCGACGGCGCCAGTTCCTGCACTCATCGGATTCGAGCAATTCTTTCAATTGCTGGCGGACAAAAAATTTCCGGTGGCGACCTTTATTCGTAGTCAAGATGAATTGGACTATCTACAAGAGCCCGATATTTTTCATGAGATATTCGGCCATTGTGCGATGTTAACTAATCCACATTTTGCTCACTTTACTGAGCATTATGGTAAGTTGGGTCTCAAAGCGGATAAAAAGCAGCGGGTTTATCTGGCCCGACTTTATTGGTTTACCGTTGAATTTGGCTTGGTACGTAGTCATGATGGGCTACGTATTATTGGCGGTGGCATTTTGTCATCGCCGGGAGAGACAAACTATGCCTATCGCAAGGAAGCAGAAATTACGCCATTAGACCCACTAGAGGTGTTTCGTACACCTTATCGAATCGACATTATGCAGCCGCAATATTTTGTGTTGGATAATATGCAACATTTAACTAAATTAACACATCTCGATTTAATGGCTTTAGTCGATCAAGCTATCACCATGGGCCTATTACCGGCAAAATTCGATGCAAAAAAATTATCCATAATTAGAATTAGAGAGGAAATAAAATGAGTTTAAGTGAATCAAAATGTGAAGCCTGTCAAGCCGGCGCACCAACGGTCTCAGATGAAGAACTAGCACAATTAATGGGGCAAATCCCCGATTGGGCACCTATCGTTGTCGACGGCGTGATGCAGTTACAGCGAGAGTACAAGTTTAAAAACTTTAAGCTGGCACTCGCCTTTACCAATACCTTAGGTGATTTAGCCGAAGCAGAATTTCACCACCCAGGCATTTTAACCGAATGGGGTAAAGTGACGGTAACTTGGTGGACCCATGCGATTGGTGGTCTTCATCGAAATGACTTTATTATGGCGGCTAAGACAGATCAGTTACTGGGTTAAATCAAGCGATTAGACTAAATAGCCGTGTTTCCAATAGCAAGAGTATTGCCATTAATCGTGAACTTCTCTAAAATAACGGGCATGAATTTTAGTGCGCTAACTATCTTGGTTGGCTACGTGTAAAGAGATATTTATGAGTTTAGTACCAATGACTGAGCAAGGTGCCGTAGCACTTCGCGTAGAGTTAGATCATTTAAAAGGTGTGTTACGCCCACGTATTGTTGCCGATATTGCTGAGGCTCGCGAACATGGCGATCTAAAAGAAAACGCTGAATATCATGCCGCGCGTGAAGAACAAGGCTTTTGTGAAGGTCGTATTCAAGAAATTGAAGGTAAATTGTCAAATGCCCAGGTGATTGACGTGACCAAGATCAACAACAGTGGTCGGGTTATCTTTGGCTCTACCGTTACGTTATTAGATTTGGATACTGACAAGGAAGTGACTTATCGTATCGTTGGTGAAGACGAGGCGGATATTAAAAGTAATTTATTGTCTGTTGGCTCGCCTATCGCTCGCGCTTTTATCGGTAAAGAGTTGGACGATGAAGTGACAGTAACCACTCCTGGTGGCACCAAAGAGTTTGAAATTACCAGCGTCGAATACATTTAATTCAATTTAAGCTAAGTATTAAAAAAATGCCATTCCCAAAAAGAATGGCATTTTTATGTTCAGGATGAACGGTATGCCGTGGTGCCATGGCAGATTTTATGCTCCCGGCAAAATCTAAGTACACACATCCATGTGTGCAATGGCAAGGAGCGGCGATGTTCAGGACTATTTGGACATAGTCGTTAGAGCGAAGCATGGAGCCCGAGCCGACGACTACATGGATGTAGTCGTTAGAGCGAAGCATGGAGCCCGAGCCGACGATGAACGGTCAGGATTTTTGTTCCCGACAAATCCTAAGTACGTGCATCCCTGCACGCAATGCCGCTGAATGTTATCTCAGCGGAATAAACAAAGCTTGGCTAGGGGCAGATTCCCCTATAGAACATTAACGAGGCAGTGAGATATTTGGCTCGTCACTTTGTTTGTAGATCACCAATACATGGCCGATTGTTTGTACTTTAATCGCCTCAGTTTCACGAATGATAGCTTCAATAATTAGCTTCTTCATTTCGCGATCACTGCTAGCAACTTTAACTTTAATTAGCTCATGATGTGCCAAGGCATTATCAATTTCAGCTAAAACACCTTCTGTTAGGCCATTTGAGCCAAGTTGAATAACTGGCTTAAGGTGGTGTGCCAATCCTTTAAGGTGTTGTTTTTGCTTGTTGGTTAAATTCATTGTGTAATATTTCACTGTATTAGGGGTTGAAAGAAGGGTATTTTACCCCCATATCAGTTTTAATTCTATTGGCAGTTGAGCAAATTAAATAAATTTGGATCACAAATAGCCACACCCGCACTAAGAAAGACGGAAAGTTAAACAATGCAACATGAAAGAAAGACTCGTACTAAAAGCAGTAATCGTTGGATTGAAGAACATTTTAACGACCATTATGTGAAAAAGGCGCAGAAGTTAGGCCTACGTTCACGTGCTGTATTTAAACTTGAAGAGATTCAAACCAAAGATAAGCTGATTAAATCAGGCATGACTGTGGTTGATTTGGGCGCTGCACCTGGCGGTTGGTCTCAATTGGCGGCTAAAGTAGTCGGCGATAAGGGCCAGGTGATTGCCTGTGATCTTTTGCCGATGGATGCACTGCCAGGCGTTGCATTTTTACAAGGCGATTTTCGTGAGGAAGCCGTATTAGGCGCGCTCCTTGAGCGTGTTGGTGATGAAAAGGTTGATGTTGTGCTATCTGACATGGCGCCTAATTTTAGTGGCAATGCTTCTATTGATCAACCTAGCTCAATGTATTTGGTTGAGCTAGCGTTAGACATGTGTCGCCAAGTTTTGGCACCAAATGGCAGTTTTGCAGTCAAAGTATTTATGGGCGAAGGCTATGAAGAATATATGAAAGAGGTTCGTTTGATGTTTAAATCTGTTAAAACACGTAAACCTGATTCTTCAAGAGATCGTTCTCGCGAGGTCTATATAGTGGCGACAGGCTATAAAGTATAGTAACCTTAATTCCATGGACAATTTTTTTAATTTAAACAAGAGAAGAGGTCATTACATTGAGTGATATGGCTAAAAACCTAATATTGTGGCTAGTGATAGCTGTCGTACTAATGTCGGTTTTTCAGGGGTTCAGCCCCGATAGTAGCAGTGCAAGTAAGTTAGATTATACATCGTTTATATCGGAAGTTGAACGCGGTGGCATCGATGAAGTTAGTGTCGATGAAACCAGCAAAATCATTACTGGTAAACGCCGCGACGGTAGTGACTTTACTACCGTAGTACCTATGTATGATAAAGATCTAATTAATCAACTTATTACCAAAGGCGTGCGGGTTGAGGGGCAAGCACCTGAAGAATCTAGCATGTTGACCTCGATCTTCATTTCTTGGTTCCCGATGATTTTGCTGATTGGGGTATGGATTTTCTTCATGCGTCAAATGCAAGGCGGCGGCGGTAAAGGCGCTATGTCATTTGGTAAGTCTAAAGCTAAATTAATGAGCGAAGATAAAATCAATACGACCTTCAATGATGTGGCCGGTTGTGATGAAGCCAAAGAAGAAGTGGCTGAATTGGTCGACTATCTACGCGAACCTACAAAATTCCAAAAACTTGGTGGGCGTATTCCCACAGGGATATTGTTGGTTGGACCGCCGGGTACTGGTAAAACACTTATCGCTAAGGCTATTGCCGGTGAAGCTAAAGTGCCGTTTTTCACCATTTCGGGCTCAGATTTCGTTGAAATGTTTGTCGGTGTAGGTGCATCACGCGTGCGAGATATGTTCGAGCAAGCGAAGAAATCGGCGCCTTGTATTATCTTTATCGATGAAATCGATGCCGTTGGTCGCCAACGTGGTGCCGGTCTTGGCGGTGGTAATGACGAGCGTGAGCAAACATTAAACCAAATGTTGGTAGAAATGGATGGTTTTGAAGGTAATGAAGGTATTATCGTTATTGCCGCAACTAACCGTCCCGACGTGTTAGATCCTGCGCTACTACGCCCGGGTCGTTTTGACCGTCAGGTTACCGTTGGTTTGCCGGACATTCGTGGCCGTGAACAAATTCTTAAGGTGCATATGCGCAAAGTACCATTAGGTGACGATGTTAAGGCCAGTGTTATTGCGCGTGGCACGCCAGGCTTCTCCGGAGCAGATCTTGCCAACTTGGTTAACGAAGCAGCATTGTTTGCGGCTCGAGGCGCTAAGCGCACCGTTAATATGGATGAGTTTGAAAAAGCTAAAGACAAGATATTGATGGGCGCTGAGCGTAAATCAATGGTGATGTCTGAGTCAGAAAAAGAAATGACGGCTTACCATGAAGCTGGCCACGCTATCGTTGGTCGTATGGTGCCTGATCATGATCCAGTCTATAAAGTGAGTATCATTCCACGTGGCCGCGCACTTGGCGTCACCATGTACTTGCCAGAACAAGATCGTATTAGCCACTCTAAAGATCATTTAGAGAGTATGATTTCAAGTCTTTACGGTGGTCGTATTGCTGAAGAAGTCATTTATGGTAAGAGCAAGGTCAGCACGGGTGCGTCTAACGACATCGAGCGAGCCACTGAAATAGCCCGTAAGATGGTGACTCAGTGGGGTCTATCAGACAAAATGGGTCCATTGTTATATGCCGAAGAGGAAGGGGAAGTATTCTTGGGTCGTAGCATGGGCAAAAACAAGCAGATGTCTGAGCAAACTACGCAAGCGATTGACTTAGAAATTCGTGACTTTGTTAACCGTAACTACCAGCGTTCTGAGAAAATCATTAGTGAAAACATGGATGTGTTACACGCGATGAAAGATGCGTTAATGAAGTACGAAACGATTGATGCATTGCAAATCGATGATTTGATGGACCGTAAAACACCACGCCCGCCGGCCGATTGGACTGACGCTGACAGTCAAGACGACGATAATGATACGCCCAATGCGGCGGTTAAAGAGTCGGTTGATAAATCTGCTAAGCCAGTTGCTCAAGAGAGTGGCGACAACAGTGAACCATCAACAGATACACCAACTAGCTAACTGAGTTGGTCGTTAATAAAAGCCTCGAATTTTCGGGGCTTTTTACTTTGCAAAGATGAATTTAAAACATGCAGCTACAACACCTAGAGCGCACTCTGGATTTAACATCACCAAAAATCATGGGCATATTAAATGTCACACCGGACTCCTTCTCCGATGGTGGACAATACAACCGGCTCGACAGTGCACTTAGCCGAGTGCAACAGATGCTTGCTGATGGCGCGTCAATTATCGATATTGGCGGCGAGTCAACAAGGCCCAATGCACCACTGGTGAGTGAACAACAGGAGCTCGATAGAGTTATCCCTGTCATTGAGCAAATCAAGCAACGGTTTGACTGCTGGATATCTATTGATACCAGCAAGGCCCGGGTGATGAGTGAAGCCGTAACCGGTGGCGCAAATTTAATTAATGATGTGCGGGCGCTGCAACAACCAGGCGCGTTAACCGCCGCGATCGACGCGAATGTGCCGGTATGTATGATGCATATGCAAGGGCAGCCGCAAACCATGCAAACTGCGCCTGCCTATGTTGATGTCATTGAAGAGGTGCTCGATTTTTTTGAGCAGCGGATTAACCACTGTGTGGGTGCCGGTTTAGATTACGAAAAGATCATTGTCGATCCTGGTTTCGGCTTTGGTAAAACGATGCAGCACAATTTTTCATTGATTAAATACTTCAAACGATTCGATCAGTTTGGGCTACCATTATTAGCAGGGCTGTCGAGAAAGAGTATGTTTGATGATCTTTTATCACTAACTGTTGATCAGCGTCTGGCATCGAGCTTAGCTGGTGCGCTATTATGTGCTCAACAAGGCGCAAATATTATTAGAGTACATGATGTTAAAGCTACTGCCGACGTATTGTCGGTGTTAAAAGCAGCGCAATAAATAGAACATAAAATTATTAGGGAATAACAAATAATATGTCACAAAAAAAATATTTTGGTACCGACGGGATACGCGGAAAAGTTGGAGAGGGCAAGATCACTCCCGAGTTTGCGATGAAGCTAGGTTATGCTGCTGGCAAAGTATTCTCAAAGGTCGGCACCAATAAAGTAATTATTGGCAAAGATACGCGGATCTCTGGCTATATGCTTGAATCGGCTTTGGAGGCTGGTCTATCGGCAGCTGGCATTGATACAGCATTCCTAGGGCCTATGCCCACGCCTGCTGTGGCATATTTAACCCGTACCTTTCGCGCCGAAGCAGGCATTGTTATTAGCGCGTCGCATAATCCTTATTATGATAATGGGATCAAGTTTTTCTCATCAAACGGCACCAAATTAGATGATGATTTGGAGCTGGCGATAGAAGCTGAATTAAATAAAGGTATGGGGTGTGTTGAATCTAAAGATCTCGGTAAAGCAACGCGTATTGACGATGCAGCAGGCCGCTATATTGAGTTTTGTAAGAGTAATTTCCCTAACGCCTTATCGCTGCACGGCCTTAAATTGGTGGTCGATTGCGCCCATGGCGCAACCTATCACATCGCGCCCGCTGTTTTTAGCGAGTTAGGAGCTGAGGTTATCTCTATTGGCTGTTCGCCAGATGGGCTTAACATCAACGATGGTTATGGCGCGACAGATTTGGCTAACCTACAAAAAGAAGTTTTAGCACAACAGGCTGATATGGGGATTGCGCTTGACGGTGATGGTGACCGATTAATGATGGTTGACGCGCAAGGCTCTAAGCTCGATGGTGATGAAACCCTGTTTATCATTGTTCGTGAAGCGCTTAAAGCCGGTAAACTCGGCGGCGGTGTTGTTGGCACGACCATGAGTAACCTCGGGTTTGAATTGGCGCTCAAAGATTTGGGTATTCCTTTTGTCCGCGCCGATGTTGGCGATCGTTACGTGCTTGAGCAATTAGAGAAGAATGATTGGAAAATTGGTGGTGAAAACTCTGGCCATATTATATCGCTCGATCATAATACGACCGGTGATGGAATTGTCGCTGCGTTATTAATTCTAACCGCAGTATTAAAATCTGGCCTGAGCTTAAAAGAGCTGCGCCAAGGCATGACACTGATGCCACAAAAATTAATTAATGTTAAGTTTAAGGGGGATAGTGACCCTTTGAGAAATGTTGCAGTGCTGCAAGCGGTAGCAGACGCTGAAGTGCAATTAGGCGAGCGTGGACGCGTTTTATTACGTAAGTCTGGCACAGAGCCGCTTATTCGCGTGATGGTTGAAGGTGAGGATGACCAAGAGGTATCAGCACTTGCCCAGGCAATTAGTGATGTCGTTACAAGAGTATGCAATTAGGCTTACTTAGCCAAGTATTGTTATTTAATAAGCTATTACGCTTTAAAATAGCAATTAGCGACTAAAAAAAAGGCGAACGGCAGGAAATAACAAGTTTTTTCGAAAACTCGCTTGTAACCCTCCACAAGAATCGTTAAGATTGCCGCGCTTTATTGGAGAATTAACTATGAGTCGACTGAAACCCCTTATTGCTGCTAATTGGAAAATGAACGGTAATAACGCTTTAATCTCTGAGTTTACGCAACAGTTTGCTGCGAAGACCTTGTCAGACGTCGATGTGTTGGTTTGTCCACCGAGCGTTTACTTAGCACAGTTTGCTACGCAAGTGACTCAGTACCAGTCAGCTATCGTTGTCGGTGCTCAGAACCTAAGCGAACATGATTCAGGAGCATTTACCGGTGAAATATCGACGGTTATGCTACAAGAAGTAGGCGCTAAGTATGTTATTGTAGGGCACTCTGAACGACGCAGTCTTTATGGTGAAACACCAGAGCTTGTGGCGAAAAAATACAGTGTAGCACTACGCAATAATATTACGCCAATACTGTGTACCGGCGAATCAGAGCAGCAACGTGAGAATGGTCAAACATTTGATGTTATTGCCCAAGATATTGATGCCGTTATAGCGTTAAGTGGGATACAATCCTTTAACGATGGTATTGTTGCCTATGAGCCTGTTTGGGCTATCGGCACAGGAAAGAGCGCAACACCAGAACAGGCACAAGATGTTCATCAGTTTATTCGTCGCCATTTGGCCAAGTACGATGATGAAGTAGCCGCTGGAGTTAGAATTTTATATGGCGGTAGCGTAAATGAAAAAAACGCTGCTGAACTATTCAAGCAACATGACATAAATGGCGCGTTAGTAGGCGGAGCAAGCTTAGTGAGCGAAAAATTTATGGCTATTTGCCAGAACGCACAGAGTAACAAGTAATGTACGAAGTACTTATTGTAATTTATTTAGTGGTTGCATTGGCTATCATTGGTTTGGTGTTAATACAGCAAGGTAAAGGTGCCGATATGGGTGCATCATTTGGTAGTGGCGGAAGCGGCACACTATTTGGTTCATCGGGTGCAGGTAATTTCCTGACACGCAGCACCGGAGTACTGGCAACCGTATTTTTCGTAATTAGCCTAGTATTAGGTAATATTACGGCAGAGCGCGCTAACAAAACTAGCGAGTTCGAAAACTTAGACACGCAAATGTCTGAGCAAAGTATTCCAGTAGCAACAGATGTTCCTGCTACGAAAGACAGTGACGTGCCAAACTAATCACTGTTAACACAAGTTTCGCGGATGTGGTGGAATTGGTAGACACGCCAGCTTGAGGGGCTGGTGCTTGAAAGAGCGTGGGGGTTCAAGTCCCCCCATCCGCACCAATACAATGGGAAAGCCTGTAACTTATCGAGTTACAGGCTTTTTTTTGTCAAAAAAATAGGTTAGTTTAAAAAGCCTAATCACTATTTTGGTTATCAACATGGCCCAGTTAATTAATCTTCGTTGCTGCTTTAAGATACTCGCTGCGTTTTATCTCTTATCGCTACTTGGTTGCAAGGCTGAGATTACTGGCCGGGAGATGCCCAATCAACCACAGCCTAAGTTCGAAAGTATTGACCAGCAGTCTCTGGCTAATATTGATGTGTCAATAGCGGGCCAATTTCATGGCGCGTTAGTGCTAAATGGTTCCGATGATATTAGTTATGGTATTTCGGTGCCGCAAATAGCAATGGGGCAAAAGGTACCTTTGGTATTGGCACTACATTATGCCAGCGGCAATGGGCGTGATTACCTGTCTTATTCTATTGCACCGGCATTAGCAGGGCTCAACGGCATAATCATCTCACCGAGCGCGATTAAAGGTGAAGGCTGGGTTAGCAATAACAACATCAATATGCTCAAAGAGTTACTCGATTATGCCATAAGCCACTGGCCGATTGATCCTGATAAAATCGTCGTTACGGGCTATAGCATGGGTGGCTCGGGTGCGTGGGCTCTGGCCAGTCGTTATCCTCAATTATTGAGTGCTGCACTGCCGATGGCTGCGTCACCAAACCAGTGGATCAATACACTATCTAAGGAGGTACCAATCTATGTTATTCATCCTGAGTTTGATACGACCACCTCGTTACAGGATATGCAAAGCAATGTTAGCCTGCTCCAAAGCAAGGGGCTGGATATCCAATTACACATTGTTCCTGCGGCAAATCACTCCGATTGGGATTTGAGCGCTTCCTATCTTAATGATGCCATTGATTGGTTAGAGTATACGGTGTGGGCGGAAGATTAGCTGCTCAACACCAGATGTTTTGAGCAGTAGGAATGATTAATAGCCGCCTTTTTTACCATAGCCTAAATAGGTGAATTGCCAATTTACATCGATCGCTGGCCACCAACCCTCAACACCAGTTTCTTTATCGGTGTGGCGAAAGTAACCGGCTCGCGGTGGTGGATCAATATGGTAACTCACATGATATTTTCCTATACCGTCGAGCTTGATGTTTTGCGCGTAATGCGGACCGTCGGCAGCACTCATTGGCATGAATGTGCCCTGAGCTGACCAACTATTGTCGGCCTTGGTAATTACATAGCTTATAGTGAGATAGGGGATCCATGCTCCTTGCGCAAAACCATGTTTATTGTCTTTTGTGGCATGAATATCGGCTTCTAAATGAATGTCGGCGAGTGGACTCTTACTTGTCATCGGTTGCATTAATACTGGTTGAATATATACCGCGTTAATCTCCATGCCATGTCGCTCAATTGAGCCAATTGTGACATCGCCCGCTTGGGCCGCGAGGGAGACAATACATATTGCCGCCGCTGCTGGTTTGATAAAATACATAATTGGTGATCCTTTTTAAAACTGATTGGCCAATATTGCCATAGAGTGATGAACAGGTTAAACGGAATCTAATGATAATGATTATTAATTAGATCTAAATCAAGTTGTCGTTAAGTTGCCTACTTGCCGCGAGCCCGCTTAAAGATAATTTTTTGCAACGCAATGAGCTCCGCCGCTGTTAATTTTTGAGCCCAGCGCTATTAAATGATAAAAAACGTGCAATATTGTCGATAATCAGTTGAATCTTTGCCGCGCAAGCGTATAATCAGCGCCATCCACCTTATGTCTCAATAAAGTTTTGTTTGGAGCTTGCTCAACGAAACGTGTCAGCGCACAACCTGACGATTATTGTTACATAACAAGTCCAGGTTGATTTGCATGTAGTGATGCTTAGCAACTGGCTATCAAGGTAACTTGATATACAGGGTCCAGTTTTAAGCCCCGCTTTAAGTCGGGGTTTTTTATTACCTGTACTACATCAAACGAGCAATTACTCATGGGTAAATGCGACGTTTTCAAACTGGGCCTTAGGCCCTTTTTTAGTTTTTGCCTGTAAGTTTTGCAGTCAAATCAAGAGTTTAGGAGTAAGTGTTGTCGACTATAGATAATCGCTTAACAGAAATGCTAGAACCAGCAGTTGAAGCTGCGGGTTACGAGCTTATTGGTATTGAGTATATGCGCGCCGGTAAACATTCGATTTTACGTTTATTTATCGACCATGCTGATGGCATCGATGTCGATGCATGTGCCAAGGTTAGCCATCAGTGCAGTGCTGTACTAGATGTAGAAGACCCTATTACTAACGAGTACAGCTTGGAAGTGTCTTCGCCTGGTATGGACCGTCCATTGTTTAAACCACATCATTACGCGAATCGTATTGGTGAAATTGCGTTTGTGCAGACAGTAATGCCTACCGATGGACGTCGTAAATTTAAAGGTGAAATCATTAGTGTCGATGGACAAATGGTGACATTAAACGTAGATGGAAAGGAATACACGTTAGCCTTAACTAATGTTAAGAAAGCTAATATCGTTCCTCAATTTTAGACCTCGGTTTGAAATTGTTTATTCAGGATAACATGTAGGTACTCGCCTTGATCAAGCGGCAAGTGCGTACTAAATTTAAAGGGTAAGAGGCAACATAAGATGAGCAAAGAGATATTGTTAGTTGTCGAGGCGGTGTCAAATGAGAAAGGCGTGCCTCGCGAGAAGATTTTTGAAGCATTAGAAATTGCACTAGCAAGTGCAACTAAAAAGAAAGCTGAAAAAGAAATCGAAGTGCGCGTCGATATCGACCGTAAAAGCGGTGAATTTGATACTTACCGTCGCTGGTTAGTTGTGGCTGATGAAGAAATGGAAAATCCATTGGCGGAAATTACTTTTTCTGCGGCAAGTTATGACGATGAAAAAGTGCAACTGGGTGATTACCTAGAAGAAGATATCGATTCAGTGATATTCGATCGCATTACCGTGCAGACGGCCAAGCAAGTTATCGTGCAGAAAGTACGTGAATTTGAGCGCGAAATGGTGGTTGACGAATACCGTGAGCAACTTGGTGAGCTAGTTACTGGTGTCGTCAAGAAGAGCACGCGTGATAGCGTTATTATTGATCTTGGTAACAATGCCGAAGCTGTTATCTTTAAAGAAGATCGCTTACCGCGAGAATCGTTCCGTCCTGGTGATCGTATTCGTGGCTTGCTATACACCATTAAAGAAGACAATCGTGGACCTCAGCTATGTGTTAGCCGAACCCATCCTGATATGCTTATCGAGTTATTCCGTATCGAAGTGCCAGAAATTGGCGAAGAAACTCTCGATATTATGGGCGCGGCTCGCGATCCTGGCTCACGAGCTAAAATTGCAGTAAAAAGTAATGACAAGCGTATCGATCCTGTTGGCGCCTGTGTTGGTATGCGTGGCTCGCGTGTTCAAGCGGTATCAGGTGAACTTGGCGGCGAGCGTGTTGATATCGTGTTATGGGATGAGAACATCGCCCAATACGTAATTAATGCAATGGCACCTGCTGAAGTGGTTAGCGTTATCGTTGATGAAGACGAGAACAGCATGGATTTAGCGGTTGAAGAAGATAATTTGGCCCAAGCAATTGGCCGTAATGGTCAAAACATTCGTTTAGCGAGTCAATTGACTGGCTGGAACTTAAATGTAATGACCGTTGCTGAGTTGCAAGAAAAGCATCAAGCAGAAGATAAGAAAGTGATTGTTCAGTTCACTAAAGAACTCGATATCGATGAAAGTTTCGCACAAGTGTTGGTCGAAGAAGGCTTTACATCGCTGGAAGAGATTGCTTACGTGCCGGTGAATGAACTTACCGCTATCGATGGTTTTGATGAAGACTTAGTTAATGAATTGCGCGAACGCGCTAAAAACTCATTAACGACTACAGCGTTGAAAGTTGAAGAGTCATTAGATGGTGCTCATCCTGCTGCTGATTTATTAGCACTTGAAGGACTTGAACGTCACTTAGCATTTGTATTAGCGAGTAAAGGCGTTATTACACTAGAGGATTTAGCAGAACAAGGTGTCGATGACTTAGAAGGTATCGAAGAAATTTCACCTGAGTATGCTGGCGAGCTTATTATGGCTGCGCGTAACATTTGTTGGTTTAGCGACGAGCAAGAATAAGTAAGGCAAGGGGAATTATTACTATGTCAGAATATACAGTTAAAAGTTTAGCTGATGAAATCGGAGCGCCATTAGATCGCGTTATCGAACAGTTAAACGAAGCCGGCGTTAAGAAAAGCCAGAATGACAATGTGTCATTAGAAGAGAAACAAGCCTTACTTGAATTGCTATCGTCTCAGCATGGCATTGAAGCCGCGCCAAAGAAAATGACGTTGCAACGTAAGACAAAATCAACCTTGAAGGTTGGTTCTGGTGAGAAGGGTCGTACTGTAGCTGTTGAGACACGTAAAAAACGTACTTACGTAAAACGTGACGCAGCGGCTGAGCAAGCTCAGGCTGAAGAAGAAGAAAAAGTACGTTTAGAAGCGCAAGCGGCTGAACAGGCTCATGCAGCTGAAAAAGCTGCTGCGGCGAAAGAAAAAGCAGCAGCAGAGGCTAAAGTTAAAGCTGAAGCGGCTGAACAGGCAAAAGCAGAAGCGGCTGAACGAACTAAGCAAGCTGCTGAAGAGCTGGCTAAGCAAGATCCTGAAGCAGCAGCTAAGGCAATTGAATTGGCTAAAGAAGAGCAAGCGCTTAAAGATCGCCAAGCAGAGCTATTAGCTGAAAATGTTAAGGCGGCTGCAGCACTTGAAGCGGCAGCAGCGAAAAAGCTTGCTGAAGAAAATGCAACGCGTTGGGCTGATGAAGAAAAAGCTCGTAAAGACGCTGAGAAAAAAGCCGATTACCATACAACGTCATCGACTTATGCACGTGAAGCTGAAGACAAGCAAGATCGTCAAGAAGAGGGACGTACTCGCTCGAAGAAAAAGGCTAAAAAAGGCAAAAACACACCTAAGCCGACGCATCGCGGACGCGGTCGTAAAGGTACACTTAGCGCGCCAACATCAATCAAGCAAAGCTTTGATAAGTCTGCTGTTGTTGCGAAGTCTGATATTCGTTTAAGTGAAACTATTTCGGTTAGCGAATTGGCATCAAAAATGTCAGTTAAATCGACAGAAGTGATTAAAAATCTGATGAAGATAGGCGTTATGGCGACTATCAATCAGGTGCTTGATCAAGAAACTGCTGAGCTAATCTGTGAAGAGATGGGTTATAAAGTCGTGTTGGTTCGTGAAAATGAGCTTGAGCATGCAGTAATGACTGAGCGTGGCGAACAAGGCGACAAGATCACCCGTGCACCTGTTGTTACTATCATGGGCCACGTTGACCATGGTAAAACATCATTACTAGATTACATTCGTAAGGCGAAGGTTGCCGCTGGCGAAGCTGGCGGTATCACCCAGCATATCGGTGCTTACCACGTTGACGTTGATGGTTCTATGATCACCTTCCTCGATACCCCTGGACACGCTGCGTTTACCGCAATGCGTTCACGTGGTGCTCAAGCAACGGATATCGTTATTATCGTTGTCGCGGCAGATGATGGTGTAATGCCACAGACCAAGGAAGCTGTTGCCCACGCTAAAGCTGCTGGCGCGCCGATTATTATCGCCGTCAATAAGATGGACAAAGAAGGTGCGGATCCTGATCGTGTTAAAAACGAGCTATCTGCGTTAGACGTTATTCCAGAAGATTGGGGCGGCGACGTTCAATTTACTCATGTATCAGCTAAAACTGGTGATGGCGTTGATGGACTACTCGAATCTATTCTTATGCAAGCTGAGCTATTAGAGCTTAAAGCAGCGAAAAGTGGCCATGCGGCTGGTGTTGTTATCGAGTCTCGTCTTGATAAGGGCCGCGGTCCTGTAGCGACAGTTCTCGTGCAAGAAGGTACGCTAAACCACGGCGATATTATCTTATGTGGTCTCGAGTACGGTCGTGTTCGTGCGATGCGTGATGAGAATGGACAAGATATTAAAACGGCTGGTCCTAGTATCCCAGTTGAAATCTTAGGTCTATCTGCTGTGCCTAAAGCGGGCGATGAAGCGACTGTTGTAAGTGATGAGCGTAAAGCACGTGAAGTTGCACTCTATCGTCAAGGTAAATTCCGTGACCTTAAGCTGGCACGTCAACAAAAAGCTAAACTTGAAAACATGTTTAGTAATATGACGGCCGGTGAGTGTTCAGAACTTAATGTTATTCTTAAGACTGATGTTGAGGGTTCTCTTGCTGCGATTTCTGATTCACTAGAGAAGCTATCTACTGAGGAAGTTAAAGTTAATATCATCAGCCGTGGTGTTGGTGGTATTACTGAGACAGATTCAACGTTAGCGGCGGCTTCAAATGCGATCATGCTTGGTTTTAACGTTCGTGCGGATGCTACAGCGCGTAAAATTATCCAAAATGAAAACTTGGATATGCGTTACTACAGCGTTATCTATGATTTGATTAATGAAATCAAGTCGGCGATGAGTGGCTTATTAGCGCCTGAGTTTAGACAAGATATCATCGGATTAGCCCAAGTTCGTGAAGTGTTCCGTTCACCTAAATTCGGCGCGATTGCCGGCTGTATGGTAACTGAAGGCGTAATTAAACGTACTCAACCAATCCGTGTATTACGTGAAAACGTGGTTATCTATGAAGGCGAACTAGAATCTCTACGTCGCTTTAAAGATGATGTACAAGAAGTGCGTAACAGCATGGAATGTGGTATCGGCGTTAAGAACTACAATGACGTTAGAGTTGGTGACCAAATAGAAGTCTTCGAAATTATTGAGATTGAACGTTCTCTATAATCAAAAAGTACTGACAATATAATGAGATGGGGGCGCTGAGTAGTTGGTGCCCCCATCTGTGTTTTGGTTATTTAGCCAAAGACATAATAAACAGAGATAGTAGGAGTTAACATGGCTAGAGAATTTAGTCGTAGTCGCCGCGTGGCGCAGCAAATTCAAAAAGAATTAGCGACCATCGTGATGCGTGAAATAAAGGCTGGTGAGTTCGGTATGATCACCATCAATGAAGTCGATCTCTCGCGTGATTTATCGTACGCGAAAGTCTATTTTACCCAGCTTAACGATGACAGTGAACTGATCAAGAAGGCCTTAACCTTATTAAACGAGTCATCGCCGTATATTCGTTCGTTAATGGGCTCTAAGATGCGTTTGAGAATCGTGCCTGAGTTGAAGTTTTACTACGACAAGTCATTAAGTGAAGGTATTCGCATGACTAACCTAGTGAATCAGGCGGTACGTATCGATAAGCAGAACAATCCAGAACTCGATGCTGATGATGCATCAGACGAGTCATAAGTATGGCTCGTAAGCGCAAAGGTCGTTTGATTAACGGTGTATTATTGCTTGATAAAGCCACCGGTCATAGCTCTAACGACATGTTACAGAAGGTTAAGCGACTGTTTGGCGCGCAAAAAGCGGGTCATACAGGAGCGCTCGACCCGTTGGCTACTGGCATGTTGCCAATATGCTTGGGTGAGGCGACAAAATTTTCGCAATACCTACTCGAGTCTGACAAGCGTTACCGTGTCATCGCTAAATTAGGCGAACGTACAGATACTAGTGATAGCGACGGTGACGTTGTGCAGACGCGTGCTGTCGAATTTAGCAATGATCTGCTGATGGAAAAACTTGAGTTTTTTCGTGGTAAAACCATGCAGGTGCCGTCGATGTTTTCGGCGTTAAAGCACCAAGGTAAGCCACTCTATCATTATGCGCGTCAAGGCATTGAAATAGAACGTGAAGCACGTGAGATTAATGTTTTTGAATTACTGTTTATTCGCCACGAAGGGGATGAATTAGAGCTTGAGCTGCACGTGAGTAAAGGCACTTACATTCGAACTATTATCGACGATCTCGGTGAAATGTTGGGGTGTGGTGCTCATATCACCATGCTTCGTCGTCTCGAAGTGGCCAATTACCCGGCGAGTAAAATGATCACCCTGGACGCGTTACGCGCGCTATTTGAGCAGGCAGAGCAGGAAGAGATAGCAACAGAAACCTATCTTGACCCGCTATTGTTAGCGATGGATAGTCCGGTAAGTAACTTTCCTGAAGCAAATATCAGTGAAGCGCTGAGCGTTAATGCTTTACACGGTAACGCTGTGCCGATGCCTAATATGGCAGAAGGGCTACTGGTACGCATGACGGTAGGCGATGACAAACGCTTTATTGGTGTCGGGATTATCGATAATCAAGGGCGAGTTCAGCCTAAGCGATTGGTGGTATTTGAGTAATAACAGCGACGATCACAAATTGATCGCTCTAGTGCAATTAAATACTTGTTAAATGATAGTTTGCTGGTATGATTGCGCGCTCGCATGTAGCTGAATTAGTGATCGGCTACATATTCTTTAAATTTATAAACATTGGAGTTTATTATGTCACTAAACGCTACACAAACTGCTGCTATCATCGCTGACTTTGGCCGTGATGCAAACGATACTGGTTCTTCTGAAGTTCAAGTTGCTTTGTTAACTGCACAAATCAACCACCTACAGGGTCACTTCAAAAAGCACATTCATGATCATCACTCACGTCGTGGTCTATTACGCATGGTTTCTAGCCGTCGTAAGCTTCTTGATTACCTAAAGCGTAAAGACGTTACTAAGTACCAAGAAACAATTGCTA
>Ga0209395_1003738_pt1 | contig 18519 bp, 14 predicted proteins | sample GOMGulsemesocosm_3_FD_184635 | JGI IMG/M metagenome (GOLD analysis project Ga0209395, IMG submission 184635) | Methane-oxidizing microbial communities from mesocosms in the Gulf of Mexico - GOM9D Gulf of Mexico (SPAdes) (version 2) | ecosystem: Environmental > Aquatic > Marine > Cold seeps... | reverse complement strand
TTAACTTCCGAGTTTTAAGTTTTAAGTTTTAAGTTTTAAGTTAATCTGAACCAAAAAGATCGCGGGTATACACTTTATCAGCTACATCTAGAAGTTCTTCAGCCATACGGTTAGATACGATGACATCTGATGTTACTTTGAATTCATTTAAGTCTTTTATTACTACTGAATGGAAAAACTCAGATTCGTTTAATACAGGTTCATAAATAACAACTTCAACACCTTTCGCTTTCAAACGCTTCATGATGCCTTGAATGCTAGACGCTCGAAAGTTATCCGAACCAGACTTCATTATTAAACGATAGATGCCCACGCGCTGTGGATTACGCTTTAAAATTGAATCTGCAACAAAATCTTTACGTATAGTATTCGCATCAACAATCGCGCCAATAATACTGTTTGGTACATCTTCATAATTAGCACGTAGCTGTTTTGTATCTTTAGGTAAACAATAACCGCCATAGCCAAATGATGGATTATTATAATGATCGCCAATACGAGGATCTAAACCAACACCTTCAATAATTTGACGTGAATTTAAACTATGAGATTCTGCATAAGAATCTAATTCGTTAAAATAAGCTACACGCATTGCAAGATACGTATTTGAAAATAGTTTAACCGCTTCAGCTTCAGTTGAATCAGTAAACAATACCTGGATGTCTTCTTTTGCTGCACCTTGCACGAGTAACCCAGCAAAGATCTCAGCACGTTCACTACACTCACCGACAATAATACGAGACGGGTGTAAGTTATCGTATAACGCACGACCTTCACGTAAAAACTCAGGTGAAAACATTAAATTATCACAACCGAACTCTTGCTTAATGCGCTTAGTGTAGCCAACAGGTACTGTCGACTTTATCACCATAACAGCTTGTGGATTAATAGCCATAACGTCTTTTATAACAGCTTCAACTGATGACGTATTAAAATAATTATTTTCCACATCATAATCAGTTGGTGTGGCAATTATAACAAACTCTGCATCTTGATAAGCAAGATATTTATCTAATGTCGCGGTAAAAGTAAGATCTTTATTTAATAAAAACTCTTCAATTTCAATATCTGCAATCGGTGGTATATTTTGGTTTAATAAATTTATTTTATCTTCGATTATATCAACCGCAATCACTTCATTATGCTGAGCAAGTAACATTGCATTTGATAAACCGACATAACCTATACCTGCTATCGCAATTTTCATTAATTTAACCTTTATATTTATAATAATTATTAAGCAACTAACTTAACTAGTAACAGCACAAAATACTGCGTTAATTTAATATTCAGCTTCTTTAAAACTGTCTTGATATGTTCTATCGAACAATAAGAAAGATGACCAATTATTTTTCATTTAATAAATCAACGTCCACCACTCACAAAACTTAACAATTTTGGTGAAAACTTATCAAGCTTTCTATGTATAAAAACTAACTTTAGCTCCTGCCGCATGGATAAATACAACACCCACAATCAAAGGAAATCTCAATACACTTAATCTTTCAGAAGAGATTTTATCTAACATTAAGATACTCCAATACCGTTTATTCATGACACATACATAATCAGACATGTATGTTGTAATTTTTAAGGCTTAAACCTAAAAGAATCATGTAAAAATTAATTACAATTTTAAATCCTAGCTCTATCTAACAATTACTTTATCAAATATATCTAACATTTTATAAGCCATTAAATCTCGGCTAAATTCAGCACCTGATTTGACACTATCCTTTCTCAACTTAGTATATAATTCAGAATCATTTTTAAGTCTAAGAATGCCTTTCACTATTTCATCTACATTTTCAGGCGCAACCGTTATCCCCGAATTTGTGTTTTTAATAATAGCGGTAGCTTCACCTTCAGGAACACTCATAATCGTTGGAATACCCATTCCCATACATTCAAATATCTTTGAAGGAATGACCGTTTTAAATAGATCACTATTTTTAAGTGGTACTAAAGATACATCGCATAATGACCATACTTTAGGCATCATTTCTTTAGGCTGGCGATCTATGAAAGCAACATTATTCAATTGCTTATCTTTAACTAAATCTATAACTTTTTGTCTTGCCGCGCCACCGCCAGCAAAAACAATACGAATGTCAGATTCTGATTGTAATTTTTCCGCTACAGCGACAATATGCTCTAAGCCATGAGCCATACCGTGAGTACCAATATAACCCACTACAAACTTATTATCTAAACCATATTTTTTAGCTAATTCGCTATCTTTTTCTAATGCTGGCTCGTATTTAGATAGATCGACACCGTTCAAAACAACATCAATTTTATTGCCATCAATACCACGCTCAATCAATTCTTTTTTAAAAGAATGAGTAACAGAGATAATCGAATCCGCTCGGCGGTATAAAAATAACTCGAGTTTTTCTAATAAGCGAATAACCTTACTATCTTTCATTGCCCCCACAGCAGTAATTGAAGCTGGCCATATATCACGCAACTCAAATACAAATGGTTTACGACGAATGACTGATAAAACCCAACCAGCACAAGCACAAAAAAATTGTGGTGATGTTGCAACGATTACATCAGGTTTCTTTTGAAATAGCCCTGCAATAAATCCCATAACCATGAATGACATATAATCTAGAATTCGCTTAACAAAACCCTCATTTGCAGTAATATAAGTTTTGACTCGAACTACATCAATACCGTCTAAATCACTTTTTTGGTATAACGAATTTCTATAACCGTCAAACACCTTACCTTCAGGAAAGTTTGGAGCACATGTAATTACAGTTACTTTATGTCCAGCTTTAACCCAACGAACAGCATGTTCATAAGTACGTGTTGCTGGTGCGTTCCCTTCTGGTGGAAAGTTATCGCTAAGAAAAAGGATATGCATTATTTCACTCTTTTAATGTTAAGAATTGCTTCAGATTGCTTGAAATTTAAAATAAGTTTCTTATTCGCAATTGAAATACCAAACTCGGGGTGCCAAGTTGAATCACTTATTGATAAATCAGAGCCAATAACCTCTAGCTCAAATTTTGTTCCATCAGGTAGAAGCAGGTCGGCACCGCTGCTATTTTGTTGGATAACTATATCAGGATGAAGGTGATAACAGGCTTTAGCTGTAGAAAATTTGCCAGATAAATTATCAGTTATTGAAAAATAATCATTTTCCATTAACCATTTACGAGTGTGCGTGACTTTACCTGATAAACGCAAATAACCATTATGCGAACATTCAACACTAACGACATCAGCACCACTGTTAATAATTGGCTTTGTAGGATAAGCACGTCTCGCAACACGAAAACCACTCCACACTTCTGAGGAATCTTGTTCATCTACCACAACTGTATTATGCGCCTCTGTTTTACGCTGCCTTAAGCGCTCATCACCTAAACCATAAACGGAGGTACCACTGTTCACAAATATACGTTGTTTACCGTAATTCCACTCAAACGAAAGCGTATCAGCATGTGCATGACCAGGAATATAATCAGGACCAACCTTAGCGACATCTAAAATTGCAGTTTGTCCATTTATTGCCAATTTAATGTAACCGGAATTTTTTAAATAGGTAATCTGTTCAATCTTATTTTGCACTGAATTCAGTGCTAACATGTCAGCATAGTGATTAAGTCTTTCAGCTGTGGGCGCAATGCCTATTGCAGAATCATTAAAGAATGCAACATCACCATTAGCATGAGTCATTGTCTTCATCCAACTTAACATACGAGTTGAAGTTTCCTTCCAGACCTTCATACGCGTTTGCAAAATGGGATGTTGGTATGTGTTAGCTAGATTGATTAAATCCAGCATATCAGCAAGAATTGTATTGTGATACATAGGAGAAAGTTCAAAATTACCGCCGTCATCTAATATCTGTTCTGCTAACTCTTTATCTAAAATAGCTAACCCTTTATTGAGCCAACGCGTTGCATCATCACCATCAAAATAGACACCAGCAAATACTAGTGCTTTTACATTAGCAAAAAGGTGGTTCCCCAATAAATGGTACTCCAAGTCTTGCTCTAATACCGCAGCTTGTTGCCATAAACTGGTTTGCCAAGTGCGCTCTGCTGAATTTCCAGATAAAAACCATTTCACCCAATTTACAATACGCAGTGACTGAGGATAAGGTTCCCAGCCATTTCCCAACAATGGGGGATTTTCAGTTACCCACTTATTAATGAGTACACGGTGCATATCAATACGTTGCTTAGAGCCTTGCGCATTCAAATCATCAAAATAGTGTAAATTATACAACCACAACTTTTCTTGTTGATCATCATTCCAGTTAGAAATTTCACCTTGATGATTTAAAAAACAGAAATGCTCACCTTCAACATGCGAACTATTCAATAATTCAGCAGAAACCCATGTAGCTTGAGGTTCTGCGATTAAAAGCTCAGGACAATTTCTCACTCTTGCTTTAATAATCTTGCGTTGAATGCGGTTAATTAGTTGAGTCGGTTTGAGGTGTTTAAGAGTGTGATATAAATTGTGCAGTTTTTTCATAAAAAAAAGAGGGATTAAATCCCCCTACCTTTATTAATTACATTATTTTCTAAGGCTTTCTGCCACTTGGCATGAAATACGTGCAACTTCGATAATTTCATCAAAATTAATTGGTGAAGCTTTACCTTGTTGAATACTTTCAATAAACGCTTTAGAGCAATCCTTCTGACCTTTATCTTGACTCGATAGTTTCATTTTGGAAAAGCCATTCCAACCAAAACCAATTAATTTTCTAAAGTTATCAAGCTGTAATACCGCATCATTAACAAATACTTCAATACGCTCTTTCGGGAATGCCTTACCACCATTTGCAAAATAATGGATCGTACCAATTGACCCATCTTCAAAAGAAAGGGTAATACTGGCTTTATCTTCTCGAATGGCTATACCTGGAGCATCACCTAAACACATAGCATTAAAGCCTGTAATTTTAGATCCTGCTAAATGACGCATTAGATCAATGTAATGACAAGCCTCACCAATAATACGACCACCTCCGACTGTAGGATCTTGTGTCCAATGATCAGCAGGAATATCGCCCGCATTCATCGTCATAATAAAGGTTTTAGGACCTTTAACTGATCCTAACAATTGCTTCATCTTTACTACATGCGGTGCAAAGCGTCGGTTATAACCTACCATCACTTTCGGCTTAGTAAGACTTTCATTATAAGCAGCTTCTATTTCATCAATTTCAGATTCAATTAATGCTAATGGTTTTTCAACAAATACGTGCTTTTCGTTTTTCAAAGCCGCAATAGTTTGCTGTGCATGTAAATTATGCTGAGTTGCAATAACGACGGTGTTAATTGAAGCGTCAGTAATCACTTGTTCAAAATCAGTTGATGCTTTAACAAAGCCTTGCTTATCACCATGATGAACAGCACTCACACCACCACTGGTTACAACAGTATCGAGAGATGCACCAGCAGCTTTAAATGCAGGCATCAATACGCGTGAAGCATAGTTACCTGCGCCCACGAAGGCACAAACTGCATCACTAGCTTTATAACTCACGTTTGGAGACAGTTTAACGGTACGATCCGTTAATTCTGTTTCATTATTATTTGGGTAATCTAAAACGATCCCTAAAGACGATTTATCATCTAAACACTGGTAAGCATCAAGCGCATCATCAATTGAAAAGCGATGCGTGATAAGCGGTTTAATATCAATAGCACCTGTTGCCATCATATCCAGCACAGCTTCAAAGTTGCGCTGTTCTGTCCAACGAACAAAGCCTACCGGATAATCATTACCTTTATCTTCATACTCAGTGTCGTAACGACCAGGTCCATATGAACACGATACTTGGAAAGTTAATTCTTTGGCAAAGAAATCGGCACGAGAAATCTCTTGTCCAATAACACCAACTAGAACAATACGCCCACGCTGGCGACACATAGTTGCAGCCTGGCTTAAAGGTTCACTACTTTTTGTGGATGCAGTAATAATAACAGCGTCAACGCCACGTCCACGAGAGAAGGCTTCTGCGGCTTTAATTGGATCTTCATTTTTTGAAAGGTCTACAGTTTCAGCACCCAGATTTCGAGCTAATTCACATTTAGCAGTATCGAAATCAATACCTAAAACTCGACAGCCATTCGCGCGTAATAACTGCACCGTTATTAAACCTACCAGCCCTAAACCAGTAACAACAACACATTCACCCAATGTAGGATTAACTAGGCGAACACCTTGTAAACCAATTGCACCTAATACAGTAAATGCAGCTGATTCATCATCTACATTATCAGGTACTTTCGCACATAAGTTTTTAGGTACCCGGACAACTTCAGCATGGTTACCATTAGAAACAACTCGAGTTCCGACATCAAAGCCCGTACCACCATTATTAAGCACGGTGCCTACATTACAATAACCTAGTGGTAATGGTTGATCTAGCTTAGATTGAACAGCTTCAATAGTCGGTATTAAACCATCAGTTTTAATTTTACCTAACACCATTTTAACTTTATCTGGTTGCTGACGCGCTTTTTCAATGAAATTAGCTTTACCGAAATCGATTAACATGCGTTCAGTACCAGCAGAAACTAATGTTTTTGAGGTTGAGATTAAAAGGTTATTATTTTTAATCTGTGGACAAGGAACTTCGACAAGAGAAGTTTCTCCATTGGAAATATTTTGTAATACTTGTTTCATAATAGAGATCTTTAGAGTTGAGGAATTAATAGCGGTACTTTACCTGCTTTTGTTTTAAATGGTTTTTCAAGTTGTTCTATCGAAAATTCTATATCCACATTTTCTAAATCGAATGATTCTAAAGAAAGTGTGTTTTTTGAAGTAACGCACAATACAGCTTTACCACTTGATGATTGTTTAATTTGGAGAAACTCAATTTCATTGAATGCCTCATGATGCCGGCCAAAGATTAAAGCAGTTAGACTTATTGGATTATCATTTTTATCAAAAATAAAATCACCAATACGCCCCGAAGAAATTTTAAAAGACTTTAGAATTTTATTATCAAAAACTTCATCAGTAACTAAATCGCCAGTATCATATCGAATAAAAGGTGAGTTAAAATTGTAATAACTGGTTCCAATCAGACGGCTTTCGCCATTTTCATTCGATATTGTTTCTGTAAAACCATATGTTTGAAAAGGGCAATAAGTAAAACATTCTTTTTTCTCGTAAGCAAGGATAGCCATTTCACTATGACCATACCAAGAAATGGTTGCAACACCTAAAACCTCTTCAATTAATTTTCTATACATAGGCGCGGGGTATTCAGATCCAAAGAAAACACCTTTTAACTGGTCCTTAAATAATTCTGAAGAATCTATATTATGTTCTTTTAAATACTTACAGAATGCATAAATTGAGCTAGGATAGCCATGTAAGTACTTTATTTTTTTTCGCTTCACCAATAAAGCTATAGCTTTGACTACCTCTTCATATGAAACATAAGCATCGACAATATACTCATTATGAATAACATTATATTTTAACGGTATTCCGTTATTATTTTTCCCTCTAAAAGTTAACTTACTATCTAAATAAGAATAACCAAGCTTAGACCATATAGTATGCATATATGCCCATTCACGAGAAAACGCACTCTTATCTAAATAAAATTCAAGAGGTTCTCCAGATGTTCCACCCGTATTAACTTTAAAGGGCGAATTATTTGTCTGGCTTCTATTTTTCAACTCAAATTCCTTTAAATCATTTTTAGTAACAATGGGAACTTTGACAAAATCTGCCATTTCTTTGAAAGAAGATGGATGAAAATTATTTAATGAATAAAAACATCTATAAAAATCATTGTTTTTATAAGCCCAATCTAACAATTTTTTTAATTTTTTAAAATGAAGGTTTTCTTTTTCTTCATCTGACATTTCACAGTAATTTTCAGCTAATTTCTTGTGAGTATTATAAGTCATTCCCAAGCGAAAGCTATAAGGGATATATCTAAACAAACTGAATAACCAAGAATTGTTTTGAATTATATCTTTCAATTTTAATAACATAAGAATTACCAATTTTAATTATTTATTATTACATTCAAGTATTTCAATTATTGAATTAGCTCTTTGCTCGGAGCTCATAAAAAAATCAATTCTATTAGAAAGTAATTTCTTATACTTATTAACCTCAGCATTATCCAAAGATATAATTTCATTTAAACTTTCATTGAAACTTTCAAAAGAATTAGGGTTGAAATAAACAGCAGAGTCTCCGCATACTGTTTTTGAAAAATCTAAATCTGTTGTTAAAATAAGTTTTTGTGTATACATTGCCTCAACAAAATTAGCACTAAAGCATTCTAATAAACTAGGTTGAATTACGAAGTCACAATAATCATATAACTTTAAGCATTGCGCAGGACTAACAGGCCCAACATTCAAAAATAAATGCTGCTTATTAATAGGTATCTTTTTAAAATCACCATCACTAACAGTAAGAATGAAAACGACATTATCCTCCATAGAAGGATCAACTTCATATAACAATTCGATATTTTTATGCTTATACCAATGCGAAACCAATAGAAAATACTTTTTATCTTTATTTTTTGGAGGGAGAGTTAATTCATCACAAGATAATTTAAAAGTATTTGAAACTGAATTTGAAATCACATGAATTTTTTTTTGTTTAAGAGATTTGTTTAGTCGAAGTTTTGCATCTTCCGTTTCAACCCAAAGCTCATCACTCTCCCAATGAAAAAAGAAAAGTCTTAGTTTATTAAAAATAGTTTTTTTTATTTTTTCAAAAAAAGATAATCTAGAAAAAATAGGAGAGTCGGTATAAATAATCCAAGGTAATGCAAACCCCTCCAAGTGAAAATTCACCTTAGGTTTCCAATATGACGGACCAAAAACAGTAAAAACAGAGTGGATATTATGTTTTTTTACAATATCATCAAGTAACATATTTTTTTTAAAAAAATTACATTTACATATATATATATAAGTAAATCCTTCTTTTTCTACAAATAACCCTTTAAACTTTTCTGGAATAGCGAAAATAACATCATGTTTTTTTAATTTTGTAATTTCATCTATGATTGATAAAGCGACCTGAATACCGCCACCAACTTTAATATTTGAAGCATTTAATAAAATCATATTTCGTCTACCATTTTTATAAAGTTATTAACCATAGCTGAAGTGTTAAACTTACTTTTAACAATATCTATAGAAGACAGAGACATTTGATGCTTTTTTTTCTTACTAAGCTTTGAAAAAAACATTATTGAATTAACTAAAGAACACTCATTATAAAAATCAAAATAAACAGTGTTATTCTCGTTTGATGCAGCATACTCTGGCATTTGCTCTTCTGCATTATCGTGTAATACAGCTGGCAGACCATGTGAAAAAGCATGGATAAGTGACAATCCAACTTTACCTGGATATACAAATAAGTCTGAGCTTTTATATAACTCACATAACTTATACTCATCATAAATAGCTCCAATCAAGCAAACATTTTTAATTTCTAGTTCACTTATCAAAGACTCACACTCAACAAACAATTCTCCGTCACCTACAATAGTAAGTCTAAAGTTAGAACCTAATTTTTTTACACTTCTAATTAACATGAGAATATTAGATTTACTCGTAAGTCTTCCACAGAAAATCATTTCAATCAGATCATCATTTTTTTCTTTATCAGGAACTGAATCATAAATAGTTCTTATTCTTTCATAATTCAATCCATTATTTAGATAATAAAGAGGTTTTTTACACAATTTTTTATCAACAAAAATTTCGACTTCTTTTTCTGTATATAACAATACTGCATCATAGAATCTCATCATTTTTATCCTACATTTGGATAAAAAACCATGACTACCCGCAGTCCATCCATGACTCCAGCAAACAATCTTAATTTTTTTAAAACGAGCTAAAATAATAATAAAATAATTAGATAATATTCTAGGGTTTCCAGAAATAACTAAAATATCACCTTCATTTAGTCCCGAAAGTGGTTTAATGAAGTCTTGAAAGATCAATTTATCTTTATAGAAAGCTAGCTTCAATGAGCTATCACAAAAGACTCCATTTAATTTTATAGTATTTAATCCTAATTCATTTTGTTTAGAAGAAAAAATTTTAATGCCTTTCTTTTTCATACCTAAACATTCAAAAAAATCTCTTCTATACGATGGAATAACATTTTGAACAATATGTATTTGCTTTACTTTTTTTAAAGTCATATAAAACCTATTTGAACTGATTTTTTTTATGAAATGAAAGGGATATTCGAACAAAAAATATTGGAAGTAACAAATATATTAGAATTAATACGTATTGTGGTAAATACCCCCTAGTAATTAGCTGGAAAAAGCTAGATATGATAATTACATTTCGAAATGCAGATAATGTTAAACCATTTTCAGCTGATAAATTTATTGATAACCTGGCGATTACAACACCTAGAATCAACATAAATATAACAATACCAGCTACTCCATACGCTTGATAATAATCACCTATATTGGAGTAAGCTTCTCCTGCATAATAACCCTCATCATTCTCCCAGGATAATGCAGACTGCTCAACCCCTACTGGTCTAGGCTTTATTCCGCCATCAAAAAAGGATTTAGGAATGAATCGGTAAGCTATATTTAGAAACATAGTTTCTCCGTAGTCATACTCTCCTTTATTATTGTCAATATACTTAATAAGAGAAGTTAAAGAGTAAAAGTTTCTTGTATTAGAAAACAATTTATCGGCAGTACTTTGATCGCTAGCAACGTTTTCTATGTCGACCCCTCTATTAATTTGCTTCACATAGTTTCTTACGTAAGAAAATGAAATTAATAGAGATAAACAAATCAATCCAATAACAACTAACTTTTTCACTTTCCCCTTATCAAAATTATAAATAATAAGTGTTGATAAAGATATAATTAAAAAAATCAAGATAAGCCTAAATCTAAAACCTAAACCTAAAAATATAACCAGGGTAAGAAATAAAACCATTAATTTTTCTACTTTACTCGACTTCGAATTAAGTACATACATCGAAGAGCTTACAATAAGAGATTCAACGAAAAGTGAAATAAATCCAGAGCTCGCATATATATCTAAGCTAGAAGTTGGTTTATATATTAAATTAATAAGAAAAAGTGATTTTATACCATATCCGGTTGAAACTGCCCAATATATTACGATTGATATATTAATAAAAAAAATAGTTCTAATAATATATAAAGGAATTTCACTCAATCTCAACGAATGTTTTTCTTTCTTATATGGATATACGAAGGAGCCAAAATAATAACCGATCATCATAGAAATAATGGCAAGTGAGTAATATGTTATTGTATAAGGCATATACTCTTTAAGGTCGTTACCAAAAACAACATACTCCTCTGATACATGCCAATAAAGAGGAGTTAAAAACATTAACATAGCATAAATACAGAGCACAAACCTTATAGCTAAATTTTTAGTATTTAATGCCACCCCTTCAAACTTTAAAGTCGAATAAAACGAAATAAATAAAATAATAAATAATATGAATAACGATAAATTTATCAATTGTCTTCTTCTTTTAGTTTTTTGTATATCTCTAAAACTCTTTTAGGATATGAATTTTTTTGTTCGAATTCATCATAAATCAAAATGTTTTTTCGAAAATATCTATAATTTTCTTTAAGCTCAATTATCGCAGTACTTAATGATTTTATATCACCACTTGAAAAAGTAGTTCCAATCTTCCAACGCTCAACAATATCAGCATTCCCACAATTATCAGATACAATTACAGGTTTCTGCTTTAATATCCCTTCAATGATCCCCATGGAAAATGCATCACTATAGCTTGGTAAAATAATTGCATCATATTCACTTATCAAGGATTGCAACTCTTTAAAAGGTAGATTCCCTAACCAATTAATATTTTTTACATCACCTGTAAGCGCTAAACTTTTAACTTCTTCAGAAACACCGCCAGCCGAAGAAATATCAATATTCAATTCATCAAAATCTAACTTCAATAATAAATCAAAACCTTTTTCAATACTCGCATTACCAATAAATAGACAATTTAGTTTTTTCCCATTGAATGTGTTTTTTGTTTTTTCTACGTTATGACCAAGTAAACCATAATCAATCACTTCAATTCTAGATTTAACGTGATTTTCATAGGTTTTTTTAACAAACGAAGAAGGTACAAAAATAACATCAGCAACATCTAGATTTTCAAAACGATTATCTTTCCCTTTAATATCTACATATACAAAACCATTTTTTTTATATGCTTCTTTATATATTTCTTTAACAGTCTTATAATTAGCCTCATATACATCAGCTATATATTTAGATTTACAATTATTATTTTTTAATTTCCTTACCAGTTCTGTAAAATATATTGGCCAATAATGAATAATATCAAAATTATTGTTTCTGATATGAAACTGAGCCTCGAAACTCGCGACCGAATCTTCAAAACGATTAAAACCTAACATTTTAAAACGTCTCGATAATTGATTGTAAATGGAGAAAAAAAGACAGTTAATGTAATTCCCAGGTATAACTTTGCCCTTCTTCAACATTTTTTTTAAAATACTACCAGGCAGTGGCACATTGAACGTAATAAAAGTTAGATCCTGATGTTTTCTTAACTCTTTATACAAATTAATACTATGATCAGGTCTAGAAATAAGTAACAATTTTGTTTTATTCACGGATAAAGACTCCAAAAGATTTAAAATCAACCTTCAATATATTGAGGCCTCTTTCATTCATTCTTCTCAGTAATAGATAAACAGGTGGGAAACAAGATATGAAATTAGAAAGCATAGATATTTTTATTGTTTCTAATAAACTTAGTGATGGATATAAGCCCAAGAAAAACAAGATTAGCATTACAAATAGTAAACATGGACTAAGTTCAAAAAAGAAACTAAACTTTTCCAAACTCAATAATTTTAGATTTTTATTAATAACAGTCCTAATAAATACAAAAAAACCGCTGAATATTAACCATTGAGCAACCTCGACTGAATTTATGTATTCGTCCCCAAATAAAAAAACAATCAAAAATGGATAAATACAATACAGTATGGAGGCCATAATGAGATAAACCCCTCCACAAAATATCACCAAATCCCATGTTCGTGACATAATAACACTTTCCACACCTGATGAAGCTAGCTTAGGGTAAGCAACAGAAACAATAGCATTATTAAAAAAGTTAACTATTACCATCGTTGCAGAAAGTGCGATTATATAAATGGCTAAATCGATTTTTTGTAAGAACATAGCAATTACAACCTGATCAATTTTTGATGATAAAGAAATGAATACAGCAGAGAAGCCCAACCACTTTGCTGTTGAAAAATTATTCATTATGATTTTAAAATCAAAAACACCCGATGAAAATACTTTTCTTCTAATTAATTTATAACTTATGACCAAACAAATCAAATTCGAAGTTAAATTATATAAAACAATATACTCCAATGTTAAATCATTAAAGATAAAGGATAAAAAAACCAATCCAAAATAACTTACTGGCACCAAAAAACGTAAACTGTTTACAGTATTAATTCGTCCATCTACATGCAATATGGCATGGTATGATACGATAAAATAGTTAGCAATAATCGACACAATAAACATTAATATAATGTTTACTGAGTTATGCTCACTTACTATAAACATTATAATCACTAATATTATTGAGACATATAATGTAAATGCTGATGTTTTCACAATATTATTAATTGATTCTTTTGACTTATCAGATGCAGTTAGTATGACATCATAAATCCCAAATAATGAGATAGGAATAATCAAATTTAAATACAAAAAATATTGAGCAAGGCCCCCTCGGTCTTCAACACTGAGTCCACGGGCGATCAAAACCCCAGTTAATAAAGATATAAAAATCATACCTATATTCGTCAAAAATGACATGGTAAATTTATTTATTTTCAAGGGTGTACCTTAGTAAAAATAATTTCACGTAAATATGTTCTTAGCCTATGATGCTTATTTTCTATTGAATAATAAAAACAATGAGACACTGCTATTACTATAATTACGATCAATATAAATACGCACATCCCTTCCCAACCAAAAATAAGCTTATTTCCATAATTAAATTCAAGTACAAAAGAACATAAAAGAAAAGCAATAGGGAAATGAATGGCATAAAGTGAATAAGATATCTTCCCTATATCTCTGATTACTTTCCATGCATTTATACACTTCAGTTCAACATTACTGTAAATAAATATACCTATTACAAAATAGAGCATCACAATTACATCTCTTAACAATGCATTGATAGCGACAACTTTAAATAAAACAAAAACACCAAACAGAACAGATATATACATAAAAAATAAATATTTTGATAAAAAACCTTTTCTTAATTCAATTATTTTTATTTTTTTTAGAATAACGCCTGAAATAGCTCCTGAAAGCCATAGTAAGAAATAAAAATAAAATTTAGGAGGGAAAACAATAAACGAGATTATAATAAATAAAATAGTTGTACTTAACTTAATTATTTTTTTTCCTGATGAACACTTATGTTCACAAAAAAAATCAAAATTAAACGCAAATAATATATAGAACCAAAACTCATAACTTAAACTCCACAAAGGAGTGTTAGAACCAAAAATATAATCATCACTATTAACTAATGCAATAGTAGACAATAAATGCTGTATTGATATATGTTCTGCAACCGAATAATTGATAGAGAAAATCGTATCTACATACCCGAAATAAGATTTAAAACCAAACCCCATTCCGATAGAATCAAAAATAAAAGTTATAATTAATGTGGGGATTAATACTATATATATTCTAGAAAACCTGTTTATAAGGTATTGTCCTAAAGAAAACCTCTCACTTTTAATAAGCTGCATTCCTCCACACAAAAACCCAGAAATAACAAAAAAAACTATAACTCCATAATGTCCAAGAGAAGTAATAAAATAGAAAAATTTAACGCCTAATCCATTAACTGGAGAATACAAATAATTTACAAAAAGAAAACTTCTAAGATGCCCTAATATTACAAGTAAGACACATACACCTCGAAATATCTCTAGAAACATATTCAAATCAGAACTAATCAGATTGTTATGATGCTGCCTATTTAATTTACTCACTTCAATGATACCTATTTACACTGCATTGATAATTAAACTTTTCGTTTGAATCTAACAATGACGATTATCCCCAAATACCTTTCATATCAATGATCACTCCTTTTTCTGGCTTTTTTAATCTAAATTCCTTATGATCAACCAATAAAACATGTATATCTGCTTTTATAGAAGCAGTCTCTAAATCATTTAATTCATATTTATTTAAATTACTAGGTAACAGCGCTATGTTAGGTTCTATTGCAATAACATTTCCTGAATGTATTTCATAAAGTTTTTTTAGTATATCAACAGCAGGGCTTTCTCTTAAATCATCAATATTCGGCTTAAATGCCAATCCATAACATGCAATAGTTAAATCTTTGACTGTTTTAGTTGGATTAGCTTGTAAAAAATCTGCTACAGCTAATTTAACTTTATTTATAACCCATTCAGGTTTAGCATCATTAACTTTTCGCGCAGTGTGAATAAGCAGAGCTTCTTCTGGTGTTTTTGAAACAATAAACCAAGGGTCGACAGCGATACAATGTCCACCAACACCCGGCCCAGGTTGTAAAATATTAATTCGAGGATGGCGATTTGCAAGAGATATTAATTCCCATACATCAATATCTAATTTGTCACAAATAATAGAGAGCTCGTTAGCAAATGCTATTTGTACATCTCGACACGAATTTTCTGTTAATTTTGCCATTTCAGCTGTACGGGAATTAGTAATAACACAATCACCTTGTACAAATAGCTTATAAAGCTCAACTGAACGCTCAGAACAACGTTTTGACATACCACCAATAACGCGATCATTTTCGACAAGTTCACGGACAACGTGACCTGGTAGAACACGCTCTGGACAATGAGCTACATTCACATCCGCATTTTCACCACTTTGTTGTGGAAATGATAAGTCTGGACGGGTCTCAGCAAGCCACTCAGCCATTTGTTCAGTAGCACCGACAGGTGACGTAGATTCAAGAATAACCAAATCACCTTTTTTCAACACTAGGGCAATAGCTTTACTTGCCGCTTCAATATAGCGTAAATCAGGTTCTGGAATCTCACCTTCAGTACAAGATTTAAAGGGCGTTGGTACGGCAATTAAAAATGCATCTGCAGGCTCAGGCGTTGTAACAGCTTTTAGATAACCTTCAGTTACCGCAGCATGAACGATCATATCTAGATCCGGTTCTACAATATGAATTGCACCGCGATTAATTGTATCAACAGCGAGTTGATTTACATCAACCCCAATCACTTGTTTTTTACGAGATGCAAACATAGCGGCGGTGGGTAAACCAATATAACCAAGACCAACTACTGAAATTGTTTCAAAAGACATTATTTAACCTTATATATTTGCTAATTCATTTAAAATACGTTCGCATGCTTTTCCGTCACCATAAGGGTTGTGGGCATAGCTCATCGCTTTATAAGCATCTTCATTTGTTAGTAATTCATTTAAGTTTGAAACCAATGAATCAACCTCAGTACCAACTAATTTAACAGTACCCGCTTCAACCGCTTCAGGACGTTCAGTTGTATCACGCATAACAAGTACTGGTTTACCCAATGAAGGCGCTTCCTCTTGAATACCACCAGAATCAGTTAAAATGATATTTGCACGACCCATTAAATAAATAAATGGTAAATACTGCTGTGGTTCAATCAAGAAGATATTATCAATGCCAGCCAAAATACGATTAACAGGTTCGCGTACATTAGGGTTGAGATGCATTGGATATACGATTTGTGTTTCCGGGTGCTCTTTTGCAGTAATAGCTAGTGCTTCACAAATTCGCTCAAAACCACCACCGAAACTTTCACGTCTATGACCTGTCACTAATATTAGTTTTTTATCTTCATCCAAAAATGGGAATACAGCTGACAATGTTAAATTTAAATCGGTATCATTATCAATTTTATCTTTAACCATTAATAAAGCATCAATAACCGTATTGCCTGTCACTGAAATATCATCTGGATTGAAATTTTCTTTGAGTAAGTTTTCTTTCGACGTTTCAGTTGGCGCAAAGTGATATTTAGTCAATGCACCTGTTAGCTTACGGTTACCTTCTTCAGGCCAAGGTGAATAAATATTACCTGTACGTAAACCAGCTTCAACATGACCAACATCGATTTGCTCATAATAAGCAGCTAAGCTTGCCGCAAAGGTCGTTGCTGTATCACCATGCACTAATACCACATCAGGCTTAAATTCTTGCAGCACTGGTTTTAGCTCAAGCAAAATACGTGCAGTAACATCATTAAGCGTTTGTCCTGCTTTCATGAGGTTTAAGTCATAGTCAGGCGTGATCTCAAAAAGCTCCAACACTTGGTCCAACATCTCACGGTGCTGGGCAGTTACGCAGCACTTAGCTTCAAACCTGTCATCAGCAGCAAGTGCATGAACAAGCGGCGCCATTTTAATGGCTTCAGGACGCGTACCAAAGACGGTCAAGACTTTCTTTTTTGACATAGTGAACCTAAATATGTTGAAGATTAATTTATCTAAGAATTGAATACATCGAAGTTTGGGCCTCAGTATCAAACAAGTCACTGAGACATTTTAAATTCATTTTGAGACAGTCACTTAACGATAAGTGACTGTAGTTTATTGATTTCGTTGTTTCTAACTAATCGGCCCAATAGGTCTTAAAAATAATCCTAAGCCTTATCACTCTCGTAGCTATAGTTATAATAACCATACCCATAAGATGCACTCGCCTTCTTCTCAACCGCATTCAGAATAAAGCCTTTCACTTCAATCCCCGCCATTTCAAAGCGATGACGTGCGACTTCAATTTCTTTTACAGTGTTCTGACCAAAGCGACCAACCATTAAGGTTGTACCCGCTAGTGCTCCGACAATACTTGGGTCTGTTACCGCAAGTACTGGTGGTGTATCAATCAACACTAAGTCATATTCACTTGACGCCCATGTCACAAAATCGCTAAAGCGTGGATGCATTAACAGTTCTGAAGGGTTTGGTGGTACTTGACCACGGGTAATAATATCGAGGTTTTCAATACTCGATGTTTTAATGACGTCTTTAGTGTCTAATTTACCCGACAGCATTTCTGATAAGCCACGTTCCCATTCTAGGTTGAAGTGACGTTGTAAATAGCCTTTACGCATGTCGCCATCAACTAGCAATACTTTCTGGCCAGTTTTAGCAATTACAGCAGCAAAGTTAGCTGATACGAATGACTTACCAATGCCAGGTGCAGGTCCCGAGATCATCACTACATTGTTTTTCGCTTCCATCATGGCAAAATGCATACTGGTACGCAGGCCACGTAATGCTTCAATGGATAGATCAGCAGGATTCGATTCTGCTAATAATGTTTCATGTAATTCAAAGTTCTTCTTACGTTTATTATGCTTAAGCTTAACGTCCATTTCTGATTGCCAATCTGACA
>Ga0209395_1003737_pt1 | contig 18523 bp, 14 predicted proteins | sample GOMGulsemesocosm_3_FD_184635 | JGI IMG/M metagenome (GOLD analysis project Ga0209395, IMG submission 184635) | Methane-oxidizing microbial communities from mesocosms in the Gulf of Mexico - GOM9D Gulf of Mexico (SPAdes) (version 2) | ecosystem: Environmental > Aquatic > Marine > Cold seeps... | reverse complement strand
GGTGCTCTGAACCAACTGAGCTAATTGCCCTCAATTGCGGGTGCAAATATACAAGAGTTTTTAGATTTAACACTAATATTATTACATTTATTTATAAAATTTCAGCAACCACAAATGTACTACCACCTATATATATGATATCATTTGGCAACGCATTCTCTACTGCTGATTTATATGCCTGATTCACAGAACCAAACACTTCTCCCTCCAAATTAAAGCCAACTGCTTTTGTTTTTAATTCTTCTACTTGCAACCCCCTAGGAATATCTGGTTGACAAAAATAATAAATTGCATTTACAGGAAAAAGCAGTAAAACGGTATCTAAATTCTTATCTGAAACCACCCCTAAAACAATATGCAACTGATTATATTCTTCATTCTGCAACTGTTTCATCACCATACTTAAACCTTCTGTGTTGTGAGCGGTATCACAAATAATTTTTGGCTCCTTTTGCAACACCTGCCACCTGCCTTTTAAACCAGTACTCGCTGCAACTTTTAACAGACCTTTTTTAATTTGATTCTCATCTATATGAAATCCGCTAAGTTGCTGAATAGCTCTTACCGCAGTCTTTGCATTGTATGCTTGATACTCACCCAATAAATCTGTTTGGTAATTCTCATAAGAATCGGAAGCAAATACAATTTGTGAACTATTTATTTTAGCAATATCTACAAATATACTTTCAACTTCTTTTTGTCGTTCACCGATAACTACAGGAATATTTTTCTTTATAATTCCGGCTTTTTCAAAAGCTATTTCTGGCAATGTTTCTCCTAAAAATTGCGTGTGATCTAAACCAATGTTTGTAATTACGGAAACCTCTGGAGCTATAATGTTTGTAGAATCCAGCCTTCCTCCTAGACCAACTTCTATGATGGCAATATCCACTTTTTCTTGAGCAAAATACTCAAATGCCAATCCAACTGTCATTTCGAAAAAAGACAGCCCTTGTTTTTCTAAAAAAGCTTTATTCCGACTTATAAAATCGGTAATAAATTGTTGCTTAACCTCTACTCCATTAATTCGAATTCTCTCTGTAAAATTCTTTAAATGAGGCGATGTATACAGGCCTACTCTATATCCGGCTTCTTGCAATACCGAAGCAATCATATGACTTGTAGATCCTTTACCATTGGTTCCAGCAACATGAATTGTTTTAAATTTTTTCTCAGGAAAATCTAATTCTCTTGAAAATGCCAAAATATTAGTTAAGTCCTTTTTGAATGCTGCTTTTCCTTGCCTTTGATACATTGGCAATTGAGAAAACATCCAATCTAATGTTTCTTGATAGGTCATTTATTCTGATAAAGAAAATCGGTAAACAATGGTACCTCTTTGTATTTTTGCTGCAGTAGGATCTGCATTCCATTTTGTCTTTAAAGCAGCCATCCTAGCTGGATCCATTAAACACTTGGCTGTATTGGTTGAACCTTTAACTCCAGGTGTGGCTTTTATTACTTTACCCGTTTTATCTACCTCAATACTCACTACAACAATCCCTTCTTCATTACACTCAGGTTTTTCTATAGGTTTAGAAAGTGCGTTTCTACCAGCTAAATTGTAATTTTTATCTCCATCATTATTCCCTGTACTACCATAATACTTGGTCGATTTAGGGTCACCTTTCTGACTTCCTTTTACTCCTGGCTTAACATCATCACCTTCTCCGGTAGGCTTCCCCTCATCTGAATTGTTATTTAATAAATTATTTAACAAATCTTGCGTACGTTTTGATGGCTTTGGTTTTGGAACCTCCTTTGGTTTTTCAATCTTCTTTTTCTCCACCACAGGTTTTTCTTCTTTTTTTTCTTTTGGCTTCTCAACCACGGGAGCATCTTTTATATCCTGAGTAATTACCTCTTCTTTTATGGTTTCTTTAGGAATTACCTCCTCTTTTTCTTCAAGCTTTTCTACAGCTTTTTTTACCACAGGTTTCGCTTTTGTTTTCACCACCGGATCTCCGCTACCAACATTAGCATCCCCAAAATTAATTGCCAATCCATATTCTTCTGGGGGATCTAAATATTGCATCCCAAAATTGAATATACCCACCAAAATCAGAACAATAATTACCGTAGTGATTGCCGCTGATTTTTTTTTATGTGTTGTCTCTAAAAAATTCATCTACCTACTACCTTTTACAGCTAAAATCATTTTTAGTTTATTTCTATTTGCAATGTCTATAATCTTCATTACCTTTTGATAAGGAACATCTTTATCACCTCTAATAACCACTGTCTTGGCCTTATCAGCACCAACAAGTTTTAATATTTCATTTTCTAAATTAGCTTCATTAACTTTTGTTTTATCAATATAAAACAACGAATTGTTTGTAATTGAAACCGCTATAGACGTTTTGTTTTCAGTTTTCCCACCTGCTTTTGGCAGTAATATATCAATAGCACTCACCGTAACCAATGTAGACGTCAACATGAAAAATATCAACAATAAAAAAACAATATCTGTCATTGATGACATATTGAAATTTGGATTGACTTTATTTCTTCCTCTAATATTCATTATACAGGTTCATTTAATAAGTCTAAAAACTCAACAGAAGTTGCCTCCATTTTATACACAACTTTGTCAATTCGAACAACGATATGATTGTAGGTAATATAAGAGATAATCCCAACTATCAAACCTGCTACAGTTGTTGTCATTGCAGTATACAATCCATCAGACAATAATTTAATATCAATTTGTCCTCCTGCATTTGCTATTTCATGAATTGCTACAATCATTCCAATTACCGTACCTAAAAAACCAATCATAGGAGCTGCACCAGAAATTGTTGCCAATACACTTACATTTTTTTCTAATTGATAAATTTCTAATTTACCCGAATTCTCAATTGCTTTATTTATATCATCCAAAGGCTTCCCTATTCTTGAAATTCCTTTACCTACTAATCTTGCGGTAGGCGAATCTGTATTTTTACATAAATCTGTAGCGGCATCTAACTTCCCTTCAGAAACATGATCTTTAATTTGATTCATAAAGTTGACATCTACTTTTGAGGCCGCTTTTACAGCAAAAAATCGTTCGAAGTAAATATAAAGAGCAATTATTAAAAGAACAAATAACAGGCAAATTATGATGAATCCTCCTGTTCCACTTTCCATTATTAATTTGTAAATTGACAATGTTTTTTCTTCAGACACTACCGCTGTAAGTGTATCAACATTTTCTTGCAAAAACAATAACATATTTTAGATTTGATTTAAGATTTATGTAAACTAAACGAATATACTTTTTAAAAATTGTTTCAAAAAAAACCCGAGAAAAAACTCGGGTAAATTTCTTTATATAAAAGTCCTTATTAGCATAAAAGCAAATGAGCCGACAACAAAGCCTATAAAGGCCAGCCAAGCTATTTTTTTTAGATACCAAAAGAAATCTATTTTCTCCATTCCCATAGCTACAACTCCTGCAGCCGATCCTATAATTAACATAGACCCACCTGTTCCAGCAGAAAAAGCAATAAAATGCCATAATGGGTTGTCTAAGCTTTCTGAGAACATCCCTAAACTTGCCGCTACCAATGGTACATTATCTATAACAGCAGACCCTACACCTAATAACATTACTACTAAATCAGAAACTTTTGTTCCAGACAATTCAGTTCCCATTAACGGAATAGATTCTTTTAAGCTATCTGCAAAACCAAATAAAATACCTAAAGACTCCAACGCAGCTACTGCCATTAAAATACCCAAGAAAAATAAAATACTTGGCATTTCAATTTTTGACAATGAACTATGAACAGGACTATGATGTGCATGTGCATCTGACTCATCAGAATTAAAGCTTGTTATAGAAAATTTCTTTCTACTAAATACTTCTGCAAATGTTGCTACAATAGCTAAAGAAAGCATCATTCCAACATAGGGTGGTAAATGGGTTACGGTTTTAAAAATCGGCACAAAAACAATTGCACTCAACCCTAAATACAGCATTACCGCACTATACTTGCTTTTAGCTCCTTCAATTACCGAATCATCTCCTTCAATCTCACCTTTAAACGCAGGTAAAAAAGTGGCGATATATGTTGGCACAAGCATACATAATAATGAAGGTATAAATAAGTATTTAAATAACATTACCGTGCTCACCTTATCTCCTATCCATAACATGGTTGTTGTTACATCTCCAATTGGAGAAAATGCTCCACCAGCATTCGCTGCTATAATAATTAAACCAGCAAACCAAATCCTATCTTCTCTTCTTCTTACTATTTTTTGAAGGATAGATATCAGTACAATAGTAGCTGTTAAATTGTCAATAATCGCCGATAAAACAAATGCCAACCAAGCAAAAATCCATAGGATTTTCTTTTTCTTATTGGTTTTCACATATCCTTTAATGGTAGAAAAACCATCGAAATAATCAATAATCTCAACGATGGTCATCGCCCCCAAAAGGAAGACCAAAATCTCTGCTGTTTTACCCAAATGATGTAGTAAAGTCTCCTCTACCAAATGCATTTTATCAGCATGTACTAAAGACGAAAAACCATCTACTAAAGCATGTTTAGATGAATCGAACCATTGAGAGAAACTATCAACCCCCAGTGCTACAATTGCCCAACAGACGGCCATCATTACCAGTGCCGGAATTAGTTTATCAATTTTTAAATTATGCTCTAATGTAATGGCCAAATAACCAAATACAAACACTAAAATGATAATCGTCTCCATAATTATTCTATATTAAATTAACTGTTTAAGCGCTATCTCAAACGCTGTTTTACAAATTTCTTTTTTACTATTATTTTTCTCAAATGTATTTACCAACGCTTTTCTTATCGTTTCTGAAGTATCATTAAAAATAGCCTCATCTTGCATTGGAAGCGCCACTCTTGCCTCCATAAAATATGCAAATACTCTTGCAATACCACAATTAGAAATAAAATCTGGCAACAAGCTTACTTTTGAATCGGTATACTCCATGATTGGACCAAAAAAGATTTCTTTATCTGCAAATGGCACATTTGCTCCCGGAGAAATCACTTCTAAGCCAGAAGCTATCATTTGAGAAACTTGATCTTGAGAAACCAATCTTGATGCCGCAGCTGGCACAAATACCTCTGCTGATAACGACCATATTTTCTCATTGATCTCATCAAAAGGAATCATATTTTCAGATACCAATTTATTTCCATCTTTCCCTAAAAACAAATCAGTCATCTCGTTGAATGTGAATCCCGCTTCGTTAATAAGACCTCCGTCTCTATCGATAATCCCAACTACTTTCGCTCCCAATTGCGTTAAGTAATAGGCGGCAGCAGACCCAACATTTCCAAAACCTTGTACAATCGCTTTTTTCCCTTGAACAGAACCACCATAAATGTTGTAATAATGCTTTACAGCCTCTGCAACACCATATCCTGTTAACATATCTGCAACAGTATATTTTCTTGATAAGTCGGGAGAGAATTTTTGATTTTCAATAATCTTAATTACCCCTTGACGCAATTGCCCAATTCTATTGATTTTATCAGCCTCAGTTGGCTTAAAGTGTCCATTAAAAATACCTTCTTGCGGATGCCAAACACCACAATCTTCAGTAATCGGAATTACATCTTTATCTGCATCAACATTTAAGTCGCCCCCTGTTCCATAGTAATGTTTTAATAACGGTGTTACTGCTTTGTACCAACGCTCTAAAACACCTCTTTTTCTTGGGTCATTTGGATCAAAATTGATTCCAGATTTCGCACCTCCAATTGCAGGTCCTGAAACGGTAAACTTCACCTCCATGGTTTTTGCCAAAGACAAAACCTCATTCACATCCAACCCTTTACGCATTCTTGTTCCACCTCCAGCAGCTCCACCTCTTAACGAGTTTATTACTGTCCAACCTTCAGCGTCTGTTTCTGAATCTTTCCAGTTAAAAACGATTTCCGGTTGTTTGTTTTCGTATTTTTTTAATAAATCTTTCATGATGTTTTCTTAATAATATAATTCAATAATATACTTTGTTTTCTTTTCCAGTTAGAAGTTCGTTCAAAGTAGCTAAAGTTGATTCATCTTATATTGATTTTATTAAGTTAAACAATAGATTTGCACAGAAGTACATGCAAACACAAACTTAAGGAAAAAAACGAGTGCCCAAACAAAAAAAATGGACTTTTACTAACAATTATGGCATGAAGATACGCCCAGAACTATGGTCTTCTTTTGCCCCCGTAACAGAACTCAGGCAATTGACCTGATTTTCAGAACGTAACAACCCTAAAAAAGCAAAAATAAGCGCTTCCTTGTAATTTATGATTTCTTCTGATGGGATGGTGACTTTTATTGCTAAAAAAAAAGAAATTCTTTTCATTAAAAACGAATTAAAAACACCGCCTCCCGTAACCAAAACCTCTTTTCTATCTTTTAATGAACTCGAAATTTGAATTGCAATATGCTCTACAAATGTTCTCAATACTCTTGACACAGACAAACCATAAGAATCTATCAACGGGAAAATCTGCTCCTGAACCCACTCTAGACCCAAAGACTTAGGGGGTTCCTTTTTATAAAATTCGAGCTCATTTAATTTTCTCAACAACGCTATATGAATTTCTCCTCTGGATGCAATCGCCCCGCTATCATCATAATCAAAACCTATTTTTTTTACATAATGATTCAATACAATGTTTGCAGGGCAGATATCAAAAGCGATCCTTCCATCTCCATTTTCATAAGAAACATTTGCAAAACCACCAAGATTTAAACACGCATCATATTGAGAAAACAACAAGGCGTCGCCGATTGGAACTAAAGGCGCTCCTTGCCCACCAAGCTGTACATCCTGAGTTCTAAAATCGCAAATTACTTTATGACCAGTATTTCTTGAAATTACATCTCCGCTTCCTATCTGCAAGGTATACCCTTCATTGGGTTTATGTAAAATGGTGTGCCCATGTGAAGCAATAAAATCTATTTCAGAAATCTTGTATTTCGTTATAAAACTTGCTACTTTTTCTGATAGTAACACTGCATATTCAGCATCTAAAGCAACCAATTCCTCATTGCTTTTATGCACTCCTTCACGTAATTTAGACTCCCAAGCAGTAGAATACTCAATTGTTTCTGAATGAATTACCTTAAACTCTTTGGCGTCATTTTTAACAAACTCCACACAAACAATATCCAGCCCATCCAATGAAGTCCCAGACATTAAACCAATAATTTTAACTAATTTACCATGCATATTGGTAAAAATAATAAAAGTTTACTGATAATTCACTACTAAAACCGTATCTTTGGAGACATTTTTTACGAATATAACAATAAGACATAATGGATTTTAACCTTACCGAAGAGCATTTGATGATTAGAGACGCTGCTCGTGATTTTGCTCAAACAGAATTACTACCTGGCGTTATTGAAAGAGACAACAAACAAGAATTCCCAAACGAATTAGTAAAAAAGATGGGAGATCTAGGCTTTTTAGGTATTATGGTTGACCCAAAATACGGAGGAAGTGGCATGGACGCTATTTCTTATGTATTAATCATGGAAGAGCTATCTAAAATTGATGCTTCTGCTTCTGTTATTGTTTCTGTAAACAACTCTTTAGTATGTTACGGCCTAGAGGCCTACGCTTCTGAAGCTCAAAAACAGAAATATTTAACAAAATTAGCAACAGGAGAATCTGTTGGTGCATTTTGCTTATCTGAACCTGAAGCAGGATCTGACGCTACGTCTCAAAGCACAACTGCTATAGACCATGGCGATTACTATTTATTAAACGGAACAAAAAACTGGATTACAAGCGGTGGAAGAGCTGATGTTTATTTAGTAATTGCACAGACAGATAAAGATAAAGGACATAGAGGAATCAACGCTTTTATTCTTGAAAAAGGAATGGAAGGCTTTCACGTTGGACCTAAAGAAGATAAATTAGGTATTAGAGGTAGTGACACCCATACATTGCAATTTAACGATGTTAAAGTACCCAAAGAAAACAGAATCGGCGAAGATGGATTCGGTTTTAAATTCGCCATGAAGACACTTTCTGGTGGAAGAATTGGAATCGCTGCACAAGCACTAGGAATTGCTTCTGGAGCTTATGAATTAGCATTAAAATACTCTAAAGAACGCAAGGCTTTCGGTACAGAAATTTGCAACCACCAAGCCATTGCTTTTAAGTTGGCTGACATGTACGTAGATATTTCTGCTGCTCGTCATCTTGTTATGAAAGCTGCTTGGGACAAAGACCAAGGAAATAATTACGATATGTCTAGCGCCATGGCAAAATTATACGCCTCTAAAGTCGCTATGGAACATACCGTTGAAGCTGTTCAAATTCATGGAGGTAATGGATTTGTTAAAGAATACCATGTTGAACGCTTAATGCGTGATGCAAAAATTACGCAAATCTATGAAGGAACTTCTGAAATTCAGAAAATAGTAATTTCAAGAACATTAATTAAAGGATAATCAATAGGTATAGATAAATAAATAAATAAAAAGCTCACTTTTCAGTGAGCTTTTTTTATGCTATAAATATAACTCAATAATATACAATTGCAATCCCGAAGAAAAAGCATTATGCCGCATGTATTTTTGGTCATTATTTTCTTTTAACGAATCTTCTATATAGGTCAAATCCAAATTTCCTTTCCCCAACTCAAAGAGCGTCCCCATCATCAATCGAATTTGATACCGTAAAAAACCTTTCCCTCTCACCTTTAAAACATAACTATTTTCAGGAAAAAAGCTTGCCGTGAACTCTGTATTTTCAACAATTCTACATGACTCAATGGTTCTTTTAAAAATTGTATTGGCAGATGGTTTTGTACAGTATTTATGAAAATAATGTTCTCCTTGAAAAAGGGCCGCCCCTTTTTTCATCACTTCAATATTCAATTCTTCCGCAATATTCACCATAAAAGGAGCCGCAAAAGGATGACTCTTTTCTCCAAAAGAAAAATAATAATGATATTCTTTAATTTTAGGACAACTTATTAAATCAAAACCCACAGGTGTTCTCCTTATACTTAATGCTTTAATATCTGGAGGTAAATTCTCATTAAAAAAACTTAGAAACCACTCTTCATCAATCTCTTTCTCCAGAAATAACTGAAAAAAATAATTATTCGCAGAAACCATTGCGTCCGTCCTTCCAACACCAAGAGATTTACATCGGGCACCATCAAAAACAAAAAACAAAGTTTTATCAATCATTTCATGCAAGGTTTTCACATTCTTTTGCTTCTGCCATCCATGAAACCTAAATCCTAAATACTGAATCTCAACAACATAATTAAAAGGGTATTTCATCTCACAAAACTACAACAAAAAAGCTTTTTTTTCAATAAAACACATTTTTATCAAATTAACAATTTTATTCATAAAAATAATCAACCCCTAAAAAAACACCCTTTATCAAACGAAATATTATCATATTTTAAATTAGACCCCCATATTTTTGACTAGGGATTATTTTCTACATCGTTTTCGCAATTCACCTACTTTTTTTTAAACAAGTTTTACTTCTACATTTGACTGAAAATTAACCGTTTAAAACACAACTACAAACAAAAAAACAATCATCATGAAAAAAATTATTTTTACACTTTTATTAGTTAGCTCTCTACAAATAATTGGACAAGAAAAAAAAGACGAAAGTAATTTCAAATTTAGCGGTAGCGTAGATACCTATTATACCACCAATATCTCAACTTCTTCTATCGGAACAACAGGCATATTATCTGATGTTTCAGCAAACGGATTTGGATTAGGAATGGCCAATACCATCTTATCATATGAGAAAGGAAAAACTGGTATTGTGGCCGATTTGGCTTTCGGACCTAGAGCGAATGCTGCCAATGCCTATACTGGAGCCATTAATCAATTATACCTATACTACCAAGCTTCAGAAACTATAAAAGTTACTTTAGGTCAGTTCAATACTTTTTATGGATATGAAGTAATTTCTCCGACTGCGAACTTTAATTATTCTGTTTCCTATTTATTTAATGCCGGCCCTTTTTCGCATACCGGTATTAAAATAGAGTACTCTGCATCAGAAAACCTATCAATAATGCTTGCACTTACAAATCCTCACGGAATTACAGCTGGATCAAACCCTACAAACGATTACCAATTAGGCGCTCAAGTAGGATATAAAAATCAATATTTTAATCTCGCCTATGGCTCGGATGGATTCGGTTTTAAAGATGTTTTATATCTGGATTATACTGGGGGAATAGACATCTCAGATTCTTTATACTTAGGAATCAATGCTGCATATTCTAATTCAAATGATGCAGATACTGGATACAGTGGAGCCGCTTTATACCTTCAACAAAACCTTTCAAAAACAGTATCTATCGGAATAAGACCTGAGTTTTTCAAAACAACATCTGGAAATGGAGACACTAGTATTACTGCTTTTACATTTACAGGGAAGAAAATACTATCCGAAAATTTAAAAATAATTACAGAACTAAGATATGACAGCTCCAATGATCTTTTATTTATTGGAGGCAAAAATACCGTTACTGGGATAACCATGGCTGCCATATACGCATTCTAAAACATGTCATTCAAACCATTTATTAAAACAAACTTTACGTATGAAAAAAATAGAAACGATTATCAGAAAATCAAAATTTCGCGCTGTTAAAAAAGCACTGCATGAAGTAGGAGTGAATTTCTTTTCCTACTGGGATGTAACCGGCTTAGGAAACGAAAAAGAGGGCCATGTATATAGAGGTGTTAGTTATAGCACAAGTGATATTCAACGCAGGTACTTGTCTATTGTCGTGAATGATACTTTTGAAGAAGTAGCGATTCAAGCAATTCTAAAAGCGGCAGCAACCGGCGAAGTTGGAGATGGAAAAATATTCGTCTCCGAAATTATAGAATGCTACAGAATTAGAACAGGAGAAAAAGGCGGAAGCACATTAAACTAACAACATAATAAGATAAACAATGGAATTACTTACTACAAACAATGTATGGATGATGCTCTGTACAGCACTCGTATTTTTTATGCACTTAGGGTTTGCATTCTTAGAAATTGGATTAACAAGACAAAAAAATACCATCAATATTTTATTTAAAAATATCTTTATCATCACAGTTGGATTATTACTTTACTGCCTGGTTGGATTCAATTTAATGTATCCTGGGTTTACTGAGGGTTCTTCAGGCTTTTTTGGATTTGCAGGATTTGGGTTAGACGCTCCTTTAACAGATAAAGGAACTTTAGATTTGGCATACAATAATGGATATACCTATTGGACAGATTTCTTATTTCAAGGAATGTTTGCCGCAACGGCAGCCACCATTGTCTCTGGAGCGGTAGCTGAACGAATGAAACTCATCCCATTCATGATTTTTACAATTATCTATGTTGGATTTGTGTACCCAGTCGCTGGATCTTGGAAATGGGGCGGTGGATTTTTACAAACCTTAGAAACTCCTTTTTATGATTTTGCAGGATCAACATTGGTCCACTCTGTTGGAGGTTGGGCAGCCTTAGTAGCTATTTGGTTGTTAGGCGCAAGAATTGGAAAATTCAAAAAAGGAAAGCCACAGGCAATTCCAGGTCATAATATTCCATTAGCAACCGCTGGAGTTTTAATACTATGGCTAGGATGGTTTGGTTTTAACGGTGGATCTGTATTGTCTGCAGAACCTGGAGCTACCTCATTAACCTTAGTTACTACTTGTTTAGCAGCAGCAGCTGGAGGGTTTCTCTCATTTATTGTTTCAACAGCTTTGTATAAGAATTTCGATTTAACGATGTTTTTAAATGGAATTTTAGGAGGATTAGTAGGAATTACAGCTGGTGCTGATCAAATGTCACCAACAGATGCAATCATCATCGGTTCTATAGCCGGAACAATAATTGTATTTGCCGTTTCACTGATAGATCGGTTAAGATTAGACGACCCAGTTGGTGCAATTGCAGTACATCTAGTTTGTGGTATTTGGGGGTCTTTAGCTGTTGGTATATTTGGAGCTTTAGCAGGATGGGATCAATTTTTAAGTCAACTCAAAGGAATTGGAGCATATGCTGCTTTCTGTATCGTTTCATCATTTGTAATTATCTATGTTTTAAAAATCACCATCGGTATCAGAGTTTCTGAAAAAGAAGAAATAGAAGGTTTAGACAGTCATGAACACGGAATGAAAGCCTATCCCGACTTTCGATTAAACGAACATTAGATTCGTAAAGAATAGCAACAAAGGATTTGCATGTAAATTACCAATCATGCAAATCCTTCTGCTTAAAATTACCTATCTCGCAATTTAACGACCACAAATTATCATATATTTAACAAAACACACATTAAACACAGCTCTATAGATAATACTATTACGTTATAGTTAATTCTTTGAATTATATACAACATATTGCATAAATTTGTAAATATAACTCAACAAATCATGAAGCAACAAGGTTTATATTTACCAGAATTTGAAAGAGACAATTGCGGAGCAGGTTTTATCTGTAATTTAAATGGAGAGAAATCGAATACAATTATTCATAATGCCCTAGAGATACTAGTAAAACTCGAACATCGGGGAGCTGTAAGTTCTGATGGAAGAACTGGTGATGGCGCTGGCATATTAATTGACATTCCACATGATTTTTTTAAACGTGTATGCAACTTCAACATCCCACAGCCTAAAGAATATGGCATTGGAATGGTATTCCTTCCAAAAAGCACTAATCAAAGTACTTACTGCATTTCTGTCTTAGAAGATGAAATTACCAAGCAAGGATTGCGAATCATTGGATGGAGAGATGTTCCTGTTGACGCCACAAACATGGGGGAAATTGCCGCTGAAACGGAACCAACAATCAAACAACTTTTTGTTGATAAAAATGGACTGCAATTAACCGATTTACAATTTAATGCAAAGCTTTTTGCTGCAAGAAAAATCGCAGAGCATACCATTTCAAAATCAAAATTATCACAAAGTACTTATTTCTACCTTCCTAGTTTTTCTACCACAACATTAATATATAAAGGACTACTGATTCCTGAGGATATTGGAAGCTACTATTTAGATTTAAAAGAAAAAGATGTAGTTACGAGATTGGCCTTGGTACATCAACGTTTTTCTACCAATACATTTCCGGCTTGGGGCTTGGCTCAACCCTTTAGATACATGTGTCATAATGGTGAAATTAACACGCTTCGTGGAAATGTAAACAGAATGAAAGCTCGTGAAGAAATCGTTAAAAGTGATTTGTTTGGAGAAGATATTAAAAGAATTTTTCCTATTGTAAGTGCTGGAATGTCAGATTCTGCATCGATGGATTTGGTCGTAGAGTTCTTACTGATGACAGGTAGGTCACTACCAGAAGTTATGATGATGATGGTTCCTGAAGCATGGGAAAAGCACAAAACTATGAGCGAAGATAAAAAGGCCTTTTATAAATACAATTCATGTATTATGGAACCTTGGGATGGCCCAGCTTCTATTCCTTTTACTGATGGAAATTATATTGGAGCTTTATTAGACAGAAACGGACTAAGACCATCGAGATATACCGTAACAAAAGATGGATTTGTAATTATGTCATCCGAAATTGGTGTGGTAGAAATACAACCAGAAAATGTTGTGAAACACGGTAGATTAGAACCCGGAAAAATGTTTTTAGTGGACATGGATGCGGGAAGAATAATAGAAGATGAAGAAATAAAAAAAACAATTGTATCAAAGCATCCCTATAAAAAATGGGTAGCTGAACACATTCTTCCCTTATCTAAAGTTCCATATACTGGAAATATGTGTCCTTTAGAACCAACAAATTACAACACCAGATTAAGAGCATTTGGATATACACAAGAAGATATCTCTACCCTTATCAACCCAATGGCAACACATAGTAAAGAAGCAATTGGTTCTATGGGCACAGACACTCCTCTGGCTGTTTTATCTGACAATCCACAATTATTATATAACTATTTTAAACAGCTGTTTGCACAGGTAACCAACCCACCCTTAGATGGTATTAGAGAAGAAATCATAACAGATATAAGTTTGGCAATAGGCGGAGACAGAGACATTTTTGATGTAATACCCGAGCAAGCAAAAAAATTGGTTATTCAAAACCCAGTAATATCAAATGAGGATTTAGATAAAATAAAAAACATACAGCATCCCGATTTTAAATCGGTTACGATTCCAATATTATACCCCATTTCAAAAGGAGTAAATGGACTTGAAGAAGCTTTAGACAATACACTTATATTATGTGAGAAAGCGGTAAATAACGGTGCAAATATTGTGATATTATCAGATCGGAATATTGACACAAATCATGCCCCTATTCCAGCCTTGTTGGCCTGTTCATACATTAATCATTCACTAAACAAACTTCAAAAGAGATCGAAATTTGGTATTGTTATAGAAACTGGAGAAGCAAGAGAACCACATCATTTTGCTACCTTATTTGGATATGGTGCTAGCGCCATCAATCCGTATTTAGTGAATGAAATTATTGCAAATCAAGTAAAAGAAAAAGTCCTTCAGAATAGTAACGAAGACATCGCAATTCAAAACTTTAATACCGCTATTGGAAAAGGGATTTTAAAGATTATGAATAAAATCGGAATCTCAACTTTACATTCGTACAGAGCATCACAAATTTTTGAAGCCTTAGGATTAAAAAATACATTTATCAATAAATATTTCCCCAACACACCTTCTAGAATTGGCGGAATAGGATTGGTAGTCTTAGACAAAGACATTCAACAAAGATTTGACAAGGCCTTTAAAAAAGAAGAATTTAAAAGTGTATTGGATTTAAAAATCGGAGGAGAATATCGATGGAGAAGAAATGGAGAAAAACACATGTTTAATCCAACAACCGTATCAAAACTACAACAAGCGGTACGAACAAAAAGTAAAATAAGCTATAAAGAGTATTCTGAAAAAATAAACAACCAATCAAAAAACTTAATGACATTAAGAGGGCTATTTGAATTTAATAATTTAGACCCTATTTCTATCGATGAAGTTGAACCTTGGACAGAAATTGTAAAACGTTTCAAAACGGGTGCCATGTCTTACGGATCTATCAGTCAAGAAGCGCATGAAAATTTAGCCTTGGCAATGAATAAAATTGGTGGAAAAAGTAATTCTGGTGAAGGAGGAGAACATAAAAGCCGATTCAAAAAGGAAGCCAATGGAGATTGGAAAAATAGCGCTATCAAACAAGTTGCATCGGGAAGATTTGGCGTTACTAGTAACTACCTAACCAATGCAAAAGAGATACAAATAAAAATGGCTCAAGGCGCCAAACCAGGCGAAGGTGGTCAATTGCCTGGCGCAAAAGTTTTACCTTGGATTGCCGAAGTACGAAATTCTACACCTTATGTTGGATTAATATCACCACCACCACATCATGATATTTATTCTATTGAGGATTTAGCCCAGCTTATATTCGATTTAAAAAATGCAAATAGAGCAGCACGAATTAATGTAAAATTAGTATCAAAAGTTGGTGTTGGAACTATTGCAGCCGGAGTTGCCAAAGCAAAAGCAGATGTCATTCTGATATCTGGATTTGATGGTGGAACTGGTGCTTCTGCATTAACTTCTTTAAAACATGCAGGCTTACCCTGGGAATTAGGATTGGCAGAAGCACAACAAACATTAGTTCTTAATAACTTAAGAAGTAGAGTGGTTTTAGAATGTGATGGTCAATTAAAAACCGGGAGAGATGTTGCAATTGCCTGTTTATTGGGAGCCGAAGAATTTGGTTTTGCAACAGCACCATTAGTTGCTTCTGGATGTATCATGATGCGAGCTTGCCATTTAAATACCTGCCCAGTTGGTATTGCAACTCAAGATCCTGACCTGAGAAAAAACTTTAAAGGAACCCCAGAACATGTCATCAATTTCATGCATTTCGTTGCAGAAGAATTAAGAGAAATAATGGCGCAATTAGGATTTAGAACTCTAAAAGAAATGGTTGGGCAATCACAAAAAATAAATGCCAATCCTGCAGTAGCTCATTACAAGGCCAAAGGTGTAGATATTAGTTCCATATTACACCAACCAAAAATGGATAAAACTACAGCATTATCAAATTCAGAAACACAAGATCACAAGTTAGAAAATGTATTAGACCTGAAAATTTTAAACATTATAAAATCTGCCATCAATTATAAAGAGAAAACGACATTAAACTATAAAATTCAAAATACGGATCGAGCTCTAGGAGCTATTATAAGTAATGAAATTTCAAAACTATTTGGAGATGAAGGCCTACCAGAAGACACCATTAAATTAAATTTTAAAGGCTCAGCTGGACAAAGTTTCGGTGCATTCGCTACCAAAGGAATGACTTTAAAAGTTGAAGGCGAAACAAATGATTATTTAGGAAAAGGCTTATCTGGAGCTAAAATCATCATTAAAAAACCCGATCAAGCAACCTTTATTGCCAAAGACAACGTGATTATAGGTAATGTTTGTTTTTATGGAGCTGTATCTGGCGAAGCCTACATAAATGGAATTGCAGGTGAGCGTTTTGCAGTTCGTAATTCAGGGATCACATCAGTTGTTGAAGGGTTGGGCGATCATGGTTGCGAGTATATGACTGGAGGTAAAGTAATTGTTCTTGGCGAAACAGGAAGGAATTTTGCGGCTGGTATGAGTGGTGGAATCGCCTATATATATGATCAATATAAAAACTTCGAAACAGAATTATGCAATCTAGAAATGGTGGATTTAGATCCTTTATCTCAAGATGATTTCACCGATTTAAAGGAACAAATAACAAAACACGTAACCTACACAAACAGCGCATTAGCGAAGGATATATTGAATAATTGGAAGCATTCCAAAAAAGATTTTATCAAAGTATTTCCAAAGGATTACAAAAAGGCATTGCAAAGAATAGCAGAAGAGAAGCTTAATAAATTAACAGCATAAGTTATAATTATGGGGAAAATAGGAGGATTTAAAGAATTTAAGAGATTAGACGAAAGCAATATTACTGTTAGCAATAGAGTTCAAAATTATAAAGAATTTACAATACCACTGAGGGAAGAAGAAATAAAAACTCAAGGTTCGAGATGTATGGATTGTGGAATTCCATTTTGTCATAGTGGATGTCCACTTGGAAATTTAATTCCTGATTTTAACGATTTAATTCACAAGGGAGAATGGAGAAAAGCATCTGAAATCTTACATTCAACAAATAATTTTCCAGAGTTTACAGGGAGATTATGTCCTGCTCCATGCGAAAAAGCCTGTGTTCTTGGGCTGATCGAAGATCCCGTGTCTATCGAAAATATTGAGAAAAATATTGTAGAGAATGCCTTTGAAAATAAATGGATTGTTCCACAAATTCCTAAAACAAGAACTGGTAAAACAGTAGCTGTAATTGGCTCTGGTCCCGCAGGATTAGCAACAGCTCAACAACTCAACAGGGCCGGTCATATTGTAACCGTTTTTGAAAGGGACGATGAAATTGGAGGCTTATTGAGGTACGGTATTCCAAATTTTAAATTAGAAAAGAAAATTATAGATAGACGAGTTAAAGTATTGGAACAAGAAGGTGTCATTTTTAAAACCAATGTAAATGTTGGTGTTAATTACGACATTAAGAACTTAGATTACTTTGATGCAATTGTCTTATGTGGAGGGGCAACAAAAAGAAGATCATTACCAATAAAAGGGATCGAAGCAAAAGGTGTGATTCAAGCAATGGATTTTTTAACACAACAAACCAAACAACTATTTAACAAACCTATAGAAGGTGAAATTTTATCAGCAAAAAATAAAAATGTAATTGTTATTGGTGGAGGTGATACAGGTTCAGACTGTGTTGGAACCTCAAATAGACAAGGTGCAAAGTCTGTAACAAATTTTGAAATTATGCCAAAGCCTTCTATTGGAAGAGACGAAAGTACCCCTTGGCCATTTTGGCCATTACAACTTAAAACAAGTTCTTCTCATGAAGAAGGTTGTGACAGAAACTGGTTGATAAATACTAAAGAGTTTATTACAAATGACACTGGTGAATTGACTGCTTTAAAAACAATAAATGTTGAATGGCAAATTATCCCCGGGCAAAAATCAAAGCTAATTGAAGTACCAAATTCAGAAAAAACATGGCCTTGTGACATGGTGTTTTTGGCACTAGGTTTCACTGGTCCAGAAAGCACCTTAAGTGATCAATTAGGAATTGATCTTGACAGTAGATCAAATTTCCAAGCAAACAACTATCAAACAAATGTTCCGCACATATTTACTGCAGGAGACATGAGAAGAGGACAATCTTTAATCGTTTGGGCAATTTCTGAAGGACGTGAAGCGGCAAGAAGTGTGGATCTTTTCTTAATGGGAAAGTCATATTTACCAACAAAAGGAACTGAAGACTTACCAAATGCATAAGAACACACCAATAAATTTAGATTTAGTGCAAAAAAAAACCTCAATCTTTTCAGATTGAGGTTTGTGTTACTGACGCGTGTCAGTAAAAAGAAAGGCAACGACCTACTCTCCCACCTATTGGCAGTACCATCGGCGCAAATGAGCTTAA
>Ga0209395_1003734_pt1 | contig 18528 bp, 32 predicted proteins | sample GOMGulsemesocosm_3_FD_184635 | JGI IMG/M metagenome (GOLD analysis project Ga0209395, IMG submission 184635) | Methane-oxidizing microbial communities from mesocosms in the Gulf of Mexico - GOM9D Gulf of Mexico (SPAdes) (version 2) | ecosystem: Environmental > Aquatic > Marine > Cold seeps... | reverse complement strand
ATTAAAACAATAGATGAAGTTGATTTGAAATTATGCTTAACTTGTAAATCATTAATCGAATAAAGGAGATTTAAACTTAACCATTATGAAATATAGTTGTACCGTCCTTATAAATTTGCCTATTACGACAGTAGTAGCGCTTTGGGAAAATGAATCTCATTTTAAAGAGTGGCAGGACGGATTTAAAAGTATAGAACATTTAAGTGGCCCACCAAACAAAGAAGGGTCAACGTCCAAAATCATACTGGAAGACAAAAGAAAAATTGAATTAATTGAAACTATAATTTCAAATCATTTACCAGATAAAAAACTGGCACTTTATGAGCATATTCATATGTCAAATACTCAAACTTCCAGTTTTAAATCAATTGATGAAAATACAACTGAATACACTTCAGAGGTTGACTACATAAAATTTAACGGATTACTGATAAAATTAATTGCTATACTTTTTCCCAGTAAATTTAAAGCTCAAAGTCAAAAGTGGATGAATCAATTTAAAACGTTTGCAGAATCAACTCATTTAAAATAATAACACACTATGGAAAGCTTAAGTAACATATTAGCCATTGATTCGAATTCAAAAGTTAAACTTTTCAAAAAAGGAGACGTTCTTCAACGAGAAGGGGATAAAAACTCATTCGCTTTTTTTGTTAAAAAAGGACTTCTAAGAAGTTATACTATTGACGAGAAAGGAAAGGAACACATTATTGTTTTTGCATCTGAAGGCTGGATAGTGGCTGATGTCGAATCAGAGGGATTTGGCTCTCCAAGTCAGGTATTTATCGATTGCATAGAACACTCTGAAGTCATTATTTTTGATAAAACTAATTTTTCAAATCTAGAATTATCGATTCCCCAATTAAAGGAAAACAATCGCTTACTTCAAAGACGTATCGCCGTTTTACAAAGAAGAGTTATCATGCTAATGAGTGTATCAGCTAAAGATCGCTACAATACCTTTTTAAAGTCACACCCAGAACTGCCCAACCGAGTACCACAACATATGATAGCCTCCTATTTAGGTATTACACCACAAGCTTTAAGCACAATTAGAGGAGGAATTTCGCGTAAAAAGTCATAAGGTATGATTTTGTTAATCTACATGAATGCATGATACTCATAAACTGTGGATATTTGTATAAACAAGATAAGTATAACCTCTCCTAGAGAGAACTAAAAATTAAATATTATGTCAAATTTATTAAATGTAACACCACTCGGATTTCCTTGGAGAACTCAAGACCCATTTTTATTTTGTGCGTATCATAATGATGATTACCCTGAAGGAAACCCTGATATGGGACTCGATTTTAAACATTTACAAGGTAGAAACATTGGCCAAGATTTTAGCAGAAAGGATGGCTGGAGTATGTACCATGGAACAAGTAAACCTGGATTTCCTTATCACCCTCATAGAGGCTTTGAAACAATCACAATTAACAAACAGGGTGTAGTTGATCATTCTGACTCGTTAGGTGCTTCAGGAAGGTTCATGGGCGGAGATGTTCAATGGATGACAGCAGGAAAAGGCATTCAGCATTCTGAAATGTTTCCTATGATACATACAGAACAAAACAATCCACTTGAAATTTTCCAAATCTGGCTTAATTTACCAAAAGCATCAAAAATGGTAGAACCCCATTTTAAAATGTTATGGAAAGAAGACATACCTGAGATACTCCATACGGATAACTCTGATAAAACCACCACTATCCAAGTGATATCAGGACAAATTAACGACACAACATCATTACCTTCTACTCCAAATTCTTGGGCTTCTGCTTCAGAACATGCAGTTGGTGTTTATACGGTTAAAATGGAAGTTAGTGCAATTTGGACTTTACCAAAAACAAACGCCAAAGCAAATCGTTCACTATTTTTTTACCAAGGCGACAAAATACAAATTGAGGGACAATCTATTTTAAACAATTCAATAATTGATGCTAAAGCGGGTGAACACATCACGATTACAAACACTGGAAACAGTGATGCCTATTATTTAATTTTAGAAGGTGTTCCAATTGGAGAACCCATTGTTCAGCATGGGCCTTTTGTAATGAATACACAAGAAGAAATACGTGAAACAATGAAAGAGTATGGAAGAACTCAGTTTGGTGGTTGGCCATGGGCAGAAAAAGAAGTCACGCATTCTAAACAGAGAGGACGCTTTGCAAAACACAGTGTTGGTAGTGAAGAAATTAAGTAAAGGTCCATCAAAAAATAAAAGCCGAATAGAAATTAATCTATTCGGCTTTTTAATTTTATAACTATTTTACCAATTATAGAAATTTAAAGTTCTTTCCGGGATAGTATGCCATACCATCCAATTCATCTTCAATTCTTAATAATTGATTATACTTTGCAATACGATCCGAACGTGAAGCAGAACCAGTTTTAATTTGTCCTGTATTTAAGGCAACCGCTAAATCAGCAATTGTAGTATCTTCAGTTTCACCTGAACGGTGAGACATTACAGATGTATAACTATTTTTTGTTGCCATATTCACAGCATCAATAGTTTCTGACAAAGAACCAATTTGGTTTACTTTAATTAAAATAGAATTTGCTGTTCCACTTTCAATACCTTTAGCTAATCTTTCAGTATTAGTAACAAATAAATCATCACCTACGATTTGAGTTTTATCTCCAATTGCATCAGTTAACGCTTTCCAACCAGACCAATCATCTTCATCCAAACCATCTTCAATTGAAACAATAGGATATTTATTTCTCCACTCCGTCCAAAAATCAACCATTTCAGCAGCGGTTCTTTCATCACCAGTAGATTCGAAAACATACTTTTGAGTTTCTTTATTATAAAATTCTGAAGCTGCTGCGTCTAACGCTATATGCACATCTTCTCCAGCTTTAAAACCAGCTTTATCAATTGCTTCTAAAACAAACTCAATAGCTTCTTCATTAGAACTTAAATTTGGAGCAAAACCACCCTCATCACCAACATTAGTATTATGACCTTTCGATTGTAATACTGATTTTAATGTGTGAAAAATTTCAGTTCCCATTTGTAAACCTTCCGCGAAAGTATTTGCACCAAATGGCATCACCATAAATTCTTGAATGTCAATTTTATTATCTGCATGAGAACCACCGTTTAAAATATTCATCATTGGAACAGGCAAAGTATTAGCTCCTACCCCTCCAATGTATCTATATAAAGGCAGACCTGCTGTTTGAGCTGCTGCTTTAGCAATTGCCAATGAAACACCTAAAATAGCATTCGCTCCTAATTTAGACTTATTTGAAGTTCCATCAATTGATAACATAAAATTATCAAGTGCAACTTGATCCATTATGTAGTGCCCTTTTAAAGCTTCACTTAAAACAGTATTTACATTATTTACGGCATTTAAAACACCTTTACCCATGTAAACATTCTTATCTCCATCTCTTAATTCATGAGCTTCATGAATACCTGTAGATGCTCCTGAAGGCACAGCTGCTCTCCCCATAACACCACCATTAGTATAAACATCAACTTCTAATGTTGGATTACCTCTTGAATCTAAAATTTGTCTTGCTACTATATTTGCTATATAACTCATTTGATTAAATGCTAGTTTCTAAAAATAGAATCTAGACTTGTTTTAAATTTTAAAATTATGATTTCATATTATCAATAAACTGATCGAATAAATATCTCGAATCATGAGGACCGGCAGATGCCTCTGGATGATATTGAACAGAAAATACGTTTCTATCTTTTAATCCAATTCCTGCAACCGTATCATCATTCAAATGGACGTGAGTCATTTCAATATTACTATTTAAAGAAATAGAATCTTTTGAAACTACAAACCCATGGTTTTGAGACGTTATTTCACCTTTTCCTGTAATTAAATTCTTTATTGGGTGATTTACACCTCTATGTCCATTATGCATTTTCTCAGTTTTCAAACCTTGACTTAACGCCAACACTTGATGACCTAAACAAATACCAAAAATAGGAATTTGACTATCTACCATCTCAGCAACATTGGCTATTACATTATTCATGGCTGACGGATCTCCTGGCCCATTAGATAACATAATACCATTCGGATTAAAACTCTTCATTTGCTCTAACGTAGAATCTACAGGAAATACTTTTACCTGACAACCTCTTTCTACTAAACAATTAATTATATTATTCTTAACACCTAAATCCAACAATGCTACTTTAAAGTTTGCATCATCAGTACCAGAAATATAACTTTCCTTAGTAGATACCTTAGAAGATAATTCTAATCCATCCATAGAAGGTACTTTCTTTACTAATTCTTTTAATTCATCTACATCAAGAATTTCAGAAGAAATAATACAATTCTGAGCTCCTCTATCTCTAATGATTCTTACTAATGCTCTAGTATCAATATCAGAAATACCAACCACACCATCTCTTTCCATAAAATTCTGTAAAGAATCATTTGCTGAGTCTCTCGAAAATCCATTCGAGAATTTTTTAGTGATTAGTCCAGCAATTTTCATTGAATCCGATTCAATTTCAGTTGGATGAACACCATAATTTCCAATATGACTAGACGCCATTGTTAAAATTTGACCTGTATAAGAAGGATCAGTAAATACTTCTTGATAACCGGTCATACTAGTATTAAACGCAATTTCTCCAGTTGTTGTACCAATTTTCCCAATTGCTGTACCTTTAAAAGTAGTCCCATCTGCTAGAACCAAAATAGCTGTTTTTTTAGTCATTATGAATATTTTTTACAAAGGTATTAATTACCTTAATATATTTACAATTTGTTATGATTTTGTTATAAAAAAAGGGATAATGTTAAAAACATTATCCCTCATATATTTTGTTACCAGAATACCACTATTATTCCTCTTCAGCAGCTGAAGCATTTTTAGCTCCACCTCTTCTAGATCTTCTAGTTGTTTTCTTTTCAGTATCGTTTCCGTAGATTTCATTAAAATCAACTAATTCGATTAAACACATTTCCGCGTTATCACCTAATCTGTTTCCTGTTCTAATAATTCTACAGTAACCACCGTTTCTTTCAGCAATTTTTGGAGCTACTTCTCTGAATAATTCAGTAACAGCATATTTATTTCTTAAATATCTGAAAGCAGTTCTTCTATTGTGAGTAGTATCTGTCTTAGATTTTGTTAAAATTGGTTCAATGAATAATCTTAACGCTTTTGCTTTAGCAACAGTTGTAGTAATTCTTTTATGTTCGATTAAAGAATTAGACATGTTAGCTAACATAGCTTTTCTATGCGCAGTTTTTCTACCTAAGTGGTTAAATTTCTTACCGTGTCTCATTTTTTTTGTTTTTCACTCAAACCTACTATAGAACTTGAGCGTTGTTATTATAAATAAACTTTACCTTAATGTTTTTTTAGACTCCCTCACAAGGATTTTGGGATATTAAAATGCACCTTCTCTTTCAAGAAGGTGCAAATGTAATAATTTACTAGTCTTTATCTAACTTATATTTAGAAACATTCATTCCAAAAGCTAAACCTTTAATTTCAACTAAATCTTCCAATTCAGTTAACGATTTCTTTCCAAAATTTCTAAATTTTAATAAGTCATTTTTATTAAAAGAAACTAAGTCTCCTAAAGTTTCAACATCAGCAGCTTTTAAACAATTTAACGCTCTTACTGATAAATCTAAATCAACTAATTTAGACTTTAATAATTGACGCATGTGTAATGATGTTTCATCAAACTCATCAGCTTCTGTTTTAATTTCAGAATCAAGAGTAATTCTTTCATCAGAAAATAACATAAAGTGATGAATCAAAATCTTTGCAGATTCCTGTAAAGCATCTTTAGGCGTAATCGACCCATCAGTTTTGATGTCCATAACCAATTTTTCATAATCAGTTTTTTGTTCAACTCTGAAGTTTTCAATCGCATATTTTACATTTTTGATTGGTGTAAAGATAGAATCAATAGCAATAGTTCCAATTGGGCTATTCGCTGTTTTATTTTCCTCTGCAGAAATATAACCTCTACCTTTAATAATCTCAATCTCCATGTTAAAATTAACACTTTTGTCCATTCTACAAATTACTAAATCAGGGTTTAAGACCTGAAATGCAGTTGTGAACTTACCTAAATCACCAGCAGTTAATGTTTCTTGACCAGAAACAGATACGATAACTTTTTCAGAATCAGTATCTTCAATTTGCTGTTTAAAACGTACTTGTTTTAAATTTAAGATGATTTCAGTAACGTCATCCACCACACCTTTAAGTGTAGAAAATTCATGGTCTACACCATCAATTTTAATAGACGCAATTGCAAATCCTTCTAAAGAAGATAATAAAATTCTTCTTAAAGCATTTCCAACTGTGATTCCGTATCCTGGTTCAAGAGGACGGAACTCGAACTGACCGTGAAAATCGTCAGATTCAATCATTATGACCTTGTCAGGTTTTTGAAAATCTAGAATAGCCATTATTAATTTTTTATTTTGAATATAATTCAACGATTAACTGTTCCTTGATGTTTTCAGGGATCATTTCTCTTGTAGGTTTAGCTACAAATTTACCTTCTAAGGTAGTATGGTTCCAATCTAACCAATCAAATTTTTGAATGTTAGATGCAACAGATGCAGAAATAACCTCTAAAGATTTAGATTTTTCTCTTACACTTACTACATCCCCTTCTCTTAATTGATAAGATGGTATATTCACTAATGTACCATTAACAGTTATGTGTTGGTGAGAAACTAATTGTCTAGCCCCTCTTCTAGTGTTAGATAAACCTAATCTGTAAACAGTATTATCCAATCTAGATTCACACAAAGTAAGTAAATTCTCACCAGTAATTCCTTTTAATCTAGAAGCTTCTTTAAACATGTTACGAAATTGCTTTTCTAAAATACCATAAGTATATTTAGCTTTTTGCTTTTCCATTAACTGAATAGAATATTCTGATTGTTTACCTCTTCTTTTATTTGGACCATGTTGTCCAGGAGGGTAATTTTTTCTTTCTAAAGCTTTATCTTCACCAAAAATTGGCTCTCTAAATCTTCTTGCAATTTTAGACGTTGGGCCTGTATATCTTGCCATTGTATTCTTTTTTTACAAAATTATTATTAAACTCTTCTTCTCTTTGGAGGTCTACATCCATTGTGAGGCATTGGTGTTACATCAATGATTTCTGTAACTTCAATCCCAGTATTGTGTAAAGTTCTGATTGCAGATTCTCTTCCTGAACCAGGTCCTTTAACAAAAACTTTCACTTTTCTTAATCCTAAATCTTTAGCTTCAACGCCGCAATTTTCTGCTGCCATTTGAGCAGCATAAGGAGTATTTTTCTTAGAACCTCTAAATCCCATTTTTCCAGCTGAAGACCAAGAAATAACTTGTCCAGCGTTGTTTGTTAAAGAGATAATAATGTTATTAAAAGATGCATGAATGTGAGCCTGTCCAACAGCCTCAACTTTTACGCTCTTTTTTTTCGCTTTACTTGACTTTGCCATAATTAACTAATTATTTTGCTTTCTTTTTACCAGCAACTGTTTTCTTTCTACCTTTTCTTGTTCTTGCGTTATTCTTAGTTCTTTGACCTCTTAATGGAAGCCCATTTCTATGACGAACACCTCTATAACAACCGATATCCATTAAACGTTTGATGTTTAATTGAATTTCTGAACGTAAAGATCCTTCGACTTTGATCTTCTCAATAGTCGTACGAATTTTTCCTAACTCATCATCATTCCAATCCATAACTTTAGTATCTTCTGAGATACCATTGTCAGCTAATATTTGTTTAGCTGTACTTAATCCGATACCAAAAACATAAGTTAATCCAATAACTCCTCTTTTGTCTTTTGGTAAATCTATTCCTGCAATTCTAGCCATAATATATTAATATTAACCTTGTCTTTGTTTAAACTTTGGATTCTTCTTATTGATAACGTAAACTCTACCTTTACGTTTAACAATTTTACAATCTTCAGATCGTTTTTTTACTGACGCTCTTACTTTCATCTTCTTTATTATTTTTCTGACGCCATTCAATTAAGAATGACTCGCGATTACTACTTATTTATATCTGTAAGTTATACGCCCTTTTGATAAATCATAAGGTGACATTTCTAACTTAACTTTGTCTCCTGGTAAAATTTTAATGTAATGCATTCTCATTTTCCCAGAAATGTGAGCAATGATTGAATGCCCATTTTCTAATTCTACTCTAAACATTGCATTTCCCAATGCTTCTAGTATAGTTCCATCTACTTCAATTGATGCTTGCTTTGCCATTCTATTTTTATATTACGTTTGACATTTCATTTGCACCTCTTCTACCTCTAATTTTTCCACCTTCCATTAAACCATCATAATGTTGATTCATAAGATAAGTTTCAATTTGTTGCAGTGTATCTAACACAACACCAACCATAATTAACATAGAAGTACCACCCATAAACATTGCGAAATTTTGGTTAAAACCGGCAAGATAAGCAAAAGCAGGGATAATAGCAATTAATGCTAAGAAAATCGATCCTGGTAAAGTAATACGAGATACGATATCATCTATTCTACTTGCAGTTTCTGTTCCTGGTTTTACACCTGGTACAAAACCACCATTACGTTTTAAATCGTCAGCAATTTGCTTAGGATTAACAGTAATTGCAGTATAGAAATAGGTAAATACAATAATTAATAAACCAAATACCAAGTTATACTGCCATGAGAACATATTAGATAACCCTAATAAAAAGGTGTTCGTAGTATCCCCTACAATCATCATTGGTACAGACATAATAGCCTGAGCAAAGATAATTGGCATTACACCAGACGCGTTTACTTTTAGTGGAATGTAACTACGAGCAGATTGCTCTGTTGCAGCTCCACCAGCAATACGTTTAGCATAGTTGATTGGTAACCTTCTTACACCTTGTACTATTAAAACCGTTACCATTAAGATGGCAAAGAAAATAATAATATAGATGATATTTAAAAAGAATGTTGATTCCGGTCCTACAAATTGTTCAATTGCAGCTCCAGGGAAACGTGCTAAAATACCAACAGTAATAAGAATAGATACTCCATTCCCAACACCTTTGTCAGTAATTCTTTCACCTAACCACATTGCAAACATAGTACCTGCAACTAAAATCATCATAGCTGATGCCCACCACATGAAAGAATCATCCATGATAGCTCCTTTGTTTTGAACATACATTTTTAAGTATGCTGGTCCTTGAAATGCACAAATTGCAATTGTTAAGAAACGTGTATAACTGTTGATTTTTCTACGGCCACTTTCACCTTCTTTTTGCATTTTTTGCACTACAGGGACAGCCATCCCTAATAATTGCATAATAATGGATGCTGAGATATAAGGCATTATTCCAAGAGCCATAATAGACGCTTTAGAAAATGCCCCCCCTGCAAATAGATCTAAAATATCAGTTAATCCATTTGTTCCCGCAGCACTTGTCGCCATTTTTGACGAGTCAATACCAGGAAGAATAATAAATGAACCGATTCTATAAATCAGTACTAGACCCAGAGTAAAAAGGATTCGATTTCTCAATTCCTTAGTATTCCAGATGTTTTTTAATGTATCAATAAACTTTTTCATGCAAAGTTTTATTATTTAGTAATTTCTGTAACAGTTCCACCAGCCTTTTCTATAGCTTCTTTTGCAGAAGCAGAAAATTTATGAGCTGAGATATTAATAGTTGCTGATAATTCACCTCTACCTAAAATTTTAATTAAATCATTTTTAGAAGCTAAACCATTTTCAACTAAGATTTCAAAGGTAATATCCTTTAATTTCTTAGTATCAACTAACGCTTGTACAGAATCAATATTAATCCCCTGGTATTCAACTCTATTGATGTTTTTGAAACCGAATTTCGGTACCCTTCTTTGAAGTGGCATTTGACCACCTTCAAAACCAATTTTTCTTGAATAACCTGAACGAGACTTTTGACCTTTATGTCCTCTTGTAGCGGTTCCACCTCTACCAGACCCTTGACCTCTACCAATCCTTTTTACATTCTTAGTAGAACCTTCTGCGGGTGTTAAATTTGTTAAATTCATCTTATTTAATTCTTATTTAATAACTTCCACTAAATGAGAAATTTTCTTAATCATTCCTAATATCTGTGGTGTTGCTTCTTTTTCAACAATCTTGTTAATTCCTTTTAACCCAAGTGCAACCATAGTATCCTTTTGATTCTGTGGTTTTCTGATTGTACTCTTTACTTGTTTTACTTTAATAGTTGCCATATCTTTTGATTAACCGTTAAACACTTTATCCAAAGCTACTCCTCTATCACGAGCAACAGTAACTGCATCTCTCATTTCACTTAATGCTAAAATTGTAGCTTTAACAACATTGTGAGGATTAGATGACCCTTGAGATTTTGCTAAGATATCAGTAATACCTGCACTCTCAAGGACTGCACGCATAGATCCACCTGCAATAACTCCAGTACCATGAGATGCCGGCTTCAACATAACTCTTGCACCAGAATACTTACCTTTTTGTAAGTGAGGTACAGTTCCATTAATAATAGGAACTTTAATTACGTTTTTCTTAGCATCTTCAACACCTTTTTGTATTGCTTCAACAACTTCTTTAGCTTTACCTAAACCATGACCAACAATACCATTTTCATCACCTACAACAACAATTGCAGAGAAACTGAATGTTCTACCACCTTTAGTAACTTTAGTAACACGATTTAAGGATACTAATTTATCTTTTAATTCTACTTCCGTAGTTCTTACTTTATTAGCTTTCATTATTCTTAAAATTTAAGTCCTCCGTCTCTTGCTCCTTCAGCTAAAGATTTTATTCTTCCATGATATTGGTAACCGTTTCTGTCAAACACTACAGATAACAAACCAGCTTTCACCGCTTTTTCACCTAGCATTTTTCCAACGATAACCGCTTGTTCAGATTTATTTTTACCTTCTACATCCTTACATTTGTAAGAAGATGCTGAAACTAAAGTAATTCCATTCACGTCATCAATGATTTGTGCATAAATTTGTTTATTTGATCTAAACACGCTCAATCTTGGACGCTCAGAAGAACCGAAAATATTTTTTCTAACTCTTCTTTTTATCTTATTTCTTTTTTGTATTTTACTTAAAGACATATCAAATATTATTTAGCAGCAGATTTACCTGCTTTTCTTCTTATGTATTCATCAGTATAACGGATTCCTTTTCCTTTATACGGTTCAGGAGTTCTGAACGATCTTATTTTTGCAGCAACATGACCTAACAATTGTTTATCATGTGACTCTAAAGTAACTACTGGTGGTTTACCTTTTTGGGTTTCAGCAACTAATTTAATTTCAGTAGGGATTTCCATATGAATTGGGTGAGAAAATCCCACTACCATTTCTAATATTTGTCCCTTGGCAACGGCTCTATACCCTACACCATGAAATTCTAATTGTTTTTTATACCCTGTCGAAACACCTTCAATCATATTAGCAATTAATGCACGGTATAAACCATGTTTTGCTCTTTGATCTTTGTGGTCTGAGGCTCTTTCTAAAGTAATTTTACCATCATTATTCGTGATAGTGATTTCTGGATCAAACTCTTGCGTTAATGTTCCTTTAGGTCCGTTAACAGTGATTAAGTTTCCTTCAATCTTTACTTCAACACCATTCGTTACGTCAATTGGATTTCTTCCTATTCTAGACATACTTCTTTTTTCTTCAGTTATTAATAAACGTAGCAAATAATTTCACCACCAACATTTTGAGTTCTTGCTTCCTTATCAGTGATAACACCTTTATTAGTAGAAAGAACCGCAATACCTAAACCATTAAGTACTCTTGGTAATTCATTTGCCGCGCAATATTTTCTTAATCCTGGTTTACTTATTCTTGATATGTTACGGATTGCAGGTTCGTTACTTTGCGTGTATTTCAACGCAATTTTAATTGTTCCTTGTGGTCCTTCATTATCAAATTTGTGAGATAAAATATAACCTTTATCTTCCAAGATTTTTGTAATTTCTTTTTTCAAATTTGAACTAGGAATTTCGACAACTTTGTGCCCTGCAGCTTGTGCATTTCTAATTCTAGTCAAATAATCAGCTATTGGATCTGTATACATTTCTTTTGCTTTTTATTATTTACCAACTTGCCTTAGTTATACCTGGTATTAAACCAGCTAAAGCCATTTCTCTAAATGTAACTCTTGACAAACCAAATTGTCTCATATAACCTCTTGGTCTACCTGTTAAGTTACATCTGTTATGAACTCTAATTTTCATAGAATTCTTAGGTAACTTTTGCAAAGCAATCATTGCATCCCAATCACCTTCTGAAGCAGTCTTTTTCAAAGCTGCTCTTTTATCAGCATATTTTTCAGAAAGCGCGATTCTTTTACGCTCTCTAGCTTTCATTGATTCTTTAGCCATAATTCTATTTTTTTACAAAAGGAAAACCAAATTCATCAAAAAGAGCTTTCGCTTCTTCATCTGAATCAGTAGATGTCACAAAAGTGATATCCATTCCGAATATTTTGTTTACTTTATCAATATCGATTTCTGGAAAGATGATATGTTCTTTAATTCCTACAGTATAGTTACCTCTTCCATCAAAACCTGTAGCACTGATTCCTTTAAAATCACGTGTTCTAGGTAAAGATACTGAGATAAATCTATCTAAGAAATCATACATCTTTGCTCCTCTTAAAGTTACTTTAACTCCTACAGGCATTCCTTTTCTCAATTTGAAATTAGAAATATCTTTTTTAGAGATCGTAACAACTGCTTTTTGACCTGTAATTCTTGACATATCAGAAACTGCAGATTCGATTAATTTCTTATCCGAAGTTGCTGCTCCAATACCCTGGCTCAAAACAATTTTTTCTAATTTAGGAATACGCATATTCGATTTGAACGCAAATTTATCTTTTAAATTTTTGCTGATGTCACCATCATAACGTTCTTTAAGTCTTGGTGTATAACTCATTACTTAATTACCTCCCCTGTTTTTTTAGAATATCTAACTAATTTTCCGTTATCGTCTTTTCTTCCGGTTTTTGTAGGTTTACCATCTACTACTAACATTACGTTAGAGATATGGATTCCTGCAGCCGACTCAACTATTCCTCCTTGAGGATTAGATGCACTAGGCTTTACATGCTTCTTAATCATGTTTGCACCTTCAACGATAACACGGTTCTTCTTTCTGTCTATCGAAAGAATACTCCCTTCGCTTCCCTTGGCTGTTCCAGCAATAACTACTACTGAATCACCAATCTTTACGTGTAACTTCTTTTGCATTTCTCTTAATTTAAAGTACTTCAGGTGCTAATGAAACGATTTTCATATATTGCTTGTCTCTTAACTCACGAGCAACAGGGCCAAAGATACGAGTACCTCTCATTTCCTCTGCTGTGTTTAATAATACAACCGCATTATCATCAAATCGAATATAAGAACCATCTGATCTTCTTACTTCTTTTTTAGTTCTAACTATTACTGCTTTGGTTACTTGTCCTTTTTTGACACCACCAGCTGGTATAGCGCTTTTAACAGTCACAACAATTTTGTCGCCTAAAGAAGCGTAGCGTCTCTTAGTACCACCAAGTACACGAATACACAACACTTCTTTACCTCCACTATTGTCGGCTACTTTTAATCTACTTTCTTGTTGAATCATCTTTTACTAAAATAAATTATTTTGCTCTTTCAACGATCTCTATAAGTCTCCAACATTTGGATTTACTTAGAGGTCTAGTCTCCATAATTCGAACTGTATCTCCAATATTGGAGTCATTCTTCTCATCATGTGCTACAAATTTAGTAGTTTTTTTGACAAACTTACCATACATTGGATGTTTTACTTTTCTTTCTACTGAAACAACGATCGATTTCTCCATCTTATCACTAGTAACGACACCAATTCTTTCTTTTCTTAAATTTCTTTTTTCCATTACAGAATGTTTTATTTATTTACAAAAAATTAAGCTTCTAACTCTCTTTTTCTTAATTCTGTTTTTAAACGAGCAATATCTCTTCTGCTCCATCTTATTTGTAAAGGATTCTCAAGTGGCGAAATTGAGTGAGTTATTACAACTTTTTGTTGCATTAACTCCATCTCAACTATTTTCTCTTGTAAATCGTTTATCGATAAATCTTTTATCTCTGCTGATTTCATATCAATTAAATTTATTCAGTGTAATCTCTTCTTACTACAAATTTACATTTAACTGGAAGTTTTTGAGCTGCTAAACGCATAGCTTCACGAGCTTGCGCTACATCAACTCCTTCACATTCAAATAAAATTCTACCAGGCCTGATAACCGCTACCCAATGACTTGGAGCACCTTTACCTTTACCCATTCTTACTTCTGCAGGTTTTGCAGTAATTGGTTTGTCTGGAAATACTCTAATCCAAACTTTACCTTGTCTTTTCATGAATCTTGTTACCGCGATACGTGAAGCTTCTATTTGTCTAGACGTTAACCATCCAGGTTGTAGTGATTTTAATCCAAAATCTCCGAAAGCAATTTGGCTACCTCTATGAGCTAAACCTCTATTTCTCCCTTTTTGAGCTTTTCTGAATTTTGTTCTTTTAGGTTGTAACATAATTGTTGTTGTCCTTTAAAATTCTTATTACTTCTTTCTTCTATTGAAGTTTCCTTTTCCTTTACCTTTAGCACCACCTTTTTTCTGTTGTAAACCAACATTCGGTGAAAGGTCTCTTTTTCCATAAATCTCTCCTTTACAGATCCATACTTTAATACCTAATCTTCCATAAGTAGTATGAGCTTCTGATAAAGCATAATCTATATCCGCTCTGAACGTATGCAAAGGAGTTCTTCCTTCTTTATACATTTCAGTTCTAGCCATCTCAGCACCGTTAACACGACCACTGATTTTAATTTTAATTCCTTCAGCTCCCATTCTCATAGTAGACTGAATAGACATCTTAATAGCTCTACGAAATGAAATTCTTCCTTCGATTTGACGAGCAACACTATCAGCAACTAATTTTGCATCTAATTCTGGTCTTTTAATTTCAAAAATGTTAATTTGAACATCTTTAGATGTCAATTTTTTTAACTCTTCTTTTAATTTATCAACCTCACTACCACCTTTACCGATAATTACACCAGGTCTTGCAGTATTAATAGTTACAGTAACTAATTTTAATGTTCTTTCAATTATTACCTTAGAGATACTTGCTTTAGCTAAACGTACTAATAAATACTCTCTAATTTTATGATCTTCAACAATCTTTGCAGCATAGTCTTTTCCACCATACCAGTTAGAATCCCATCCTTTGATGATTCCCAACCTGTTTCCTATTGGATTAGTTTTTTGTCCCATTCGTTTATGACTTTAAGCTATCTACTACGATAGTTGTATGATTAGATCTTTTTCTTACTCTGTGTGCTCTACCTTGAGGTGCAGCTTGAATTCTCTTCAACATCCCTGCATTATCAACCTTTACCATTGAAACAATTAATGTTTCGCTTTCAAGATCTTTATCCTCATTCTTAGCTTCCCAGTTAGCAATAGCAGAACGCAACAATGTTGCTAATCTGTTAGATGCTTCTTTTGAATTGTGCTGTAATATGTTTAAAGCTTTGTTTACTTCCATCCCTCTTACAAGGTCTGCAACTAATCTCATTTTTCTAGCAGGAATTGGACAGTTACGCAATTTTGCAATTGCTACTTTCATTTTCTCCGCCTTCAGCTGTTCAGCTTTTTCTCTTTTTCTAGCCCCCATGTTATATAAATTTTAGACTATTATTTTTTCTTTTTCTTATCTGCGTGACCTCTGAAAGTTCTCGTTGGAGAAAATTCACCTAATTTATGGCCTACCATATTCTCAGTACAAAAAACAGGAATAAATTTATTTCCGTTATGTACAGCGAAAGTATTACCAATAAAATCAGGAGTTATAGTTGACGCTCTTGACCAAGTTTTAATCACAGATTTTTTCTGCGTATCTTGTTGCTCTTCTACTCTTTGCATTAATTTGTAATGTACAAAAGGAGCTTTTTTTAACGATCTACTCATAACCTATTTTTTCTTTTTTCTTTCAATGATATACTTATCAGAATACTTTTTCTTAGATCTAGTTTTAAATCCTTTTGCTGGTTGACCGTTTCTTGATCTTGGATGACCACCTGATTGACGACCTTCACCACCACCCATTGGGTGATCAACTGGATTCATAACTACACCTCTTACTCTAGGTCTTCTTCCTTGCCATCTACTTCTACCAGCTTTACCTGATCTAGTTAATTGATGGTCTGAATTAGATACCGAACCTATTGTAGCTAAACAAGTAATTAAAATTAATCTTGTTTCACCTGAAGGCATTTTGATAACTGCAAATTTACCATCTCTTGCATTTAACTGTGCATAAGATCCAGCACTTCTTGCAATTGACGCTCCGTTTCCTGGTATGAATTCAATATTATGAATTACAGTACCTAAAGGAATATCAGATAAGAATAATGCATTTCCAATTTCTGGAGCAGAACCAGCACCTGAAACTAAAGTATCACCTACATTTAAACCTTCTGGAGCGATAATATATCTTTTTTCTCCATCAGCATAAAATAATAATGCGATTAAAGCAGATCTGTTTGGATCGTACTCGATAGTTTTTACAGTTGCAGGAATTCCAAATTTTTCTCTTTTGAAATCTACAATTCTATATTTTTGTTTATGACCACCACCTATGTGACGCATAGTCATTTTTCCTGTATTATTACGACCACCAGATTTTTTCTTAGTAGCTAATAAAGACTTTTCAGGTGTAGACGTAGTAACCGTAGCGTATTCGTTAACGATTTTATGTCTTTGACCTGGAGTCATTGGTTTTAATTTTCTAACACCCATTTCTCTAGTTCTTAAATATTACCGTATAAATCGATAGTTTCTCCTTCAGCTACAGTAACTATGGCTTTCTTCCATAATGTTACTCTTGCATTAGATATACCACGAGATGTATACTTAACTTTTGCCTTACCACCACCATATCTCATAGTTCTCACTTTTTCGATAGACACTCCGTAGAATGATTCAATGGCTTTCTTAATTTCTAATTTGTTTGCGCTTTTATCAACAACAAATGTGAATCTGTTATTCACCTCACTATCGTGAGTTGCTTTTTCCGTCAATAATGGCTTCTTAATAATTCCGTTCATCTTGTCCTTAATTAAGTATTTTTTCAATCATTTCAATAGAACCTTCAGCAATAACAACTTTGTTAGCGTTTAAAATATCATATGTATTTAAACTTTCAGCTGATACAACTTTAGCTCCAGGAATGTTTCTTGCCGATAAATAAACGTTTTTGTTATTTCCAGCGGTTACAACTAAAATCTTTTCAAAAGACATATTTAAGTTCTCTAAAAGAGAAATAAAATCTTTTGTCTTAGGATTTTCGTATTTTAAATCTTCTAAAACAACGATAGCGTTAGATTTAGCTTTATAAGTTAAAGCTGATCTTCTAGCTAACAATCTCGACTTAGCATTCAATTTGAAGCCATAATCTCTTGGTCTAGGACCAAAAACTCTACCTCCACCTCTGAATACAGGCGATTTAATACTACCTGCTCTCGCAGTACCAGTACCTTTTTGTTTTTTTATCTTTCTTGTAGATCCAGCTATGTCTGCTCTTTCTTTAGACTTGTGAGTCCCTTGTCTCTTGCGAGCTAAGATATTCTTAACATCTAAGTAAATTGCATGATCATTTGGCTCGATTGCATAAATTGCGTCAGTAAGAGTTACAGATTTTGAAGTCTCTTTACCTTTTGTATTTACAACTTTTAATTCCATCTTACTTCTTAATTAATACGAAAGAACCTTTTGCTCCAGGAATAGATCCTTTCACAATCAATAAATTCTTGTCAGTTAATACTTTCATAACTTGTAAGTTACCTTGAGTAACTCTAGCGTTACCCATTTGTCCAGCCATTCTCATTCCTTTGAATACTCTCGCAGGATAAGAAGCTGCACCAATAGATCCTGGCGCTCTCAATCTGTTATGTTGTCCGTGAGTAGCTTGACCTACACCAGCGAATCCGTGTCTTTTTACAACACCTTGAAATCCTTTACCTTTTGAGGTCCCAACAACATCAACAAATGTGTTTTCTTCAAATATGTCAACTTTGATTTCATCTCCTAACTTAGCGTCAGAAAAACCATCAAACTCAACTAATTTTCTCTTAGGTGCAGTCTTTGCTTTTTTGAAGTGTCCTTGCATTGCATTTGGAGTGTTTTTTTCTCTCTTTTCTCCAAAAGCAAGCTGAACAGCCTCATAGCCGTCTTTATCTACGGTTTTTACTTGCGTTACTACGCAAGGACCTACCTCTATTACTGTGCATGGTGTAGCCTTACCCTCAACACTAAAGATACTAGTCATCCCGATTTTTTTTCCTATTAATCCTGGCATTCTTCTTTATTTATAATTAAACTTTTATTTCTACGTTAACTCCACTAGGTAACTCAAGTTTCATTAAAGCATCAACAGTCTTAGAAGAAGTACTGTAGATGTCTAATAATCTTTTGTAAGAACATAATTTAAATTG
>Ga0209395_1003727_pt1 | contig 18545 bp, 10 predicted proteins | sample GOMGulsemesocosm_3_FD_184635 | JGI IMG/M metagenome (GOLD analysis project Ga0209395, IMG submission 184635) | Methane-oxidizing microbial communities from mesocosms in the Gulf of Mexico - GOM9D Gulf of Mexico (SPAdes) (version 2) | ecosystem: Environmental > Aquatic > Marine > Cold seeps... | reverse complement strand
TGAATTTAACTTATTTGAATTAGACAAATTAATACATTTCATTTTCTATTTCATTTTAGTAGTATTAATGAATATTGGATTTCGATTAAAAAAAAGTGAACCTTTTTATAGATCGATTGTATGGATTATTGTTGTTGGAATTTTTACAGGGTGGAGTATTGAATATTTACAAGGTAATTTTATTACTAATAGATTTTTTGATTACTCAGACATTATTGCGAACAGTGTAGGAACTATTGTAGGAATGTTAATTTATGTAAAGTATCTAATGAATAAATATAAATTTTGGTAAGGTTTTTGTAACTTTACATTATAAAACTAACAGATTATGAATGATAAAAAATCAAAAAACGCTGATTTAGAAGCCAAGAGAGTTGGTTTTTTTGGATTAGGAATTGTTATTGCGGCATCAGTTGTTTTAATGGCTTTTACATTTAGTACAATAGAATTAGAAACTATTGCTAAAAATGATGCTGAAAAGAATAAAATTGAAGATGAGATCATTGAAGAAATGATATTCAACGAGCCACCGCCACCACCGCCACCTGCACCAGTTGTAGCTCCACCACCTGTAATTGAAGAGGTAGAGGAAGTTGAGGATGATGTTGAAGTTGAAGTAATAGAAACTGTTGATGAAGACTTAATTGATTTAGATGCTGAACCAGAAGAAGAAGCTGAAGAAATTGTTGCTACAGTATATGATGTTGTTGCAATAAGTCCAGAATACCCTGGAGGACCTGGAGAAATGGCTATTTTTATCCAAGAAAATTTTGAATATCCTGAAATGGCTAGAGAAATGGGTGAACAAGGAACTATTTGGGTTGAATTCGTTGTGTACTCTAACGGAGACATAAGAGATGTGAAAGTTGTAAAGGGTGTTTCTGAAAGTTTAGATAAAGAAGCTAAAAGAATTGTTAAGAAGATGCCAAACTGGAAGCCAGGTGAACAAGCTGGAAAAAAAGTAAACGTTCGTTATACTATTCCAATTAAAGCAAGATTAGGTTAAAAAAAACCACATAAATTTATTATATTTAACCTCTCTACACTTATGTAGAGAGGTTTTTTATTTTTATGGAGTCATTGAAAAACATTTTAAATCAGAATATAGATCTATCGGCCGAATTAATTTTAAAATTAATTTCACTCATTGATTTAACTAGTTTAAATAATACAGATAGCCAAGAAAACATTTCTACTCTTATAAACAAAGCTAACAATGGATTTAAATCCACTTTTCCAGCAGCTGTTTGTGTATTTTCTAATTTTGGATCATATACTAAATCCAATATTCGCAATGATATTAACGTAGCCGTTGTTTCCACTTGCTTTCCTTCTGGGCAAACTATACAAAAGGCTAAGTTTTTTGAAATTGAATGTGTGAATGAAATTCAAATAGATGAAGTAGATATTGTTATAAATAGAGGTGCGTTTCTTTCTGGTAATTATGAGTACATTTCAAATGAAATTATAGAAATAAAAAAACGTATCCCACACAAACATTTAAAAGTCATATTAGAAACTGGTGAATTAAAAACCGAAAATAACATAAGACTCGCATCTCAACTTGCCATTAAATCTGGGGCAGACTTCATAAAAACATCTACAGGAAAAACGACTACCGGCTCAACGCCAGAAGCAGTTTACTATATGTCCAGTGAAATCTTAAATCATTATAAATCCACAGGAAAAAAAGTAGGCATAAAACCGGCAGGAGAAATTAGGACCTTAGAAGACGCTATCGTGATATACAAAATAGTCAATTCTGTATTAGGCCAAAGCTGGTTGAATTCTAATCTACTACGTATAGGTGCAAGTTCATTATATGACAACTTAATTATAGAGTATAACAATAGATTTTAAAACATGGTAAAACACTATATTTCTACAATTATTGATGCAATTGAACAAGCTTCTGAAAAAATAATGAAAATATATGCTAAAGATTTTCAGGTAGAATATAAGAACGATCAATCTCCAGTTACAGAAGCAGACATAGCTTCAAATAAAATTTTAACGCGTATAATTTCTCAATTTGATATTACTATAATCTCGGAGGAGGAAAAAAAACCTAGTTTTGAAAGCAGGAAAAATGATTCATTAGTTTGGTTAATCGATCCTTTAGATGGCACTAGAGAATTTATAAAAAAGAATGGGCAATTTTGCATATGTATTGCATTAATAGAAAATGGAAAGCCAATATTAGGTTTCATAGCTAGTCCCACCACTAAAACAATATTATTTGGTGGGAAAACGATAGGTGCATTTAGCATACCATATGGAGCTCAAAACCCCTTAAATTCTAAATGGAAGCTAGAAAAGCCGACTCCTAATGAATCAAAAGTGCTAATTCGATCTAATTCTCCAATATCAAATAAAACAATTGACTTCATATCTAACATTGAAAAAACCGTAGGAAAAGTTAGTCAAATCAATAAAGGCAGTGCCTTGAAGTTTTTTGATTTATTAAACGGAAATGCAGACTTTTACCTAAGGTTAGCCCCCACTATGGAATGGGATATTGCTGCTGGTCAAGCCATATACGAAACTATTGGTGGAGAAATAAGAAATTTTGACACTCAAGAAGAGTTAACATACAATAAAAAAAACCTGATAAACCCCTACTTTTTAGCCAAATTAAAAACTCAAAAACTCGATTAAGAATTAATTACACTTCACAAAATCAGTATAAGGATTCTCCATTTGAGTCTGTAGTCAATGCTTCACTCATGTAATCAAAGAATGGACGCATTGCCTGAAAACCCTCATTAACTTTTTTTACGAAATCATCACTTAACACCTCTTTATCTGTGAATCTTTTAACGGCTAAAAACTGTTTGTATTTCAACAGTTCTATTTGCTTATGGTTCTTATCAAAACCCTTTGGACCTGTTTTCAATTGCTCCCCTTCTATACTTCCAAAATTCTCTACAAATTCTTTAGCATTAATGATGTTTTTAAACTCATCCCCAAATTCTAAAAAATTGTTTCTAATCAACTTCATATCAGGAGAACTAGGATTCCAAAATCCACCACCTAAAAATGAGTTACCAGGTTGTATATGTATATAATACCCACCTCTTAATAGCTTAGTTGCTCTTGAAAAACTTGCAGAATAATTAATTTTATAAGGCGTTTTATCTTTAGAGAATCTAACGTCTCTATATATTCTAAATAATGCCTTTTTACCCGAAACAGTTTCAATATTATCGTGCGTATTAAGTAATTCCAAAACTTCATCAGCAAAACTAATTACCTCCTCACGGTTGGACTCATAAAGTGCTTTGTTTTCAGTAAACCACTCACGGTTATTATTTTTTGCTAACTTATTTAAAAAGTCAAAATTTGATTTAGAAATTGATGCCATTTTATTTTATAATTAATAGTTTAAAGCCTTTAGACATATAAGTTTCTTGTCTTCCTTTTGAATTATGAAAGATTAGAAATAATTCTATATCTAAATCTTGATGAGTTTTAATAAATTTAACCGATTTTTCAGGTCCCATTACCATAAAGGCAGTTGCTAAACCATCTGCTAATGCACAGTTATCTGCTACAACTGTAGCGCTCAGTAGTGAATGTTTAACAGGATAGCCTGTACTTGGATTTAAAGTATGCGAATATTTTACTCCATTTTTTTCATAAAATTTACGGTATGAACCTGAAGTAGCAATTGCTTTATTATCTAATTGAACAATTTCTTGTAATATTCTATTTAATGAATTTGACTTTTCGACTGGTTTATCAATCCCTATTGTCCATAAATTCCCTTCGGAGTTTAACCCTTTCACTCTGACTTCTCCACCAATTTCAACAAAATAGTTTTTCGCTCCTTTACTTTCTAATAGCTCGCAAATAACATCAACGGACAAGCCTTGCGCTAAAGCATTAAAATCTAATTTAGCATTTGGAGTAGTTTTAACAATACTATAAAGCGAATCTTGACCTAACGGATTAAATTTAAAATGGTGTCCATCCTTAAAGCCTATTAATGCACGCAATGAATCTACAACAGAAGAATCAGGAACTTGTTCAATGTTTTTCATAAACCCCCATCCATCCACTAACGGGTACACGGTAGGATCAAATGCACCAGAAGATATTTCGTAAACTAATCTTGATTGTTCAATACATCTATTGAAGAATTTCAATGAATCCTTATACTTAAACAATCCAGCCGAATAATTATTTAATTGACTGACAATAGAATTTGGTATATAAGAACTTAATGCTAAATCGAAAGCATGCAATGTTTCATCAATTTCATTATGCAATAAATCAATATCATCATTAACTATAACCGCATAAGTAGTACCTTGAGTATTACCGAAACATTTAATCTCATTTGACTTTTCAATTTCTAAATTGACATTATGATCTATATTGTCAACATTTGTATTACATGATACACAAAGAAGCACAAATGCCCCTAAAACTGATATTACTTTCATTAATTTGATTTTAAACTAGCATTTGCTGTTTTGTCTTGCCAAACTTGTTTCGAAATAGGATCCCCGTTCTTAGTATAAGAAGTTACACCATGACGCGATTTTGTTTTCTCATACACATTACCTTCCCCACCTGTCACCACAACTCTTCTCACGACAAAACTTAATAATAAGCCATAGGCATCTTTTACTTGATAGATTTCCTCAGTTACACCTTCTGGAAAATCAATTCCTAATTGATTTTTCACATTAATATCTATTTTTTTAATATCAATATCTTTCATTTTTGTGATGTAATCAATAGTACCATTTACTTTTTCATTATTCTTTTCTACTTTTTCACTCGTATTTTTATTTAATTCCTTAACCGTTTTAACTGTTTTATCTTGATTTTTTATAGTCGAATTATTACCTACCTTTTTTAACTGAGTATTAATATCATTTTGTTGATCAGCATAATCCTTTGTAGCAAAAGAAACATCTTTGTTTTTATTTGAAATAATTTTAGCTGAAAGAACCAAATCCTCTTTTAAATCAATTACATTTTCTGCATCATCTTCTCTTTCTTTATTTTTAGTTGAAAACACTTCTTGCTGAATACCAACTTCTTCAGTGATTAAGTCTTTTGTTGAATTTATAGATTGTTTTTGATTTATTACAAATCCTGTTTTCGCTTCTGCTACATCATCATTAATAGAGACAGCTGTTTGTTCCATTTTTTGACGTGGCACATCATTCGTTATACTCTCAATTCTTATTTCCTCAGCTGCCTTAGTCGTATATACTTTAGTAGCATAACTTGCATCAAGTTGGCTTTTAGATTGATTTGACGCTATCTGTTGATTTACACTCTGAATCTCAACTACCTCATCTACTGTGTTTTGACGTGGAATATCATTATCAACATTGGCAATTCTAATTTCCTCAATAGCTTTATCAGAATACGTTTTTGCTTCAAAATTCACATCAATTTGACTTCTAGATTGAACTGATGCAATTTCTTGAGTTACTTTTTGTATCTCGTTTGATTTATCAACTGTATTCTTTCTAGCTATATCATTATTTGGATCTTGAGTTACATGTGTTTCTTGAATTTCATTTAAATATAACTTTTGGTTAAATGACTGATTTTGTTGAGCTTCTGACTGAAATTCACTAGCAATTTTCAAATTAGTATTAATTTCCACCACCTCTTTCTCATATTCACTTCTTGGAATATCTGCATCTGTAGTACTCTCTGCTATTTCGACTTTCGCATTCTTTATTACCTCAACCTGATTAAATCTTGCCTGATTTGTATAAACCGCATTTACCCTCTGTACTTTATCATATATTTCTCTTTGTTCAATAGTTGATTTTTCAGCTTTAACACGCTCTACCTCCGCTATTTTAACTTTAACTTCTTGTTCAATTGCAATTTTATCCGTCCTATCTTTTGTTAGGTTTGTACTCTCCTTAGCCCCTATACTCCACTCAGATTTTTCAGAAGACATTTCCTTTGTAATTATTTTCACTGAATTTACTTCATTAAATTTTCGTTGTTCTGAATCATTGGCTAATAATGCATCCATCTCTTCCTCAGTCATTCCAACCACTTTTTCGCCTAAATTTCTTATTCCATTATCAATAGCTAAAGGTGGGTTTAAAATATCTTTAATTTCTTGAATTCTATTTATTGGATACGTATTATCATAATTAGGCAAAAACTTAATTGCTCTTTCGTACAACCCTTTAGATTTCTCATAACTTTCATCTATAAAATACTCATCTGCTTTAGAAATCATTTTTTTATACTGCTTCATATTATAAGCATTGTCTAATTCATCAATTTTCTTGATTTGACTATCGGCATACTTGTCATTATTGATGGCATAAGCTTTCACGTAAAACCCTCTAGCTTTCTTCCATTCCTTTTTTTCAAAAAGATTGTCGGCTTTTTGTAATAGATCGTTAAATTCCTTTTCTTCAGCTAAGTTTAATAAGATTTGATTAATTTCATCAATTTTTGCCTGAGGTTTTGCATCAGACGGCCTGATACCAAGTGCTCTTTCATATAAAGAAATTGCTTTGATATAATCTTTTTCATCCATCTTCTTTTGGGCAACCGTCAATATTTTCTGATAAGCCTTTTCAGCTTCAGATCCAGAATCTTTTTTCATCATTTCATCACAAATAATGATTTGATTAGTTGGATAACTCTTATTAAAAATTACTAAGGCCGATTCATATTTTAGTTTTGCCTGATTCCATGTTCCTGGGCTCATCAGTGCATCCCCTTCAGAAATTAGTTTATCGTAAGCGGCTGTTTTTTCTTTTTGAGCATTTTCTTTTTCCAATCCTAATTTTACTTTTTTAACTTGGCTTATCACATAAAAATCAGTTGGTTTTTCTGATAATGCTTTTTCATATTTTACTAATGATTCTGAAAAATTTTCAGCATTCAATAAATTATCAGCCTCTTTTACTAAAATTTTATATGCATTCTCAGTAGTTGTTTTATTAGTTATAGCATTTGCTATATCTGCTTTTATTTTTTTTATAGCTGCTAATTGATCTTTTGGATGCTGCTCATCTTTTTTAATTACTAAAGCTTTCTTATAATACTCAGCAGCTTCATCTATATTTTCAGACTTAAAAAATGCATCAGCTTTATCAATATTCGTTTGATAATTTTTATCCTTTTCTAAATTTAATTCACTTTCAATATTTGAATTTGCTATTGCAATTCTTTCATCAGGATACGTTTCATTTTCTTTAAATTTCTTTGCCTTTTGATAATAATCTATTGCCTGACTCCAGTTTTTATTATTAAATTCTGTATTAGCCTTATCAACCATATCAATATAAGCTTGTTCCTTTTGCGCATCACTTTGTGCATTCAAAATTAAAACACCTAGCTCTGAGATTTTCTTAGTAATATTTGGATCTGACTTAATAGTTAAAGCCTCTTTATATGACGTTAATGCGTTTTGATAATCCTTACTACTTTCAAAAGTATTTCCTTTCTTAACTAACTCTTCAAACTTAGCCTCATTTTCAGCCTTTGCTTTTGAATCAGCCATCTCTTTTTTAATCGTATTTATTCTATCATTAGCATGCTGAGAATTCTTTATAGAATTAACAGCTTCATATTTAGGTAATGCTTCCTCATACTTATTTGCTTCAAATAAATCATCTGCCAATTTCATTGCATTATCAAACAACTTTTGCTGTTCAGTTGCCGACTGATTTTCAGCAATTAAAGCATCAATTTCTTTTAACTTTACTTCAATTGTCGCATCTGGCAAAACTTTTATTGCATTTGAATAATTTAATTTAGCCTCTTCATAGTTTTTAGCATTTAAAAACACTTCTCCCTTTTTCACGAACTCATCAAATTTCTTTTGTTTAAGTTCACCCTCCTGTTTATCTTTAATTAACTTTTCAACTCCCCCAATTTTAGACATTGCTAAAGCGTCATTTTCTTTAATATTAAGCGCTTTGTTAAATCGATCCAATGCAGTTGTTAAATCATTATTCGCTAATAAACTATTTCCTTCCGCCATGAATTTGTTATACTCCTCTTCCAACTCAGCTGAATTTTTTTGATCATTTAATATTTTATTTATTACTACTATTTGATCTTTTGGTTCCTGTTCATCCTTTTTAATTTGGGCTGCTAAATTATATTTTGACAAAGCTGCTTCATATTCTTTTTTGTCAAACAATGCTTTTGCCGTATTTAGTTCAGTCAAATACTTTTCTTCTACCTTTTTATCTGCAGCTTGCTTTATTAAAGTAGAATTTATTAATTCAATTCTGTTAATTGGAATTTTTTCGCCTGCTTTTTTTCCTAAAGCAGCTGTATATTTCGATTTTGATTCTTCTAGTTTATTTGCGTCATACAAAGCATTGGCTTCAGTTATAAGTGCATTGTACTCTTTATTTAATTGATCATTTGCCGCGTTTTCAGCTTCTAGCTGTGCCAATTTATCGTTAATATTTTTAATTCTTACTGAAGGGTGAGTTTCGTCACTCTTTAAAACTAAAGCTTCTTTATATTTACCTAAAGCATCCTCCCATTTATCAGTATCATAAAAGATATCAGCTGCTTTTATTGCTGCTTCATATTTTTCATTATTTACTTTCTCAATTTTATCGGCATTAATTTTGTCATCACGTAATTTTTTTGCCTGAGTAATTTTATTATCTATTTCTGTACTCGCCTTAATTCCCAAGGCTTTTTCATATGAACTAATCGCATCTTCATATAATCCACCTTCTAAAGCCACATCACCAAGTTTTTCGAGTTTGATGAAGTCTGCCTCTTTTGATGCTTGCAACTTTTGAGCATCATTAATTTTATTGATTTGTACCTGTGGTTCATTTTCATTAGGCTTAATTAATTTAGCTTCATTGTACAGTATTAACGCCTTACTAAAATCGTTTGATGCAAATGCAGAATTAGCCTCTGTCATTTTAGTAAGGTATTTTTCTTGAGTTTCTTTTAACTTCTCTTCATTTGCCTTAAGTTCAGCTATTTTCTTATCGATAACTATAATTTGAGCAGTTGCCGTACTTTCATTTGGCTTTATTTTTAAGGCTTCATTGTACTTTTCCTTAGCTGGTTGCCAATTTTCTTGTTCAAACAACGCTTTTGCCGTTGTCATTAAAGCTTTAAAATTCGCTTCTTTTTCCTGCTCTAACTTTGCAGCGTTTGCCTTATCAGTTTTCAGTTTCCTAGTATTATCCAGTTTAGATTTCACCTCAGCATCATTAGAATTTATATCTAATGCTTTTGTATATTTTTCAATTGCCACATCATAATTTTCCGACTGAACATTTGCATTTCCTTCGCTCACCAATTTATTAAATTCAGCTTGTTGTGACTTTTGTTTAGCCAGCAAGTCTTGAATTTTTACTATTTGATCTTGAGGTTCCTTTTGGGAAGGTTTAATAACCAAGGCTGCTTTATAAAGCGAAATTGCATTTTCATATTTTTTAGAATCAAAAGCAGTTTTAGCCTCCGCTAATTTAGCAGAGTAATCTTTGTCTTTCTGAGCATTAGACTCAGCATTCGCTAACAACTTTTGAGCATTGGCTAATTTCATCTTAACTTCTGGCATATCAATTAACTGCAAAGCCAAATTAAATTGATTAATTGCTGTTTGGTAATCGGACTTTCCAACTGCCTTATCTCCGGCATCCACATAAGTTTGAAAATCTGCCTCTCTTTTTTTCCTCTCAATTTCTTTAGCTTCAACGTTTTCCTTTTCTTTTTCTATTCTTTTCTTTAAGTCTGCAATTTTCTTTTGCATTTGTTTTAGATGTGCCTTATCATAACTAAATTGATATCCGTCCGGTGTAAACTCAAACTTAATAATTGGTTCGTTTTCAAGAAAAGAAAAATCAATCCCCTCTGCAGATTCAAACAATGCACCTAATAACTCTTGATAACTTTCCTCTTCCAAATCTTCTGGAGTATCATACCTCCCATCTATTTGAGCCATTTTAGTGACAAACCCTTGCTTCTTAAATTTCACTAAATATAAATGACCAACAGGTAAAGCAATTAAAGCTAACTTACCTTTAGATGAAGAAGTTTCTGTGGAAAATTTTTTCCCATCTTGTGAAATTTCTATTGTTACCCCCCCCAAGCTTTTGCCAGTAGCATCATTTTCTGTTTTTATATTCAAAATGATTTGTGGATCTTGCGCATACAAGATGTTACCAATTAAAAGCAATACTATGACTAAAATATTTTTCATCAATTTATTATACATTTAATAAACAAAAGGGTTCACTTACACATAATTGTGTTTGAAACTTGAAATGTTGATTCAAAATTATTACATTTCAAATCACTACCTTTAACCTTTTGCTATACTCTACAAATATCCTTAAAAAATACGACTTTTAAAAGATATACTAATACTATTTAACTATGCTATCATTTAATGAACTCAGCTTTTGGGAAAAACAAACTTACATAAACCATACCGACTATCTAATTATTGGTTCTGGAATAGTCGGATTAACAGCTGCTATCTATATAAAAGAACGCTTTTCTACTAAAAAAGTTACAATAATTGAACGTGGTTTTTTACCTACTGGAGCTAGCTCTAAAAATGCTGGTTTTAGTTGTATTGGTAGCCCGTCTGAATTACTTGACGATTTAAAACATACTGATAAAAATGATGTTTTTAAAACAGTTGAAAAAAGATGGAAAGGTTTATTGAACCTACGTTCACTTCTAGGAGATGATAAAATTGACTATTTAAAATTAGGTTCTTATGAATTATTTTCTGACGAAAAATTTAACGAATCTGTCAACGCTCTAGACTATTTAAATTTAGAATTGGAGAAAATCACAACTATCAAAAACGTCTTTTCCGTTGATCCCAACATAATTGAAAATTCAGGTTTTAAAAAATTCAATACTGCAATTTCACATAAGGCTGAAGGTCAAATTGACACAGGTAAAATGATTAATAATCTATATAAATTGGCAATTGAAAAAGGAGTTATTGTTTTAAACGGAATAGAAGCCAAAGAAGTACATAAAACATATCTTGAAACAAACAAAGGAAAAATCGATTTTCAAAAGCTGATTATTTGCACCAATGGATTTGCAAAACCGTTTTTACCAAATGAAGATATTTCTCCAGCAAGAGCTCAAGTCATCATAACTAAGCCTATTGAGAATTTAAAATTTAAAGGGATTTATCACTTTAATGAAGGTTATTATTACTTTAGAAATATTGGCCAACGTGTACTATTTGGGGGAGGAAGACAGTTAGATGTAAAAGGTGAAACTACAACAGTATTTGATAACACCTCTCTTATAATCAATACCCTTTCATCTCTTTTAAATGAAAACATTCTACCCAATACACCATTTGAAATTGAACATACATGGAGCGGAATAATGGGGATTGGCTCAAAGAAATCACCCATTGTTAAACAGATTTCTGAAAATGTATATTGTGGAGTAAGGCTTGGTGGTATGGGGGTAGCCATGGGAAGCTTAGTTGGCAAAGAACTCAGCTTACTTATTGATTAATTAAATAACTTGCTCCTGATTGAATTAATAGCCAAATAATCATAAAACTTAGAAAACCTTTATTTGAAAAAAGCGTCATAGAGCCTTTTGTAAATATAGTTTTACTTACTTTTGTCAGTAAAAGCTATAACAGAAAGTACGATTTAGGCCAAAATTAAAACATTATGAGAACTACAGAATTATCTTCAAAATACAATCATTTAGAAAAAATGAGCACGCTTGAATTATTAACTAACATAAATAATGAAGATCAAACTGTACCTTTAGCTGTAGAGAAATGTATTCCAAATATTGATTCTTTTGTAAAAGAGGCTTTGGTTAGAATGCAAAATGGTGGTAGATTATTCTATATTGGGGCTGGAACAAGTGGTCGACTAGGTGTTGTAGACGCTTCAGAATGCCCACCTACATTTGGCGTATCGTTCGACTTAGTAGTTGGCTTAATAGCAGGTGGAGATTCAGCTATAAGAAAGGCCGTAGAATTTGCAGAAGATGACACTAAACAGGGTTGGATTGATTTACAAAATGCAAATGTTTTACCCAATGATATTTTAATTGGAATTGCAGCTTCAGGAACAACTCCGTATGTTTTAGGTGCTGTTGAAAAAGCGAACAACTTTGGGGTATTAACTGCTGGGATTTCTTGTAATGCTAATAGTCCATTATCGAATTTAGTTAAGCATCCAATTACGGCTATTGTTGGTCCTGAGTTTGTAACAGGAAGCACAAGAATGAAATCAGGAACTGCTCAAAAATTAATCCTTAATATGATTTCAACCAGTTTAATGATTGGCCTTGGAAAAGTTAAGGGTAATAAAATGGTTGACATGCAACTTAGTAATGACAAGCTAGTTGACAGAGCAATTAAAATGGTTATGACCGAACTTGAAATTGACTATAAACAAGCTGAAGAATTAATCAATACTCATGGAAACGTTAGAAATGCTATTGAAAGTCAAACAAAATAAATTAACATATAACGATTAACAGTCCTGAATAAATTTCTCATTTACATACCCCTCTTTATGAAATTGAATAGCTGCGTCTATTGAGAGAAAACATTTGTTTTTTAATTCAAAGGTTAACTCACCTGACTGCTTCAATTTATCTTTTACTGGCCCTTTTAACCCCGTAAAATAAACTATAATATTTTCACTTTTAAGTAAATTTATTAACCCCTTTAACATTTGAATTGAGCTCGAATCGATACCATTGATTGCTTTTCCAACAATTATAACTGCTTTAGTTTCTTTTTTGTTACTTTCAATTAATGCCAGTACTTTATCTTTAAACACATTCATGTTTGCATAAAATAACCTTGCGTCAATCCTTACAATAATAAATTCATTATCCACCTCTAAGTCATAAAATCGTTCAATATTCCTATATTCATTTGTTCCTTTAATTTTCCCAACCACGGCAATATGAGGATAGGACACATTGTAAATAACCATTATTAATGACAACAACACCCCAATTCCAATACCTTGTTGAATACCAACAAATAAAGTTGATGAAAATGTAACTAAATAAATACCAAACTCAACTTTATCTGTTTTCCAAAGTTGTTGTGGAACCTTGATATCAATTAATCCAAACACCGCTACCATAATAATTGAACCTAGCAACGCATTAGGCAAATAATAAAAATATTCAGTCAAAAACAATAACGTTAATAAAATTAATAATGCACTTACAATTGCTGCAACTCCAGTTTTTGCACCTGCTTGATTATTAACTGCGGACCTTGAAAACCCACCAGTTACGGGGTATGAAGAAAAGAAAGACCCTACAAAATTACTAGCTCCTAAAGCTATTAATTCTTGATTTGGTTCAACTTTGTAATCATCATGTTTCTCTTCAATAGCTTTGGCAACAGATATTGCCTCCATGAATGCAATTAATGCCAACGTAAAAGCGGCTGGTATCAACGCTTTAAAACTCTCTAAATCAAATTCTGGCAAACCTATACTTGGCAATCCTTGAGGGATTTTCTTTACTATTTTCACATCAAAACTATCTAACCTGAATAAATAAACAACACTAATACCTATAACGACAACTACTAACGCAGCAGGTATTTTTGGTGTGAATTTTTTAATCAACTTTATACAAACAATTCCTGTAACTCCAATTAATAAAGCCACGATATTTGTTTCTCCTATGTGTAAATAAATTTGAGATGCTAAATCGTGTAATGTACTTGTTGACACTTTTTGTTCAACACCATCCACCAAGCTTGTTTTATCAAAAGAAATACCTAATAAATGTTTTATTTGATTGAATCCAATTATTAAAGCTGCTGCAAATGTAAATGCACTAATTACTGGCTTAGAAAGAAAATTTACTAAAAATCCGAATTTAAAAAACCCGAAAAATAATTGTAATGCTCCCATCATCATTGCCAACAATAAAGCTAATTCAATATAATTTTCTGGATTAACAGCTATAGCTGAAACAATTGTAGCCACCAATAATGAATCCATTGCAACTGGCCCGACAGCTAACTGTCGTGATGTTCCTAAAAATGCATAAACTACTTGTGGAACCAATGCGGCATACAAACCATAAACAGGAGGCAAACCTGCTAATAATGCATAAGCCATTCCTTGCGGAATTAACATTACACCAACAGTTAAACCAGCTACGATATCACCAGTCAACATGTCCTTATCATACTTAGAAATCCAATTAAAAAAAGGAATGTATTTTTTAATAAGCTTCATATTCATTTGTTATTAACTACGAAAGTATCACAATTTACTAAATTAAGTGGTAACTATTGTTACAGTCTATTTTTAATTTAGCTGTTAAATGAAAATAACAACTCATTATTATTTATTCCTATCAGAAGAGATATTTAAAAGTTAAAATGCTTTTCTAATTAATTTTTCAGGGTTTAATGCATCTATATTAAGCACAAATTTAACTCTTTGGCTATAAGTTGACCCATCTTGATATGCATCTAATAAATTTTGAGATTCAAGCAATGGGAAATACACCCCAAAGTTCCCTTCAAAGAATCTTATTCCTAATCCAAGATCATACAATATTTCAGTTGTTCCAGAAATGTCAGCTACTCCAAAATCAGAATAAAAACCAACTAATGGTACATAAGGTAAAGTTGCATAGATATTAGCAGTTGCCAACATTGTATTCGAATTTCCAAAAGGACTTCCAGTATTCATACCTCCTTGATTATTCAAACGTTGCTGAGCCCACATCCCTTCAGTTCTATTCCTACCCGTTAAATAAGAATCATAAAAATAATCTTGTGACCCTGTTTGACCTGACGGTGAAAAGGCATAAATAGTATGAGACGTTCCATTTGTAAATAAATTAGTTCCAAAAAAACCTCTCAATTCAATCGTTTTATTTTTTTCATCCCAATATTCGAACGTATATTTTAATTCTAAATTAAGATTAGACAATTGTAAATTATGTGTGGTTTGATTTAAATAATCAACTTTAGCTTTTGCACTAAAACTATTTACTCTATGTGAAAAATTGAATACATATTCTGCAAACCCACCATACGTCCAGTTTTCCGCAACATTAGTTAATCCTTGCGTTTTTTCGAATAAATATACACCTTGAAGCAATAAGTTCTGTTTATAATGTTTTTTTGATTTGGGTTTACCTATTTGAAAGTCAACAAAAGGATTAGCTATCATATACTCTGAATGAAATGACGCTAATTCATTTTTAAATGTTCTAGCTTTTACTCCTACGGATATCATACTAAACTTTGTGGCTGGAAGAAAATTATATTTAACATTTGCAAAACCAGATAAGTTTTTACGTCCAAATGAGTACATGGGTAATACACTGTATTCAAATTTATTTTTTGCGATCGTTTGATTATGAAACAACACGCCTAACATAGCTTTATCATATACATTATAAGCCGCCATAGGTGTCCACCAAATTTGAGTTTTCCCTGGTTCATTATCTCCAGCTGTAAATTCAAATGTAATTGGTTCTAACTTTCCAAACACTCCTTTTTTGCGCCAAAAATTATTTGAGCGGTTAACTTCAGGCATTTTTTTGTTACCATCAATTTTTACTTCATCAATTGTCTTTTCATCAAAATGAATCGTTTGTTTTTTATTACCTGGCTCTACCCATTTTGTCCCTCTATAATTATTCAGGCTATATACATCTACTCTATATGGTGAGTTTATTTGACCAACATTTTTAACAGTAACATCCGTTCCGTTGTTTCCAACTCTCACTTTTTTTATTTTAAAATCAATTTGCTTGGTCGTATTGATGATATCATTAAATAACCAACTTAAGTTTTTTCCTGTCACCTCTTCAAACGCTTGTTTCATATCATATGGTTGAGGATGTTGAAACTCCCATTTTGAATAATAATGATGCATACATTCATCAAATAATTCATCTCCTAAATAATCTCTCACATAATTAAAAACTAAACCTGTTTTAGAGTAAACAATTCCACCATAATTTATCATTGAATATTCTGCAGAGTGTAACTCAATAGGTTGATCTAAACCTAATCCAGCGGCAGCTTCATAACTCATATGACTCATATCATGATGACTCAAATGGTCTAAATGAATAGTTTTAGCCATGTTTCCCATCATTTTAGACATGTTGTCATTATTAGGGTATTTTGTTTCAATATATCTAATCTCATTTGTAGTATTCATACCTTCATCCATCCAAGCGTGAACTCTTTCATTTGAACCTAACTGTCCATAAAACCAATTATGTCCTACTTCATGAACAATTACTACTTCTAATTCCATTTTGCTACCTGAATTTCCAATTACTGTTACATTCGGATATTCCATTCCTCCACCTGCACTAATTGTCCCATCAACAGCAGTTACTTGATTATAAGGGTAATCTCCATTCCATTTAGAATACCAATATGTGGCATCATTAATATACTCAATTGATTCCTCCCACAAGTTAGCGTGATGTGGGACAAACATACACCAAGTAGTCACTTTTCTTTTAGAATGAGGCAACTCTACTTCTCCTTGCAATACTTCAAATCTTTTATCAGCAAACCAAGCAAAATCATGAACATTTGACTGCTTATACTGTATGGTTTTAAATTCTAAGTCAGATTCTGGAAATTCGGTATCATCATTACCCACTTTATTAGAATCTCTAAATGTTTTATTTTCAAATTTAGACTCAGTTGCCAGCGATAAGTCATCTAAAAAATCAAGTTCAGATTTTGTTTGTAAATCTCCAGTTGCACCAACCACATAATTTTTTGGTAATGTAATAGACACATCAAACGTTCCATATTCAGAATAAAACTCTCCAATTCCTAAATAAGGCATTTGATTCCAACCATTTGCATCAAACACTGCAGGCTTAGGATACCATTGCGTAATTTGGTACGACTCACCAACATGACCTAGCCTTGAAATATCACCTGTAGGGATTTTAACTTTAAACGGAGTTGATACAGTCATTTTTTCACCTGGGTTTAAAGATGAATTTAAATAAACCTTGGCAATATCAATATGTTCACCATCCAATTCCCATTTCACTTTTTCACCATTCACTTTAAAATCTAAAGAATCAATAAACCCCATTTCTTCATCCGTTGCAAATTGAAGCACCATGTTTTTTTGATCATACAATTGATTAGCTAATGCAGTTTGATTATTTTTATATGCATTTGCCCATAAATGAACATAAATATAGTCCAATGCACATTGTGAATTGTTTGTGTAAACAAATTCCTCATAAGCTGACAATGTATTGTTTTTATCATTTAAAGTTACATCAATTTTATAATCTACTTTTTGCTGAAAATAAGATTGACTATACGATAATAAAGTTGAGGATAATACAAGTATTAATGCTGTTAATTTCATTTTATGGATTTATGTTATACCTAATTAATTATTTTTAAGTATTCAAAAATAATTAATTAGATTGCAATATACGTATATTTACAAAATTGATAACGCACAAAATTATAAAGGGTATGAAACTATTAAGTACGGCAACTATAAACTATGGAGTTATACTATTAACTGTTTTTACAATGGTAACTTCATGCGCAAATAGTCAGAAAACAGAGACGGAAGTTAAAAAAGAGCACAAACATACCAATGCTTTAATTAATGAAAGTAGTCCCTATTTATTACAACATGCTCATAATCCAGTTAATTGGATGCCTTGGGGAGATGAAGCGTTTGATAAAGCTAAAACCGAAAATAAAATCGTACTGATTAGTATTGGTTACTCCTCTTGTCATTGGTGTCATGTTATGGAGCATGAGAGTTTTGAAAACGAAACTGTAGCTAAAATGATGAATGATTATTTTGTATGTATTAAAGTAGACAGAGAAGAACGTCCAGATGTAGACCAGATATACATGACAGCTGTTCAATTAATGACTGGCAGTGGCGGTTGGCCTCTAAATTGTTTTACATTACCTGATGGTAGACCGGTGTTTGGAGGTACATACTACCCAAAAGATCAATGGAAAGATCTATTAGAAAATTTATATACAACTTATACTCAAGACAAACAAAAAATGATTGACTACGCAGAAAATCTTACTGCAGGAATCAAGCAAACAGAATTAATTGAATCACCTGCACCACCTTCAAAATTTACAACTAAAAAACTAGATGAATTAGCAGAGATTTGGATAAACAAGTTTGATATAGAAGAAGGAGGGATGTATGGAGCTCCAAAATTTCCAATACCAAACAATTATGATTACTTAATGCAATATGGTCATGCCAATGCTAATTCTGAAATTTTAAAACAAGTTGACTTAACTTTAACTAAAATGGCTCACGGTGGTATTTATGATCAAGTTGGTGGTGGCTTTGCAAGGTACTCTACAGACATAAAATGGAAAGCGCCTCACTTTGAAAAAATGATGTACGACAATGCTCAACTAGTTTCATTATATTCAAAAGCCTATCAAAGAACACAAAACCCACTTTACAAAAACGTTGTTTACGAGACATTGGAATGGGTTAAACGTGAAATGACAACAAAAGAAGGTGCTTTTTACTCCGCATTGGATGCTGACAGTGAAGGAGAAG
>Ga0209395_1003721_pt1 | contig 18576 bp, 12 predicted proteins | sample GOMGulsemesocosm_3_FD_184635 | JGI IMG/M metagenome (GOLD analysis project Ga0209395, IMG submission 184635) | Methane-oxidizing microbial communities from mesocosms in the Gulf of Mexico - GOM9D Gulf of Mexico (SPAdes) (version 2) | ecosystem: Environmental > Aquatic > Marine > Cold seeps... | reverse complement strand
GCGTTGCTGGCACTGAGCATTCAGACCCGTGATCCCGTGACCATAGTTGGTTACAGCACATTCGGCCTGACCCTGGTTCTGTTATATACCATGTCCACGCTCTACCACAGTTTTCAGGCACCCCGGCTCAAGCGCGTATTCCAAGTGTTGGACCATATCGCGATCTACCTACTGATTGCAGGCACATACACACCCTTAATGCTGATCTGTATGCGCAACGGTAACGGGACGATGATTCTGGGCCTGGTCTGGGGTCTGGCAATCCTGGGCATACTATCTGAGGTACTACTGTCGGGCCGAATGATGAAAGTCTGTCAGCTGATCATCTATCTGAGCATGGGATGGGCCTGTTTCCTAGACTTCGCCAGCCTCAGGGCTGCCTTGCCAGCTGTGGGTTTCTGCTGGCTGGCCATTGGTGGAGCGGCCTACACCACAGGAATCGTATTCTATGTGATGGACAAGGCGAAATGGCTCAACCATGCTCACGGGATATGGCACGGGTTCGTGCTAGTGGGTTCAGCCTGCCATTTTATTACAGTGATTGGTTACGTTAGATAACGAGGCCGTTGAATGCTGGCCGGACGCCTAAAGAGAGCGCCGAAATCTGTGGGGGCTGGATCTGTGTTTCTGGACTGTCGTGCGATCAACGTTCATGTTGTTTTCCCCAGTATTGAAATGTAATGGACCGTTAGCGCTGTATTCAGAGAACGATAAACAACGTATTGTAATCGCCGCTCATCCGCCAAACTGAATATATTACGTAATATGCCCACGCCCAAACTGTTGGAGAATGATGTAGGCGCCTCAATTTGCTACGAGGTGCGATGGACGCCCGGGGCGAGCCGCTGCCTGCACAGCAATCGCGCCCACGTGTTGAAACTTGCTTGCGCATTTTGCTTCTATATCAGTCATGCAGCGTTTCGATAGTGAGTGTGTGCTACAAGCGCCGCACCTGGGGTGGGTTCCAAGTTTGCTTTAGTGCTGTCTCACCCGGTCCATACATCCGTAGCACCAAGGTTATGTTGCCTTCTACCAGTGGCAGCCAGTTGTTCTGCTTTCCCGCAGGTGGCTTCGGCCCCAGATAAATGGTCAATGCCCCGTCGGCGTCGTATTCCAGATGATCCGAACGATCCCCCACCGCGTGACGATCCAGCGGGTTAATAATCGCGTTACCATCCTCGTCATAGGCGGTCAGCGACCAGAACTCCCCGGCTGGAGGCAATTGACCGGCTTCAAAGTGCAGCTGGTACTGATGGCGTCCATCTAGGCGTTCGCCGAACTGATCGTCACGGCAAGCCATGAAAATTGCCTCCTCGCGATCGTGGGAGATGATACCCATCATGGACTGAACAGCAGCACGACCGAGGTAGTGCCCTGCGACGCCAGAGCGCCCATGGTGCATTGTCGAGGAACTCCAACCGTTGATTCTATGTGCTGGGTTAAGGCTGGAATCAGGATAGGACTGGAGAATGCGCATGCCCTGTATTACCGCCTGGGATAGACCCTCGCGAGTATCATCATCCAGTGTCGAAAGATCTTGGCCGGGGCCCAGTCCCAAGCTGGCCCAATCCGGCAGACGCGACTGGTCGCGCGCCGGTACACCGTTACCGTCCAGCGCCCAGTTCACCAGCTGCCAGTACAGCATGGGTTCCTGCAGGGCCATCTTGCGGATCAGCTGCGGCGCCCCGTCTGCTAGGTAGGGATCGAGCAAGGCATCAAGGTCATCCAGTGGCGGGTGTGGCGGCAAGGGCGGATTATCCATGCCCCAGTCGGGCAGGCTGGTAATGCGGTACTGCGCTTGCAGTGCATTCACTTTCTGCACATCACTGGGTTTGTTCGGATCGAGCAGAGTGCGACCAAAAACGATAATCCACGGCGTTGGCGCCTCCGCCAGGTGTTGTACATCGGCGGACAGTGCGCCGTTCCAGCCCGGCGGCACGATTGCATAGTTGCCACCCAGGTTGCCGTGGGTGCGCTTGCCGATATAGGCAAAGTTATCCGAGTCAAAACCGGCAATCTCAAAGGTGTAGTAGCGCTCGTCGGGGATCGGCGGCACAGACATCACGATCGGTTCTTCACCGACATGGATAAACGCTACGGAGTACAGGGTATCCTGATTGGGCATGCCCCCATCGCGGTACTCCTCGGCAGAGGGAAACTCAGCAAGGTGCCAGAACTGATTGACCACCGCCGAGGGCGTAAATGCCACTCCCTCTACCGGCGGCTTCGACCACTTGTTCAGCAGTATGCTGTTGAGGACATAAGGGAAGCTGTAGACCACGGCATCAACGCCCTTGGCGTAGGCGTATTCCTGCGTCGGGTTCTTCACCAGCTTGTTGTACCAGATACCGGCTGTGACACTGACTGCCACCAGACCTATCAGCACGATACTCAGTCGTAGTTTTCTCACGATGTTTCCTTCCTAGCAATAGTATTGAGTTGTGGCTGCCACCATCACGGCGCTTTTAAGGTGTGTACCAAATAGGCGAGGACCAAGCGCGCTCCCTTATCGTGGCAGGCACCTCAGTGCTGGGCTCTATACCCAAGCGTATGGCGTCATAGGTGGACCAGCGACAGCTGGGGTTCTGGATCGCGCGCGTGTAGTAGAAGGCGGACTGGTTGGCGTCGAACTCGGGATCTTTCCAAGTGGCGATTAGCTGCGGTGCGCCCGTTGTTCTTTCAAATTTGCAGGAGGTGGTATCCACGTTTGCACCATTATCGGGGCAACGCTGGGTTTGCGGTTCCACCTGCAGGCCGTCGGAACAGGCGATATCGCGCACGGTCTCGTGCGTTTTGCCATTGTCGTCTATCCAACCCTTGATTAATTGAATCCGCTGCAGCGGTGCGTCCAGCGGGTCGGCCCCGGCCCAGACAAAGAAGGTCGGGCTATGCTGCTCTGATTTTTGGTCTAATTTCTGGGCTGATGCCTGCGCCGATGCGTCCGGCGTCAGCATCCCACCCATAGGCACTCCGCCTGCTGTTGCCACAGCGATAGCATCGACGCTATTGGCAATGCTTTCGTCGAAGCCCCAGCCGGCAAAGAACCGCAGGTTAATACGCGAGCCGGACGTGGCGTAGACTTCGCGCCGCTGCATCGCGGCGAAGATCCCATCGCGGGTGTTTTCTTCCGCCCACACGGCGGCCAAGCCGCCGGAGGTATGAAATTTCAGATTATTATCGTAGGGCTTATCCCCTCTGACCAAGGTAAGGCGACGAATGGCGGGTGAGGTTGCCGCGCCGGCCTTGTCGACAAAATCCCACTCCTCGGCATCACCCGCATTGCCATTATGGGTATCGGTGGAGCCGATCATGCCAAAGCGCATTGGATTAAAACCCAGCTCCCGCTCCAGTTGCAGGCCCACTTTCAGACCCTGGCGAGCAAAACTGGTGTTGAAGGCACAGCCCTTTGTCTCCCCCTCTTTACAGATTTCCATCACCTGACTGAACCCGCATTCCTCGTCGGTGGCCCCCAGGCCCAGCGCGCACTCGGAAGAGCCCTTGATCTGATATACCTCGGCAATGGGTTCACGTTTCTGTCGCAGCTGCCAGTCTTCGGTTTGGTAGGGCTTTCCATCCATGGTCCAGCGGCTGTAGAAAATACCCCAGCCCTTGTTCATATTGTGGGGAATGGTCAGGAAGTCGCAGCCTCCGTCTCTGTCACAGGTGTTCTCCAGTCCCTTCCACAATTCAATGGCGTTATCCACGTCAAGGGATGAGATAGCGTGATCGGGCAGATTGTCGCCATTGAACAGCACGTTGCGGTGCTCGGCGCCGCCGGACTCCATCACCGGGGAATATTCGTAGGCCGGAAAAGTGGTCAGCACGCCCGGCTCGTTGTATTGGTCGGCCAGCGCTTTGTAATTAGCCCAGTCGGTATTGCTATCGGCATAACAGCGCTCAGGGGAGCCGCCGCCAAACCGGCACAGGGGGAAACTTTCATAGCGAGGATGCCTGCGGGCCATGGGTTGGTACTCGCCTGCGGGAACCGTCTCGCCAATCTGTGTACCCGTGGAGACTGCCGAGCCACGTAGCACGGCAAAACCCAACACATTGGGTGTGTTCACCAGATAACAGGTGGCTTTTTCGATCAGGTTAAGTCCGGCATCGTTGCAGCGGTTAGACATGCCAAAGCTCTCGGCATGATCGGTGATCGCCACAAAATCCAGCGGCCGTGATAACTGCATGGTTTCACCACCGGGACTGAGCAGTTTCTCGCCTCGGGCGAAGCGGTAGGCATCTTCAATCGTTGTCCGTGTGCCGAGCAGGTTAGCGTCGAAGCTTTCCTGAGTATGGACATGGGTATCACCCCAGTAGACATTTTTCAGGGGGTTATAAGGCTGGGCGGGGGGAGCCTGAAACTCTGGACCCTCGATCAGGCTGTCGTCCTGCAGCTGGTAATCTTTGGCGACGGCGGTTGGGGAGAACTTTTGCTTCGAGGCATAAAATTGCTTGCCACCGACAAACCAAACCAAGGTTAGCAGTAGTGCCATAACGAGTACTACAAGCGTGGTTTTCTTATGGTTTGTAACCCAATGGTACATTTACAGTTCTCTCCAATACTTACAGCGCCCGGCAGCGGACGTTTGAGAAATAAGTGTAACCAGCCCGTCATCCTGTGCATTACATATTATGCAAGAAACGGATATTTCATTCTGATACACACGGAAAAAATCGATATAACTCAGGCACTTTAACTTTCAATTTGTTAAAAATTATTGGAGGCAAGGCCTTTAATGTGGGGATTCACCCCAGCATGCGTTCCCAAAACCACAATGACGAAAGGCTGCCAACCGCATAAATGGGAAGTTTGATACTTACCTCTCCAACTCGTACTTTTTTCATTAAAGTGCGAGTCAAAAACGAAAGACCTAAGAGGACAAAAATAACGATCAACTGGCCTATTTCAATACCGATATTAAAGGCAAACAGCGATAAGGGTATATGCAGCTGAGGAACACCAACATCGGAAAGCACGCTTGCAAAACCCAACCCGTGCAATAAGCCAAATGCCGCCGCCATTAGGGCCGGGTATTTTCGAATCAATGATTTATCGTTCTTGTTCAGCAACTCGGCAGCGGCATAGACAACGCTAAAGGCAATAAACACTTCAGCCAATGCCGTTGATATTGTCACCAGACCAAGTGTCGACAGCGACAAGGTAACACTGTGCCCAAGCGTAAACATAGAAACCACCCAAACCAGCTTTCTTCTTGCGGTCACCAATAAAACCAGACAGGTCACAAAGAGGATATGATCGACCCCCACCAACAGGTGTTTTACACCCATGGCCACATAATCGTTAAAAATCTCTAATCGGTTTTGCCCCTCAGGTACTTTATAGCTAGTGTTTTCAGCGGACAAAATACGTTGATAAAATTGCCCATCTCGCAAGTGCACCTTGAGCAATACACTAACGTCACTGGAGTCCAGCCCCTGCATGGATAGAGTTTTACCAACCAGAGTATTAGACCCACAGTGCAACTCCCACAGGGTACGTCTAATCTGACCGGTTTCCTGCTCAGCCTTCAACACTTGCTCGCAATCGCTTGATAGTGCTGGCACCAGTTTAAGAGGCGATGCTTTCTTTAAGGACATTTTCCACTGCATGGATATATGCCCACCATCATGCTCCTTCAATTCGAGCAACGACGGGGCCAGCGCATCCGCCAAGGATAACGAACCAAAACTCGTCAGAATAACGAAGAGAAAAAATTTGAGATTAATCATGCTAACTCCCGTTTCCTTCAGTTAAGGTAAGCTGAGGGCTCTTTATCAAGCCAAGTTGAGGGTCTTCTGTCGCGCCAAGAAGAGGCACCGGTTACGGCGTCCCGCTTGCTTGACTTGTCATGTGCTCGTCACTTAAATAGCTGACTATTTTTTTACGCCATAGCTCGTACCCAGAACCAAGCAAGTGGATGCCGTCATTGCTTAGGTTACGCAAAAGCCGTCCATTCGAATCCGAAAATACAGAATGAAGGTCAATATAGGTGTAGCCCCGCTGAATAGCGTGGTTCTTTAACTCAACATTGAGAGTGGGTATATGTGTATTATCAATTCTTTTCCAGTCATCGTTCACGGGCAATACACTTTGTATATAAATTTCGGTGCCCGGTATATTTTTATCGATTAAATCAAAAATCTTAATGTAATTTGACTTAGCCACATTAGGGCCCAGCTGCCTATTTAGGTCATTAACACCAATCATTAGAAACAGCTTTTCAGGTTTCAGCTTAAAAACTTGGTCGATTCGACTCAAAACCTCACCAGTAGTATTTCCACCAATCCCTCGGTTGACTACATTTACCCCTGGAAACAGCTCATTCCAAAGCCCTCCTTCTGTAATACTATCCCCTAGGAATACAACGTTCGCAGACTTACTCGAAAGAATATCAAACTGACTATGAAGCCGAGTTGCCCTAGCTTCGATGATACCCATAATGAAGTTATCTTTATTAAACCAAATAACTGATGCGCCAACGAGGACCACTATATTTAGCATGATGGATGTAATTATTAGCATTCTCTTCATTAATGATTCTCAATGTGAAGATTAAGTGTATTGCAGGTTTAGTGACAACATAACAACTAAAACTTAGGGCTCTCTACCAACCCTAGCTGACGGCTCTCGGATCCCTCGTCTTTTGATACTACCTTGTCGGGATCGCTGTCTGGCCATTCAACATCAACCCTGTAGCCACGCTTAATTTCAGACAATGCCGCGTCAAAGGCTTGCGCTTTCTGCTCTTTAAGCAGGTCACGTTTGACTCGATGCGCCGCCTCAGCCAGTGATAGAACTCGGGCTGGATTTTTTTCTTTTACCCATACCAAGTGCCACCCGTATACAGACTCTACCGGCTGCGACCACTGCCCTATGCTCAACTGGCCAACGCTTTTGGAAAATTCTGCACCCATAAGTTCAGTCAAATTGCTCATGGTCAGCCCTGAAAAGCTATAGCCTTTTATAAACGGATCACCAAGAGAAGCAATATTTTTACTTTCTGGAGAAGTAAAAGCCTTGTGCAAACGAAGCTCTTCAGCGCCATTCTTGCTATCGGCAGTGCGGTTTTTTGATACAAACACATGGTCAAACGACATCCTTGCCTGAGCGATATAGCGATCAATATTATTCAAATAGTACTGGTTTATTCTTTCTTTACTTAAGGAGTTTGATTCAACACTAGTTGAAATACTATTGCGTACCGATGAGATCATCATGCTTCGGATTACCGTATCATTATTATGTAACCCAGCCTCAATCGCGGTTAAAAATAAAGCCTCACCATCAGACTTCGAAGAATCCAGTTCTAGAAATTCAGCCGTCTTTATAATGCGCTGCTTAACGCGAGGTTTTTTGTGAAACTTTGAATTTAGCGCTTCGCGAAACAGCATTTCTTCCTCGACATAGACATCCACTAGTGCCCTTAGCCTTTCAGGATTTGCCTGTAAACCGGTAGAAGTTTCCCACTGATTTTTAAGAAGACTGATCTTATTGTGCGTCACAGCAATCAACGCCTGCGAGCCTATCCACTGCTGAAGAGCATAGGCCAACAGCCCAAGGATCAGGAACTGGATAATCGGCTTCTTAAACCAAGAACTATGAGTGTCTACTTTAGCTATCATTTTTTTGGTGCGACCCAAATTGGCGACGACCAAGCTCGCTCGCGGATCGTCGCTGGAACCTCAGGGCTTGGGGCAATGCCCAACCGAATAGCATCGTAAGTTGACCAACGACAGGTTGGGTTTTGAAGCACGCGAACATAATAGAAAGCGGCCTGAGCGCGATCAAACTCTGGATCTCTCCATGCGATCATCAGTTCGGGCGCGCCCTTTTCGGTCTCAATGTTACAGGTACTCGTATCAACGCTGGCGCCATTATCTGGGCAGCGCATGGTTGTCGGATCGACGGCCAATCCATCGGAACAGGCAATATCTTGTACTTGTTCGTGAGTTTCGCCCCGCTCATCAATCCAGCCCTTAATCATTTGTATTCTTTGCAGGGGTGCATTGAGCGTATCGGCGCCAGCCCATACAAAAAACGTCGGGCTTTCTGTATTGTCGAGTGCCGAGGTTAATTCACCTCCCATAGGCACACCACCGCGTGTGGCAACTAAAACAGGATCGCTCGCCTCTTCAATGCTCTCATCAAATCCCCAACCGGCAAACATGCGCAGCGTAATTCGGGTGCCCGAGGTTGCGTAAACTTCTTTACGCTTCATCGATTCAAAAATTGAATCGCGGGTATTTTCTTCGGCCCAGACAGCTGCAAGTCCGCCCGAGGTATGGAACTTGAGAATAGATTGGTAAGGCTTGGCGCCTTCTTTTGCGGCAAATCGGCGAATAGCCGGTGATGTTAACGCCCCCACTTTACCGGGGAAATCCCATTCTTCGGTATCACCAGCATTGCTGTTGTGGGTATCTGTCGAGCCGATCATGCCAAACTTTAAGGGGTTAAAGCCCAAACCTTGTTCCAACTCCAAGCCAACCTTTAGCCCTTGCCTTACAAAGCTGGTTTTAAAGGCACAACCCGATAATTCACCCTCCTTGCAGGGGGCTAAAACCTGGCTAAAGCCACACTCTTCGTCAGTTGAGCCCACCCCCAGCGCACACTCCGAAGAACCCTTAACCTGGTACACTTCCGCAATAGGCTCGCGCTTATTGCGCAATTGCCAATCGGCTGCATCAACGGGCGTGCCATCCAACGCCCATGGACTGTAATAGATTCCCCAGCCCTTATTCATGTTGTGGGGAATCGTTAGATAGTCACATTCGCCATAACAGGTCTCTTCCAGACCTCGCCAAAGCTCTAAAGCACTGCCAACATCGAATGAAGAGAGGGCATGCTCCGGTAGGTTGTCACCATTGAAAAGAACATTTCGGTGCTCACTACCTCCCGCTTGCAAGACCGGCGAATATTCATAGCCGGCAAAAGTAGTGAGCACGCCTGGCTCATAGTATTCGTCAGCCAATTTTTGGTAGTGAGCCCAAGCAGAGTTGCTTTCCTTGTAGCACAGCTCAACAGAACCGCTACCATATTTACACACAGGAAAGCTGTCATAGGATGGGTGAACTCTGGACATGGGCTGGTATTCACCGGCCGACACCGTTGAACCAATCTGCTGACCTTCAGAAACAGCCAAGCCCCGCAACAGGAAAAAGCCCATCACATTAGGCGTGCCCAGTACCTTACAGGTTACTCTTTCAATAATATTGAGTTCTGCGCTATCACAACGGCTGTTCAGGGCAAAACTCTCTGCGTGATCAGTAATGGCGATAAAGTCGATAGGCCTTGATAGTTGCATTAACTCTCCGCCAGGGCTTAACAAGGTCTCCCCTTTTGCGAATCGATAAGCATCCTCTACTGAGGCTGATGCGCCAAACAAGGTGGAATCAAAACTCTCCTTGGTGTGTACATGGGTGTCGCCCCAGTAAACATTCTTTAGCGGGTTGTAGGGCTTAGGCTCAACCTTAGTCAAACCGGGGACGTCGATGGCGCTGTCATCCTGCTTGGTATAATCCAAAGCAATCGCCTCTGGCGACATCCGAGCCTGGGCGTCATAGAGCTTTTTACCGACAAGGAGCCAAGCAATTAACAACAGACAAGCAAGAACAAAAACAGCGATTAACTTTTTCTTGTTATTTTTAAGAACGACCGACAACATTCGACACCTACCACGGCAATGACTGGACTAATTTACGATCAGTAAGAGACTCAACAGAAGAAAACCACTCATTTCATTGTATGCCATACTGGCGAGCAAACATGACATATTATGCAACTTCTACTCACCAATAGCCTGCCAGGTCATGCCCAGTCTTTGATGACGGTTATGTAAGTTAATCGCCGCAACCGACCTCTGCACCTGAAGACACGTCTTAAGCCTGAGACTTATTAGCTATCGCCACGCCGTGGTAGATCGCCATAGGTACAACAAGCCCGATGGCAATCGCGGCCCAAACTCCCTTCACTAGCGCAAAGGCAGTCGGCGTCAGGGATTGTGAAGCTGTCATCAACAGATAGATTCCCAGTGGCAGTGCTGCGAAAGCAAGCCCCAACAAGGCAATTGCACATGCCGCCAACCACAGCCTCTGGGGTAGCCAAGTTAATCTGAACCCGCTCGGGATTACATTGCCATCGAACTCGCCCCGGGCTGCCCTGCGGCGAAACCAGAACATAAATATTACGCCGAAAATGGCAGGCAGCAGAAAGCCGGTAACCAGAAAGTCGACAATATAGCCCTCCTTTCCCTGAGCGGAGATTTTGGTCAGCTCGTGCTTGAGCCAATAGGCAATACCGGCAGTGCCAAGAAAATTTCCGATAACGTTGTTGATGCTTTGCTTTCTTACTTCTTTATTGAGCATTGCTTTTCTCTAAGGGCGCGTTGCGCGAGCTCTGACAAAAATTATGGCATAGCGGCTCTGGTTATTTTTAATTAATTGCCAACAGCTTCCAGTATTTTCTAGTTTAATAACTAGACTAATTTCCTATCAGGAAGAAGCTCAGCACTAAAAAACACTAAAGAGATCACCCTTTTTATCCTACGTCATACTCGCGATCAGATATGACATATTGTGCAAGGGCGCGGCTGAATATTTATGGGATGGACTTTCTGAAAGCCGCAGGAGAAACTCCCGCTCGGCGCTTGAAGAATCTAGAAAAGGTGGTTGGATCGGTAAAATTCAATCGCTCAGAGATATCCGTGACGGTTAAGCCTGATCCGCAAAGATATTCCTTTGCCAGATCCAAGCGAATCTCATCATAAATATCCTGATAACTATTGTTGGCTTGAGAAAGCCTGTATTGGAAAGTACGCAATTTGATTCCCAATTCGTCTGCCACCTTTTGAACGGTGCAGCCATCGCCATTAAGCAACTTTATCACGGCTTGATTCACTGTCAGGATAAACGGGGAAACATCACCTCTCTCTTCTGGTTGCTCATCTTCAATTTTATTGAGTAACACGTCTGATTGAGTCTCAATCGCCCACTGACGATCACATTCCTCTGTCGTCAAATAGAGAGCATTGACATCTTGATTGAAAAACAGATTATCGCCAAACACCTTTTTTAAAGCGCTTATATTTTGAGGTGAAGAGTGACGAAATTGAACTCGTGAAGGGCGCCAGACTTTTCCCAACACGGCCTTTATCTCTCGACAGGCTATAGCGATCCCCAATTCAATTGCCTGAACTCTGCGGTCATGCCTGCCTTGGACGTCAGACAATACTCCCTTAGCCTCATAACAGGTAAAGATACCGCCGCCATCAGGTAGCAGGCACACAGATAATGTTTGGCTATGTTGAGCAAGGCCATCAACAAAAATGGTTAGGGCTTCTCGAATAGTCGGCGCATGCTTAACAAGAGCACGCAAATCTTCCTCAAGCACATCAAAGCTCTGATATTCCGCCAGCTTCAGACCAAAAAACCTGTCTTCGCAGGCTTTTGCAGCCTCCTCAAGAAAGTCATTCACCTTAACCGCAGAAAGCTCTAAGTCCGGGTTATAGAGAATCTCGGCGTCAATGCCCACGCTCTGAGCAATAGCCTCTGCACTAACCTTATAGCTCTCAATGAGATCCACCGCTCCGCTCAAAGATCTTGCGGTTACTAAATCTTGCATTTAAACGGCCCGTAATAATTAAGGTGTATAAGAACACTAGCTTATTAGAAATATGAACATAAAAGCTATAACTTAAGTATACATCCTTCTACAACCACTAAAGCAGATACTAAGCCTTACGCTGAAGTCCGAAACGCTATAGTGCTTACTCGTTAGAGGGCGTCCGGCAACCACTAAACGCTGCTACAGCGTCATTGCGAGCGCTTTTGCGAAGTAATCCAAAATTACTTCATCCCAGTAAAATCAAGGGTTATAGCAGAGCCCACCATCGGGGTACTGGATTGCTTCACTGCGTTCGCAAAGACGAAAAACGGCGTTCCCGAATACTCATGCGTTATCTGTATTTGGCAGGCACAAAAAAGGGGTGATAGGCCCACCCCATCAAGAAAGTCTTGTCGGGGTGCTGGATTGCTTCACTGCGTTCGCAAAGACGAAAAACCGCGTTCCCGAATACTCATGCGTTATCTGTATCTGGCAGGCGCAAAAAAGGGGTGCTAGGCCCACCCCATAAAGAAAATCTTATCGGGGTGCTGGATTGCTTCACTGCGTTCGCAAAGACGAAAAACGGCGCTCCCGAATACTCATTCGCTATCTGTATCTGGCAGGCACAAAAAAAGGGAGGGGGGAAGGCTCGCCCCATAAAGAAAGTGTTGTCGGGGTGCTGAATTGCTTCACTGCGTTCGCAAAGACGAAAAGCGGCGTTCCCGAATACTCATGCGTTATCTGTATTTGGCAGGCACAAAAAAGGGGTGGTAGGCCCACCCCAAAAAGAGAGTCTTATGTAGCTTTAGCTGAGAAGCCTTCTTACCTTAGTAAGCCAGGCTGAACTGCACCGCTACGGTACGTGGCGGCGCCATGTAGGTGAAAAAAGCGCCGTCCATGAGCGGAATATCATTCGCGAAGGTACGAACTTCTTCATCGGTCAGGTTTTTACCCACAAGGGCCAGCTCCCAGTTACCGTCCATATTACCCAGCGCAATACGGGCGTTAACGGTTACATGGCTTTCCTCAAGAGCTTGCTTGTCCAAATCCTGCGCCAGATACTGCTCATCAACATAGTTCAGATTCAGGTTTGAGTGCAGTTCTAGTTTGTCGCCGATATTGGCAATGTGATTCAGGCCAATATTGGCGCTCCACTCAGGCGCAAAGGCTAGGGATTCCCCTTTCAGGTCTTGCTGACAAGAACTGCCAGCACCGCCAGAGGCTTGAATTTGGGCCATGGTACAAGAGGCATTACTAAATTCATCGTAAGTTGCATCCAGATAAGCCATAGACGCCGTCATGGTCAGCGCTTCGGTCACACGGAAAACACCATCGATTTCAACACCTTGGGAGGTTGCTTCAGCCGCGTTATCAACCACAAATGCATCACCGACGAATGCACTGACCTGCAAATCTTCATAGTTAGTATGGAATAAGGCGAAGTTCAGCGAACCTCGACCATCCATAATACGCATCTTGCCGCCCACCTCGAAAGCCAGTGCTTCTTCGTCATCAAAATTGAACTTATCGATAGAGCCAGTTTCACCGAAACCGCCGGACTTGAAAGCTTTACTGACGCTGGCGTACAACATTACATCATCGTTCAGATCGTACTGAGCTTTAAACGATGGGGAAAAATTTTCTACGCTCTTGTCATCTTTGATATCAAAGTTGGAGGCACCAAAAATCGCGCCTTGAAGCGCTATTTTCGTTGCGTCCAGAGGGTTGGCGGGATTGAGCGCGGTTTCTGTGCGATAGTCAGTTAATATAAGACTACGTTTCGCCTCTTTGGTTTCTTTGGTGTAACGCAACCCCAGCGTCAAATGCAGGTTCTCTTGCACATGCCAGGTACCCTGACCAAACACTGCCCAAGTTTCAGAGTCTTGTTGATAATCAGCCACTCGACTAGATTCTAAACCTTGAGCTGCTGAAGTCAGGATAGCCGCACTTTTGTTTGTTGGCGTTAATCCCGCTACAAACGGAGGCGCCAAAAAGGTAGCCGCATCTAACAAGTCAGCGACATTAGCGCCGTTAACGGGAGCAGGAGCAGCGTTAACCGTACCAAACGTTGGCACACCTCCCGCCAACGCACCAATATCTGCATCCAACCGCCTGTGGTGTTCCAGATCGGAGGTCTGATAATAGAGGCCGGTAATAAAATCAAACTTACTACCTAAAGGAGATGTTAAACGAATCTCTTGGCTCCATTGCTCAAAGTCTTGCTCCTGAGTTGTGGTAAGAACCTCTAATGGGGAGAAGTCGGTATCCTGCTGGTCAACATACTCATAACCCGAGTAACCGGTAATGGATGTCAGAGTATAGTCACCAATATCGTAATCAATAGTGACCGTCAGGCTTTCACTGTCATTATCGGAATACTCTTTGGCGGCGGAGCGAGAGTACTCATCACTACCATCATAAGAGGGATCGGCGATACTGAAGAGGGCATCCCAACCACCACTTTGATCAACCACATTGGCCTCACCGCCTACATCATGGCGAGCGGCTTCGTATTTAGTGGTAATGCTCAAGTCATCGGTTGGCTCCCATACCAGAGTGCCACGAACAACGGTTTCAACCTTACTTGGACCGTCGCGACCGGTCAGGGTGTTTTCAATATAGCCGTCAGATTCGGCCTGTTTGACTGCCAAGCGGCCATAGAGGTTTTCGGCAATACCACCAGAGATAACACCCTCCACAGAGTATTGATCGTACTCAGGCTCATAGCTGGTACGAAGAGAGGCTTCGAATTCTTCAGTGGGTTTAGCGGTGGTCAGGTTTAGCGCACCGGCAATGGTATTTTTACCAAACAGTGTACCCTGTGGACCACGCAGTACTTCTACAGCTGCCACATCAAGGAACGGAGAGCGGAACTGGCGATCACGACCAGCGTAAATACCATCGATAAACATACCCACAGACTGCTCAAAACCCTGGTTAATACCGGAACCCAGACCGCGCATGGTGATGGTTGTTGTCTGTGAGCCTTCGGCGATAGACAGGTTGGGAACATGGGTCGACAATTCATCAAGGTTGGCCATGCCGGTTTTGCTGATGGTGTCGCCGGTGACCACACTGACGGATACGGGCACGTCCTGCAGGCTCTGCTCACGCTTCTGGGCGGTCACTATCACCTCCTCAAGTACGAAGCGTTCATCCGCTTGAGCACCCGACATACTCAAGGCGGGGACAGCCAGACTAACCGCTAGTGCCAGCGCCGTTTTCTTCATTGAATCATGCGTTCTTTTCATGGAACTCTCCGATAGGGGACTTTTATAATTATTTGTGGCTCGTTGCTATTTATCTTTATGGCTAGGGTTTCCACTAGACATAAAGCTACAGAAGCGTAATGAGAGTTACTTGTATGCAGCTCAAGCCAGTAGCCACAGATTACTCGACAAGATCATCCGCAACCTGACTTATTATGCAAAGGGGAGTGACGCTTTGAAGTTGTCACCCGCGAGCAAGGCGAGACAAATACCTAAGCTAAATTTCTTCAGTTTGGCGGACAGCCCCCGATTAGAATCGGGGGTTATGAGCCACTTCATGAAACTCTCAGAAAAGAACCATACTCATTCGTTTTGCCAAGCTCTTCGTTATACCGGTCATCGCTTACGGCAATTTTTCCGTTAATAATCACGCGCTTAACAACGCCGTCATTGCGATTCACCAAACGCGAATAGTCCACCAAACCATCGAAGTTTACTCGCTCTACTGAGTCTAAAGAACTCTCCAGCCGCTGCGGATCAATAACATTGATATCGGCGCGACTTCCTTCGCGAATATAGCCCGCATCGATATTGTGCCAATCGCCAAGCTCTCCGGTAAGGCGATGAATCGCATGTTCATCACTAACGGTCTTCATGCCAGACGCTCTCATACGTTTTATTCTCGCCAACATTTGCAAGCCAAAGTTATAAAAAGCTAGGTTCTGGATATGAGCGCCTGCATCAGAAAAAGCCGCCATATTCACTGACTGCCGATCCTCAAGTAGCTCTGCAAGCTCCTCATCTCTTTCATTGGCAATGACAACCTTCCACACCATATCGTTGCCATAGGCTACCAGTAAATCAATAAATACATCGGCAACGTGGCGATTTTTGAGCTTTGCTATTTGTGCAAAACTTAAACCAATCAAACTTTCATCGGGGCATGTGTAAACATGGCCATCACCGATATCTCTGTCCCATAATGCCGGCTTAAATTTCTCCGTTATATTTTTCTTAAACTCTTCCCTAAACGCAGGGTCTTCCACCAATTTTTCACGGTCAGCATTTTCAGATAAATGAAGGTATGCGGCTCCGGCCGGCACCTCTTCAAAAACCACAAAGTTCATCCCTTCTACTTGCGCTTGAAATTCACAGGGCAACATCTGCCAGCGAAAATCCCCACGTAAAAGCTTTATCGCCCGAGAAAAGAAAAGCTGCTTTTTTCTCAATTTTTCTTTCCGACTTGATTTAGCGTCGATCATCACCAAAGAAGCTATCTTTAGCGGTTTTCTAAAAAGCCCCATCGCTTCAAGTAAAAGACGAGTCATGCTGACATACTTGCTTCTTACATCAGGCGCTGTTTGCAAAATACGCCGGCGATGCCTTAGTACTTTATTCAGGTAAGAATATTCTTTGAAGGACGCATAGACAGAAGGCAGCGCTTTGGAACGCACACGGTCGCCGTCTAAGCGATCGGCATCACTTTGCATAGAAGACATACCCAGAAAGCCCACATCCAGAGCTTCTTCCAAGGCTTCCTTCATAAAGGTTTTTTCTTTTTCAGTGGGTACGGCGTTTCCATCGACAGATTTATTAATTCCCATGGCCGCCATACGAATATCTGAATGACCGATATACGCACAAACATTAGGGCCAAGCGGTTGCTCTTCCAAAAAATTCACATAGTCTTTGGGGCGGGTCCAAGTTTTCTTTTCTCTTAAGACAGGAAGAACCTGTTCCCTTGAAACCCCTTCTACCCGCGTAAAAATATCACTGCAATCTTCTGGCTCGGACATAATGGCCGAAATTGAACAACTGCCGGTAACGACCGTTGTCACGCCGTGGCGAACAGACTCAGTAAGTGCCGGGTTAACTAACAGCTCAAAATCATAGTGGGTGTGACCGTCGATAAAACCAGGTGTAATCCAATGGCCCGTCGCATCAATCACCTCAACATCACTAGGCAAAGAAGGCATGCTCTGGTTTTCTCTAATGATCTTTTGTACTTTGCCATCCTTAATCAACACACTGCCGATAAAGGACGCATTTTTACTGCCATCAAAGACACGGCCGTTGTTAAGTAAAATCATAGTAACTCCCCCTTCTAAGCAACGAGACTTAAAGGATTTAGAAATTCAAGTTAGCCAGCCTATCCATTAGGTCGCTCAAGTCAGAGATCACAGGTTACCCGACAAGCCCATCAGCGACTTGGCATATTATGCAAAGGCGCAGTAACCTCCCTTGTGCGCGCACAATCAAAGAATCGCACTGATTACGAGATAGACCCGCCCCCTCATCCTATATGTGGGGTTAGACCGTATTTACTTGATCACTGCACTATGTCACTACGGTCTCAGCCCCTATACTCTTTTAAGAGCACCGAAATATTCACCGCCACTCTCACTCAAGAAGACCGACAATGGGCGAGCGCAAAAGAGCGACCACTGACTCCATCACTGTAAAGGGCTTCATCCCGATTGCGCTCATTATGGTGTTATTACTGTCGGCCTGCGGCAGAAACGATGACAAGCGTTACCAGCCCAGTTTCTCCGAAGAAGCGGCGCCAGCCTCATCCAATTACATCTTCGGCGTGCACCCACTGCACAACCCACAGCGGCTGCACGAGGTCTTCGCGCCTCTCACCCAATACCTGTCTGACAATATTGACGAGGCTAGTTTTTCACTGGAAGCCTCTCGCAACTATGCGGCCTACGATGAAAAGCTGTACGCCAAACACTTTCACTTTTCGTTGCCCAACCCCTTTCAAACCATCAATGCCATCGACAAGGGCTACCGGGTATTCGCCAAGATGGGCGACGACGAAAATTTTCGCGGCATTATCCTGATCCGTAAGGACAGCGGTATTGAGAAGATTAGCGACTTGATCGGGCAGTCAATCAGTTACCCTGCCCCCACAGCGCTCGCCGCCACCATGATGCCGCAACTCTATCTGCAGGATCACGGCATCAATGTCGTCACCGAGCTGGATAATCGCTACGTAGGCTCGCAGGAATCCTCCATACTCAACGTTCAACTCGGCCACACTCTCGCCGGAGCTACCTGGCCGCCGCCTTGGGAGGCGCTGAGAAAAGAGCGGCCTGAACTGAGCCAAGAACTCGAAATTAAGTGGCAGACCGAGCCACTGATCAACAACGGTCTAGTCGTACTGCCCGAAGTGCCGGAGGCTATCACCCTGCAAGTCAGTGCGCTGCTGCTCGACCTGCACAATCACGATGAAGGCCGGCAAATACTCAAGCGCATGATGTTATCGCGCTTTGAGTCTGCCAATGATGCATCCTATAACAAGGTGCGCGACTTCGTGATCGAATTTGACGCCAAGGTCCGGCAGATCCGCTGATGCTAGAGTCACTGAAGAGAATTTGGAACAAGACACTCGGCCGGCAGATTATGCTCGGTATTGCGCTTGTGCACGCCGTACTAATGAGCGTCTTTGTTCTGGATTTGGTCGAGCGGCAACGACAGTTTTTGACCCTGCAGAGTGAAAAGATGGCCATGGGGCTAGCGGCCACACTGTCGACCAATAGCACCTCTTGGGTACTGTCCAATGACTTCGTCGGCATGGAAGAGATCATGCGCTCACAGGCCAATTATCCCGGGTTGAGTTATGCCATGTTAATCGACCGGAATAATCGAGTTCTGGCCCACTCTTCGCCAGAATTCATCGGCCGCACGCTAATCGATGCCCCCTCGTCTCGACTGAAAAACCTCTACAGCAACACCATCATCATCAACGACAAATATCTCATTGAT
>Ga0209395_1003720_pt1 | contig 18577 bp, 9 predicted proteins | sample GOMGulsemesocosm_3_FD_184635 | JGI IMG/M metagenome (GOLD analysis project Ga0209395, IMG submission 184635) | Methane-oxidizing microbial communities from mesocosms in the Gulf of Mexico - GOM9D Gulf of Mexico (SPAdes) (version 2) | ecosystem: Environmental > Aquatic > Marine > Cold seeps... | reverse complement strand
GTTTCTTACAGCCTATTCAAACCAAAAATATAAATCGCACCATTGTAAAAGCGCGTTTCTGGCAACAGCATGTGGAAGATGGTTTAAGCCAAGAGCAAACAAAAGTACTGAATCGTTTGTTAGATGGTGATTTTGAGCTGGGAATAAGTGCCGGGCAATATCAAAAAGTGGCCAAGGTAAGTAAGGCAACGGCTACTCGACATTTAAGCCACTTATTAGATAAAAACTGTTTGGAAAAACTACCCGGCGGTGGCCGCAGCACACGCTATGTGATTTGTACTTTGTAGAAGGGCAGTCCCTCGGCAATTGCTACATGCATGGTCCTACTACCCACGTAAATGTAGGCTATAATAGCCCATCAATTAAATTGGAGTAATAAAGTGTCGCCAACAGCACGGGCCTCGTCAAACAGAGGTTTATAGGTCATTGAAGCCCATTAGAATTACTTGTACAGCATCTTCAATATCCGTCAGTGTTTCTTCTGACATATACTCCAGCGGAATATTTCTTTTCTTTCCTGAGACGGTGCCATTGTTTTGTAATATGAATTTACAGATAAGATCCGCTTTTTGATTTGGCAAGTCAACGTGTGACTTGATAGCCTTTTTAACAGCATCAAATTTCAATATGAAAATTGCTTCGTCGACTAAATCGTTATGGATTGATGTCGTCATCATGTCGAACAAGAACTCAACGTGTTCCGTTAAATCTAAATATCGATAAAGGTAGTGTAGATCTTGTGGAACTCTCAACTCATAGGTTTCATCATCTATGTCGTAGTCACTCAATAACGCCATTAAAGGTTTAGAGAACGAATTTAGGACGTCATAGTATTGATTGATATTTTGAAGGATGGTTGCTGATACAGGAATTATAATTTCATTTTTATCCGATCTGCATCGCAGTATGTCGTGAAAAAGAAACCTATGAATGCGACCATTCCCATCGTTAAATGGGTGGATATATACAAATCCAAAAGCAATTAATGCAGCATGCATTATAGGGGGGAGATCATTTTCAGTTAGTATCTTCCGGTGGGTTTCGATTAACCCGTTCATGAGGCTAGGAACCCTTTCATGGATTGGCCCGATAAAATCGACAATATTTAATAGTCCTTCATGTTTGTCTGCTATCACGTTCCCAACATGAATTTCTACGTCTCTATAGTCGGCATCTATCTTTTTTCCTTCAACAATTTGATTTTGCAGGTGCAGTAATCTTTTTTTGCTTAATGGAAGGGTGCCACTGGTCTGTAATGCTTGGTAAAAACGACTATTACGTTTTTTGTCAGGGGTTTCATTTTCTATTTCAAATGAGGATTTTGTTTCTTTTGTATATAGATATTGTATCGATCTGCCAATCGTGTCGGCATCTACTTTATGGTGCAGTGTTCTCAGCCTTTCAGTGGCTTCATCAATGAGATCTATGCCAATCATGCCTTTGACCTTCGATGTTTTCCTTATCATCGGACTAAATTCTTTAGTGCCAAGCATATTGTGAATGACTTTTGTTCTTGGGTCTTTAACCCCCTTGAGTGATGTAAAGTAGTATTTATCATCTAAAAGAGGGGTGTAATTTCCAGAGGTTAAATCCGCAATCGGTAGCTTTATATCTAGCAACCATTCATACAAGTGCCAAATGCAGCGGCGTATGGTTGATTGAGGTTTGTCGGATATATAGGCGACCAGCTCATCTTCTGAAATCTTTTGGAAAATTGGATATAGGTATGCTGGTCTGATGCCTTGCATTTCAATAGCTAGACCGATGTGATCGCAAAGTGTAGGGCCGACAGTTTTTGTCTTCTTTAGAACTAGTATGTCATTGTAACCGTGGGGCAATACCTCATCTTTGTAGCTATCACCAGTGGCAAGATCTCTAGTTAATGGTGGGACTAGTACGTCTAAGTCCTCAATTAGTTTGGTATACCCCGCGTACTGCATATTCCATCCATTTAAATTTAAGCATGTTGTAGGTTGTGTCACGTTGTTGTTGACTGTCGACCGCGAGGTGTCTAATCTTCATAAGGACAGAGCATCTTATGCACAGTCTTTCAGTACCTTATCCACAGAAAGCCCTTCGAATAACTTATATTTCAATAAATAACTTATAATGAGAATATTTACTTGGAATTCAATCTAACATGTAAATATCGAAAAATCCCTTATATCCAATATTTTCACTTATCTGCATGCTAAAGATTTTATCTATTGATACTGTGCGTGTCTTGTTTTGAATATAGAATGTAAAGGCTCACCCACGGGGTGGCCTCCTACAAAAGCGCACAATTCCTCCCTTATAGCATCACACTCTCCCCTTAATAAAATCCAAAAACAACCGACTCTTCAACGGCATAAACTCCGTCTTAGGATAAAAACACCTCAGGTAACACCTGCGTAAGCAACCCAACGACCTAGTGCCGCCACCCCCTCTCGTAATTAAGAGTCCCCCACCAGGAAGAAACCTTCACCGTAATAGAAGGCCGCCTGGCTTTAAAAGTAGCCGGCAAAGAATTTGAACTAGGCCCAGGCCAAAGCGCCACCGCCCAAAAAAATGAACCCCATACCTTTTGGAACCCCAGCCAACAGGTGGTGCCGTCTTGGATATAAAGAGTCGTCCGAGCATCGCCCGGCCCAAGGCTTCGAAGGTTTCATAACCTCCCTGTACCACCTAGATTACGACGGCAAGACCAACGCCGAAGGCTCACCAGTTTTGTTGCACTTCCCGTAGATAGAGAGGGGCGCTATTTAAAGCCCGCAACGGCGAGCAATATTTAGAAGCAGCGCCGCAATTTTTACAACGCATGGGAATTGCGGTGTTGGGCAGGGTGGGCTTGATGCTGGGGCGGCCTGCTACTTATGTGTCGAAGCAGCGTGAGGCGGGGGAGTAGTTAGTCCAAATTGTATGCAATAAGCCTGTAAACCCGCCCATAAAACGAACAATTAATCGGTTAGATCAATAACCAACCAAATGGTCAGTTATAAGCATTGAATTTCTAGTTCCTTCGGAGTATAAGAAGTAGCCCCAAATAACTTATGGGCTGCGGACTAGAGGCAGGCATGGAAGAGCTAGAAAAAATAAAGGCACAGCTACAAAAATTTGCCGACGATCGTGATTGGGACCAGTTCCATTCACCTAAAAACCTGTCTATGGCCCTAAGCGTAGAAGCATCAGAGCTGGTTGAATGCTTTCAGTGGTTAACCGAAGAGCAATCCCAAAACTTATCCCCAGAACAACTATCTGCCGCCATCGATGAAATTGCCGATGTGCAAATCTACCTATTACGCATAGCCACAAAACTAAACGTGAATATGCTGGATGCCGTTAATCAAAAGATTAAAAAGAACGCACTTAAATATCCGGTAGATAAAGTAAAAGGCAGCTCTAAAAAATACAACCAATATGACCAAGCAGGTGAATCAGACGATTCAGAGTCATGATTGTTTATACGGCTACCAAACAGCAATTTGTTGATGATGTACGCGCCAATGCCATTGCCGATATTATCGAAGGCGAAGTGGCCAGAAAGCTGAATCGAAACTCACCCAGAAACGAATTCGTCTCGTGGCAAAACTCCCTACGCTATATGTTTCAGGTACTGGTTGATCCAGCGATTCCAGCGTCTGCCGATGCGTCTATTAAAATTATCTCCTCACTAAACGCCGTGTCGACTTTATCCTTACAGGTAAAGATGTTAAACGCCAAGACGCAGCTTAAAATTAAATATATGTGGTTGAAGAATGTCCCTATTTACTAATTGGAATTTATTATTACTCGAAGAATATTTTTCGCCTGAAAAAGCTAACCAAGATGTTTGGATTTCGACGAATAGAGTTGAGCTTGAAAGTATAGGTGCACATCTTGGGGGGGCCAATGGCTTAATTCAAGCCGTTATAGAGGGACCTGAATGGCTGTCTGAAAAAGCACAGCACACTAATATAGCTGATATAGCAAAGAAATTGGCCACGGTTCGTGAAAGTTATACTCGTTACAGAAGTAGGGTTTATTGGCTTAAAAATTATAAAGATCCAGGTGATGAAGTAGAAATATATAAAGACACAATAGCGCCAACTTATCTACCATATGTCGCTCTTTGGGTGCTAGCTGGCTCTGAAGTCGGTGATGCAGGTTTTTATGCAAAGGTAAGTGAATTAATAAAAATATCATTTCCTAATAATATAAGAAATAAAATGGAGTATGTCTGGCTTGATTTAGAACGTTGGTCCATTAAAGAACAAAATGAAAAACTTGGTCGGTTTAAAGTTAATATAATTGGTGAACAAAAGTTTGTAGGTATAGCGTATGCACAAACAATGGTCACAGATAGAGATGTTGATGGATTAAGTAGATTATTTGGAAGTTGTCGCTTGCTACCGGCTCAGGATTTGAATGAACTCCAATTCAAACAATTACTTGAACATGGAGAAAATTCAGACTTCCTAAGCGCAGGACTTAAGTCTGCCATGAGTGACCCAAATAATAATACTCACTTAAGGCAAGTATTGACAGATCGACTTGAGTTTTGGGATGGGTATATACCTAAGTTTCCAAGGAATGGTGAGCTTCGAATAGACAATCAAGGTGCCACGCAGGAGATAGTTGATAATGAAGCTTCAATAGTACTTAGATTGAATCAAGAGGGCGAAGACTTGTGTTGGGAAATCGGTTATAGAGTGCCTGCTGTTGTAACAGGACGTGACTATATGATCGCGATAGGCAATGAAAAAGAAGCTAAGGCCAAACTGGAGTTAATGGGAACACATATACATAGTATTGAGTCGCTTAGTCAGGAGAATGCTAGACAAGTGATAAATGAATCTACGACAAAAGAGATTGAGCTAAATCTTATTTATTCAAGTAGGGATGAGAGTAGACGAGAGAGAAAGTTTTATTTACGAAAAGATAAGGTGAGAGTTTTTATCTGGGATAGACCTGATTCATCGCTAGCTGATACTTTACTTGAAAGAGAAATACCAATATCAGGTCCTGTTTATTTTCTATATTCCTGTACTAAATACTCAAATCTAAAATATTTTTTAAAAAATGAAGAAATACCGTATGCAGCTGTTGATATAAGAGGGCTCCCTGATGATTGGGAATTAATTTGTATTGAATACTCTGAAAATCTAACGGCCGAACAAAAATCTTCAATTATTGATGAAGAACCCATTGCACAGCCGAAGGCACGAATGAGGTTTGTTGGAGGAAAGCCGATCGTTGGTGGTGGCAGTAAAAAATACGCATATTATGATTTACCTATTATTGAATTAGAAGCACCTGCGGGCGCTGAAATAATGGCTGTAGGACTAACTTTTGAAGAACGGAATATCTCTGTTGATACTAAATATATTACTCCTAAATTTACTGAAGGCGGGTTAATAAGTTCTAAAGTTTCCGTAAGACGTTTTAATATTATTTTGGATAATTTCGGTAGCAGTGTTTTTAAAATAGAAGTCCGATGCGGAGACGAAAAGTTATGCAGAGGGGGTTTGAGAGTATTGCCTATTGGTGGGATAGCGACTACACAGCGTGCCCATTTTTCTGTAGATAAATTTGGCACACCATCGTCAAATAATAGCGGACTTTGTGGTGCGATTGTTGGTGGTGGTGCCGAATCCTCTAGAGATATAAATATAAACTATTATCAATTAAATAAGCTTGAGGTATCTGAAAATAGTGAGGATGTCTGGGGTGGGCTTGAAAAAAATATTTCCTGTCTGTTTTTAGATTCACTTTCTTCTGTTATGAGAGGTTTCATTACTTATGGGGTGGCTCGAGATCAAATTAGGCGTCTTGCTGACAACTTAAATATAGATAATGTGGAACCAGCTCTACTAATACGTGAACTGCGGCGTAGAGGGCATATTGAAATAGAAACTAATCTGAAAGGGCACATGACTCGTATATGTGCAGTACCACCAACACTTTATAGTTTATCTATTCGGGATAATGAGCAACGCCAGTTATATGGTATTTGTGGAAGTCTAAGGATGCAGCAATGGAAAGAAATTTTAGAAACTGCTAATTGCAATGTTTTAGTTGACAAAATAACACCATGTAAATTACCGGTTGTTCGTCTTTCCCTAGATCCACATTTCGAGATCAGTTCAGTTGCAAATACTGCTGATTTTAAAGTAGTTGATTTTCCAGCTCAGAAATTATCACAATGGTTGGGTTCCGTTCAGGGAATAAAGGAAAATCTAACGTGGTATATGGAGCAAGGGTTTAGACCAGATTTATTAGAAAGATTGAACCCAGTTAAAAGTATTTTTAATGTGGCAGAAAGTATACGGGTTGATCGTAGTCGAAAATTCGAGCTGTTCAGATATGAAGATCCACGGATACAAGGGTCGCGCGTTTATAAATTGGGAAGAAATCTAGGGGGAGGTTTTTCTGAATACAGTTTCATTCAGGATTCAAGGTGGGGTGTTTGGATTGCTATGGGAGCTTTTGGTGAGTTTGTTAAAGCGACTTATGGGATATTGGATGCCAGCCCTTGGCCTCTACATTACGAGAGCGCAACTGGTTCTTTATGGCTACCAGCAAGAATGGAGCCACCTTTCGTAATTGAACGTGTTTTAACGCTTTGTTCGGGTGGAGGGCCTATAATTAAAAAAATCATAAAAAAAGTAGATGATGAATCAATTACTATTATAGAAGAAAATCAGCGGGTAATTGGAAAAGTCAGCCTCGCGTATGATCAAATGGCCAGTGGTAAGTGGCTTTGTTATCGATGTGTGCCGAGAGTAATAGCAAGTAAAGTAGCAAGCTTACTTGGTTGTGAGCTTAAAGAATTTGGGTGTGACACTATATTGGAAAAAGTTGAGGGTACAGAATGTTAGTTGGTATAAATAAAGATCCTATCGGTGCTTGGGAAAATATTCAGGAACATCTAAAAAGATATGTTAAGTCTGCATTCGGAACCAACTCAAAATCTTTTGAAGAGGATAGGCAGCGTTTGTTGGACTCGCCAGGTGTTTTTTTTCAAGAACCATATATAGAGGTTCTACCTACTTATAAGTCAGGAAAAAAATTAGCAGAATTAAATGAACAAGATTTACCAGCATTATCGAAAGATGTCATTGATGCTTTTTGCAAGATAGCCAGTGCATCATTGATATCAAAAGAACTGAATTTATATCAGCATCAGCAAGTAATGTTACAGCAGGCAATGGCCAAAGATAGGAAGCATTGTGTTGTTGTTACCGGTACGGGCTCTGGTAAAACAGAATCATTTTTATTACCAGTATTAGCATCAATAATTAAAGAAGCAAAGAGTAAGTGGGCGGTACCAAAAGCACCAAATGCGACTTGGAAAAATAACATTAAGTGGAATAGCAGTAGAAAGGAAATACGAAAAGAAACTCGGACACCAGCAGTTCGTGCATTATTACTCTACCCAATGAATGCCCTAGTGGAGGATCAAATTTCAAGACTGAGGGCTGCATTAGATGCAGATGAATCACTCAGTGCTATGGATGATTCATTAGGAGGTAATAGAATTCGATTTGGGCGTTTTAACGGTTCAACGCCAATTTCAGGGCACCCTTTTAAATTAGATGGCGACGGACAATGGGTTAGGAATAGCTCCAAAATCACAGAGCTTAACGATAAAATTAAAAAGGCACGTAGTGAGTATACAAATTATATAATTCAGTTAGATAAAGCTAATACTGCGTTTGAAGTAGCTAAACTCACTAAGGTTGCACAGGAGATTGAAGACAGGAAAAAAGAGTTAGAGGCCTTGCAGGATCAACGAGATTTTATTCCTAGAATGGAAGTTGATTCATGTGAAATGTTTCACCGTTGGGAGATGCAAGATACACCACCTGACTTGCTGATCACGAATGTGAGCATGCTTTCTATTATGTTGATGCGTCATAAGGATACCTCTTTAATCGACGATAGGGCTGACTCTCAGATCTTTGAGGCGACTAAAAAATGGCTGGAAGAAGACAGGGAAAGTCATGTTTTCCAACTGGTCGTAGATGAATTGCATTTATACCGTGGTTCATCGGGTACAGAGGTCGGTTATTTACTTAGGTTGTTGATAGACCGACTTGGTTTGTCGCCAGATAGTAAACAGCTTCAAATATTGGCATCTAGTGCCTCATTGGATGGTGATGATAAGTCATATGATTTTTTAGGTGGAATGTTTGGGTTAACGCCAGAAGAGGCCAAAAAACGTTTTCATATTGAAAGTGGTGAATCAATATATCCTGCTGTTGGGCCACAAAGCAAACTCGATGAAAGCACTGCTGATGTTTGTATGCAGTTAGGTGACTCGGCAATGAAGGGTGTAGCGCCTGGTGAGAGGCAAGTGATGGAGCTGGTAACAGGGAGCAATATGAGGGCGCTAAGTTACAGTTTTTTGGATAGTAAAAGTAATCGCTTTATATCCCGCTCTTTGGAAGATCTAAAGACAATACTGTTTCCTAAGCTTGAATCGAAGGCGCAGAGTTTTGCCATCAGAGGTTTACTTTATGCTCTAGGACGGGCAACAATTATTCAAAATGAGGGAGAGGATTACACAGCAGTAGTTTTACCCAGACTGCGCTTTCATTGGATGACTAGAAACATTGATGGTCTTTGGGCTACTGCTGACTTAGCAACGGAGGGAGATGCGCAGCGCAGGGTAGGTAAACTGTTGCCAGAGCCAAGAGTTGTATTTGAAGGTAAGCGTGTCTTAGAGGTACTTTATTGTGAGTGTTGCGGTACGCAGTTATTGGCTGGTTATAAAATTAAAGCTGGTGGGACTGCAATAAATCCTAAGTATGAATTAGCACCTTTACCTTCTTCAATCGAGAGTATGCCTGAAGCGGCTCCACAAGGTCGCACGGATGTGCAGAGTTATCAAAAATTAGGCGTTGTTTATTTAGTGCCTGATAATAAACTTAATGTAGGCGAGCTAAGTTGGTCGCAAGGTTCAATTGAGCGAACCGGTCACGATGGGCGTGTAGGGCACCCTTGCAAAACAGCAAACGCGGCATGGATTCCTGCTTTGATAGACCCTCGTACAGGAGTTGTTGAGATTGATGGGGATGATCCAGAAAAAATTAAATGTTTATGGTTTAGTGCTGATGGCGAAGACGATGAAGATTGGGTGGAAAAATATCAGTTGCCGGCTATGCCACAAATGTGCCCGTCTTGTCACACAAATTATTCAGAAAGGCAGGGTGGTAAACCATCTCCTATTAGGGCTTTTGCAACAGGTTTAGATCAAATGTCTTTGTTACTTGCCAAGCATTTAATGGCTGTACTGCCATCAGGTGATTCTAGGAAGCTAGTAGCATTTTCAGATAGCCGCCAAGCCGCCGCGAAGTTAGCAAATGGCGTTGAGTCTGGCCAATGGGATAGCCTCTTGCAGTATTTTGTTTTAGACGAAATACGTACAAGATCATTAGGCTCAATAGAAGAAATTAAAAAAACAATCTTGATATATGTTGAGGAAAAAAATGATGATGCCGTCGATGAACTTATTGAAAATGAAAGGGATCCGCAGTTAAAGGAAGAGTTACTTAAGTTCATTAACGATGCTGAAAAAGTTATCGATAAACCTAGGCGGGCGACAGAAGAAGCAAAATATAGCGTTGAAAATATTAGAAACTATAAGTCTGGTTATGTTTGCTTGGATGATTTCTTACATCCATTAAATGACAATAAACAAGATGTACCTGTGATTTGGCAGAGAATGCTTGGGCTTGGAATAAATCCGGCAGGTTCGGGGGTAGACGTTAAATCTAGTAGTCCACGAAATGGAACATCCTTTGGATGGGTCGAGCTAATCAATTTTGAAAAGCCTTCATTAGCCGATAACCTAACGGTTGATCAAAAAAATTTCTTGATTGATGAAATGGATAGTACATTAAGGAAAAAATATTGGAAGGCCATTTCAGGTCGCCTGCTGTATAACTTAGAGGCAAAAGGTTTTGGCCATCTAGCACTCACTCCAAAATTTAAGAAGACAGGCCCTTCAGGGATATCTTGTAATGTCTTCAGGAGTGTTGTTGAAAGTGTGCTGCGTATTCTTACTGAAGAGTATTTTACTGCCCCTTGTGAATATGACGACTATGGGCAAAAAGAAGAATTTCTAAGTCATCAGCCTGATGATAAATCACGAAAAATTGTTCAGAAGCGAGTGAGGAAGTATTTAGAAATTTGTGCACAAAAAAATAATACAAATTATGAATCCCTTAGAGTCGCAGTGCGGGATGCTTTGGTGGGCGAAGGACATCTCTGGGGGGTTGTTAGGTTAGATAAGTTGTGGGTGCGGAAAGTAGAGCCGCAAGCTAAACCATGGGTGTGTGACAACTGTACTCAGATTCATTGGCATTTTTCTGGAGGAGTCTGCGCTAGATGTGTAGCGCCTCTTTCCTTTGAAACCAATGGAGGCTTAACAGCAGAACAGATAGAAAGCTCACATTATCATGGGAACCTATCCGCGAGCTCTGAAACAGCGTTTCGAATTCACGCCGAAGAACTGACTGGTCAAACGGATAATCAGGCACAAAGGCAGCGTCATTTCAGAGATATATTTTTTGATAGAGAGAAGTTAGATGATGTTGTGCCACGCGACGTCAATCGTAAAATAGACAGTATTGATTTGCTATCGGTAACTACTACTATGGAGGTGGGTGTTGATATCGGTGCTTTGCTATCTGTTTTTCAGGCGAATATGCCGCCTGAGCGTTTCAATTATCAGCAGCGCGCTGGTCGTGCAGGTCGAAAAAAACAGGCATTCTCTTCCGCATTGACTTACTGTCGTGGTCAAACTCATGATCGTATTCACTTTGAACATCCAGAAGAAATGACCAGTGGTATTCCGCCGCAACCAAGTGTTTCTGTCAGTGAAGACCAAAAAATATTAGCGGAGAGGTTATTTAATAAGGAAGTCTTACGAAGAGCTTTTCAGTTTTCGGGACTCGCTTGGGTCGATTCAAGTACATCCCCTGATACTCATGGCGAGATGGGTATTGTGCAAGACTTCATCGCCAACATAGGAGGTAGGCGCGATAAAATTAATATTTGGATAAACAGTAATGCGCAAATAATTGAGAACATTTCTGAGGTTGTAACTCGCGGTACAAAAATTAATTGTAAGGCTATTGCTAAGAGTGCACTTGAATTGATTGATCGTGTGGTGGTTATCGCAGCGGAGGCACAAGACAAAACAAGAGGCTTGGCAAATACTCTTGCTGATGCAGGTGTACTTCCCATGTACGGTATGCCAACGGCGGTTAGAAACTTACATTTTTCATTACCAGGAGGTAATGATAGATCACGCGAAGCTAAGACATTAGATCGATCCATTGAGCAGGCAATAGTAGATTATTCTCCTGGAACTGAGCGTGTATGGGACAAACGACTGTTAACTCCCAAAGGTCTCGTTGGACCCATAAAGCATAGATATAAAAACAGCTGGGAATCCTATGCTGAACCAGTAGGTGAAACTACTTGGCAGATATTTTGCCGTGAATGCAGAAATCTAAATGTTGAAAATATAACGATTGAAAATGCAAAAGATAAACCAGAGTTGGAAGAATGTCCCACTTGTGGCCTTGCTGCGAGTGCTTATTTAGCAGTGGTTCCTAACGGTTTTATGACCGACTTTGACCTTAGTAAACCTGCAGGGAAAGGGCAGTCTAGCGGTGCTGGAGGTTCGGTGTCTTTTGTGGCGTCACCAGCGATAAAGGATATTAAATCATATCCTAATGGCGGGGCGTATTTAGCCTTCGCGAATCAGCAGAAAGTCTACCGAATTACTCAGAGAAAAGACCTAAAACCCTTCTCATTTGAAAAAAAGAACTCTCTAGAAAGCCAAAATGGCCAGTGGCTTAATGCTTCGATGTGGATCCAAGATGATAAAAGCGAAGACGTTTATGCGTCTCTAGCGGCATCGAAGACGACCGATCTTTTGAGTATAAGGTTGGTTGATCGGCCTGGACTTAAATTTTTTGATAATGAAAATGAAATTTCTTGTCGTAAAGCAGCATGGTTTTCGGCGGCAACAATTATTCAGCGCGCTATCGCGTTAGAGTTGGATGTCGATTCCTTGGATATTGAGATCGCTTCTGTACATAAGTATAGAGGCATAATAGAGGGTGACGAATTTGGCGCGGAGCTCTATTTATGTGATGAACATCCCAATGGGGCGGGTCTTGTAGACTGGGCTAAAAACCAATGGACAGAATTGGTGGCTGGATGTATTGACCCAGTTAATCACGATAAATTTTCTAAGCTCGGCCGTTTTATAAGAACGGAATGTGAGCGCGCACAAGAACAAGGACAGGAGTGGAGAACACCAGATTTACTATTAAAAGGTTTTCGGAATCGACATTTACATCCGCTACTTGATTGGAGGCTAGGTTTAGAGTTATTGGCAATGATGCGTGACCCTAGCCATATACCAGGTGTGTCTCCATATTTTGAGGCATGGGGTATGAAATTAAAAAGCTGGAATGAAGAGGCCGCTGACTGCGCTGAAAATTATTGTGCAGCATTTGGTGATGGTGAACTTAAGCCTGTTACCAATGGTTATTATCTTCACGGGTGGGTGTTGCAGGACGAAAAAACGTTGAACATAGTATCTCATCCTCTATGGGAAATTGATCAGTTAGAAAGGGATGAAGTATCCAAAGCCATTATTGCTTTTGCAAAAAGCCAACCAAATGTGGAAAACGTGCGGCTTCTTGATTCATTTAATCTTTCTAGACGGGCATCTTGGGTTAGAAACTCTACCGAACTATTTCCACGTAATGATTTGAGTCTTTTTTCGAATAAAGGTAATAAAGAAAAAGGAGGCATTGAATACTTAATTAAAAAAACCAAGATAAAGGAATCTTTCCATTATAAAAATAGGGTGTGGGAAAGAACGGATGCCAGTGATGCGTGGAGCAGTGAGAAGGGAGTTTATATTGTAGAAAGGGCTGGAGCTGCGCCTTTTGAGGTCTCAATAAATTCAATTCCAGGTAAAGGGCATATGGTACGGATTTTAAAGGGAAGTAAATTGGATAAAAGCCAGTACCTTGATTTAAAAACTGTAGCGCGTCGTAAGGAAGAAATTAATGAGGGGGAGGTGTGATGCCAAATGTAATCGGCCCGGTTCCATCCGATAGGTGGGAAAGAGAAGTTCGAAGAGAGCTGGTTAAACAACTGCCTGATAATTGGATTGTGATATGCAGCGTATCTTGGGCTATGAAAAATAAAATAGGCTTTGTTAGGGATGGCGAAGCAGATTTTGTAGTGTTGGTGCCAGAATTAGGATTAGCTGTTATTGAGGTTAAGGGGTCTGCATCAGTCCGTATTGGTAGCGATGGTAATTGGTATCGACGCCAATTTGATCGGCGCGGTGGAGGAAAAGAAATTTTGATAAAGGAGTCGCCACCGGCACAAGCTAATCGTAATATGCACACTCTGGTAAAAGTAATAAAAGATGAATTGTGTTTAACTAATGCTGCTGAATTTCCAGGTTTATTTGCTTTTTTAGTTGTTTATCCAAATGGCAATATTGAAGGTCAGTTGGATTTATATGACTCGACAACAATCGTAACTAAGCGATCGATGCATCAGCTGGGTGGTGCTATAAAAAAAGCATTGCTTGCAAGAGGTAGTGAGTCTCTTGGTAATAAGTTCTCAAAAGAAATAGCAAAAAGTGCCGCTAGAATACTCACTAATCAGAGGTTTAGTATAATTGCTGTTGATACACAGCTGGAGTCTTTGGAGGATGAAAAAAGTATTGATGAACTTACTCGTCAGCAATTTTCAGCATTACGGGGGGCTTTTGAGCTACCGCGGGTAGCAATTATTGGTCCAGCAGGATCGGGGAAAACGTTACTGGCCATATGGAAACTATCGGCTTTGATAGAGGAGGGAAAGAAGGCTGTTTTTATTTGCTATAACAAGGCGCTTGCTAAAAGTCTGCGCTTGCAACATCCAGAATTAGAAAATTCGATACTCAGCGTTGATTCATTATTTTGGAATATGGTAAATGATCATTCAGGGCATGCCGCTAACGATTTTTACTCTAGTGTCCTGCCTGATAGGGTTATGGATATCGTACATGATTTAAAACCGGAAGGATTTTATGATGCGATCATAATTGACGAAGGGCAAGATTTTGGAGAGGACAGAATAATTGCATTGTATCACCTCCTCTCGAATAAGGATGATACGCAGTGGTTATATTTTGCGGATAATAAACAGGATGTATATGGGGTAGGGGGAGATGAAATACTTGGTGCTGAAGTAATTTTTCGCCTTTACCACAATTGTAGAAATACAGGACTTATTAATGACGCCACTAATAAAGTTTGTAGTGGGCAGGTTAAGTCTATGCCAGGGGTTCCTAGTGGCAAAGTACCTAATGTGAGTGTTTGTAAGGTTGAAAAGATGGCGCAAAAGGCATGGTCATTAGTAAGTGAACTAAGCCCGGATGGTGGAGTTGTGATCCTTTCACCATTTAAGTTAGAAAATTCATGTATGAATGGTACTAGGAATGCTTATGGCCTTGAACTAACGGAGGATATTACAAAGCTTGCGCAGCCGGGCTTTGTGTTTTATTCGACTATTAAATCATTCAAGGGTTTGGAGGCTCGGCATGTGATTTTTGTTAATGCGGATAGACCAGGGTTATCGCAAGCGCTGACTGATGAGGACTTCTATGTGGCTTTCACTCGAGCAACTGCCCGCCTTGATGTTGTTACTGCTAATAAAGAAACTGGGGCTTGGCTGGCAGGTTTGCTACAGCTTTAGGTAATGGTTGTCAGGTCTTGTTTTGTGCGTGTAAGGTAAGACTTGACCCTGCCCTACTTGTGGTTAATTAGATACATAATAATGTGCATGTTTAGACTACACCTACATGTATTTGTTAGGTGGACTATAATGTTCAGCTTAATAATGGAGGGGTGCGTATGGGGATTTAAGCAGGCCAAGTTTGCTCTCATTTTCAGTTTTTTTATTTTGATGGCTATGGCAAGTGTTTATTCTACAGCGAATTCTGTCGTTGGTTCTATGTTATTTTAATTTGGTTTTCCCTATTGTCTTTCTTCTTTTTATTACCACGCGGGGCAGAAGGTACCATATTAAAGCCGGCTATATTTTTTAAAATAATCACAAAATACTCATACTCAGTGTCCATTGATTCTTTATCTGGTGTAGTAATTAAACCGGTAGGCCTTTTTTCAGTGCTCCTTCAGTTACAAGAAAAAGGAGCCAATTATTTTTTTAGCAGCCCTACAACATTGCATAGTACCGCCTTCCCGCAAGATCCAGAAAACTCATAAGTTTCTAAACCAGTGACGCAGTACTGGCAAACAAAAGATCGGTAGACTGGTTGTCCCGTTATTTCGAGCTAAAACACGCAATGGTTAGGCCCAAAATGAGAGCGTACCCTTGGCTGTTATCAATGTTAATCATGCCCTGTAATATAGTGTATACAACGGATAATGTGGTCCAATTTTTAATTGAACTTGTTATGGTTGGCATGACAGTAATAGTTTATTTATTACTATCGTATTTTGGCAATCGCTATGAGTTAAAGGGGGGAGTGGTAACGGCTTGTCATTATTTGAGAAATATAAAAAATATAATTAGATTAACTTGTATCCCTAGACCTTGAATTAATAGGTTTAAGGGCAGGGCATTAACCTTGAAAAGTTCTCCTGGTGTGGTGATCAATATGAAAAATATTTAGGTGGGTGAGGACTGCATAAATAGTTATAATTTAAGGTGCTGAAAAATTAGAAGTTACCAATTTAGTTTATTGTTAAATTTGAATGAAAACTAAAATCAACTTAATATAAATAAACCTGGTTAAGTATTTCAATTTGGAATAAAATGCCACTATTTAGCTTGGAAAGTATATTTTTGAACCATATTGAACTATTTGCAGGGTCCGGAGGTTTATCTCTCGGGCTTGAAAAAGCTGGCTTCAGACTCATCATGGCGAATGAGTTGTCGCCAATGGCCGCAGAGACATTTGCATACAATTTTTTTGATGAAGATCTAACTTTGGATGTTAAACCTGAGGAACGAAAGACTTTATGGCTAAGTAGTCAATACGAGGATGTTTCATCTCGCTTGCGAGAAAATCCATATCAATACCCAAATTTAGGTGAAGGGCATAGTGATATGCCCACTTCCGCAATCGGATTAAAGGATAAACTGATTGTTGGAAATGTAATTCACCTTAATGAATTCCTTATTAAAAATCCTATTCATTTGTCTAAACTTAAAAGTGGATTTGGGGAAAAAGAGATTGATTTAGTATCGGGAGGGCCCCCATGTCAAAGTTTTAGTACTGCAGGTTTACGTAAAGAAAACTGCTATAAAAATACACTACCTTGGGAGTTTGCAAATTTTGTAGAGTTAACAAATCCAAAGATAGCGTTACTAGAAAATGTCTCTGGTATCTTGAGGCCTTTTAGTGAGAATGGAAAAAAATACTATGCCTGGTTTGAAGTGGCAAAAGTATTTGCTTCAAAAGGATACGTACCGCTATGCCTGCATATAAATGCTCGTTTATCTGGTGTACCACAAAATCGTCCTAGATTTATTATGCTGGCTATTCGCCAGAACATATACAGAAAAATAAAACCAAAACTAAATAAGTCTGAAATTACATTATTTGCAAAATCGGAAAAATTTTTAAAAGATGTGAAAAGTGGCGCTGAAGTTAATGTCAGTGATTTAGAATACTTTGACACTTCTGATTTGGAAGGGATTTCGTTATTTAAGAAAACTTTTCTTTCGCCATTAGTTAGGCACGAGGACATATCCGTCAAAGATGCTATTCACGATCTAAGATTTAACAGTAAAACGAAAGTAGTGTCACCATATGTGATTTCTTTGAATAAACGTTTTTCAAAAATATTAAAAAATCGTGGTGGGTTAAGAAATCACCTTCTAAGAAATCACAGCGCATTGGTAAAAAGGCGCTTCCGCCTTTACCAGATATTGCAAAAGATTAGCAAACCAACTTCTAGAGAAGTACGTGAGATATTAAAAGGTAATACCAGCTCATTGCGCGATGAAGCGTGGACTGAATTATCCTCATTTAAATATTTAGATGAGGATAATTCATTATCCCATTTTGATAGTGCTAAAGAATTGGTTAACTACATACAACAGCACCGTACAAAAAAAACATCACAAAAATCACTGGTGTCGTCCAAGCCTGCGCCGGCAGCATTATCTATTCCTGATGATGGGTGTCATTATTGTGAGAAAGAGCTTAGAACCTTAACAGTTAGAGAAATGGCTAGAATTCAGTCTTTTCCTGATGATTTTATATTTCGCTCGAAAGAGACAACTGGCAGCATAAATAGAAAATTTGAGGTTCCGCAGTACACACAGGTTGGGAATGCAGTGCCGCCATTACTTGGGTTAGCTTTAGGTAACGTAATAAAAAAGATACTAGATAAGGCACTGTAATTTTAATTATTTATGTTGATTCGAACGAGGGGATCAGGTCTTATTTTGTGCGTTTAAGGAAAAAGGAAGATTTGACCCGCGCCCTCTATATATAACCTATCTATCAAATAGTATTTAAATGAAAAATAAATATTCGCTATATATCAATCAAAATAATATTGCCGGAAGCGGTAAAGCCACCTCGTACATCAGGGCTTTAGACCTATTAGGTGAAATGTTGTTAATAGAGTCTTTTGGTATTATCGATACCAATATTTGGAATATTACATCTGTTCAGCGCATTGGCGAATTAAGAGAGTTGGTTGCAGCGCAGCAAAAAAAGGGCATGGACAGTATATGGTTAAGCAGTGGTATTGCCCCTAGTTATTTAAACAATGGTTACTGTAAGGCGGCACTGGCCAGTTACGCTGGTTTTTTGGCTGAGCTTAATCAAGAAAATAACTTATTTGATGTATTTAAGCGTCATGAAGGTAGCGGGGCAGACCTTCCCAGTTTGTTAGATACAGAACCCAGAAATATTGAAGTGTTATTAAATGGTTTAAAAGGTACAGATGGTGAAGATGTTATTCGTAGTGTAAAAACCCGTTTAAACCAGAATGTATTTAGACGCATGCTAATGAGTATTTACAATGAAGCATGCTGCATAACCGGATTAAATATTCCGCAGGTGAACCGAGCCAGCCATATTATCCCTTGGGCCGATGATGTCAGTAAGCGCTTAGACCCTGGTAATGGTTTATATCTTTCCGCAACCTATGATGCGGCTTTTGATAAAAAGCTGATTAGTTTAGATGATGATTATAGAATTATTCTGGCCAGTGGTATTAAAGATCACTATAGCAGTGAAAGCGTGAATGAATATTTCATTAAGAAAGAAGGCAGTAAAATCTCTTTGCCTTCATCGTACCTGCCCAATAAAAGATACTTATCTGAGCATCGAGAATCTGGTGATTTTTAACTTGGCGGGGGTGCCAGGCCTTGTTTTGTGCGTTTAGGCAAAATGCAAGGCGTGACCCTCGCCCTCTATAATTCTTCCTTAGAATATCCGATTGAATTAATTACAAATTAGTACTTTAGGGTAATCTCCAAACAGTTATAATACTCCATCAATATAATTCTGGTGGTTGCTGTGGCTGTATGTGGAAACCCT
>Ga0209395_1003716_pt1 | contig 18591 bp, 14 predicted proteins | sample GOMGulsemesocosm_3_FD_184635 | JGI IMG/M metagenome (GOLD analysis project Ga0209395, IMG submission 184635) | Methane-oxidizing microbial communities from mesocosms in the Gulf of Mexico - GOM9D Gulf of Mexico (SPAdes) (version 2) | ecosystem: Environmental > Aquatic > Marine > Cold seeps... | reverse complement strand
AGTGCCCTGCCACACATCATTGAGATGATAACGTGCACTTTGTAATGAGATTTGTGTTGTGCTGTCAATCACACCTTTGATCATCGCGGCAAACGGGCTTGGTAAAGCCTCAACCAGTTTATCAAGCTCAGCAATTGGCTCACCCGCTTGTCTTAAATTAACATGCTGGTTAACGATCTTGTCCCCGCTGGTTTGACCTCGGTTAAGTTGCGCTAATAGTGCATGTACCTTCTTCATTTGGGTCTGAACTTGTAATACTTCAGTATCCTCAAGAGCCAATATTTCTGGGAATATTTTTTCCACTGAATCGCCAGGTAACGCAACATCTATGCTAACGTCTCTTGGCATATATTGATTGAAACGGTTAGTCGCACTAGGCATCTTTTGGGCCGCAACAGCACCTGCTAACTGACCCGCTTTACCAGCCGCTTCGGAAGCCGGTAACTTGGTTAACGCAATATTGTCTTGGATCGCCGTTAACAGTTTTTGTATTGGCTGCTCAGGACTAGTTAATACCTTAGTGATATAAGCACCCTGCGATGCAGTATCAAATGTTTTTAGGGCTATATCATCAATCAAATCTCGCCAGTAATAGCTGTACTCTTTAAAGTAGCGTTCTTTAACCTGCTTAATAACCTGATCTTCAACATCATCACCCATGCCTTTAACTTCATCGCCGTAAACCCAGCTATCTTTAGTTAACACTTGGATGATTTGTTTATGCTCAGTTAAGAACACTTTATAAAAACCTTCGTAGGTAAATAACGCAGGAATGGGCTTATTCATCGGCTCACCACTGTGGCGATAAAATAATCCAATACTTTCATTAGGTAACATATTCGTCAGTTTAAAATCACCTAACTGATTTTGTTTGGCTTTTTGTTGAATACGGGCGAACGCGCGGTCAGCTAAAGGCACATCGAGTAAAATATCTCTGGCGTCACTGACAGCTAGCTCATTGTACTCAGCTTGGATAGTGTTACTGTTTAACAATACTTCTAAGTGTTCATTAAGCGCTAAGCGCATGTCTTTATTCACCTCACCCGGAATATTATTTTCGAGGTGGAATGAAAACCATGATTTGATCTGCTCAGCATTGTAATAATCACGCTCAAATAACATTAAGTATGTCTTCAAGGTTTCATATAAATAATCAATATGGGTTTTGTTGTTGGCCATATCACTGACCAGTGATTTAGAAACATACGACAATAAGTAACGCTGTAGCGCACGCTGATATACTTCGTTCGTCGCCTGCGCTAACCGGTCGCCTTGGTATAAACCAAGGTGATTCGGCCAACCTTCAGGTAAATTACCGACATAACCAGTAGGTAAATTACGTAAAATAGTCAAACCATTAGCTAGGGTAATTAAATCACTAGTTATTGTTAACCCGCCATTTGCATTCTGTTTGAATGCTTCGACATCCTCACTGATCTGTGCAGAGAGCTCTTGATTCCAGTTCGCACTTGCCCACCAGCTAGCTCCGAGTACCACAGAAGACACACAAATAGAGGTAATAGCAGTACGGCGTAACCAACGATTTTGACGCGCATGTTCCGTATTAATACTGGCAATATTCTGCTCAGCAAAGATAACGTCGTTTAATACCGATTTAAGGAAAAAGCCTTTTGGTTCATCATTGTTCGCTAATAGTGGTGCACTGGGTTTTAAACCAAAGCCGCTTGCCATTTGACTGCTCACCCGATCAATTGGATTACCAGCTTGATGGCCACTAGCGATAAAAGCACCACGCAACAGTGGCAATTTTTCAAATGCATTTGGCGCAAATATCTCTTTTAAGAAATCGTCTGCTGCACTTTGTAACATACGTAGCTGTTTCGGGAATTCATAAATAAGTGCACGTACTTTCGGATCTCGCTCACCATTCAAACGCTGTAACATACCTTCGTTGATCTTGACAATAAGCTGATAAAACTCTTTGTTAAACAGAGACACTACCCCTTGTGAATCTTCGCTATTTTCCATTGGCAGGGTAAAACCCCAAGCCTGTTCGCGCTCTTCTTCACTCAGCTCCGCAAAATACTCATTAAAACCAGCTACCAAATCAGCTTTAGTAAAGATGACATAGATTGGAAATGTCATGTTAAGTTGATTTTGTAATTCCTGAATACGTTGCTTAATAGCGCGCGCATGTAAGTTACGCTCTGTCTGGGTACAGGTTAATAAATCAGCTAGGCTCATAGAGATTAACGCGCCGTTAATCGGTTGCTTGGCGCGGTAACGTCTTAATAATCCTAAAAACCCAAACCATGCTCTTGAATCAGTCGTACTTCTGCTATCTTGCGTGGTATAACGGCCAGCAGTATCGATTAGCACTGCTTTATCGGTAAACCACCAATCGCAATGGCGCGTGCCCGCAATGCCAGCTAACGCATTAACTCCCATTTCTTTCTGCAGCGGAAACTGCAAACCAGACTGTTGCAGTGCGGTGGTTTTACCCGAACCAGGAGGACCAATAAGCACATACCAAGGTAACTGATAAATACTTTTACCTTTACTCAATTTGGCAGTACGTAAGATGCTAATTGCTTGCTTAAGCTTGTCTTCAATAGCTGAAATATCTTGGTCTGCAGCTATGTCATCATTCTCATCACCTTGGCCTTTAATCATCTCGCGCGCTAACTTGTCATTTTGACGTTTTACGAGGATCTTTTTTATCACTAGGCTCATTACCCAGATTAGTAATAATATCGCTAAAAAAGCAAAGCGATTTTGCATACTTGCCAGGGGTGTGACACCGTCAATCGCAATTAACGGACCCGCTAACCAAACGCAAACGACAATTGCAACAATACCAATAACAATAAACAGTGTTTTTAACGTAAATAACGCTAATAACTTGGACATACGTTGTTTAAAAGACATCTTTTACTACCTCAAAATATCGATTTCAACACGGCGATTTAACGCATGCTGATCTTGACTAATCGTGGGATTCACAGCTAATGGTTCAGATGAACCTCGACCTTCCGGTAATAACCTGCCACCTAAACGGGTGTCTTTGGCTAAGACATCTGCAATGCTGGTGGCACGCGCCAGTGATAAATGCCAGTTAGAAGGATAACGACTGGATACGATCTGTTGTTTATCGGTATGTCCGGTAATTAAGATTTGCCCTTGGGTTGACTCTAACGTGCGCGCTATTTTGCGAATGATAGGTTGATACGCTGGATTAATTTTATCGCTGCCACTGGCAAATAGGTCCGCGCTGGTGATCCGGATACGAATACGATCTGAGAGTTCTTGAACAACGACGATATTGCGAGTAATTTCTGTTTGTAACAGCTGCTCTAATTTTAACGTTAATGAACTGGCACTGACGGCCGCAGTCACTTCAGGCTGGCGATCAACAAGATCCAATACTTGTTGATAAACCAAATCTGCTTGTTCATTCACTTCTAAACGCAGACCGATAAAACTAGCAACCAATAGTGCACCAGCGATAGAGGCTGTCACCCAAATCGGTAGTTCAAATTTAGCTTTTTCACCACCGACTTCGATCACTTGTAAATTATCTGATAAACGCTTTTCTTTACGGCCATGATGATTTTTTAATGCCAGTCCAAGGTTATCGCGTAATGATTCAATCAACTGCTCTGCATTTTTCGTTACTCGATATTTACCTTGATAACCTAATGATAAACATAAGTATTGCAATTCAACGATATAAACCATTTCGAGCATATTGGCAACAGACTCATCCAAAAGCGTATAGAAATGCTCACCACCAAATGTTTGGTGATAAAAATGACTTTGCAATGAGTTTTGGGCCCATGCACTATTCCTACCCCAAGGCATTGTCATCACAGTTTCATCAATGAATGCACATACACAAAATTTAGCCGCATCAATCAGTTTATTGTCGGTTGTTTCGGTTTTACCGCTAAGCTTATTGTCATACTTTAATGCATGAAGCTTACGTTCATATTTATCAACCATGCCGACACACTGTCCGTGTAACACATCTACTTTTTCATACTCAGCATTCACTTTAATCTGATTGATCAAGGATAAGATTAACCCTGCATGCTCAATCAGTGGATTAGCACCTATGGTTAAGATCGTCTGATTAAGCGCTTTATTTTGTGGCTGGACAAATAAAGTATTTTCCTCTGCGGTTGCAATGCCAGGTTTAGGCACCGCATTGCTATTCGCCGCAGAACGAGGCGCTGCAGGAGCAGGTTGACTGCGCCCTCCAGGTCTGGGTTTAAATATTGTTTTTTCGCTCATACTAATCTATCCCTGCTTACTACTAAACGGTCCATGTTAATCATCACTGTCAAAATAATTCCTAATCGTTATTGCTTTATAGACCACAATTCCATTGCGAGTCCTGGAAATTGACCAGATAAATGGATAGCTATACCACCACTATTTTTTAATTTATGCCAATATTCACTGCTACTATCGAGTTGAAAATAAAAACTACCAGCGTGATAAGGGATCTGCCTTGGTGCTACAGGTAAAGCGGTTACGCTGATACCTGGTAGCTGAACATTGACCAGATCTCGGATCATTTCAACCGGTCCAATTTTAATCTGTCCTGGTAAGTTTTTAGTTATATCCTGTACCGCCATATTGGCTTTTACTGCCAATACTAAAATACTGTTCTCTAATACTGATTTGTCGGCAAGTTGAGCTACATAAATGCCAAATTTCTTCTGTGTTAATACTAAGGCAACGGCAGTATGATCCACCACCACACTCAATGTTTGCGCCAACAACGACATGCTACTGCCAAACGTTGCAGCCAAATTATCATGTTGATACAAAGGCATTTTGGCTGCCCTTTTGGTTTCACCGTAGAAAGTCGAGAGTTCACCTGAAATCGAGATAAACAACTCAAATAGACGCTCCGGATGCAAAGTGCGTTGCTGTATGTGGTGCATTAATAACGGCTCTATGCGATTTAGAAATTGCAGCATCATGTAATCAGCAACTGTCGATGCTTGTCCCTGCCCTTGTCCTTTTGTCAAACGTGCAGCAATTGCTTCGGCTCGTTGACCGACCATGCCTGTCACTTCATTTAAGTAATCAACCAAGTGCATAGCCGAACCAATACTCAGACAAGGGGCGATAAATTTTTTATCCAGCTTGATATCACCAGAATCGCTGACATTAATTACACGAGCAATTGGTACCGTGACGTAGCCAGTTAAATCTTGATTAGCCAGTTTCAACTCTGCACTTAACTTAGCCATAGCAATTGATTCAACTGGCAGGCTCTCTAATGATGTATCAGTAACATCCTTATAGACGTTTAAATATCGGGCAATAACACCTTCGTCGTCACTGTTGATGATGTTAAGCCCAGTGCTTTTATCAATGGCCAGCGCTAACACAATATTACAATCTATTGTGCCCGGCGGGATCAATAACGGGGATGGCAGTGTTGCCTGTGATGGCATTTTGATGTGGGTACCATCATTAAAAATGCCTTCAAACTCAGTCAGTGCAAATCGCCCTAAACCTAATAAATCATCATCTATGCAAAGATCGACAACGCCCCATTGGTGCGACCCCGACGCTTGTAACAAACGTCGTTGAACATAACTATGATAACGATCTTGCTGTTGAAAATGTTGGGGACGAAGGAACATGCCTTCACTCCATGCAACTTTGCTGTAATCACTCATAACTATTCATACTCATAACTATTCATAACTTTCACACTCATAGCTGTATCACTCAGGGTCGGTTCCACTTTCATAAACGAATCTAAATGGATATTAATCACGGATAAATACGCTTAGTTTTTCTAGGTATACGCTAAAGTCATCATAAGCCTTAGGATCTACCGCAATGACATCACGCCAGCGTGAGTTTTCAATATCTTGATAGGCAACTAATACCGCAATAAATCGAGTATTTTTATTCAGTTCACGTTTGTAACTCAAACGTTGACCAGGGTTAAATACCAACTCTTCTTTGTTCAGTAGCTCAGGGCCTAGGATCTCTTCATAGTCAGAATACAAACTAAAGAAATCAGCCGTTTCAATTGGCCCACGGCTAGCGAGTTCAAATACTTTAACGACGACTGGTGACGGGCGTGTTTCCATATCTGGATTTAAGTTTTTAGCCGCAACAAAATTCAATGTGGTTGATGGCGTAACAAAAAAGTTCATCATCGAACAGCCTGAGATACTACTTAGGGTTAACAATGCAACACACATAAATATAATGCGGTTAAAACGATTGAGTTTACTGTTCCGATTGAATTCGTTATTGCGTTTACTAATGCTATTTATGTTGTTAATAAGAGTGTTCATGTATTTGCCTGTATAAATATGTTGGATTTTAAATAAAGAAGGTTGATTACTTAGCATCTGTTATCCCTGTTTCTGCTTATCTTCATAAGCCCGCACAAACGCATCGGAAAGAATACTTTCGCGGTTAACGGTGATCTCGTTACGGATATCTTCATGCATTTCAATAAAATGACGCCACAGTTTCTGCTCTTTATTACTGCGGCTAAATTTTGCAAAAAAGCCTTGTTCACCCTGCTCTTCCTGCATATTCTCTGGCGCTAACTGATCTAAAATACCAACCACTGCCCCTTCTAAACCCGCGCGCATACTTTGTTCATGCTGGCGTAAATCCCCAAAGGCTTCTGTGATTGCTTTGTTTGTCGTCATAAAACTGCCATTACTACGTAGGTATAAATTACGAAATAAATCATCAACAGAAGCAGAAAATTTAAACGGGTTATTTTCTTTAATTTGAAACATGGTGTGGTTGACACGAAATTGATTCTTAAATGCGGCGCGCTCTCGCAGTGACGACATCAGTTCTTCATTAATGGTTCGCATTGATGCACCTAGGTCAAACCACCATTTTTCATCGCCATCAACAGGAGACTTGTCGATACCTAGACCTTTGAGTAATGCCACCATATTGTCTGAATTTTCAGTTGCTAGTTTATTAGGTTTAGCGGCGACTTGAGCTGATTCAATCCGCTTGTCTGTATTGCGGCGGTTGTTGCTAGTGTTATTGACGACAACATCAATTGATTTTATTGGTGCAGTTTTATTAGATACTGTTTTTGTCGGTGCTATTTGTGACGGTACAGTTTTTGTCGGTAATAGATTCTCAGCGTCTATCTGCGGGGTCATTTGCGTTTTTTGAACGTCAGGAGCCTGACCTTCTTGATCCCAATTCCAATCATCAGGGATAAAATTACTATCAAGCACTAAACTGTCTTCCATCTCACTGCCTTCTAAAAATGGATCACTAAGGCTGTGATTAGGCACTGATGGCTGGTTTATATCACTATCTGTCTGAGCCATCGATGATGATGTGAAAGAAGAAAAGGTAGGCGCTTGTTGGATAGGATCTAAATTTGCAACCCGTTGCTTGTCGTCAGATAGTTCAGATTCAATAACCACTTCAATAACGTACTCACCAAGTATAATTTGCTCGCCAGTCGTCAATGCATGACGATTGCCTTTACCAAGCGGTTTTGTGGACTCGTTGATGAATACACCATTAGTCGATACATCGGTAATATAATATTTATCCATCACTAGCGTGAGTTCAGCATGGCGACTAGATAAAATTTTATCGCCATCCGGTAGCACCCAATCACTTGCATCCGAACGGCCAATAACGGCTGAAGCACCTTCAAGGGTAAAGTTAGCTTGTAAATTTGGTGATAATTGTTGATAACTAATTACAGATAAAAACAGTCCCATTTGTCATTCCTTGACTTATCTATTGTTAACACTAAATAAATATCCTGCTAAACCTATTTAACTTCTTATAACTTCATCAGAAATTATCTTACAACTTCATAGAATTCTATTTATAAGCACTATTTCTATTTATGACCACTATTATATTAAAAACCATTTATATAAAATACATATTCAAATCCAAATACATACTGTTACAACTATAAAACCAAATATGTTCAATCAAGTCAAACAAGTGAATCCGCTACATTTACAAAATAAACAGATATCTAATACTACATTTAATACTATTTCCGATAAATAAATGTGTATGCTGATTGACGTTACCAAAATTAAATCAATTAATATCTCATATAAAAATAGCTTTTATATAAGTCTCGAAATGCAATTTATATGAAAACTTTTTAGCGCTGCTTTACACATATGTAAACCGCGCATTAACACAAAGATAAAGATGTTGATTAACAAGAGCTTAAGGTCACTTGGGATTATCTACCATATTTATAAACATTAATCTTAGAATGCCATAACGGTTGGTTTACTATTGATAAACAGCATAGTAAACAATGCTAACAAACAATATTTTTTAACAATTAATATGAAAGTTAACTAAAGTATTAAATTAAATAAAAATCAAAATTCAATACCAAAGTGCTAGACGGAACTAGTACTTTATATAAATTACGTTATTCAAACAGAACAAGGAGTGTAGTGTGGTACAAGATAAAACGCTATTAGAGAGCAGTAGTTCAAAAGATGAAGTTGATACAGCTACGCTTACAGGACGAATATTAAAAGACCGTTATGAGTTAGAAGCACATATTGGTTCTGGTGGAATGAGTGATATATATAAAGCCAAAGATTTACTATTAAGTAAAGCGGGCGTAGATGATCCTTACGTAGCGATAAAAGTCCTGCAACCACAATATACTAAAAACAAAGAAGCACAGCAGTTACTGTTTAGAGAAGCACATAAAACAATGGCGCTCTCCCACCCAAATATTATTCGTGTTTATGATGTCGATAAAGAAGGTAAACTGTGTTTTATCATTATGGAGTGGTTGGATGGTGAAACCCTTGATCAAGTTATTTCACGATCAAAACCCAAAGGTCTGACTTATAAAGGCGCTGAAAAAATCGTTTCGCAAGTGGCTAATGCTCTCAAATTTGCACACAAAAACGGAATTGTGCACACAGATTTGAAACCTGCCAATATAATGCATACCCGTAACGGTGATATTAAGGTTTTTGATTTTGGTGTCGCACGCGTACTGCAAGATCATGCTGATGAGTTTGCCAGTGATAATGTTGAACATAATAATGCATTAAGTGGTTATACCCCTGCTTATGCCAGTGCCGAATTACTGCAGGGTCAGCAACCATCAGAAAGTGATGATTTGTTTTCACTCGGTTGCATATTTTATGAATTGCTGTCGAGTAAACATCCGTATTTACGTAAGCCAGCAGATCAGGCCATCACAGATAAGATCACAGCTAAAAAGTTAAATAAGCTCAGTAGTAAGAATTGGAACATGTTGCGTTCAGCACTGGCACTATCAAGTAATGTACGTCCGCAAAGTATTCAACAGTGGCAAGCCAAATTAACCCGTAAACCGTTCCCTGTGTTTTCAACTGTATTGCCATTACTCACCGTATTAGGTTCTGTTGGTTATTTTTATTATATGGAAAATATAATGACCAAACAGCAAATTACCCAGCAAGAGCATGTATCAACGGTTGATAGCTTAGCCAATTCAAGCGTTGAGGTATTTATGAACTCCCTTGCTGAATTAGACGTTGAAACAGTGACGATTAAAGCCGGTATCTTGCGTCAAAAACGTAATGAGGTGATCGATTATCATATTGCTAAAATCAACCGCATTATGCAGGATCCTAATTCTCGTTATCCAGACTTCTACCAAATGAAAGCAATAATCGCAGAAACCGAATCGCTGTATCCAGATTCGGTTAAACTTGCCGATATCGAACATTACGTAGATAGTCAAAGAGAATCTGCCAGATCAATACTGGTCGCGAATATTGAACAACGTTTGTTAAAAGCTAATTACCAACCAGATAGTGATGGTACTGATATATTTACCCTAGAGCAGGATATTAAACAAGTTGACGCTGAGTACAAAATTGAACCTTCACAACAAGCAATCAACTTGTATCAAAAACAGCTAAAAACTGCTGTACGAAATTATAATTATCGTCAAATAGATACCCTGCTTGCCCCTGGTGAATTACTATTTAAATCTTCGGTACCTGAGTTAGAAACGATATTAGCGCAACCCGAGTTAACATCTGCAATCAAAGAACTCACTGAATACCAAGCATCTGAGCAAACTAGTGAATTTCCTTTTGATTCTGCAGAGATATTTTACCAAGACAGGTTTGATTATTGGACTGGCGCAATCAAAAATGCCAAAAGTCAGAAATCACTGGATCGTATTTATATGCAACAGATTAAATATAATCAATTCCTACCAGTAAACTTTAAACCGTTAATTAAACTACGCCGTGATTTAGCCAACCGTTACTTAAAACTGATAGTGACAGGTAAAATCAAGTCTGATCCACGAGTAATCAAAAAAGCGGAGAGCTTATTAACGAAAGCAGATAAAGGGCAAGAAACGTCAGCTTAAATTTGGAAATTTAAAGACCTCAGTGATGGGGTCTTTATACCGAGTTCATCAAACTCACTTACGACATCCCTTATAGCTGTTTCTGATAAACATCCTCTGTTCCTTCAATAAGCTGAAAGCCCACTTTGAGCAAATATTCTCTGTGTTCCTGCGTCGTCGGTTTCGCCATGAGTGTATTAACACCTATGCGTTTGAGTGCATCAGGGTGCGACTCATAATAATATTTCGCCAATTTAAAATCACGGAATTCCGGTGTTACAAAGTCCAATAGAACGGACAGCACACCTTGTTCACTATTATTACCAACTAATACACCCGCGATGCTGTTATTTCTCAGCATATAAAACACGGTATTGGCTTCTTTAAGTTCATCTATAGATATCTGTCGTTCAATGTCACTTTGATTTGAGGAAATGAAATGCTCAAAATATTCAGAATCCACCGATGTAACAATCAGCTTGAACTGTTCATCTGTCGAATAAATTTTCCATAAAAAGTAAACATTGATCCCGGCTATGCCCAGATTCATTAACATCGTCGGTAAAGAGTCAATAAAATAGGCAAACGCAGCAAACAAAAGACAGCCAATGAAGTTAATTACCCTCAGCTTTATGATTGACGTCATTGTCAGAGACACAAGAACGACTAACGATGCAAGATAACCAAACCACTCTACCCAATCAAAATCCATTTTAATGCCCTTATGTATTTGTTTACCATAAAGATAGCATTGAATTGACAGACTAAGTCATTAATCAGATAGTAAAAAGCCGATGCTTAATCATTTAAGCATCGGCTTTAATTTTATCGCTTACTTGAGACAATTAATTCGTTGGTCGAATAAAAGGCATATGACGGTTTACGTCTTTATATAGCAAGTAACGGAAAGGACCAGGGCCACCGGCATAACATGCTTGTGGGCAAAATGCGCGTAGCCACATAAAGTCACCCGCTTCAACTTCTACCCAATCTTGATTTAAGTGATAAACGGCTTTACCTTCCAACACATACAAACCATGTTCCATTACGTGAGTTTCATCAAATGGAATTACGGTACCAGGTTGGAAAGTCACTATGTTTACTTGCATGTCATGACGCATATCGCTGTTATCTACAAAACGCGTCGTTGCCCAGCCGTCATTTGTATCAGGCATAGAGGTAGGGGCTAGATCATTTTCGTTAGTCACAAATGCTTCTGGCAGGTCTAAACCTTCAACCGCCTGATATGCTTTACGTACCCAGTGGAAACGCACCGGTTGGTCATTATTATTATGAACCGTCCAGTTACAACCCGGCGGAATGAAAGCATAACCGCCCTCTGTCATATGGTGCGGTTCACCTTCAATGGTAATATCCATCTCGCCCGCGACTACAAACAAAACACCTTCTGCATTGGGATCAAGCTCTGGCTTATCTGAGCCACCTTGAGGGCTGATCTCAACAATATATTGTGAAAATGTTTCAGAGAAACCACTCAATGGTCGAGCAATAACCCACATGCGCATGTTGTCCCAGAATGGTAAAAAGCTAGTAACGATATCCGTCATTACACGCTTAGGGATAATTGCGTAAGCTTCAGTTAGTACTGCACGATCAGATAATAGCTGTGTTTGCGGTGGGAGCCCACCTTGCGGTGAATAGTACTTATGTTTTTCTGTCATCACTTGTGTTCCTTCATCAAGATGCTGGCCTACGGCTACAGCCATACTTATGTCGTCTTGACGCATAAGGCTGAATTAATAAGATTTCCCTTATTATGCACCAAACTGTTATGATTGATAAATTAAATAATTAAATACATATCAGTGGATAATCCACTAGTGAATGGAGTCACGTTGTGCATCAGATATTAGACCCGATTTTATTACGTAGTCTTGTGGCAGTTGTTGATACTGGCAGTTTTACTCGTGCAGCAGAAAGTACCCATTTAACACAATCCACCATTAGCCAACAGATCCGTAAGTTGGAAGCGCAATTGGGCTGTGATCTATTAATCCGCAAAAAACGTTATACCACAGTCACTACAGAAGGTGAGCGTATCGTCACATACGCAAGGCGTATTTTGGCGATGATGGAAGATGCGATAACACAAACTGCCGCCAGTGCAGAGCAAAGACCAATTCGCCTTGGAGTGCCAGAAGACTTTGCAACCCATGAGTTAATGCCAACCTTAACGCGTTTCGCTAGAGCATTTCCTGATGTGCGTCTTGAGGTTAAAAGTGGTTTGTGCAGTGAAATGTGGTCACAGTTTCAGAATAATGATCTCGACCTTGCATTAGTAAAGCACAGATTAGGACGCGCACAAGGCATGGCGAGTTGGCCCGAGCCTTTGTGTTGGATTGATGGTAAAAACAGTCATAATTTACAGCAAACCACAGTGCCACTGGTCGGCCTGCCTAGCACTGGCCTTTATCGCAGTGAAATGGCACATACATTTGATATGTTAGGTAAAAAATGGCGAATGGCTTATATTACAACCAGCTTATCTGGTGTCGGTTGTGCCGTTGAAGCGGGCTTAGGTGTTTCACTATTACCGAAAAGGCTTGTGACCCCACAACACCATATTTTAGGTATTGATGATGGGTTACCAGATGTTCCGCCGCTGGAGTTATTACTTCACGTTGCACCTGAACAATCAAACCAAACTAAGTTTTTAGCACAGTATTTAACAGAAGCATGTAATGCAATTTTTGACCGAGTTTAGCTAATCTCAGATCGGATTAAGCCATCGTAATTAACCCATCCTTTTCAGAATTACTGATGTTAAGCGATGGCTTTTCTGATTTTAGGAAACTCGTAACCAGTGCAAGAATGTAGCATTGAATAGACTATCATAATGAGAGTCTTATTTTTTTAGTTAGGTTTACGCGCCAACATGGTCGCAAACTGCAATTTCGCACCATTGTGCATGGTACCTACATCTTCATTATACTTAATCAGATCCCAACCTTCATAAGCCTCGCGTAACTGCCCCGCTTTTAAGGTAAAAGGAAACGGCACTGGGCATGGGTGTTCTTCAGTGCTCATGGCACAAACAATCAGGTTATAACCGCCAGGTAGTGTACGCTTATGCATATCTGCAAGAATAGCATCGACATTGGCTGGACTGATAAACATTAAGGTTACGGTGCAGGAGATAAAGCCATAGTCTTCACCAAGACTCGCACTGTTAATGTCATGCACTTGAGCCTTAATATTATCCATCTTCTCTTCAATAATAATGCTTTGCAGCATATCAATGGCACCGGGGTTAATATCTATGGCGTTAACGTTAAACCCGAGTTGGCCAAGATACAAAGCATTGCGTCCATTCGAACAACCCATATCTAATGTATCGCATGGCTCAATAACTTTGCACGCTTCGACTACTTCACTATGCGCAGGATTTAAGCCGTAACGGCTATTTAGATCAATTTTCATGGTAACCACTTTAATTTTGTAATGAGAGCTACGATGTTACTACTGATATTGCCCGATGAAATTGAGAAAAGTCATTTCCATCGTTTTTTCTGACGAGTCATCAACTTGTTGTTCGTATCTTGAGGCAAGTCGTTTTATATTCAAAACACCAGATAACATTTCCTCATGTACCGCTGCGTGATATCCATTCTTGTATTTTATTGCAAATTAAATTTATTTAGGCTTTTGTTCGTGAACAAGCATCTCCATGAATTTTGCAAACCGCCTTAGTCTAGTTTCGGGTTTCTTTGCACTTATTAATCCGTGCGCGATAACATAACGGCTCGATTTATTCAGCGTGTCATAAAACGCTTTAACTTTCGGCAGGCTTTCCAATGCAGCGAGAAAATCCGCAGGTACTTCCATTTCACTTACCACATAGGCATTTTGCCAACGACCGTCCGCTTTTGCAGCTCGAATATGCACAAGTCCTGATTCCATCATCCGGTTATCAGTTATCAAACGTTCCGCATGCTCAGTGTTCCTTTTAGACCAATTGCTGCGTGTTTTTCTGGGAGTTATACGCTGCAGATAGACTTGGTCATCGATTGACTTCTTAATACCGTCAATCCAGCCCCAACATAGAGATTCGACCACGACATCATTCCAAGTCACACTCTGAATCCCAGTATTTTTCTTGTATATCTGCACCCACAGTTCACTTTCAGAGGCGTGATTAACCTTGAGCCACTGGCCGAGATCTTTCGGTGTTACAAATGTCATTATTTTCAATGGATCAGGTTCTGGCATAAATTAGATTCTCTTCAACATAAACAAAAATGGTTCCCACTAGCAACCAGCATTCAACTTCAAGATTAGTTTCCTACAAATCAGAAAGGAAAAGAAGAAATATAATGAATGTAACAGCTAATATAGGAATGATTAAATAAAGAATAATGTAAGCTTTAACTTTATGTGCATTTCTGAACATCAGTATTCTTTGATATGCAGCTTCTATTAAAGGAAAGTCAAGCTTTGATAACAAGGCCATACAAAGAACAACAATAAACTCCACATTTATAATAAACCAATATTTGTCTAGATCATCGGTCATAGTAACTTCTTGATAGTTTATGCCATTGTAACCCATCGAAATCGCGGTGCCAGTGAGTAAACCAATAATAGGCATAATAGCTATTATTGAAGCCGCACCCACATATGCTTTATCTATTGTGTCCCGAACTTTAATTAATTTCATGTTTTCCTTAAATACCTATGTATTCTTGCTACCAGTCAGTATTATTTCGCTCTGCCCGCCAATTTCTCAAATGTTCGCAGTGTGCCGAGCCCTAATAATGCAACAACTAACTCCATCAGTTGATCCATTGGTATTTCAGGGCCCTTACCACCAGCCCACTCTATTAACGGATTTAGGATAAAAGGAAAGGCAAGCCCGATAGCGCATACCCAACCAATGGCAGGCCGCCAACCCGCGACAAATAAAGAACGATGCTGCGCTTCAATCTTATTTATTTCGGCCTGTAGCACTGCCGGTTTTTGCGCAATTTTATCGAGCACCGCTTGCGCCTGCATTCTTTCTTCGTCATTGGTAAAAATTTTATCCACTGCCGAACCAAGTGCATCAATTGGCTCTGCAGCCGCGCCACCAAATAGTTTTGCCCAAAAGCTCATAACCTAACCTAATTCCTAAATTAAAGTATAACTGCCTGTGATAAACGATATAAACACCGGTTCAACAAAGCATTTCGTTTGGATTATTTTACAAAAAGGTAGGTACTAGTGATGGCTGAATTATGTTGGGTTTCATGTTTTATATCTCGATATTTAGCACAATATTGCCACCGATTTATGTACGTTGCATTATGCGAACAGCCCCGATGCCACCAAGATATTTAAATATAGCTAAGCTTTAAGGGTAGTCAGATTAAGTTAGATGACCCCTGATTTTTTATTGAGGTATATTTTGAACTTTAGAGCAGATATTAATGGATTAAGAGCAATCGCGGTTATTTCCGTTGTGCTGTATCACTTCAACCCAAATTGGCTACCTGGCGGTTTTGCAGGTGTAGACGTATTTTTTGTTATTTCAGGCTTCTTAATGACCGGAATAATATTTGGAAATATAGAGAAAAATAAATTTTCTGTTTTTACGTTTTATGTGGCACGTGCAAATAGAATCATCCCCCCTTTGGCTGTGCTTTGTTTAGTCTTGCTTATATTTGGTTGGTTTTACCTTACTCCGCTTGATTATAAAGCCTTGAGTAATCACGCAGGTAGTAGCATTGGATTTCTATCCAATATTGTATATTGGGGAGAGTCTGGTTATTTTGATACAGCGTCACGCGGAAAGTGGCTTTTGCATACTTGGTCATTATCCATAGAATGGCAATTCTATATAATTTATCCATTAGTTCTTGTCGCAATGCGGAAGTTTATGCCTATAAAGACAATGAAAAAAATGGTTATACTTGGAACGATCTTGAGCTTTGATTTTTGCGTTATAGCGACTTATAAATGGCCTGAATCGGCCTATTATTTATTACCGACTAGAGCGTGGGAAATGATGTTTGGTGGTGTTGCTTATCTCTACCCATTTACTATGCAAGAAAAAGGAAAAAAGTTAGTTGAATGGCTAGGTTTGATCTTAATATTTGGTTCTTATTTATTAATATCAAAAGAAAACCCTTGGCCTGGTTATCTAGCTGTATTACCTGTTCTAGGTTCGTTTCTTGTTATCCAAGCGCAACGAAACGATAGCTTCATCACTAGTAATATCGTATTCCAAAAATTAGGTACTTGGTCTTATTCCATTTACCTATGGCATTGGCCGATCGCCGTGGCTATTTACTACTTTTACTTAAACGAACTTTACATTTATTTAGGCATTGTTTTATCCGTATTATTGGGATTCATTAGCAATAAATACATTGAAAAAATCAAGTTTAGAAATGATTTTGGCAATTTTTTTAGTTACTTCAAATGTAAACCTGTATATATGGTTTTATTAACTGGATTGTTATCTAGCCATATTTTCTCAATCAAGGAGGAATATTTTGGGGGATATCGGGGGGATGTAACATATCAAATGTTGATAGAAAAATCAGCGAAAAAAGATGGGTGGAATACAGACTCTGATGGCCATCAAGATTTTTCAGATTGCCGTTTCAATGTGCAGAATTTAATTGATAGCACTGAATTAAGATTAAAAAAATGTGCATCTACTTATGGTCCAGGAGTTTTAATTCTTGGAGATAGCCACGCTAAAGATTTATTTGGTATGGTTTCTTCCAGATTTAATGCTGAATTTATTGTTGGAATAACAAACTCTCAAGGCTGTCGTCCGCATACACCAAAAAAACAGTGTCAATATGAAAGAGTAAAGCAGTTTTTATCCGCTAACAACAATGTATTTAACAATATTATTTACGAACAAGCCGGATTTTATTTGTTACTTGATGAGCAAGGAAACAAAGGATCTAGACATATGTTTGATAAATTGGCACTAACAGGCAAGGTTAAAGGGTTCAATCTTGATACTGACAATATTGACGTTGTAATCAGTTATTTATCTGATATTAGTGCATTTACACCTGTTACTTGGTTTGGTAGTAGAATTGAGCCGCACTTTACTAACAGGCAAATACTTCAGCAAGGTTGTGATTTTGAGTTTAAGTTAAGAGAGGGCCAAAGAGCTATTTTTAACTCACTTGATCTACATATAGAAACGAATACGAAGTCTTTAGAAAAAGTGAAGTTTTTATCACAAAATGAAATTTTGGATTATAAATTCCCACGAGATTTTATAACGTGTGAAAATATCTTTTGGGCTGATGGAGATCACCTCTCAAGTATTGGTGAAGAAACCTTAGGGAAGCGCCTTCCAGATGATTTTCTTTTTATTAAATGAATACTGTAGTAAAGCTCTAACAAAGAAAGGAGCAGATTCAACTTAACGTATTGCATTAAGTCATAACTTGTTTAGTGCTTATAATTTAATTGCCAAGGCTCGTATTACAGAAAGAATGACAAAGTTGATACGCAATACAGCTGCGCGATCTTAAAGTACACACTGATTTTCGAGGCTTAAGATATAAAAAACCGCTATAGCAGATATCCATACATCGTAACGTTTTGTTGATTTTATTTTACAAAAAGTAAGTATTAGGTGTGGCTGAAATTACAATTGAGGTTGTATTTATGGATATATTGAGAACCAACAGAAATGGACGACTAGTCATCATAGCAGCAGTGAATAACTAAAATATCAAACTAAAAACGGTAAAGTTTAGCGTAACTGAGAGTGACACAGTAGTTATCCACCTGAAAGAATACGATCCTAATCAGGGCTTCATAAAATCTTCATCGTAAGACAACGATTGCCTATTACTTTCGCGCACTACTGCCTACAGATTTTTTATCCTCCGTTATTCACTAATTAAACGGCGGTGATGCCGAACTTGCCTCTATTTGCGCATCAACGTCGTCTACTACACTGTGAATTTCATCGAGGAACGTATTAACGCCAACATTGATTTCGTCAACATCTTGTATGTTGGAACAACCAGAGAGCAGAATAACGATAACAGTGATGATGTTAATTTTCATTATATGATCCCTTTAATCTCACATTCTAAAAAGGATAGCAGCAACATACGTGTTTACATGACAGCGCTGCGAGCCAACATACGCATAATCATGCTAATTATATTAGTTTAAGCGATTTAAATCTTTTCGGCGAAAATAGCGCTACCAAATAGTTTTGTCCAAAAACTCATTGTCTCAACTAATCCCTAAATTAAAATATCGAA
>Ga0209395_1003711_pt1 | contig 18601 bp, 10 predicted proteins | sample GOMGulsemesocosm_3_FD_184635 | JGI IMG/M metagenome (GOLD analysis project Ga0209395, IMG submission 184635) | Methane-oxidizing microbial communities from mesocosms in the Gulf of Mexico - GOM9D Gulf of Mexico (SPAdes) (version 2) | ecosystem: Environmental > Aquatic > Marine > Cold seeps... | reverse complement strand
GCTGAAACTTCAGCGGTCTTAACTGTTGAGCCAACTGCTTCTTCGATTGCAAGCACCACAACCAATGTAGGAACGGTGGATATTGATGTAGCGGGTGGATTGGATGATAATTATGATTTCTCTTATGTAAAAGGAACCTTAACTATCGGAAAAGCAACATTGACAGTAACTGCAGATGACAAAGCCAAAACGTTTGGAGATGCAAACCCTGTATTTACCATTTCGTATAGTGGATTTAAAAACGCTGAAACTTCAGCGGTCTTAACTGTTGAGCCAACTGCTTCTTCGATTGCAAGCACCACAACCAATGTAGGAACTGTGGATATTGATGTAGCCGGTGGATTGGATGACAATTATGATTTCTTATATGTAAAAGGAACACTGACCATCGGAAAAGCCACATTATCGGTAACTGCAGATGACAAATCAAGAGATTATGGAGATGCAAACCCTGCATTTACCATTTCGTATAGTGGATTTAAAAACGCTGAAACTTCAGCGGTCTTAACTGTTGAGCCAACTGGTTCTTCAATTGCAACAACTACATCTAATGTAGGAACGGTGGATATTGATGTCGCAGGTGGATTGGATGATAATTATGATTTCACCTATGTAAAAGGAACCTTAACCATTGGCAAAGCAACACTAACGGTAACTGCAGATGACAAATCGAAAGATTATGGAGATGCAAACCCTGCATTTACCATTTCGTATAGTGGATTTAAAAACGCTGAAACTTCAGCGACCTTAACTGTAGAGCCAACTGCTTCTTCGATTGCAAGCACCACAACCAATGTGGGTACTGTGGATATTGATGTCGCAGGTGGATTGGATGATAATTATGATTTCTCTTATGTAAAAGGAACCTTAACTATCGGAAAAGCAACATTGACAGTAACTGCAGATGATAAAGCCAAAACGTTTGGAGATGCAAACCCTGCATTTACCATTTCGTATAGTGGATTTAAAAACGCTGAAACTTCAGCGGTCTTAACTGTTGAACCGACTGGTTCTTCGATTGCAAGCACCACAAGCAATGTAGGAACTGTAGATATTGATGTAGCCGGAGGATTGGATGACAATTATGATTTCTTATATGTAAAAGGAACACTGACCATTGGCAAAGCAACACTAACGGTAACTGCAGATGACAAATCGAAAACCTTTGGAGATGCGAACCCTGCATTTACCATCAGTTATAGTGGATTTAAAAACTCCGAAACTTCAGCGGTCTTAACTGTTGAGCCAACTGCTTCTTCGATTGCAACAACTACAACCAATGTGGGAACGGTAGACATTGATGTAGCCGGTGGATTGGATGATAATTACGATTTCTCTTATATAAAAGGAACCTTAACTATCGGAAAAGCAACACTTACGGCAACAGCAGATGACAAATCAAGAGATTATGGAGATGCGAATCCTGCATTTACAATTTCATATTCTGGATTTAAAAATGGAGATACTTCAGCAGTTCTAACTGTTGAACCGGCTGGTTCTTCGATTGCAACCACTATAACAAATGTGGGAACTGTAGACATTGATGTCGCAGGTGGATTGGACGATAATTATGATTTTACCCATGTAAAAGGAACTTTAACCATTGGCAAAGCAACATTGACAGTAACTGCAGATAATCAAACAAAAGAGTATGGAGATGGGAATCCGACGTTTACAATCTCATATTCTGGATTTAAAAATGGAGATACTTCAGCGGTCTTAACTGTTGAACCGACTGGTTCTTCGATTGCCACCACTACAACAAATGTGGGAACTGTTGACATTGATGTAGCTGGTGGATTGGATGATAATTATGATTTCTTATATATAAAAGGAACCTTAACTATTGGAAAAAGAGCAATCACAGTTACTGCAGATGCTGATCAAAAGAAAACATCAGGAGATGTTGACCCAACATTTACTTATACAACTACCTCAGGTTCTTTCGTTAATGGAGAAACATTCTCAGGAACGCTTTCAAGAGAGGTTGGAGAATTTGTTGGACCATATAATATTCTAATAGGAACCCTAACAGCAGGTGTTAATTACGATATCACTCTTATCAGTGCTGTTTTTAAAATAGAATTGATAATTACAGATGGAATAATAGACCGATCTTCTAAATCAGTTATTGTAACCGGGCAAGTATCTAGCCAAATAGGAATTATAGAAAGAGGAGTTGTATATTCATCTACAAACACAGATCCTAAACTCGGTGACCTAGATGTTATTAAAGTAATAGATGATACAACAACAGGTTCATTTATTGTAGAAATTACAGGATTAGATCCTGATACAACATACTATTATCAATTTTATGTAATTACTAATGTTGCCAAAGCTTCAGCCCCATCTGTACTATATGGTGGCATTGAGACTTTTGCTACATTAGCATCAGAGCCCTTATTAATTTCACAAAACCCTACCAATGAAACATTACTAGTAGATCCTCAATTGTCTCTTTCTTTAACTCTTGACAAAGACATGCAGGTAGGAACAGGGAATATTTTAATTAAAAAAGCTTCTGATGACTCTCTAGTTGAAATGATCGATGTGACTAGTGGTAATTTCACTGTTAGTGGCATGACTGCAACTATTAACCCAACGGCTGATTTACCACAAAAAACAGCACTTTATGTAATTGTTCCTTTAGGAGCCATTAGAGACTTAAGTGCAAATAGCTGGACAGGACTTGTAAACAAAACAGATTGGACATTTACAACCAATGACACCACTGATCCAATTGTTATGGGAGTTTCTCCTGCTAACGATGCAATAGATATTGCGCCTTCTGATAACTTAACAATTACCTTTTCGGAAGATATGATTCAAGGAACAGGAAATGTTTTAGTTAAAAAAACCGCTGATAACTCTGTAATTGCAACCCTGGATGTTACTTCTTCAGAAGTTAGCATTACAAACAATGTTGTTACTATAAATCCATTATCTGATTTACCGAGTGAAACTGCCATGTATGTACAAATTCCAAATACAGCGTTTAAAGATTTGTATGATAATGATTATCCAGGTTTTTCCGATACAACGACATGGAATTTTACAACTGCAGATATCACATCGCCAATAGTAGTTCTTTCAAGCCCTGTTGCAAACCCAACCAATACTGCATTTACAACCACGGTTACCTTTAGTGAAGATGTAACTGGTTTTGATATTTCAGACCTTACTTTGGGCAATGCAACGGCTTCTGACTTTAGTGCTACAAGTGCTGCTGTATATACTGCATTGATTACACCAACTACAGATGGAGAAGTAACTGTAGACCTTGCTGCCGATGTTGCTACAGATGCAGCAACCAATGGCAATACAATCGCTGCGCAACTGAGCACACGCTATGATGCTACTGCCCCTGACATGCCAATTGTTGTGACAATTGATAGTTATACCTGTACAGGGAATACCAGCACAACTGCTGATACTACATTGGTGTTTAGTGGAACTGCTGAAGCAGATAGTACTGTTGAAGTCTTTGTAAACAATGCTTCTGTAGGAACAACTACAGCAACCAGTACTGGAGCTTGGAGTTTTGATCATACTGGGGTAACACTTGCTGATGGAACCTATAACCTCACTGCAACGGCTACAGATGCCGCGACAAATACAAGTGATATGTCTGCTGGATTCTCAATTATCGTAGACACCAAAGATTTTGATGGAGATGGAAATCCTGATTTCTGTGATACCGATGATGACAATGATGGCGTCTTAGATGTTGATGACAACAGTTATTTACCAAATCCTGATCAATTAGATACCGATGGTGATGGATTGGCAGATGTAGAAGAAGATTGTGATAATGACGGAACTGTAAACTACTATGATACCGATGTGGCTTCTTGTCAAGATACCATTGTGATGAAAGAAAAATATGGATTCTCTCCAAATGGAGATGGTATCAATGATGCGTGGGTAGTAGAAAACATTCAACTATTTCCAAACAACGTGGTACATATCTACAACCGTTCTGGGAAGTTGGTATATACCATGAAAGGCTATGACAATTCGTTTAATGGATTCTCTAACAAAACCAGTTCAGGTAAAAAATTACCTGTTGGAGCCTATTACTTTACCGTAGAATTTAATACCCCGGGAGCCAAACCAGCCAAAGGATGGATATATATCAATTATTAATTATCAAAAATGAATTGTAGAAGATTTTTAAACTCAGAACACATGAAAAATTTAAAATATATATTTATTCTTATCGCTATCTGTGTGGTACAAAAAAGTACTGCCCAGCAAGACCCTAACTTTACCTTGTATAATTTCAATATGAATATTATCAACCCCGCTTTTGCTGGGAGTACAGATGCCAAACAAATTAGTTTGGGTTATAGAAGTCAATGGATTGGTATTAGCAATGCTCCAAATACACAGGCCATCAATTATACAACGCCTTTAAAAAACGGCTTAGGTCTTGGAATTTCTTTGGTAAGAGATCAGGTATTTGTATTGCAAGAAACAGATATTACGGTAGATCTTTCGTACAAACTACAACTTTCTGAAACCCACGATTTATTTTTCGGTGTAAAAACAGGAGCTTCGATTGTGAACATCAATTTAAACAATGCAGGGGCTCGTGGTAGTGATCCTTTATTTGCGCGTAACCAAAGTTTTATCAACACCCAGTTTGGAGCAGGAGCTTACTTAAAGCATCAAAACTATTACCTAAGCATCTCTTCTCCAAATTTCTTAAACGGTACACGGTATTTAAAACAAGGAAATGCACCCAGAGCAGCAGTAGATAACTTGCACATGTATTATGGTGCTGGATACCATTTTACCATCAATGAAAATGTTAAGATAACCCCAGCATTTATGCACAGAAGTACACAAGGAGCACCCTCATCTACAGACATCAGCGCTATGGTAGATTATAACAACATTCAGGCAGGTATGAATTACAGAGTAGATGAAATGTACTCTGTCTTTACGCTGTTTGAAATTATGGACAATGTGCGTTTTGGAGCAGCATACGATTTTACGACTTCAAACATCAATCAAGTAAACAACAACGGATCTATTGAAATGTTGATTCGATACCAGTTTTAATGAATTTATAGATGAAATAATATTCTATTTCAAACTCACCTAAATCCTTACTAGAAATAGTAAGGATTTTTTTGCGTTTATAGGGTAGGTATGGAGCCAATTTGAGCCTTATGTAATTACAGTACTCAATTTAAACATTGGTAAGTACATGGCTATTAGTATTACCGCAACAATACCGCCTAATATCAAAATTATAAAAGGTTCAATAGTAGCACTAATCATTTTTGATTTGTGTTGAATTTCTTCGTTATATTGATCCGTTAGTCGCTGAAATATTGTCTCATTTTGATTGGTTGCTCCTGCTACTTTAATTAATGCCACCATTTTAGCGTCAAAAACTTTATATTTACGTAGACTTTCATGTAGGCTTTTTCCTAATAGTATGTCTTCCTCTATATGTACTAATGCATCTTGTAATGGATAATAGTTAATCATCTTTTTTGTTAACTGAATTCCAGTTAACAAAGGTATTTTTGCACTGGTAAGCAAGGTAATTGCTTGCGTAAACTGTGCAATCTTTATTTTTCTGACAAACTCCCCTACAAAAGGGATTTTCATAACTATAATTGAGGTGAATTTACGATACCATTCTTTTTCTTTATTTAGAATAATAAAAACAGACATAAGCACGACAAGTACAAACCCAATTAAATAATATTTTTGAAAAAAAACTGATGAAGACATTATTGCTTTGGTGATCCAAGGCAGTTCTACGTTGTTTTGTTTAAAGATGTTTGCAAACATAGGGACCACAAACTTTAACATAAAAATCACCGCTAAAAAGGCTGTGAAAAGCACTACTAACGGATATGATAATGCGCTAATAATTGTTCTTCTTTGTTCATTTTTTCTTTTATAAAAAGCGCCTAATTCTTTGGATATTTTTTGTAGGGTTCCTGTTTCTTCTCCAATTTTTAAAGAATAATATTCATATTCAGAAAATTCTGTATGCTTCTTAATTGCATCTGAAAAACTACTTCCTTCAATTAATAGAGTAACAATCGATCCTATTAACTTTTTATCTGTTTCTTTTTTTTGCTCATCAACTAATAATAGCAATCCATCTTTTAAAGTTAATCCTGCAGATAATAAAACATTTAACTCCAAGTAGAAGGCTTCTTTTTTTTTATTAGAGAAAGAATCTCCAAATAATTTTATTTCTTTTTTTAAGAGCGAATCAATATCAAACGATGTAGCTTCACGTTTATTTTTTGCGGAAATATGATCTAATTTAAATGCCATAATTTATTGATTCAAATAATGTGTTGCGTCTTTTACTTTATAAATAAAAACTTTTTTTAATGTGTATGTTTGATTAAAATCTAATTGCATCGCATCAATCCATCCAGACTTTACAAGGGTATTATCCAATCGAAATTGTTTTTCCTTTATTTTTACTTTAAATGTATCTATTTCTCTAAGAACGTAATTAGAATTAAAGTGATACTGAATTGTATCTAAGGCATTCATTAAAATTAAACGGTTTTGTTTTGCGTTAAAAAATACTTGATGGGTATTTATATCTTTTAACAACACACGTTTTAATAATAAAATTTCTTGTTGACTCTGGTATCCTTTTTGAATTTGAGTTATCTGTTTTTGTACCAAGCCAAGTACAATAAATGTAAGTGAAATAACAATACTTGAAATTATTAAAACCACCAATAGCTCACTTATAGTAAAAGCATTAATTTTTTTAATTTTCATGTGCAATGATTTTTTTCCTAATTTTCTTTTTTGATTTGATATTTATAGCTTCAAAAACAATAAAGTTTATATCTTTTCCCTTTTCTCTAAATACATTAACGGTCCATTTACCCTCATTAAATGATGTTGGTACTGTTAGTTTATCGGCTCTATTTTGATATACAAGCTCATTTATTTTGTTCTCAATTAAAGCAGTATTATTCTCAACGCTATTTTGTAATACATTACTTAAAGAAAATGTTACAATGGCAAACACTATTATAATGATGGTGGTAGCAACAATTGTTTCTGTTAAAGAAGATGCTTTTATTTTTAAATTACAAAACTTGACTAATTTAACCATTTAGCGACGCTTTTAGAAGAATTACCAAAAACTAAGCCTGCGTATTGTTTAGAGAGTTTTTCTGAATTTATAACGCCATTAAATAGGTGATTTACATAAGTGCCGCCTCTTTTATTTACAATAAAATTATTGGTGTAAACAGCTCCGTTTACGTGTCCTATTAATTCAAAATTACCTTGACAATACACTTCACCAAAAATTACAGATTTGTTAGCTGCTAGTATTTGCGATGTATAATTTGCCGTTTTTGAATTTGATAAATAACTAATTACGCCCTTAATGATTGCTGCTTTTGAAATATGTATTGTGCCTTTATTGCTAGTATCTAATAGTAATAATGAAGATGGGTATGCCAAATGGCTATTTTTACCGATGTTAATTTTTTCTGTAGCAAATGCTTGTATGTTTCCTGTAAAATTTTTTAAAATTTCTATTTTTGGAGCTATTAAAATTACATCTTGTAGTTTTGAAGTTGCATGGACCCTAATTAAAGTGTCAGACTCAATAATGATGTTGCCAATTAAACTTGAATTTACAATATCAATTACTCCATTTCTTCTGTAGCTTAGAGTTTTCTTAAAGAATGAGCGGTGTTCGATCATACCTTGTTCTAAACCAAAGTGCGCTATAGAATTATTCCTGTAAGTTGTCAAAAATGAAAGTACTTTTTCTTTATTTTTTAAAGGAGGGAGTTTCGTTTCGCTTTGCTCAATGGAACCATAAATAAGTTTTTTATTATTGTAAGAAACCCCTGCAATGTTTCCGCTATTAACGCCTAACCTTGGCAATACCGTATTTCCAATGATTTTGGTATTACCAACCAAGATTAATTGTTGATTGTTATTTTTTAAATACAGTGCTTTTTTATTTGTATTACGCTCGCCAATTAGGGCAATCTGCTCAAATGATTCTTTGTTTATTTTTGTTTTAACTGAGATCAATTCAAAGATGCCCCATTGCTTTTTTGTGATTGATACATTTTGGAATATATCTAATGAATCTGTAAGCCCATAAGGAATATTTGCTTGTTTTAGGTATTCAAATACTTGATGATTTTCATAGATGCTTTCTGAAAAGTTAGCATGTTTGATAGCCACTCTTTTTTGGTAAAACATTAAAGAAATAAATGCAAACAGTAATATTACAATAATAACTGCTACAACCAATACCATTTGAAGTGCACTGGCTTTTATTTTTTTGAATAAAACCATCAATCTTGCAATTTAATTATTTTACGTGTTCCTTTATGTGACACTGCGATCTGTTTTGCGTTTGCAGAAATTAATTTTACATTTAAAAAAAATTGACCAATTTTCATTATTTCTTGCTCATTCTGAACGCTAATTATATAGGATTTTTCGGTACCTCCATGCACCAAGCCATGATACGTTACTAAAGGGAAATTAATGAGTATAGCGCCTTGTGAACGATGTTTTTTTTTCTTCGTTTTTATTTTTCCTAAAAAAGGGTCCCTGTAGTTAGAAATAATCAATGAATCTGTTAATTTAGAACCCTCTTTAACGATAGGGGGATTTTGAATCTGATTCTCATACACTAGTTCATCAGGATTTAAATAACGATAAATTGTATGCCCTATTAGTCCCCATATTCCAATAACTAAAAGTAAAAGTAAAGATGTTTTTTGCTTTTTATTCATGTATCAAACTGTATATTTCTTCAACTGATGTCACTCCATTAGCAACCAATAACAACGCATTGTCTTTTAATGTAGCAATAGTATTCTCTTTTAAATAAGCGCCTATTTCTATTTTTTTATTTTCTATATTTTCAACCAACTCTTTATGAATAGGAATGATTTCATAAATAGCTTTTCTCCCTTTATAACCTGTTTGATAGCATTTATAGCAACCAATTGCTTTATATTGACTCTGTAAATTAGAAGGAATTATAAAACCTTTGGGAAAATCTTGCTGATGTATGTCTGATGCCGACTTGCAATGCTCACATAACTTCCGAACCAACCGCTGCGCAACACTAACGTTTAAGGTACTTGCTATTAAAAATGGAGGAATGCCCATGTCTATTAATCTTGAGACAGTTGCCCATGCAGAATTTGTATGGATGGTTGATAATACTAAATGCCCTGTTAAAGCAGCTCTTATTGCCATGTTAGCGGTGTTAGCATCTCTAATTTCTCCAACCATAATAATATCAGGATCTTGACGTAGAAAGGTTCTTAAAGTACTTGAGAAATCTAAACCAATATCTTCTTTTAGTTGTACTTGATTTACGCCTTCTAAGGTATATTCTATCGGATCTTCTATTGTTAGAATATTGGTGTCATTAGTATTTAATAATTTTAAAGTGGCATACAAAGTGGTTGTCTTTCCAGATCCAGTTGGACCCGAAATTAATACAATTCCATTTGGTTTTTTTACGGATGATTTGTACGTTTCTAATTCTTGACTCGTAAAACCCAATTCATCTAAAGTAACCACCACGCCATTCTTGGCAAGGATTCTTAATACTAATTTTTCTCCATGTAAGGTAGGTAGGCTAGAAACACGAATATCAAAATCTTCCCCTTCGGTAGATAGGCTTATTCTTCCATCTTGGGGTAATCGTTTTTCAGAGATATCTAAACTTGCCATAATTTTAATTCTATTGACAATTTTAGGATACTCCTTACCCGAGATTACATACTTTTCGATTAATTTTCCATCAATCCTAAAACGGACTCTAGATTGTTTTTCAAATGCTTCAAAATGAATATCACTACTACCAGTTTCTTTGGCTTCAAAAAGCATGTTTAGTAAAAAATCGTCTGTAAACGACAGCGATTCAGTTTGTTTTTTAATAGTTCTTTGTCTGTAGTTTGTAAGCAGATAACGATCAATTTTAGTTGAACCTTCTTTTTCTACCAAAACGGCAAATCCTAAGATTACCTCTAGCTCTTGTTGAAGGCTTTTAAGGGCATTGTTGTCAGTTTTAAACACAGGTACCTCGCCAACTTTACCAGTAGGTACAATTCTATATTGGTACGCAATTTCTGAGCTAATAAGCTGTGCTAACGTAGTGTCTATATTAAATAAATTAGTAGTCATTAAATAGCATAAAGGTTGACAAAATTAAAGAGCAAGTTTGTGAAAAAGATAATTCCTAAGAAAAGCGCCTGAAAACCTGCTAAAGGCACTGTTTTATCAATCATTTTTGATTTTAATGCTAAAAAAAGCACTAAAGAGAAAATTAAAGACAACGAAAACAGTACTAAAAAAGAAACCGTTGGAAAACTAATGGCTAATACTATAAAAAATAGAATATCACCCAAGCCTATCACTTCTTTTAAGTGCTTTTTAAGTGCCATTTTACTATAGAGCAATACAATTAGAATAACAACTAGTAGTACCATCATATTTATCAATAAATTTAATAAGAATAGCTGTAAAAATTGAGTTTTTAGATGCAAATACCCACCAGTAATTGTTAAGTATATAAATACCCAAACAGATATCGATCTGTTTTTAATATCTTGATATACAGGGAAAGTTAATCCAAGTAGAAATAAGTAGTTAAATAGCAACGCACAATTTTTAAACAAACCTAATAAAAAAAATATTAAATCTGTATTTTTAAGAAGAAGTAAAACCAGGGCTTAATAATAGAGAAAAATCCAACCTACTGTTTATATCATGAAAATTAGGGTACTAGGTTATACAAGTCACGGAATACCGTGAGAAGAAATACCCCATTTTCAGGGATTGTATTTTCTTCGTAAATAAAATATATTTACACTGTCTTTATTAGAAAGATTGCTATTTATTCAAAATTAAAAAAAAATGTTATGAAAAGAATGCTACTGAGCCTTTGTGCTCTGTCATTTTGTGTATATACCTATGCGCAAGAATTACCAAAAATCATTCCGCCGTCACCCAATGCTGCAGCGTTCCATGTATATGGAAACACGCAGGTAAATAATTATACGGGGTCTGCTAATATTTCAATTCCTTTATGGACAGTAACTGAAGGAGATTTATCGGTTCCCATTTATTTAAAATACACAGGTGGAAATGGAATAAAAGTAGAAGAGATTGCGAGCTGGGTTGGGTTGGGCTGGACCTTAAATACAGGAGGAGCAGTTTCTAGAATTAAAAGAGGAAAAGTTGATGAAGACCCAAATTATGGGTATCTTAATATTAATAATTTACCAAGTTTAGATATTAATTCTAATGGAATATATATAGATAGTCAGAATTTGGCCGAAACTGTTAAAGGGAACAGAGATTCAGAACCTGATTTGTTTATGTATAATTTCCCTAGTGGATCAGGGCAGTTTTTTATAAAGCATAATGAAGAAATTTTTTTTAAACCTCAAAATGATTTAAAGCTAACTTTTTCAAATTCAAGTTCAACAGAAGTAGTGGGACAAACGGCATGTGTTCCAACAAATGGGAAACTGGGAAAATTCACAATTACAGATGACTTAGGCTATATGTATGAATTTGACGAAAGAGAAAGGAGTAATTCATTAACATTAGGCGCTGCAATTTCAGATAACAGAGCATTTCCTTCATCTTGGCTTATAACTAAAATGAGTTCTCCAAAAACAATGAAAACGATTGACTTTACGTACAAGGGGTTTCCGTATGAAGTTACAAGATTATCTGCTAATATGACTACCACTGGAATTTCTCAGATGGAAAACGAAATGTACACACGCACTTATTATATTGGTAAAAGAATAGATACAATTTCTTTTTCACAAGGAACCATAACTTTTATAACATCGACTAATACCCGAAAGGATATTGAAGGCGAAGATAGAAGTTTAAAAGAAGTTTTGGTTAAAGATATAAATGGTAAACTATTAAAAAGAGTTGTGCTTTCTTATGCCTACATGACCCCAGGGGGGGTGGTAGATGAAAATCTAGTCACTACTTATTCAAATACCAATAGATTAATGCTAAATTCAGTGACCGAATACAACGGGGATGGCATTGCGAAGCCTGCACATAAATTTACCTATAATACAGCCTATTCGTTGCCTGCTAGAGATTCTAAATCTAAAGATCATTGGGGGTATTATAATGGGAAATTAAATACAAAGCATTTACCAAAGCACTATATGGAAATGTATGATCGTAGTGCAAATGCTGGCGAATGGAAAAATAAAGTTTATGGCTCCGCAGATAGGTCTGTAAGCATTAATCACGAGCAGGTTGGAGTATTAACAGAAATAGAGTATCCAACCGGTGGTAAGTCAGTTTTTTCTTATGAAAGCCATACAGCTGTATCTGATGATTTAGCTGGAGAGATATCTAGCACTAGTATAGGTATGGGATTCCCTAATACTGTACAGGTAATAGATGTTAGTCTAAGCTCAAATGCTATCTCTAAATCAAAAGTTAAAATCCGAAACCATTATAACGATAATTCCGTAAATAAATGTTATCCAGTATATCATATTAAAAATAATTCTGAAAACACTACAACTATATACCCTTATAACCCTTATGACACTAATGGAAACTTAATTGCCTTTCCGAATACTGTTAGTTTTCCTGATATATTTTTAGAAGATGGAACATACAATGTATGGTATACCTTACAATCAGACTTTACAAACAATTGTACTTCACAAGATATTGCGCCAACCATATTCTCTTGGGAAAATGAAAGTACTTCTCCAAACAAATTAGTAGGTGGTATAAGAATTAAAACAATTAAAAACATAACAGAAGAAAAAGAGGTTGTCAAAAACTATAACTACGAAATTTCTGCTGGAGTATCAAGTGGTGTAGTAGTTTCTACACCTAAATATTCTTTTTTAAAATTAAAACCTTATTTGATTTCTGGGAGTAGTGCCCCAGATGAGTTAGGGAGTTATGAGTTACAGCCAGATGGTGTTGTTCAACACAATATCCCTTCTTTATACCCTCTGGTAAATACGCAGGGTAGTACTGTTGGTTATGAAAAAGTAACCGTTTCATATAAAGACTTTGCTAATGGTAAAACAGAATACTATTATACAACTGCAAATGAATTTCCAGATACTTATGAAGGAAAAGGGATGAAATATAATTTAAAATTAGTAAATGGAAGTTACATTTATTACGCCGCTGGTTTTGAGTACGCGAGTAACATAAATTTTTTAGGAAGGTCTATTGACTTATACCCTATAGTTACTGCTGATAGTAAAGATTTTATTAGAGGCTTATTAAAAAAAGAAATTAGATATAAAAATAACGGAAATGGATTTAATCTAGTCAGTGAACAAGAGCATTTTTATGATAATTTATATCTTAGTAGAAGCTATACAGGGCCAAATCCAGGGGCAATTGATGATTTTATAGCACAGCCAGACAATTTTCTTGAAGGGATATCTACGATAACTGTAGGAGAATTGATACAAGATCCATTTACAGGAGCGACAACTTCAGGGTCTTCTATGATATTTACCTATTATGATATATACACAGGGTATACGGCTCCATTAAAAACAATAAGCAAAAACTATTTCAGCACAGGAACCGTAACTTCAACGACTACAAATAAATATCTGAGAGATCCTATTTATAACGTATTTATTGACTCATTTAATCCAACGGAAAAAGAAATGACAAACAGTTCTGGTGTAACTTTAAAAACAGAAAGTATTTATGCTTCTGACAGCACTTTAATTAATCAATATAGAATTGGCGAAATAGTAGCATCGAAGAGTTTTAAAGGAAATACGTTGCTTTCACATCAAAAAACTATTTACGCTAATTTTGGCAACCTTTATTTACCTCAAAAAATCCAAACCTCAAAAGGGGCAAGTGCATTAGAAGACCGTATTGTGTTTCACGGTTATTACAGCAATGGCAATGTAAAAGAAGTAAGTAAAAAAGACGGAACCCACATTGTATACATTTGGGGCTATAATGAAACTCAGCCCATTGCAAAATTAGAAAATGTTCTTTTTTCAAACATTAGTACTCCGTTGTATGATGCTGTGATAACAGCTTCAGATACAGACGCCAACAATCCAACCACAACATCAGAGCAAACACTAAGAAGTGCTTTGGCTTCTTTAAGAGCGAGTTTGCCTAGTGCTGCCATGATGACTTCTTTTACCTACGACCCATTAATAGGAGTTACTAGTGTTACCGACCCTAGGGGTAGGGTGGTGTATTATAAGTACGATGCTTTTAATCGATTAGAAACGGTTAAAGATCATGACGGGAATATTTTAAGTAAAAACCAATACAATTATAAAAACTAAGAAAAGAGTTATGAACTATATTATAAAAACGTTAATGCTATTGATGGTGTTCTCATTGTGGACAGTAGATAGCGCCGCTCAAAAAACAATTGATATTAACTTATTACATGGCTCTTGGAGTTTTGACTACGATACTTCATTTGAAAATATGGATACGAAGTCAAAAAAACATGTTTCAAAAATGAAGCCAGCGATCAAAAAAATGTTGGAACAAAATTATCGAAATAGACAGCTAACTTTTTCTAAAAATAGAGAGTATCTTCAAGTATTTTCTAACGGAAAAGAACGAATAGGAAGTTGGTCTAGTGCGGATACCGTACTGGAAATCAAAAATAGAAAAGGAAGGAGCAAAAGATTTAGGCTTGTCTTACTATCACCTACTAATCTTGTACTGAGACCTTTGACAAAGGGGAAGCTCAAAGCCGTATTTAAAAATTGGTATTTTATTAAAAATTAAGTTATTTGTTATGAAAACAGAAAAAAAATATTCTTTCAAATTAGGGTTTTTATTTGTGGTAATGCTTTTGGTAACTAGTAATTTAGTGGCTCAGGGTTACATGATTGAAGGACCATCAACAGCCACTGCAGGGGAAACTAAGACCTATGAATTACTTGATGCAGATAATGATCAACCTATTGCCAATATTTATGATACCTCAGACTGGTATTTTAGTTGGGAAAGCCTTGCTGGAAATTCTTTTACGGGGTATGGAGTTAGTGATATTTCCGGTTTTAATATCACCTCAGTTAATGTACTACTTAATCAATCGGATTTCATAGAAGTTGGTATAATAGATGATTCAGGCGATTATTATTATGCAGATTTAGGTATTAGTGTACAGGCAGCAACAGCTCCAACCACACCAAGTACTCCCACCATAAGCAGTCAAAGTTGTAACAGTGCAACCTTACAAAAGAGTGGCAATCCACCTTCCGGTGTCACTTGGTACTGGCAGGGCACCAATAGTGCTGGCACCAGTATAAGTTACAATGCAGTTAATACTTATGCGGTATCAGCAACAGGTACCTATTATCTAAGAGCTAGAAATACCGCAGGTACCTGGAGTACAAGTGTAGCCTCTGTAGTAGTAACTTTGGGAACCATTGGATGTTCATCAACATTTAGTTTAAGTGATGAGAATTATGTATACACAATAGCTCCTCAGGTACCTACAACAAGTATCCCTGATAGCCCTAATACAAATGATTACATAAAAAGCGTGACCTATTTTGATGGCTTGGGAAGGACAAAGCAACAGGTTGCGATTCGACAAAGTGCCTCTCAAAAAGACATCATTACCCACATAGAATACAATGCTTTTGGACAGGTAGATAAACAATATTTACCTTATGTGCCAACAGTTTCTGGAAACGAAGGCATGTTTAGAAGTCAAGATACCGCTTTATCTGGTACTAATTCTTATTATGCCACCAATTATGGAACTTTAAACCCGTATTCAGAAAAAACCATAGAGGCATCGCCTTTGGGTAGGGTTTTAGAACAAGCAGCGCCAGGAAATGATTGGAAAAAATCGAACACTTTATTAAGCAAAGGGTATTCGAACGGGCATACCATAAAATTTGAATATGATACCAATATCGCTAGTGAAGTAAGAAGTTTTTCGGTGTCTACTAACCTTGTTAGTAATACTAATACCTATGAACCAAGCTTGGTTGATGCGGGGGTTTTTGCAGCAAAAACATTGCATAAAACCATTACCAAAGACGAAAATTGGTTGTCTACACAAAGCTATTTATATGATCATACCACAGAAGAATTTAAAAATAAAAGTGGACAGGTAGTGTTGAAAAGAACCTACAGTACCAATACTCCGCACGACACCTATTATGTGTACGATGATTATGGCAATTTAACTTATGTTATTCCGCCCAAAGTAACTACGGCCTCGGTGAGTAGTACCGAACTGTTAGCATTGTGTTACCAATACAAATACGATCATAGAAACCGATTGGTAGAAAAGAAAATACCAGGCAAAGGTTGGGAATATATTGTCTATGACAATCTAGACAGGCCCGTGTTAACACAAGATGCGAATCAAAGAAAAATTAATTCTAACATGAGTACGGACACATGGTTGTTTACCAAGTATGATGTATTGGGAAGAGTGGCATATACAGGAATGTATAATGATGCCGATAATCGTTCTAGACCCTCAATGCAAATTCATTTCGATACTCAAAACAATACAGCTTCTAAGTATTATGAACAAAGAATGCCTAGCGCCTTAGATTATGACAATACCTATTACTCCAATACACATTTTCCTACTGCCAATATCGAAATACTGACCATCAATTACTATGATGATTACGCCTTTTATTTGGCCGGATCGGCACCACCACAGTCTGTGCCTGCAATATATGGCAGCGTTACAAGCAATACAAAAGGCTTGGCAACAGGTAGCAAGGTTAAAGTATTAGGCACAACTAACTATTGGATATCTACCATTAGTTATTACGATAACACAGCGAGGCCAATCTATGTATATTCTAAAAACGACTTTTTAGAAACTACAGATATTGTTCAAACCAAATTGGACTTTGTGGGCAAGGTAGATGAAACAACCACCAGCCATACCAAGTCTAATGGAAATCATGGCATACAGCTTGTTAAAGACGTGTTTAGTTATGACCATGCAGGGCGTTTGCTTACGCAAACACAGTACTTAAACAATGCGCCAACAGGAGAAATCATTGCATCTAATACCTATGATGAAGTAGGGCAATTGAATTCAAAACAAGTTGGAGGAAAAGAAACAGATGCAGATGGACTCCAAACTGTTAATTATACGTACAATGTTAGAGGTTGGTTAACCGATATTAACGATGTAAGTAATTTGGGGAGTGATTTATTTGCTTTTAGATTAAATTATAACGAAATTGATGCTGCTTATGGAGGAGAACAATTGTATAATGGAAATATTGGGCAAACAATTTGGAAAACGAGTAATGATAACAAATTGAGAGCGTACGGGTATACCTACGATGGGTTGAATAGAATAAAAGGCGCGGTTTACAAGGCAACATCAGAAAATGATCGGTATAACCTAAGTAATATTAGCTATGATAAAAATGGAAATATCGAACGTTTGACTAGAAAAGGACATATAAATAGTGGATTTACCACTTTTGGGACGATGGATGATATTTATTATTACTATAATGGAAATCAATTACATTCTGTTACAGATAACGGCAATGTCTCCTATGGTTTTAAAGATGGCAATGCCTCTGATAACATTTATAGTGGCGGTAATGGAAATGACGATTTTAAGTATGATGTGAATGGTAATATGGTTAAAGATGCCAACAAAGGCATTACCCACATTGCCTACAATCATTTAAACCTACCAACTACGGTAACCATAAACGGACAGAATATCAGTTATACCTATGATGCTACAGGAGCCAAACTGTGTAAAGTTGTAAATAATATTACAACAGACTACGCTGGTAATTATATTTATAATAACAATGCCTTGCAGTTTTTTAACACTGCAGAAGGGTATTTTAATGTGATGTCTACCAATGGTAATGTAAGTGGAAAATATGTATACCAATACAAAGACCATTTAGGAAATGTACGTTTGTCGTATTCAGATAGAAATAATGATGGAGATATTGATGTTACCACAGACCCTAACACCAACGAATTGGTAGAAGAATCTAATTACTATCCCTTTGGACTCAAACATAAAGGGTATAATAGCGTTGTAAATGGAGCACATCATCCTTATGGTTACAACGGAAAAGAAGAAAATGACGAACTTGGATTAGAATGGTTAGATTTTTCTGCAAGAAATTATGACCCAGCTATCGGACGTTGGATGAACCTTGACCCATTAGCTGAACAAATGAGAAGACATTCTCCTTATAATTTTGCATTTGATAATCCTATTTATTTTATTGATCCTGATGGAATGGCGCCAGTTGGTTCTATGGAAGATGATCCCATTTATGATAAAAAAGCAAACTTAATAGGGGATGATGGAAAATCAGATGGAAAAATACATATTGTTTACAATAAAGGTCAAGCTAAAGAAATAAAAACTCAAACCAAAAACGGAAATACTGCTATTGATTTGAATGGTAAAGATGTAGTTACATTAAATGGAGGTAAAACTACTGTAGATGGAGTTGTAAATGCTGTTAATAATCAAGGGAAAGACACTTCTCCTGGTGCCGGTGACGCGAACTTACATGAAGAAGGAGGAAATGTAAATGTAGATTCAAAAGGA
>Ga0209395_1003707_pt1 | contig 18604 bp, 18 predicted proteins | sample GOMGulsemesocosm_3_FD_184635 | JGI IMG/M metagenome (GOLD analysis project Ga0209395, IMG submission 184635) | Methane-oxidizing microbial communities from mesocosms in the Gulf of Mexico - GOM9D Gulf of Mexico (SPAdes) (version 2) | ecosystem: Environmental > Aquatic > Marine > Cold seeps... | reverse complement strand
ATAACACTAATAAGCAAGAACTGAGTTGATTTCTGTTCAATATCAACGTGAATATATCATTTTTTGAATATTGACTTGCTGTTTATTTGTGACTTTTAACTATATTTGGGATATGGAACGATATTTAATTGCTTTTGTGATATTAAATATTGCTCAATACCTTGGTATTAGACATTAACGAGGTATTTTATGAAAGCAAATGTGAAGTGGATCGACAAAATGCAACTGATGGGAACGTCAGAAACAGGTCACGGTATCCTTATGGATGGTGATCGTAATGGTATTGCAGCAAGCCCGATGGAAGTTGTTCTTATGGGAATGGGTGCATGCAGTTCTATTGATGTCGTCGATATTTTGAAGACAGGCCGTCAAAATATCCTTGGTTGCGAAGTAAATTTAACCAGTGAACGAGCTGCTGAACCACCACGTGTATTTACTAAAATTAATGCCCATTTTGTAGTGTCGGGTAATGACCTAAATGAGAAAAAAGTAAAACGTGCTGTTGAATTGTCGATGGAGAAATATTGCTCAGTCGCTAAAATGCTTGAAAAAGCAGCTGAAGTGACTTCGAGTTATGAGATTGTAGCCAAATAAATTGCCTTGGTCGTTAATTATAAGCAGTGGGCAACTGCGTGCTTATCGTTAATTTTTCTCCTCAGGTGATTACATCCTTGTAATGTAACAACGATGAAAATCTACACAATAGGGTTACTGATAATATAATGTGCTTCAAATCGAACACTAATTGTCATTTTCCTTATTGTTTACAGTAGTTTATGTTTTTATGTGTTAGCATGATGATAGATTGTTTCGCTGTGTTATGTTGTAGAGGCTGTAATGTGCCGTCGTTATTCTGTTACCTGTAAAATTACTGTATGCGTTGTATTTAGTTTAATTACATTGATGTTTATCGCATTGGGTTATTTATCAATATTACGTGGAGAAATGTTGGCAGAAAGGAAGTCTCGTCTCGTTAATATTATTAATAAAACGGAAGCTATCTTTCAACGTTATGATTTGTATTACCAGTCTGGCGTATTGTCACTTGAACAGGCACAAAATCAAGCCTTAAAGCGTCTGTCCCTACTCGATGGGAATTATATTTTTGTCTTTGATGATAGCTATACCTTACTTGCTTCTTTAGGTGGTGTGGATGACTTAACCCCGAATGTTAAGATGCTTCAAGACACTAATGGTGATTTTACCTACCAGATAATTCATGAACAAGCAGAAAAGCTAACCGATGGTACTTTCGTTAGTTATTGTTTCCCCTTGTTTATTGGTGGTAAAGCGGTGCGGAAAATTTCTTACAGTAAGCGCTTTTCTGCGTGGGGTTGGACTTATGGCGCTGGTGTTTATATTGATGATATTGATTCTATTATTAGTCATACGCTCATTTCATTTGATGAATTAGTCGTATAATAAACGCATCATTATCTATTCGTTAAGCAAACAATGTTTGGATGTAAGCTATTCCCCCGATATAATTCAGCGTAAAATACTAGAGCTATCGAATAATTCATCCGATTAGAATTATTCAATAATGGTTATCTATACTCTCCGCGGGTATTTATTTTAGGCTAAGCTATGCACTCTATTTCAAAAAAAACGCTGCTGCTGACATTGGGTTACTTTGCTCTGTGGTGTGCAGGACCGCTATTATTACAAACACAAGGTGACTGGTGGGGACTTCCCGTTTGGTTCTGGTTTTCTTGCGTGTTTGCACCCTTGTTACTTATTTTCTTCCTTATTCTAATGATTAAATCGACTTATCATGACTAATCTTATCCCTATTCTTATCTATCTTGTTGCCAGTTTACTCATTACCCGTTGGTGGAGTGCCCGCCAATCTAAACAATCGGGGGACTTGTATCAAGATAAAGCCAAACGCTTTTTTATTGGTGGACGTTTTCTGAATGGCCCATTACTGGCATTGACATTAGTGGCAACCTACACCAGCGCAAGTTCGTTTATTGGTGGACCTGGTGCCGCCTATAAAATAGGGTTGGGCTGGGTATGGCTTGCGTTGATCCAAGTACCAGTTGCGATGCTGACATTAGGTGTATTAGGACCTAAGCTATTGGCGCAACGTAAAGCTGAGCACGCGACGCTGATTGAGTGGCTTGATGCGCGGTATCAGAATAGTTGGTTAACTAAATTAGCATTAGTGAGTCTGGTGGTGGGTTTCATTGCCATGATATCGGTGCAGTTCATTGGTGGCGCCCGTTTATTCTCGGGGGTTAGTGGCATTAGTTATGAGCTAGGGCTCGGGTTATTTGTTATCACTGTACTGGCTTATACACTTACCGGCGGCTTTCGTGCGGTTGTTATCACCGACGCATTTCAAGGTGTTTTGATGATCATTGGTGTATTAGTCATCTTCCTGACGTTGTTGTCACAAGGTGGATTAACAGCGCTTATGGCGGATGTCAGTGCACAATCTCCGACACTATTAAGCCCACAAGGCAATGATGGTCAGCTTGGTTGGCCTATGATGTTGTCATTTTGGATGCTGATTTGTTTTGGCACGCTAGGTTTACCACATACTGTCGTGCGATTATTAGCGGTAAAAGATACCAATGCATTAAAGCGTGGGATGATTTGGGGAACCATAATTAGCTTCTTAATGACCTTGATTCCGCATTTGAGTGGTGTGCTAGGTCGTGCTTTATACCCCGATTTAACGATACCTGACGAGATCATGCCCAGATTAATTACCGGCTTGTTTACCCCGTTCTGGGCTGGCGTATTGTTGGCCGCGCCAATTGCAGCGGTGATGTCATCGGTGGATTCGATGCTATTGCAGTCTGCGGTTAGCTTGGTGCGCGATGGCGCTGTGCGTTGTTATCCAACGATGACAGCAAGTAAGCAAGTATGGCTAACTCGCCTTGCCATGTTACTGATTACCTTGATTGCAACTTATTGTGCAATCGAGCCGCCGAAAATGATTGTTTGGCTTAACCTTGCTGCTTTTGGGGCGTTGCAGGCTGTGTTTTTATGGCCTGTGCTGGCTGGACTTTATTGGCCACAAATTTCAGGGCATGCCGCTTTATCTGCAATGCTGACAGGCCTTGTTAGTTACTTGTTATTATTGTGGTTTAAACCTGCGATGTTTGGCATTCATCCTATTGTCCCGGCATTATTAATATCCATGTTTGGGATGTTAGCTGTTCATCGTTTTCAACAAGTTTACGCAAACCAAAAAGCATAACTGCATAAGTATATTAGGGCAGACCTTTACTCGGGAAAGGTCTGCTAAGCGTATTTAAAGTTACGTGTTAGTCATTTTTATTCAAACCAACCTTAATTTTATCGTTAATGATAAAGACCATAAAGCGGTAATTTTAAGTGTGAGCCCCCTCATACTTTAGAGGTAAATATTTAAAAGTTAAGCACGTTTTAACTTACTCACACCTATACTGATTCTTACATGTTTGCAGACAATCATAATGAGGTTGTAGATGAAGTGTTTGATTGTTGAAGACAGCAAAGTGATCGTGCAAATTATCACTCAGCTAGTGCGTAAAATTTCGTTTGAAAATTATTCTGACTGTGACACGGTTACGTTTTCTGAAAATGTGCCTTTGGCATTGAACTTATTATCGAAACACGAGTTTGATTATATTTTTCTAGACCTTAATTTACGTGAAAATCTCGATGGTTTACGGGTGTTAGAATATGTCCGTACACAACAAAATGATATACCAGTCTTTATTGTTACTGGTGATAATAATATCAATGTTGTTAAACAGGTCATCAAACTTCAGCCAACGGATTATTTAGTTAAACCCGTATCAAAAATGAAAATAGCGCGTTGTTTAGATAAAGTTAAAATGGCACAAAAGTTAGCAGCAGCTGTTTAAACTATTTCTATCATGTCTATACGCTGTTCGATTATGTTATTAATATCAAGCGCTTCTGTTGTTATATTATGTCGAATACCTGTGACTGGATCGGTAAATTCAAGGTGTTGGGCGAGTAACTGTAACGGCTGATTAAAATTATCATCACATCTGTCTAATAATATTGGATATAAGCGATCATTTACTAATGGCATACCTAAACTGTGCATGTGCAAACGTAATTGATGTGTCTTGCCAGTAATCGGCGATAATTTAAATAATCCAAACCCACCTTTAACGTCAATTAATTCGATGGTTGAATGGCTATTCGCGTCACCCTCTACGATCTGCATTGTGAACGTCGGGTCACCTTTAACAATTCTATTCTTTACAGTCCAACAATGCGGTAACACCAACTTTTTTTCATCATGTAATCGTTGTAATTCCGGCGTTAACCGAGCGATTGCTTGATAGTACTTAGTGATATTGCCATGTTTAAATAGGTCATGGTAGAGACTGCGCTGTTCAGGATGCTTAGATAGCAGCATTAAGCCTGCTGTCGCGCGATCAAGGCGATGTGCTGTCACCAGTGTTTCGATTCCGGTTTTTATTCTTAGCCGATTTACTAAGCATTCATTAACAAATTGACCGCTAGGACTTACAGCTAAAAAGTGTGGCTTATAGGCAACAATAATATGGTCATCTTCATAAATTATTTTTTCTGTAAAAGGGATCTTTTTTTCTACCGTAACCTCTCGGTAATAATAGACTCGTTCTCGTGGTACAAACGCGCAATCTAGCGTAATTAAGCGACCATCACGCCAATGCACTTTGCCATCAATGATCCGCTGTTGCCATACTGTCGCGTCAATCTGTTTGAAATGATTGGTGAGGAAACTAAAAACGGTGGGTTTATCCGTTACGTTTTCTGGTAGGACGATATGCGAAGCATGGGTGGCGCGAACAGTAGACATAAGATTGACACTCGTTGAAACACAAATATGATAGGCGAGGGAGTGTACCTTAATTCATGTTCTCATTCTTGTGAACAATCACCTAACTACATCAGTAAGCGTTATAAATACCGCTGTATTAACACTTCTAGATGTTAACTTAGTGTTAAACGACTAAGTTGTGGTAACTTCTCTTTATTCTTTTCTTATTTTAAACCGGGTTTAGCAGCAATACGGAGCAGCTTTATTTCCCCTTTAATGAATAGCTTGTAATGGGGGGAATTATGTTCAAATGGAAAGGTATTGAGTTTAGGTTAGTTTTAGCACTCGCGATGCTATCTATGACAACACTATTTCTATCTGTTGCATTGTCCTTCACGTTCAATGATTTGAACCAAAGACTCGTGGTATTAAAAGAAATAAACATGCCTGCTTTAGATAAGGCCGCACGTTTGAATGATATGGTGCGGATTATCATCACCACCTCTTCCCAGCTTAATGATGCAGAATCAAATATTGAACGCAATCACGCCATTGTACAAATCGAACAAGCTATTATGAGCATGGAAAATATCATGGTGCAGTCTCCTGAGTATCATGATTATTTTAAAGACTTTATTGCACAAGTCAGCAACAGTCTAAGTTTACTGTTCCAAAGTAAAGTTGAATCTCAGCACCTTAATAAAGCATTGCGTAATCTTTTAGAAGGTTTTTATCCATTGTTAAAACAGGCCAGTGCATCACTCGATCAACTGCCTGATAATAGTAAAGATAAGGTCCAATACGCGCAACTTAAATCCTTATTGTATTACCAGTTAGGTCTCATTGAAAAACTCTACAATGACTTCAGTTTTAATGAACTCGACTACACAAGTTACCGATTAGAACAAGTTGGAGAGACCTGGTGGAAACTCTGGGACAATGGTGATATTCGTCAGAAATACCCCGATTTAGATCAACAGCTCATGGTGATCTATGATTTAACATCACGTACAGGCAAACTTTACGCACTTAAAAATAAAGCACTCGATCACCGCTATCAAGAACAATATTTTCTACAAAATAGCCGAGATCACCTAAACCAACTTACCGTTCAAATAGAAAGTAATACTGCTAAAGTAAACCAAATTATTGAGACCTCAATTAAAGCTGCACAGCAATCCTTGGTGGATGATCAACGCTTATCGTTATCGTTATCGTTATTTAGTGTGTTGGCTGCTGCGGGCATTTCATGGTTTTATGTACGCAAGAATATACTCCAACGTTTACTCCAACTAAAAGACAATATGTTTGCGATTTCGACGGGCCACTTAGATACAGAGGTATCCATTAGAGGCCATGATGAAGTCACCCAAATGGCAAAGTATCTTCAAGTTTTCCAAACCACAGCCAGCGTAGTTAAACAGACCAACCGAAAATTAGAGGCGGAAGTAGAGGAACGTACCTTAGCCGAAGAGAAACTACGGATCACACAAGATGAATTAGTACAGGCAGGTAAACTGGCCGCACTCGGTCAACTCAGTGTTGGGATCACCCATGAGATTAATCAACCCCTCACCGCCGTAAATAGCCACGTACGGAGTGCGCAACGCTGGTTAGAACAAGGGCGTACAAATAAGGCACTGATAAACTTGCAAAAAATAGAATGTCTTTTAGGTAAAACCGCAGCGATCACCAGTCATCTTAAAGCATTTTCACGTAAAAGTGATGGCAAAGTAGAAAGCGTTGAACTCAATTGCATTATCCAAGATGCTATCGAACTATTTGAAAGCAAACGTCATAATGTCACCATTCATTACTCAAACCAGACTTCACATTGGGTGCGTGCAAATAGCATTCGTCTGGAACAAGTATTGGTTAATCTTATTAGCAACGCTATCGATGCGGTTGAGCATCATCGCGAACCTCAAATCACGATTACAGTCAGTACGACGTTAACTGGTACACGATTAGGTAATATTGAGATTATCGTAAAAGACAATGGCTCTGGTATTTTGGCTGAAGATCTACCACATATATTCGACCCTTTTTATACGCGTAAACTATCCGGTAAAGGCCTCGGGCTCGGATTATCCCTTGCTTATAATATTATTAAAGATTTTGGTGGTTCCATTCGAGCAGAATCGATTCAACACCAAGGCTCAGAATTCATCGTATCTCTACAGCAAGGCACACAATCATGACATTAGAAAAACACATTGTACTCATTGATGATGAAGTGGACGTTGTAGAGGCTGTCAGTGAAATGCTGGAATTAGAAGGCTTTAATGTCAGTAGTTTTATTGATCCTAATCTGGGCTTGAAATCACTAAATCCAAACTGCAAGTCTGTCGTTTTGTGCGACGTGAGAATGCCATCGATCGATGGTTTAACCTTGTTAAGTTCGATCCAGCATCGAGCACCCAATGTACCTACCATACTAATGAGTGGTCACGGTGATATTCCCATGGCCATTGAAGCAATGAAATTAGGTGCGTTCGATTTTTTGGAAAAACCACTTAATACCGATGAGCTGATCGATAAACTAAACCTTGCATTAGCGCAGTGTCAACATAGCAACATGACCCAATCAACAGACAAGGATTCGCTAGAAATCCCCATTGAATCTGTCATTATTGGCCAATCAAAGGTCATTGATAAAATTCGTCAACAAGTCTTAGTACTTGCTCATACAGGTGTTGATACCATCATCAATGGCGAAACAGGCACAGGGAAAGAAATTATTGCCCGTTCCTTACATAACTTCAGTCGCCGCAAAGACCAACCTTTTGTCGCGATTAATTGCGGGGGTATGACAGAAAGCATCATTGAAAGTGAATTGTTTGGTCATGAAGCTGGATCGTTTACCAGCGCCAACAAAAAACGCATCGGACGACTAGAGCAAGCCCATGGTGGTACTTTATTTCTTGATGAAATCGAAAGTATGCCCATTGCAGTACAAATTAAACTATTGCGAGTGCTCCAAGAAAGAGTGATTGAACGTGTCGGTGGTAACACGCTTATTCCTATCGATATTACTGTTATTGCGGCAAGTAAGGCTGATTTAGCCCATTTAAGCGAATCCGGTGAATTTCGCGCTGATCTCTTTTATCGCCTTAATGTGGCCAGTTTGCATCTTCCTTCTTTGCAGCAGCGTAAAGAAGACATCCAATTGTTATTCCGTCATTTCGTTATCCAAGCAAGCCAAAAATATAAAACCCGTCCATGCACAATTTACTCAGAACAGATACAGCAACTGTGCCGCCATCATTGGCCAGGTAATTTACGGGAATTACGTAATGTTGCAGACCGTTTTGTCCTCGGTATTGTCGGTGATGGTTTCGATTTACAAACGCCAATAAGCGAATCGTGCTCTGATGAGTTTGATTTCGAAAAGCTAATGGAACAATACGAAAGAGACGTATTGACTGAAGCGCTTGTCGACACGCTTGGTAACATCAACGAAGTGTCTGCCAAACTCAATTTACCTCGAAAAACCCTATATCGAAAAATGAAGAAACACCAACTTGATAAAGAAGATTTTAAAACACAGTAAAGAGCTGAGACATAAATGACCCATGAATAAGACTTCATCGTAAAGTAAAAATATAACCAACTGTTATATAAGAAAATTAATAATTGGCATGATGAGTGCAATTACATATTAGGTGATTTAGTATCACCAGTACTGATAATTATTTGGTGCTTATTCACATTACTTATAACCGTGGATAAGCCAACACAGAAATAATAATTAATCAGCCAAATGGATAATTGCTTATTAAAAGGAAATACAAGATGAAGCAAATACTAAAGGGCTCAATCGCACTCATACTCGGGTTAACTTCAATCACAGTTTGGGCTAATGAGTCAGCTAATTTAGGTCCTCGTCCAGTATATTTAGTCAATAATATGGATGATAGCGCCCTCAAAACTCAATTACAGCAATGCAGTGAAGGGCCATTTCAACGAAGTAGCTTTTCTATTGGCCACCGTGGCGCTGCCATGCAATTCCCTGAACACACCAAAGAGTCTTACCTTGCGGCCATTGAAATGGGTGCTGGTGTAGTTGAGTGTGATGTGACGTTCACTAAAGACAAACAACTTGTTTGTCGACATTCACAAAACGATCTACACACAACAACCAATGTATTATCAAAACCAGAACTTGCTAAGAAGTGTACTGTACCGTTTACACCAGCAAACCCTGCAACAGGCGAAGATGCCAAAGCAGAATGTCGAACGTCTGATTTCACTCTGGCTGAATTTAAGACGCTTAAAGGTAAAATGGATGGTTCAAATCCGAAAGCAACGACTGTTGAAGAGTTCATGAATGGTACTCCAGGCTGGCGTACTGACCTTTATACGCAAAATGGTACATTAATGACCCATGCAGAAAGCGCTGCGTTATTTAAAGCACATGGTGTGAAAGTAACGCCAGAACTTAAGTCGACCGCGGTTGCTATGCCATTTAATGGCTTTACTCAGGAAATGTATGCACAGAAATTAGTTGATGAACTAAAATCTGCAGGTATTTCAGCATCTGATACCTACTTACAGTCATTTGATTTAAATGACGTAAAATACTGGATTAAACATAATCCAAGTTTTGGTAAACAAGCGGTATACCTCGATGATCGCGTTTATGAACAAAAAGATTTCGTCGCATCGAAAGCCAACATGAAAGCACTCAAAGATGCAGGCGTAAATATTATCGCGCCACCTTTGTTTGCACTTGTCGATTTAGATAAGAAGAAAAACCTTGTACCTTCAAACTACGCAAAACTAGCGAAACAAGCTGATCTTGACATCATAGCATGGACACTAGAACGTTCAGGACCACTGGCTCAAGGCGGAGGTTGGTATTATAAAAGTGTCAGTGAAGGCATCAATAATGATGGCGACGCGATGAATATGCTTGATGTATTAGCACAGGATGTTGGTGTAATTGGTGTTTTCAGTGATTGGCCAGCAACAGTGACCTATTATGCAAACTGCATGAATTTAAAATAGCGAAGCAGTATTAATATTGTTAACGAGGACACCTTTTTTAGCATTATTAATACACAGTAGGCGATAAAAAAGGGCTTTCGAGCTCTTTTATTTTGTCTGCTATTAAAAATAGGACACATATGACCCATATACCTCTTTAGTATATAGACAGTGATGACCCAAATTGTGACAGGTTGACTTGAGCTTGTTGTAACGCATTGATTTGTAGGTGTATTAAAGCTGGCACAAACTATGCAGATAGTTAATTAATTCCAACAATAGTAAAAATAAGGTTCGAATATGAAAATCTGCGTTAAAGGATTGTTAATCGTTAGTTCACTATTATTCCCCTCCATCACTATGGCAAGTGAATGTGCTAGTCGTGGTGTACTCGACGATAGATACTGTGATGAAAATATGGACTTAGTTGCCGACACCCCAAAAGACCCAAGTGACTGGAGTGATCCAAGTACGCTGGTCTTTACCTATACACCTGTAGAAGACCCCGCTCTTTATAAAGATGCATTTGCAGATTTTCAAGCACATTTAAGTAAAGTCACAGGCAAACGTGTTATCTACTACACAGTACACTCAAACTCTGCACAAGTTGAAGCGATGCGTTCAGGCCGTCTGCACGTAGCTGGCTTCTCTACTGGTCCAACAGGTTATGCAGTAAACTTAGCTGGTTATGTACCCATTGCAGTTAAAGGAGACGAGAAAGGTTTCCACGGTTACAACCTGATTACGATAGTACGTAAAGATAGCGGCATTAACTCAATGGCTGATCTTAAAGGTAAAAAAGTTGCGCATACTTCCGCATCATCGAACTCAGGTAACTTAGCACCCCGAGCACTCTTCCCTGCAGAAGGTCTGGTACCCGACGTCGACTACAAAGTATTTTATTCAGGTAAGCATGACCAATCAATTCTTGGCGTATTCAACGGTGATTACGATGCTGCACCTGTGGCTTCCGATGTATACGACCGCATGGTTGACGCTGGTCGCGTAGATGGTTCGGTACTAAAAATTATTTATCGTAGTCCACGTTTTCCTACATCAGCTTTTGGTTATGCACATAACTTGAAACCTGAACTTGCTAAAAAAATCCAAGAAGCTTTCTATAGCTACCGTTTCACAGACGAAATGAGAGCATCATTCAAAGGTGCTGATCGTTTTGCTCCAATCACTTATAAAGAAGAGTGGGGTGTGATCCGTGATATCGCTCATGCAACGGGTACTGCATATACAAAAACAGGTCTGAAAAAATTAGCAGAAAAAGACGCTGCCAAGCGTGCTAAGAAAAAAGCGGCCGCGTTAGCAAAACTCGCAAAAACTCAGTAAGTACTTAATCGATTAATCAGTTAGTTCATATCTAATAAATCAATCAAGTGAAAAATCTATGCCCTCTCGGGTAGGGCATAGATCATTCAAAAATTCGACAAGGAAGCAGCACTATGGCCGTAGCAAGCTATGACGGAATAAAGATCAATAACCTTTATCATGAATATGTGGCAGGTAAGCCCATTCTTAAAGGTATAAATATCGACATCGACAAACCTGGCATCATCGCTATCATTGGTCCTTCAGGTACGGGTAAAAGTACGCTACTGCGTTGTATTAATCGCCTCAATAATCCCAGTAAAGGTGAAATAATCTTTGAAGGTGCAGACCTTACCCAACTAAAAGGTAAAGCATTACGCAAACAGCGTCGTCATATCGGTATGGTTTTCCAAGAATATAACCTAGTTGAAAGATTGACCGTGATTGAGAATGTACTCAGTGGTCGTCTTGGTTACATGACAGCTTGGAATGCTTGGCGAAGAAATTACGCTCAAGAAGATCTTAATAAAGCCTTTGAATTATTAGATTTTGTTGGACTTTCTGAGTTTACGAATCAACGTGCGGATAGTTTGTCGGGTGGACAAAGACAACGTGTAGGCATCGCACGAGCAATTATGCAAGACCCATATATTTTACTTGCTGATGAACCCACATCATCACTCGATCCGAAAACGGCCGTTGAAATTATGGAGTTAATGGAAACCTTTGCACAACAAAAAAATATTCCTGTATTGATTAATATGCATGATGTGAATTTGGCCAAACGTTACGCTAAACGCATCATCGGTATGTGTAATGGTAAAGTTCATTACGATGGTAGTCCCGAAGGTATTACAGAAGAAGACCTTAAAGTTATTTATGGAGGTGAATCATGGCTGGATTAACCCCAAACACGTCTCCAAACCGAGAAAATCCATTTAAAGCATCGTGGACAAATAGGCTAATTATCGCGGCCATTATTGGTTATCTGTTTTATAGCTTATCAGCACTAGGTTTGACGTTTGAACGGCTAGTAATTGGTTTTAGTGAAAGCGAACGTTTACTTTCTCGTATGTTTCCACCTAATTTTTCACGCTCTGGTTTATTATTCAGTGGGTTACTGGAAAGTCTACAAATTGCAATTATCTCAAGCTTATTTGGTATTGTGATTTCGCTTTTTCTTGGACTGATGGCTGCGCGTAACATGATGCCTGCAATCGTTTCAACACCTGTTCGTGGCTTTATCGCATTATGCCGTTCTTTTCATCCCGTGATCATCGCGATCCTATTTGTAAAAGCGGTCGGTTTTGGGGCTCTCGCAGGGATTTTAACCTTGGTGTTCGCTTCCATTGGTTTTATTGCCAAACTGTTTGCAGAAGCCATTGAAGAAATTTCGCTTAAATCCGTTGAAGCTATTCGCGCCACTGGTGCAAGCTTTGCCTGTGTGATCTTATATGCCGTATTACCACAAGTTTTTACTCGTTTCATTGGTTTTGCGAGCTATCAACTTGATTCTAATTTACGTAACTCCACTATGGTTGGGATTGTCGGTGCGGGCGGGCTAGGTGGTACATTATTCTCTGCTTTCCAACGCTTTGATTATGATTTCGTCTCCGCTATTTTAATCACCATTATTGCGCTTATTTTAGTTGGTGAATTTCTTTCCAATATTGTTAGGAGGGTTTTCTAATGACAACTGCACATATCAATAATAAGTCTCATGTAGAAAATATACCTCAAGTTGGCAATATGTCTCATATTGACAAAGAGTGGCAACGCTTTACATCAAGTGAACGTATTGCCCGTTTTGCTATCTATTTATGTTTCGTTTCGGCAATCGTATGGTCATGGCAGACTGTTGAGGTTATCCCCGAGTTTCTTTACGACGCTCCAGCTCAGTTTGCAGATATGTTTGAACGTATGATGCCATTGGATTATGCTTTTTATCCCGAGTCTATTCATGAAGCCATGGTTGAAACATTGAATATTGCAACACTGGGCACCTTATTTACACTGATATTTGCGATTCCATTAGCCTTGCTTAATGCGCCTAATATTACACCGAACAAAACGTTAAACTGGATTGCTCAAGTATTCTTGGTATCGTCACGCTCGGTCAATTCACTGGTTTGGGCATTGCTGTTTATAGCCCTGTTTGGTCCTGGTCTTTTGGCCGGTATCATGGCAATTGCCATCCGTAGTATTGGTTTTGTTGGTAAACTTTTAGCAGAAGCACTGGCAGAAGTGAATGCCGGACCGATTGAAGCACTGAGAGCGACTGGTGCATCATGGATGAGTATTCTGCTTAAAGGTTACTGGCCACAAGTCATGCCTGCGTTCTACTCGATTGTCCTATTCCGTTGGGATATTAATGTACGTGAATCTGCGGTATTAGGTCTGGTTGGAGCTGGTGGCATTGGGGTCATTCTAAATGATGCACAAAACTTATTTGAATGGCAAAAAGTAGCTATGGTATTAGTGAGTATTTTTACTGTGGTGATAGTAGCCGAAGCCGTCGTTATCCATATTCGAAATAAGATCATTTAATTACTATTAATGACCTTATTCATTTTACGGATTAAGTAATTAATTAAAACGGCTTTTATAAGCCGTTTTTTCACTTTAATTAATTCACCATAAAACCAACATGTAAGTCATGGCTTAAATAAAAGAGTGCTTTTCAGTACTGTTATTGACTAAATAACGCGTCTAATTGTTGATTCGTCAATGCTTGGGAAATGACTTTTTCACCGTTAATGACTATGGTCGGAATCGTTCTGATATTCAATATATTCGCTTGGCGTATATCTTGTTCTACCGCTTGTTTAATTTTGTCACTAAATAAGGTATTGGCAAACGCAACCGGATCTAGGCCTATGATTTTGGCTGTGTCTATGATCACCTCGGTATCACCAATATTCATATTCAGCTTTAAATGTTGGCGCTGTATTTCATCGAAGTAATCCCAATGTGTGTTGCTATCACCCATTAGCTCTGCGGTTTTTGCCCCTAATGCAGCCAGGTAACCCGTTGGATAAGAAAATGACGTAGCTCGCATACCTTCTATATTGATGCTTGCGGGATCATCGGCATAAGCTTTACATGATTCCCAATGATTTAAGATTTCTGATTTAGCAGACGCTAAAGATCCAAATCGTTGCACCATTTCTTCATTGTTTCGTTGTAATACGAAGCAACGTTGTTGAATTTCTATGTTTTTATTTTTTAATAATTTTCTAAGACGTGGACTTAATATGTAACACCAACCACATACGGCATCATGATAAAATTCAATTTTAATTTTAGGCATATTTTTCACTCGTGTTGTTGAATTATTTAATACTATAAAACGAACAATAGTGTTTGAATATTGCAAAAAATCGCTAGTAATGAGTGATAATATGAACAGGAAAATTTGTTGATATTATGACGAAAGGTCGGATGCTGCATGCAGTGGGTTTACACCCTAAGGAAATCTAACCAAATATAAAAATTCCGAAATATTTTTATTTAGTGTTAATAAAATGGGCATATGTATATGTTCAACACCGCTAATTTTAGCTTACTGCGGCTCCCTTTGCGCATGAATATAACAAAGGAAGTTGCAATGAGTATTGACCATGTCTCCATTAGTCAGTGAGCTATTTTATTCACTTAATTTACAGGCCAATTTAGCGACATGTTGTCCTTGAAAGAAGGCCAGAGCTAGTTCTTTTTCAGATGGATTTCTAGAGCCATCAGGTCCTGCAAGGCATGCGGCTCCTAATGGTGAACCACCCTTGGCTTCAGATATGTCACCTAAATCGGGTGCTGAATATGGAAGCCCGACGACGACCATGCCATGATGGAATAAGGTTGTATGAAAAGATTGAATGGTGGTTTCATTACCTCCTCCTGTTCCGGTTGAGGTAAATACACTGCCAATTTTCCCTATCAGTTTACCTTCTGACCATAGCCCTCCTGTTTGATCCAAGAAGTTTCTCATTTGAGCAGCCATATTGCCAAAACGTGTTGGTGTGCCAAAGATAATCGCATCATATCCAGCCAAGTCTTCAGGTTTTGCATAAGGAGCCTGCTGCTCCAGTTTGATCCCGGCTTGTTTTGCTACATCATCAGGTATTAATTCTGGTATACGCTTTATATCTACATCAACACCAGAAATAGAAATAGCGCCTTCTGCTATTGAATGAGCCATCTGTTCTACATGACCATAACTTGAATAATAAATAACGAGTACCTTAGTCATAACATTCCCTTCTTTTTATATGATTAATTTCAATTGTTATTATGTGGAATGAATCTTAATTTGTTTATTCATATATATATATTGAAAAAAACAGGTAGTAACTAGTTATAAAATGAGGTGTATATTATTGAGTGAAGGAGGGCTGATATGCAGGAACTGAATATAACTAATTATGTAAACCCGACATTTTTAAGCGCACTGAAGAGTTCAAATAAAGTATTTATTTCAGCTGAGTGGGCTAAGTCAGCATTCATACCCATCTGCATCGTGACGGTGCGGCTCGCGCCTTTAGTGAGATCTACCGTAACAAGTGCACCTTGGTCTAGATGAGGTTGGGCTAAATGTTCAGGTAACCAACCAAAACCGAGGTTTTTTAAGATACTGTGTTCTGCCATCAGTGTACTGCTAACCGTTAAACGGTTATGCGAACCGAGCCAGCCACTGTCAAAATCTTGATTACCTGAATCACGAATGATTAAATGTCGGTACGCTTTTAAATCGTCTTGTTGGACTTCTGTCTGCGTCGATAAAGGTGATTCTGGTGAGCATACGCATACCATTTTGATTTCCATTAATGACTCTAGAATTACATTTTTTGGTAAATTACTCGCGATAGCTAAAGATACGGTGCCTGTTGAAAGTAGGGCGCTAGCACCGGACAATGAGGTTTCATAGACCCGCAGGGATACATTGGGAAAGACTACATTAAAGCGTTCGATAACTTCACAAATAAAAGGGTGTGGCAGTAATACATCCACCGCAATATTTATTTCATTGATAAGATGCCCTTGATATTTGCTAGCGAGCATTTCTATTTGTATGGCATTATTTTGCAGTCCTTGTGCTTTAGGTAATACGCTACAACCAAGTTCCGTTAATACCGAACGTCGACCTTCAATCGTAAATAAAGCGTTACCTAAAATAGACTCCATTTTTTTTATACTATGACAAATGGCTGATTGGCTTTTATGTAACTTTCCTGCTGCTTTGACGCTACTACCTTCTTCTGCTACCGAGATAAATGCACGCCACATTTCAAGCGTTATTCGTGTAGACATAATCTTTCTTCCTTGGATGTTATTTGTCTATGATTATGATTTAGCTCTGTATATTTGTATCACGCCTAAACCATAACAGCTACCAATCACCACACAGATTAATGACGATATAATCATAAATGTCATATCTGTTGCCAGTTCACTCATATAGTCTGAGCTAGCAAATAAAACAACTGGAATACCGATAAGACCTCTAGCCAAAAAGGCAAAGGTAAGCAATGATAAAATAGTTTTTAAAAATGGCGCTTTCCTAATAAGACCCGCACCAGAAATCGCGTAGATAGATGAAATAGCTAAGAGCAGGGCAATGATACTGGTTATTATGGTCGGGTAAATCGAACCTTGTTCACTCATTACTGCCATCTCTTCACCTGCGCCAAAAAAACGGTACCAATCTGCACCGCCAAAGATAATGGCGATATGTAGAAATGACGCGATTAATGTAAACATGCCCGCTAATTTTAATGACTGCATTGTGCAATTCCTTTGCATATAATTTAATTGTTAATGTATGACGTTAACAGTGCTTTATTTATGTAGCAATAAGACTATAAAAAAATCATGCTTAGTTAAACCGTTCAGCTTAAACTGCATTTAAACATTGATTTAGATGACGTTATAGGATGAGTTTTGATGGTGAGGCGTGTAGGAATGGTTGGCCGAGTGTAACGTGACGAACAATACCCCAAGTTGAGTTGTATTCGATTACCAGTTTTACAGACTTAGCTAACAAATATGTAACCAACATTCTGTTATATTTCAATGCCATTCACGATAAAAAGCGGTACTAAAAGCAATAGAACACAGTTTAATATAATAACTCTGATATTGAGTCTGGCATTGTTGATTTATAGGGTGATGTCGACATAAATAAGGTTGTATTTTAAAACGTATCAGTAACAAGTTATTTACTTTTAGTTGTTGATTACAAAATAAAAGTCAGCCTACAATGGAGCTAACTTTAGCTGATTTGATACTTGTGATATGAAAAAAAATACCTGGTTGCCAGTTGCTTCACACCCTGAACTCTTAGTTGGGCAATATAAAGTGCCTAACTTTGTTTCTAATTCTGTGACTATTCAAGTTAATGATAATGAATTTGTTCTAGTCAGCCCTGGAGCATCTCTGCTAGAGCATTGGCCGGAAGAGTGGCGCAAACCTGAAACAAAAATACATATTATTATGCCTAATGCTTGGCATTTTATGGGCGTATCTGCGTGGCAAGCCGCCTTTCCTAATCATACGCTATACGCTAGTGAATTAGCGAAAGCTAAACTTATTGCGAAAAAAGCATTCTCAGAAAATCAGGATATTGTTGCTTTACAGCAGAAACAACCACCGTTACCAGAAGGTTACCAATTTTTATTTCCACCTGGACACCGTGCTGGTGATGTTTGGTTAAAAAAGCAAACCTCAGATGATACGAGCACTTGGATCACTTGTGACAGTTTCTTAAATTATGAACGACTCTCTAATCAACCTGTTGCCCGTACTTTACAAAAAATATTAGGCGCGGCACCAGGATTGAAGATGAGTCAGGTTGTTAAATGGCTAATTATTAATAATAAACAAGCTTTTAAAACATGGTCTTTAAATCAATTGGAGCAAGATAATCCTACGACACTCATCCCTTCACATGGTGAATTGACTCAAGATGAGCAGTTAAAAGAGATCATTAAAAGTGTAATTAAATCTAGCCTATAAATTCCCCCTGTTGTAAGTAAAAAAAGAATGGCGCTAACGATGCTCTTGCAATATGTAAGGCTGCTTTTCGTCCGCGTATTCACAGGGTCCCAGTGAATACAGCTGAAGTAACGATATGAGCATGAATACCAATCTGTGAATTAATGGCTGGTTCTAGCTGGCTGAGTTCGTCACTGAGCAGATTGAGTGAATAGCATTGAGATATTACAGATTGGTTTTGATGGGGTTGCGTTAACGAGTATGACTGTTGATATGTAATATGGGATTGCAGAAGAAAGTTTAGTACTGCGATAACTTGATTAGGATTTTTAATTGAATAGACAGGTATCACTTTATTACAGGCATAAAAAAACACCTGATGTTTCCATCAAGTGTTCTAAAATTTGGTGGGCCCTCCCAGACTTGAACTGGGGACCTGCCGATTATGAGTCGGATGCTCTAACCAACTGAGCTAAGGGCCCTGATCTTTCAAACGTTCTTACGACGCTTTAAGATGCAGAAAGTATATAA